>Ga0115011_10002266_pt1 | contig 13419 bp, 12 predicted proteins | sample TroAtlMetagenome_2_FD_88705 | JGI IMG/M metagenome (GOLD analysis project Ga0115011, IMG submission 88705) | Marine eukaryotic phytoplankton communities from Atlantic Ocean - Tropical Atlantic ANT8 Metagenome | ecosystem: Environmental > Aquatic > Marine > Oceanic | place: Tropical Atlantic... | reverse complement strand
GGAACTTTTTCTTCTTGTTGATTTGCTTTTACTAATACTGAAACTGTGTGTGATTTAGATGTGAGATGGGATAGTTCTCTATCAACCTCCACTTTTATCTTAGATTTACTTCCATCAAATCTTACAAAACTTTGTTTTCCTAAATCTAATTGACTTACATTTGCATATCCCTCTAAATAACACCTCCAAAATAAATCATCATCTTCCATACCCCAATCCCAATAATCATTTGAGTATCCATTAGTTCTTTCAACTTGTTCTTTGTTGAAAAGTACTGCTCCACCAAAATATTCTTGGTATTTTAGTTTATATTCCATTTGTGAAATATTAGTAGCTATGTGAATCGGAGTTTCTGATGGGTATGAGTAATCACAACCCTCTTCAGGTATCATATCTATATCATGCCAAACAATATAATCACAACCATCTTCAAATGCATGTTTTGCAGCTACATTTTTTGTTGCTCCTCTATTAAAAAGTTTATCATCTACTTGATGTGCAAAATACATACAATAATCTATACCTTTGGATTCTAAATATGCTCCAACCTTTGGTATAAACTCTTTTAAGTGAGATTCTCTATTTCGATATGGTACACAAACTCCTAATTTCATAATACTGATTTTGGTTTTGGATTAAAATCAAATCCAGTAATCTTTGAATAAAGTTTTTCACCATCAGACATTGGTTCTAAGTCATCTTTATTTATATACCTTGTTTCAAAGTACTTATGTATTTTCCTAATACCATAATCTCCTATTTCTTGTCTAAGTTTGTCTATAACAATTGCTTGATATGTAGGTTTCCATTTTAAAAATGTCAAATGTAAAAAACCACCAAAATCTGAATCGAATAATTCTTTTACACTATTTTCATCTTTAAGATATAGAGTTTTATATTTTTCAGCTGAACTCATTATATCCCAATTTTTATATTTTGATAATTTTGTTATTAAAGCTTGATTGTTAAAATATAAATGTTTTTGATTTATAATAGATGCTCTACCAAATCCATTACCATTATCATTTATGTTACCAAGTGGTTGTTCATTAAAAATTACATGATTATTTTTTTTATTTGATTGTCTATATTTTTTATCTATAGTTCTTAGGTAGTTATGTAGTATAAATTGTTCAATATAACAAGGTCCATTTTTATGTTTATCTATATCATCTTTATTTTCATAGTAGTGTTTTAGTGTAAGTCTACACGCTTCAGAAAATGTTTTAAAATTGTTAACATAAACTACATTCATATTTGGTATTTCTCTAAAATTTACCTTATCATATAATTTTGTTTCTATTCTATTCAATAATTTAAAAAATAACTCAGAATAGGTTTCGTGCATACCTTGGTAATTATGTTTTTGTTTAATTAATTCAAGTATTATCTTAGGAGTAACTGGTTCTACTGTTTTTTGTATTAAATAATGTTCATACAATTCCTCGACTGATTCTTTTCTACTCAATTTATCATCCATCCAAATATCCAAATGACTAAATAGATAATCCTCTTCAAAATTTTGAAAATCAATTTTGCTAAATAGTAAAGTATCAGTATCTATATGGACAAATGGTTCTTTTATTTCTTTATAAACTTTTAATTTTGGAATACTAAAAGTTTTTACATCAGTTTTTTTAACAAGTTTACTATTTATTTCATCATATGGTAATTCTAATATTTTTAATTGTTGACATACTTTTGTATCTCCATAAAAAGAAATATTACCATAATGTTTTTTAGCAAGAATTGCACTTAAATATTGTACATATAAAAGTTCTTTCCAAATTATCGTATGGTCATCAACATATGTGTGTATTACTTTCATTCTCTTAGTTCGCTGAGGATTTTCATCACTTCTTCTAATTTAATTTTTGATTCTTGTCCTTCACATAAATCTTGGCAACATATATCTAAATTTCTATATATGTATTCAAAATGTTCATCAATCAAGTTCCATTTTTCTTTCGAAATATTTGGCATCTTCAATACATTTTGGATTTTGTTTAATAGTTTGCATGGCAATCATATCTTTCATTCTTGTTGTTGACCAACCATGAGCTCTTGTAGTATAAACTACTTTAGGTGGTAAATCATCACCAGTAAACTTCTTACCTATATAATCTTCACCTAATATTCTAATATCTGGTTTGAAGAACTCTATCAATTTATAAAGTTCATCTTCGGTTTGATATACATACACTTCATCTATATATTTGATAGACATAAGTGTTCGATATCTTTCATGTAGTGGAACAACTGGTTTGTATTTTGATTTTCTATGTTCATGTGGGTCTCTTTGAAGAAACACTATAAACTTATCACAATGTTTTTTTGCTGATTCAAATGTATAAATGTAACCTGGATGAATCAAATCAAAATTACCAGCTGTAAATCCTACTATTTGTTTTTTTTCTTTCATAATTCAGTACAAATATAATTTACTTCAACAGTTTTTTTATTTCCAATATCATATTTCATTTTAGTATTACTCAATTCACTATATCTAAGTGTATCTACCCCATCTCTTCTCCAATTAGTTTTACCACTTAATACTTTGTTGTAAAATTTAATTTGATTTTTTCTTGTTTCTGTATAAATCCATTTATTTTCATAGAATCCATTATCCTCGTGAAATAATAATTTAAATTTTGACTTTCTTCTCCATGGGATTGTAATTTCTTGGTAATCTTCAGTATGTGGAGTTGATATTCTATTACAATGATGTACTTTAGCATGATTATCATTACCACTAATATCATAAAGTTTATGATATGTAGAACTTTTAGCATCATATTGAAATTCCAAATTATGTGGATTAGTATATCCATCAAATTGTTCAGATACCCCTAAATGAAGGTTTTCATAAATTGCCTTTATTTGACCTGGCTCTAATGAATGATTCCAAAATGCTACTTGATGAATAATACCTTTAAAAAATCTCCTACTATTTTCAGAATTTGGACCTGGTCTACCAAGATACATTGTTTTTTCTTTATGATATGGCATAAGTCTACCTTCAAATTCTATTTCATCAATTAGTTCACCATCTTGATATAGTTTTATAAATTTGTTGTATTGGTCAACTACCGCTATTAAAGTTGTTCTTCTCTCTTTTTGTATAGTTGACTTCAAACTTAAACATTCTTTTTTAGTTGTGAATGTTTCAAATTTATATCTTTTAAATGAATTAAATGTAAATCCAGTATCATATCCTGGTATAGATAGAATAGAATATTCATCCATATCTAACTCTTTTCTTAAATCCATGTGTTGTGGTTCACATTCGATTAGTATTGTGTAATTGTCACAACTAAAAGGCATCGGTATTTTAACTTCACTATCCCAACCATTAAATTCTAAACCTGCAGTGTTCCAAGTTTTGATTGGTTGATGTTTTAAATTTAAATCAAAAAAGTTTTCTTTACATCTGAAAAGTATATCATCATCTTCATAACCCCAACCCCAATAATCATTTGAATATCCATTTACTTTATAATAATCTACAATAGGAAATAAAGTTACTCCTCCAAAATAAGAATCAAATATTACTCTTTTTTCTCCTTCATCTGAAACAAAATCTGTAGCTAAATGAGTTGGTCTATTTACATAGGAGTAATCAACATCAATCGGTAGCATATCAACATCATGTAACGCGACATAATCACATTTCAAAAAAAGTGCTTTTTGTACACCAATATTTAATAACTTTCCCCTATTAAATGCCTTATCATCAGATTGTTCAACTACAATAATCTCATGTTGTATCTTTTGTTTGTTAAGATAATTAGATATTGAAGGTATAAATTCTTGAAGATGAGTTCTACGATTTCTATAGGGTACGATTACTCCTAATTTTTTACTTTTCATCTTCATCTATATACTTCTCTTTCCACATAGATAAATACCACTCAATTCGAGGCCCCCATTCTTCTTTATCAATTTCTTCAAACCATAAAGTAAGTGCATCTAACGAGTTTGCTATTTTTTCTAAAGCCTTAATTTTTCTTTCTTCAAGTAATTTGTCTAAGTCTTGATTTTGTGTACTAGTTTTTGCCATAATTTAAATTTTTAATATTCCTTTTGTTAATCTATTCCAATACTGATAATCCCAATGTTCGTTTTGAAATGGTGCTTGTTTTTCCAATCCAAACTTTGGTTCATCGATATTTATTTTCCAATCATTATCTTTGATTGAATTATACATCTTTTTGTACTCTTCCCAAAAAGTGTAATCTTTCTCAGTTTCAGATACTTCTTTAAGTCTTTCTAAAACTGTTGAATCCCATTTAAAGTGATGAACTTGTATAAATCCCTCACCTCTACCTGGTGGATATCTTAGTTTATGATGAGCTCCTTCTTCTCCCCATACATTTTTATCATCAAATACTGCATAATGTTGTCCATTAGAAATTTTTACTTTTCCCAACATTACACAAACTTTATTTGGACAAGCTCCACTAAGTGGATATCTAAAAAAACCAGAGTATGGAAACTCCTCCCATATATTTGTTGTTTCATCTACATAAGGAAAAATACCATTATCTCCTATCCTATCCAAAAATCCACCTGTAATAAATTCAAAACCTAAAGTTTCACATTCATTAATCATTTCATTGATTGGTTTTGGGTAGATTTGTATTTCATCATCATCTGAAACAATCCACCAATCGTAGGGTTTTGTCATCTTTACTTCGTTATAAAGTTCAGTAACCTTTTCCCAATGAAACTTTGGTTCAGTAACTATTTTGTAAGGAGTTATTCCAAGTTCTTCAATTTGTTCTAATATTCCATCGTTCTCGTGTTGTCGATAAACTACGATAAAAATATTTTTGTCCTCCACAAATTGTTGATAGTATTTCAACATATGTGATAACATGGTTATATTATGCCCAACAACTGTAACTAAGTTTAAATTCGGCATCTTTGTAGAAGTGTCAAACCAGTCGTTGCTGGCTTTTCTTTCATCAACCCGTTGTTGAAGAAATTGAAAAGTTCCCATTCATTACTTTCTTTTAGTTCTTTTATTAATTTAGAAGGTCCGTCAAATGGAGTGTGATGTTTTTTTTCCTTTACATCTTCGGTAACAATGAGTTCTTTTTCAAATGACTCATCAGTATCGTGAATCGATATTACACCATAATCCGATAGGATACTCGAATAAAGAGTAAAGTCGTTTTTAACATCATCATAAGAGTGACCTGCATCAATATGAAGATAATCAATCTTTATATCTTCTTTTACAAAAAAATTGTAAAATGCATTTTCGGTGGTATCTAAGATAACTCTACAATCAAAGTTTTTTCTAAAGAATGAACGCTTATTGGTCCAATCAGTAAAACCACCAACTCCATTGTCTGCATCTACGATGAATGTAGTACCACAATCACCCCACTCCATTTGTTTTAGACCTGAAAATATCTTTTGGTCATGTAAATCTACCCTCGCTTGTGTCATTATACGAGGAATAAATCCCCCACCACTACCTAAACAAACACATACCTTTGCTCTCATCAATTGTATAATAGAATAAACAATCATTCCATCTCCCAAATGAGAATCGGTTGCCCCATGTGTCCATCTATATGGTACGGGTTCAAAATCAGTAAAAGGCTTACCATTAGTATCCCTTTTTTTGATTTGATTGTTTGATATGTATTTTTCTATTAATCCTAAATTAAGTAAAGACATTAAGTTTAGATTATGGTGTGTGTATATAAATATATAAAAATATAGAAAACGAAAAATTAAATTGTTATTTCAAAGTTTGTCTTGATTCTCTTAGTCCATCTTTCTTTACTTGAAAACTTTAACATATATTCTTTTAAGATATTAAAGTTATGAGTAAGTTCTTCAAAAGAATCTTTTTCTATCTGATTTACTATATCATCAAATTCTTTTTTATTAGATGCTCTATATTTGTAATCTACATCTCCCCAATCAGAATGTATTATTGGTAATTTACCATAATCTATAGATTGAAAGATTGAATATCCAAATGGTTCTTTTGTATGACATGAGTGTGAAATAAACCAATCTTTTTTCATAAACATATCATGAATTTTTGTATCCCATCGAAAAAATTTACATTTAGAAAAATTAAAATTTGAGTTTTCAGTAATATTTTTCCAATCGTATGGATTTGACAAAACAAATGATTGATGATTATCTAAATAGTGAATATTTTTTCGTGATTCTATCCTTGCGGTGTATCCAATTTTTGTATTCTTGGAACAAAGTGGTAAGTTATGTTTAAATTCATAAAAGTTTGATAAAACTTTTGTTTTATCTGGGAAATCTGTAAATAGTTTTGATTTATTATTTAATCCAATCCAAATTCTTCTTTTACAATTTTTAAGTAAAAAATTGACTGATTTATCATCTACTTTAGTATTGAATTGTCTAATAGAATCATTGTAATCTAACATATCAGGTAAGTAAGCATGAACAAATATTGTTGACCATTTATCTTTGTGTTGCCATAAGTGTGGTCTATGATGATAATTTGCGTGTAAGAAAATTATTTCATCAGATTGTTTTAAAAGTCTTTCTGATGTTAAAATGTTTTCTTCGTGAAAATGAAAGTGTTGATAATTAGGTATAAATCCTGGTGGTCTCTTACCATCAACAAATATTACAAACGATTCTCTTAATTTAGGTAAAACCAACTCTATAAAATTGTTTACCCAAATATCTGCTCCACCTTGTATGATGTTACCGAAACCTGTTGTTACTAATAATTTCATTAATTAATTATTATGCTGGACCTGCATTAGCCATTTCTTTTGACAAATATGCAACGAATGGTGTTGAGCCACTATTAAATGTTACAATTTTATAAATGTCCTTTGCTGATAAAGTTTGTGATACTTGCATTGAAAAACCTTGTGAGTAATGGATATTAGAATCTAAAGTTGTAAAAGAACCTAAACCTGCATTATTTTGTTCTACTAATAGGAAAGCAGTCTGTCCTTCATTCGAAGAAGTAATTTGTAATTTATTATTAACACTATTAGCTAACTTAATATGGAAATAGTTTCCTTTTCTTAAATCAATTTCAAATACAGTATTACTTCCATGTACAGTACCAGTTGAATATTGTGTATGTCCTTGTAAGGAACCTGATACCTTTACTCTACCTGGATAATTACCAAGTGGACCTTCAGAAGAATTTCCTAAAGAACCTGTCACACTTAAATTACCACCAATCATCACATTACCAGCAGTATTAAGAGTCCCAGCTGAATACAATCCGCCTGATGATGATATAATACCATCTATAAAGTCAAATGTAAATCTTGTATGTATTCCACCACTACCATCGTAATCTCTAAAAAAGAAATGTTGAGTAGCATCACCTTGGAAGTCAAAAAAGAAATCATTATTATCAGAGTGAAATCTTGCTCCCTTATCTGCTGATGAAGGTGTTATAATATTTCCTAAGTATAAATTAGCCTCACCACTTGAACCAATTTGGTGTGAAGTAGTATTTGTAAAAGATGTAGCAACATTAGATGTTGACCCTGATGTTGTAACTTGTTGTAAAGTTCCAACATTACCACCTCCACCATATGAACCAGTATTAGATTCTATTTGACCTACCCTCTGTTCTATAGATTGAGTAGTGGTATGTATATTATTTACATTAATAGTAAATGGAGTAATACTAGAAGATACACTTGTATAATCTGTAATACTTGAAGTGAATGTATTTAATGAAGTGTTTCCATTACTTGCGGTAAATGTATTTAATGATGTATTTCCATTACTTGCAGTAAAATCTTGTATTGAAGCGGTAGCTTTATTTAATTCTCTATTAAATGGGAAATTACCAGTAAGTGTTATATTACCATCAACATTTATCTCATCAGAAATATTAAATCTTGAATTTGCATGATTCCATGTAATTGATTCATTAGCACCATCAATAGTTATTCCTGCTCCATCTGCTTGACTTGAGTCAGCTGCACCACTAGCTACTAAAATATTTTTATCCTCCACATTTAATGTTGAAACATTAAGTTGTGTTGCATCACCCTCAACTGTTAAATCTCCCAATATAGTAACACTAGTATCATTTATTGAAATAGCATCATTGTATGATGATGTAAATTCATTTAGTGCATCAGTTGCACCCTTAAGAGAAGCAGTAGCAATCTGTAGATTTGTTGTTTTTGATTGCAGTGAACCTGTTGCAGCTTTAATTTGTGTGTTAAAATCTACAGGATTACCTATACCTGCAATTGTTGATGATTGAATATTTGTACTAGCTATTTGTACTACTCCTCCATCTACACTTAATATATCACCTGCATCAGATACACCAGAAGATGAAACATTTACTGCAGTTGATAATATTCTTGATGTATTACCTTTTCTAAATGGTACACTTTGTTCTACTTTGATTGGAATAAAGTTGTTATTGATATCATAAAACTCTACTCTAAAATCAAATTGTTCTGTTGGATTCTTTCTTGGTATATCTACGATAGCAGTATATTCATCAGGTGAATATGAAGATTCCTCTGCGTTTTTAAGTGATAGAGTACCAAAGAAAAAACTACCTGTATCTATTGTAGTATTTGCCTCAACTCTAATTTGACATTTACCAGTTGTTTCAGCAAAAAAGTTTTTTACTACTCTTCTATGATTACTGATACCAAATGGATTCAATTCTGTTGACCCACTTAAAATATCAATAGATTGAGTAGTGACTAATGCATTAGTTGTATTATTAGAAGAAGTTACTAATAAAAATTTTAAAGAATCAGAATCAGATGTTTCACCTGAACCAGAATATCTTGAAGTATAATTAAATGAATATTCAGACCCACTTACAATTTCAAATTCACCAATTGTTCCATTTGACTCTATTGACTGATTTCCTTTAATCTCTAATGAATTGATTAAATGTTTATTGTGAATTAATACGCCTGATGATGTTGTATAATAAACATCTCCTGCATCTGATACTATATTTTCTTTTCTTAGTTTTCCATAATTTATAACAGTCCTTTTCGGTACTGTGAAATCTCTTAATAGTTCTGTTGAATCAAGCTTGTTTTCTTGGACCACTTGGAAATCACCTAAATCATTTCTTGATTTTCTAAATATTTTTATTCTTGCAACATCACCAGTAAATGTTGCTAACTTTTCTAATCTAATCTCAGCATATGATGCGGTAATATTTGAACCGCTATCAATAGATGCATCTTCTACTGACTCAAAATCCATAGAGTAAGATACTGGTCTAAATTCGTTGACTATATTATCTTTTAAATAAGGTTTTCGAACTAATAATTCATCTTCATTAAGTACTTCTAATACTGAAGATGAATATCCCAAATCACTTACAACCAATGTTGTGTTTTCATCCATTGATTGTGTAAATTTGTTACCTTCTTGTAGTTTTATTCTATATTGTGATGGAGAAGTCCATGTAGAAAAATCAGAACCAGAATCAGGTATTTCAGGTATACCAATTATAGAACCTGATTTACTAAGGGTCATGTTATCCTTTATAATTAAAGGTTTTTCAATCTCAGTTACAGTAAATGTTGGTCTTTTGAAAAATCTGACTGGTGTTTTATTTGGAATTCTTGGATTTATTTTAAAATTTTGAGTCCACCTAATATTTGGTCTACCTTTAAACTCATTGGGTACTTCAATTTTATTACCACTCGCATCAAAGTAAGATTCTAACTCTGCTAATATTGTTAAAGAACCCAATCCTATTGGTGTGTCATCGTATACATGAATAGCCATGACAATAGAAGTTCCTTCTCTAAAGGTTCTACCAAATTTAACACCTGGTTCAATAAATAATGTATTTCCTTCTACATCTAAAGCTTCGAATCTTATTTTTGAACCTTTTGCAAAACATTCACTACCTTCAAATAAAAATGCGTTTTTACCACCAGTTAATGTGTTTTCTAATTCAGTTACATTAAAGTATATTGAGTCTATTTCAGTATCATCTATAAAGACACCAAATTTGTCAAGGTCTTGAAAAGGTGAATATTTTTTTATTATCGCCATACCTATAAATATGTAAAAGTAGAATTGTTAAACAACTGCTCTACCTTTCATTTTTTCCCAATCTCTATTTTTTCTGACTAAACTATTTGTTTCTTCAACTGCGTTAAGAACATTTGTTTCGGTATCTAAATTCATAGCTAAGTAAATAAGAGCTGATAAGTCTTTTGGTAAACAATGACCACCGAATCCAAAATCACCATCTGGTCCAGGTACATTCCAATGAGATTTACCCAATCTATCATCCAATGTAGCATATTCTACCACCTTATCGTAGTCTATTTTTAATTTTTCACAAACCTGATATATCTCATTAGCAAAAGAAACTTTAGTTGCTAAAAATGAATTAGTTAAATACTTTACCATTTCAGCATGAGTTGAATCTGTTTTAATTATATGTGCTTTAGGAAATACCTTAGAATATAATCTTCTTAGTTCTGTAGTAGCTGGTCTTGGTCCTCCTAATATAATTCTACTCTGATTATTAAAATCTTCAACCGCATTTGCTTCAGTTAAAAACTCTGGATTAAAAACCAGATTTAAAGAATTATATAAAGAATTCCACCTTGATGTTGTACCTGGCGATACTGTAGATTTGATTACTATTGTTTTTTTAGTTTCTTGATTATCTGTAATTAAATCTATATTTTCTAATTCTGTTTGTAAAATATCAACATTACAACTACCATCACTATTCATTGGAGTTGGTAAACACAAAAATATAGTATTACATTTAAAAATTAAATCTTCTTTTGTAGAATTACATTTTGATTTATCTAAATCATAAGTTAAAACATCAAAATAATTTTTAAATTTTTGGTAAATTGCATTACCAACAAATCCTTGTCCTATAATTCCTATCATAATTGTTCTTCTAAATATTCAAATAAAGTTTTTGTTATTTTAGGTTTGACAAAATCAGTATCTAAAGTATATCTTCTATCATGTCCTAATCTATCTTTTACAAATTCATACTTTGGTTCTTTTCCAATTAAATCTCCTATATGATTTATAATATCTATATTTTGTAAACACTCACCACTACCAATGTTAAATGTACCTATATCTGACTCTAACATTAATTTTAATATTTGCTTTACATTATCTTCAACCCAAATCCATTCTCTGATTTGTTTACCATCACCATAAACAGGTATTGGTTTATCTTCTTTTATAGATTTCATAATCGTTGGTATAAACTTTTCATGATGTTGTCTAATACCAAAGTTATTACAAGTACGAGTTATAACATAAGGTAATCCAAATGTATGACCACAACTATAAACTAACATATCAGCAGATGCTTTTGTTGCTGAGTAATATGATGATGGGTATAAAAAGTTTTGTTCAAACGATGCATCTATATTTAACATATCTAAATCACCATATACTTCATCGGTTGATATTTGTACAAACTTTTTTAATTTTTTATTTTTTCTTGCCAATTCTAAAAGATTATATGTACCTTCTACATTTGTCTTTACAAAAGGTTTTCCATCTTTAATTGAGTTATCAACATGAGATTCTGCTGCGAAGTTTACTAAATACTCATATTCACCTAAATCATTCTCGGTCACATCACATATATCACTTACTATCAACTCAGTATCCATTGGTAACCAATCTTCATTTGATGCATAAGTCATTTTGTCAATGACTAAAACTTCGTGACCTAAATTTTTACATAAATGTACAAATGAAGAGCCAATAAATCCACAACCACCAGTAACTACTATTCTCATATTAAATAACTTTCTTTTTCTTTATTTATAAATTCTTTATCATGATACTTAAACAAAACTGAATATACCCTTTCATTTATTTGCCATTCTTTAATATGTTCTAATCTATTACACATGGAATAAATCATTTCATTCCCAAACGCAAATTTGTTTTCCATTAAAAGTAAATGTCCACCTACCTTTAAATATTTGTGTAAATCTTTGAAAAACTTTTTATGAAAATGCCAATCTTCATCTACCCATATTCTTGGGTCATATTCTGTATATTGTTTTAATGTTTCTGGTTTTGCTACTAAATGTGGTGGGTTTGAACAAATAAAGTCTACCATAGGTCCATCATAATTATCAAAAGTATCACTTAGATAAAATTTTGCATCTAAATTGTTTTCTAAATTTGTCTTTTCTATTGATTCAAAACAAGAAGGATATATATCAACTAAATGAATATCCTTTACATTATATTTACGAGCTAAAAAGTATCCCATAAATCCAGGTCCACTACACATTTCCATAATAGAATTAAATTTTGGAAAATCATATTGTCCTACATACTTTATCCATTCTCTACCTCCACCATCAAGATACCATTCATAATAAATGTTTTTAAAATTTAACATGACTGAACCCTTCTACTTTTTTAATTTCTATTAGATTGTCAACTACATCTCTCATTGAATCAATATGTGATATAACTATTACAAAATCAAATTGTGTTTTAAGATATGTAAACAACATAAATAAAGATTGTAGGTTCTCACTATCTAATGTTCCAAATCCTTCATCTATCACAAGGAAATTAGGTCTTGGTAGGTTACATACATTGATTAAAGCAACTCTAATTGCTAAACCACTAATAAACCTTTCCATACCACTACACATTTCTAAACTCCATCTTTGGTCTCCATACACAAGATATGCATTGATGTTCTTACCATCAATCTCTAACTGCATTCCAAACTCTACTATTTGAGCCAAGATATTATTTACCTCACCTTCAATCATTGGTAAAGCTTTTTCGGTCAATTCATATGATACACCATCTTTAGATAATGAATTAAGATAAAACTCAAATAATTTTGATTGTTCTTCTAATCCTTTTACTTCTTGTATTCTATCCTCTATAGATTCTTTTTGATTTTGAAGAGCAGATATTCTACCATTTAATTTTAAAATCTCTGAGTTTCTTGTTTTTATTATTTTCTTTACATCATCCAAATCTGACCTTACATCTATTATATCATTTCTAATTTCTTTGTTTCTTTTTATTTGTTTTTCATTCTTATAATATTCTTTTATAAGTTGGTCTTGTTGAGCAATTTGTTGTTCATTTCGCAATTCTTCAGTTTCAATTGTTGATAACTTGTTAATAAGTCCACTTATTTCTCTATCAATTTTATTTTCCTTATCTCTTGCTTCTACAAAATTACTCCATTCTTTTTCATATTCTTTTAAGGAATCAATATCAATATTAAGATTTAATTTATCTTTTTCAAATCCTTGTAATATATCTTCTACTTCTTTTAATTCAGTTTCTACTTTTTCTTTTGTTTCCAAAATAGATTTAGAATTCTCCATACAAATGTCACAATCTTCATTATATTTGTGTGAATCTAAATGTTCTTTTCTTTCATATAAAGAATCT
>Ga0115011_10002265_pt1 | contig 13421 bp, 6 predicted proteins | sample TroAtlMetagenome_2_FD_88705 | JGI IMG/M metagenome (GOLD analysis project Ga0115011, IMG submission 88705) | Marine eukaryotic phytoplankton communities from Atlantic Ocean - Tropical Atlantic ANT8 Metagenome | ecosystem: Environmental > Aquatic > Marine > Oceanic | place: Tropical Atlantic... | reverse complement strand
GATTCAGGTTGGAAAGGGTTCTGGTGGCTTTCATCAGGAGAACTTGCTGCAGTAATTATTTCCTCGATAGTTGTGATTTCTATCATAGGTCTTCTTGCAATGCAAGCATCAACAGAGAAGGATTGGCCAGTTTATCAGGGAACAATTACTGGTTCAAGTGATACCAATATGATAACTTTCAATGCAACGATTTCAGGTAATGGAGTAGATAATGGGACAGGTTGGTTTGAAGATTGGCAAGAGATTGAAACCCGTAATGAGGATTGTTGGACAGATGATTATGGTGACGAATATTGTGACGTTTGGTACACTTATCATGATGAGTACACCTGTTATTCAGATGTCTATATCACATGGGAAGTAAATGGTACCAACTATTCTGGTTGGGCTCTTTCTCCGTCATATACTTCGCAGTCATTGTGTTATGATGAAATAGAAGCACATTATCCAATAAATGGTACAATTTTAATTGAGATAGAAGAAGATAACCCTTCTGTTTTCCATGTGTTTACAATTGAACATGGTTCTACCACCGAATGGATCGAGGAACAGAAATTGGATATGACTTCTAGTGGATTTTCCACTAAGTACAATTGTTTCTACAAACCGGCCTTTTCCTACACTATTGGTTCAACTGACTATACTGGTTCCTTTTCTCCAAGAATGCTAATTGGAGCAGATTATAATGGGCCTTGCTTAGATTCTGCAAAGAATTCCCATGGCCCTGGTTCTAAGATTACTGTGTATGTAAATCCTGAAAATCCTACTGATATTCGTTCAACTCAAGTTGAAAAGGGCGCTACTGCAGCATTGATAGTTTGTGCCCCTTGTGGGATTTTCCTTTTGATAGGACTCTTCATCTATGTCCGATTCAATAATGTTGAACCGGGTGCATATGTTACTCGTTCAGGAGTAATTCACCATCATAGGGGATACCATCCAAATAATGATGTTGTTATTATCAACAATAATTATGGCAGACGTCATGGCTATTTAGGTCCGGCCCACCATCGTCATCACCATAACCGTTCACGAAGATCAAGTTCATCTTCTCGAGTAACTAATTCATCTTCCAACCGTTCTGGTGGCGGTGGCCGTAGCAGAGGCGGAGGTCGCTCAGGTGGCGGAGGTGGCCGTTCTGGTGGTGGAGGTCGTTCAGGTGGCCGAGGTGGCCGCTCAGGTGGTGGAGGTCGCTCAGGTGGCGGAGGCCGTCGCTGATTTCTATTCAGATTTTTACACACTCATTTTCATACTATGGAATTGACTGATTACTATGTCGGAGCGTGTTGACTTTAGTTCAAGGTCGCCCTTCGAAATACATCATATTCTCACCTGTTTCGAAACATTACCTGAACACTTCTGCTATGCGGATCTGCTCCTCCCCGAAGGTGAAGGCCCATTTGGTTGCATAATAGCGGTTCATGGAAGTAGAGGTTGGCAGCCTCATCACGACGATCATATCCGAAAATGGTTAGAATGCGGTCTAGCTGTTTGTAAATTACAATCCTTTTCAGCACGATCTGTAGATTCAGTTGTCCATGATCAACTCTCTGTGACTTATGCGATGATGTTAGCAGATGCTTTCGCATTAAAGAAAATACTAGATGTTGATGAGCGGTTTGGAAGAATTGGAATTGCAGGTTGGAGTCTTGGGGGAACTGTGGCAATATATTCTGCTTGGTCTCCACTTGTTGACGTTCTGGGGACGCCATTTGATGCTCATTTACCGTTATATCCTGCTGCCCATTTGCGCCCTGATGTGAAGAAATGGTCGGATGCACCTATGCTTATTCTTCATGGTACTGACGATGATTGGACACCGATTAATCTTGTAGAATCACTAATGCCTGAGTTGCCGAATGCTGTATTACATGCGTACTCTGGAGCATTTCATTCATTCGATGGTATTGAAGAAAAGACATGGCAGCCAAAGGTGATTCGATTAGGTAAACGCACTGTTCGAATTGAGGCCAATGGCCACATGTCTGGGATTTGGAAATTTGGGATTCGTTTCCCAGTGAATGAATTGCGCCATCGACGTTTAGTATTCAGAATTCTGAGAAATCGAGGAGCATATGTGAAGGGAGACTCTGTTGCCAGAGAGGATGCTTTGCAGCGCGGCCAAGATTTCTTTTCACAGCATCTCTGTTAGATTTTAATCATTAAATCAAATTCGAGTGAATGATCCATCTGCGTTCATCTTCCATTGACTGTTATCTGGTGCGATATAGATTGTTGAACCATCATATCCTTGATCATAATGTCCACCGCCAGGAAGTCCCGTATAATCAGCGACATAAGCAGGTTGAGCTGGGGCGAAACCGGGTGGTGCTTGTACCGGTGCTGCTGCAACAGGTGCTCCATAATTCATCGGAATTGTAGGAGCGGAACCCACATTGTCATCACTTCTCAGAAGGAAGAAACCGATTGCTCCAAGAAGTCCAATAATCACTACTGCTCCGAGACCCAAGAATAATCCATATGCCTCCATTTGAGCATCAAAATCTCCTAATTCTAACCTTTGTTCAAGAGTACATCCAACCCTTTCTCCATTTGATTGAACTTCCGTATTTGCAGGAGTATCTGGGCAAACATCCACATCATTCATTGCTCCATCATTGTCAAAGTCCAACTGGTTATCTGCACAACCCATTAGTTGATCATCCTCTTCATTGACATCTAGACCTTCAAGAGTACCAGGACACATATCGAGATAAGCTAGAATTGAATCCATATCTTGGTCACCATCTCCAGCCCAACATCCAATAGCATCAACAGGGCCAAATGATGAGTATGCTTCTAGCATACGAGTTTCGCCATCAGTTGTGTTTGGACATGCATCGGGGGACATGATGACATCTCCGATGACTCCGTCTTCGTCCCAATCATATTCTGCAGCACTACAACCAAACTCATCCACAACTGCATTAGAAGGGGAATCAGGACATTGATCCAAGTAGTTCTTTCGATTATCATTATCTCGGTCTAACTCACCTAGCCAGCATCCGGAAACATCGATGATTGTACCCCATTCATGTATCAATCCATTTGCCTCTGATTCGAGAGTTTCGTAAAGGATCCTATCTGACTCTGATGGGCTGTTTAGACATGCATCACTAATATCGTAAATTCCATCTTGATCATTGTCTTGTTGAGTATTGTAACCGCATCCAACATTATCTGCCGTTTCACCTAGAGGTGTTTCGGGACAAATATCAAATTGGTCTTCAACTCCATCTGCATCATCATCAGTATCTTCAGTATCGTCTTTACATCCGTCTCCATCTGCATCTAATTCGTTTGAAGCAAACCAACCAGTTTCTCCACCTGCACATGAATCAACGTCATTGAGAACTCCATCGTTATCATTGTCATTATCTTCATCTGAATCCATACATCCATCACCATCTACATCGAGTAGCGGCGTAGATGTCCATCCAACCATTCCAGTTGGACAAGAGTCTGCAACATCCAACACTCCATCATCATCGTCATCATCATCTTCTGTTGCATCTCTACATCCATCTCCATCGTGATCGTTAGGTGTAGCACTAGTCCAATCACCGTCTCCATCTGGGGTGCATTTGTCATTAATGTCTAGAACTGTATCTCCATCGTCATCAGTATCCTCTCCTTCATCTCTACATCCATCTCCATCTCGATCAGTAGTAGGATTAGAAGTCCAACCCAAGTCTCCTTTTGGACATTGATCTAATTCTAAATCATCGAAATCAAAATCATTCATTCCGTCGTTATCGTCATCATCATCTTCACCTTCATCTGCGCAACCATCCATATCATGGTCTGTACTTGGGGATGCTGACCAGTTGTACCAACCTCTTGGGCATTGATCATCTGTATCAGGGATAGCATCATTATCGTCATCATCATCTTCTTCAGCATCATGACAACCATCTGAATCATGGTCCCTTACACTGTTTGAGATCCAACCCATTTTGTCACCAATATCGTCACATAAATCTGCGAAATCATCTATTCCATCTGCATCATCATCAGTATCTTCTGTGGAGTCTTTACAACCATCTTGATCTCTATTGATGGTATTATCAGTAGGGTCCCAATTTACTTCTGGACCATTTGGACAATTATCTTCTTCATTCAATAGTCCATCTTGATCTGCATCTGGATCACATTCGTCACCAAGACCATCTGAATCAATATCTGATTGAGATGGGTTGAATTGATTTGGACAGTTATCGTCAACATCAGGTGTGCCATCTGAATCAGAGTCTGCTTTGAGTGACCAAACATAATATGCAATATTCTGATAAATTTGGTAATTCTGATCAGTAAATGCATTTCCATTTCCTACTGCTGTGCCACTTCCTAGAGTGATTGAATATGTTGATCCAATATTGGTAGCACCTCCTGCACCAAATGTTCCAACTCCGATAATTTCTCCAGTAGGTGCCCACATTCCAGCTACTCCATTATCGTTGAAATCACCTGCTCCTGAATCTGCAGAGATCCAATTTCCAGAAGTATCCATAGTAGCATGATATGGGTCAAAGTATGTAGATGGAAGAGTGGTTGTGCCAAAGGTTGCACTTCCACTCTGTGCCAGAGAGCCACCTGTTCCAGTCCAGGAAACAGTTGCAAATGAACCCGAAACCAATAGTATTCCAGACGGATTGATGTCAAGTCCTCTAACTTGATGGTATCCAGTTGCTGTACTAATCCAATCCCATTGGTTGTTGGCTCCTCTTGATGCAACAAATGTTGAGGTATCTTGTCCATTGCTAGATGACATAACTTGATTTGTATCGAAATTTACAGTCCCCTGTACAGTTCCAGCCACATAATCTACTCCATTTTGATGTACTACGCTAAATGGTTGGGCAATTCCTCCAGTTCCTCCTGCCTGACTAGCGTTAAGGAATCCTAAGCTAGTTGTGATATCTGCCATCCACAAATCAAACGAACCTATCGCCTGCATCTGTTGAGTGCCGAAGGTAATGGTTCCGCTGAAAATACCTGCTGCTACCATTCCACCTCCTCTCCAATATATCGAATATCCTAGGTCTTGGCCAGTACTCCCAGCGATATTTGCATCAATCCAATTTCCATTTGCAGCATTTAATTTGGCCACAACAATGTCTGTCGAAGTTCCTCCAATTCCATTTTTTGTGATTGAAGTTCCGAAGTATGAAGATGCTGTCGCATTAGTTTCTCCGATGATATACACATCTTTGCTTCCATCTGCTTTAGTTGGAGAAACCAAGATGTCCTCACAAGCATCATCATTCTCTACAGTGCCTGCATGAGATGCCCATTGTGCATTCAGGTTCTGGTCGAATTTTGCTACCCAAATATCCTGTGAACTTTCTACGCTTCCCGATGGCGTATATGACACAAAGTTTTGTCCTGCAATACTGACGTTTCCTACAAACCATCCACATGCATAAACGTCAGTTCCTGATGTTGTTAGAGCAGTAACCGTAGCACTACCCCCTCCACCAAATACAGAAGCGTGCCAAAGTTTTTGCCAGTTTCCAGATGAAGATGTTTTGGCAACATACGCCAATTGATCCGTTTCTGAATAAGTTTGTCCACCAAATGTCACGTCATAAATCGCGAAACCACCTGTGTAAATTGAACCTAAACTATCAATTGCCATATCAGTCGGAGAAACCAAGCCGGCTTCAACTGCGATTGAAGGATTGGTAACTGTATCATATCCTGCTACTGCTGTCCAATCAGTACTACCTGCCCTAGGAGTTGAATCAGAACTTTCACTTATTTCTGAAAGATGCGAATCTACTTGATGAATAGGATGCATCACCATCCCCAGTAGAATAGCGGTCAAGAATAGTACAGCCGTGCGCTGTATGCCTAACATGTGCTCAGGTAACAATAGCCGCTATTCAAACCTCGCGTAATTTGGGCGAATTTGGACTTACGATTCATATAATTCGAATTGCCCTTCTCCTTCTCTCCAGTACCAGTTTCCTGATGCATCTTGGGCCCATTCAATTCCATCCTCATCGACGGTATTTCCGCTTAATTCTGGAACAGGAGTTGGCTCTGGTTCTAAAGCCTGAGCAGCTTGTTGTGAAAATTCTCCTACAGATGGTGCAGTTGATTGAGTATTTACTGACTTTGTACGTTTCTTACTCTTCTTTTTCGATTTCTTAGAGCTTTGTGAAAATACTACTACTCCTCCTCCTATGGCGATTACTATTACTACAAATATTGAAGCAATTACAAATGTGGGTATTCCTCCCGAACTTGAACTAGTTTGTTCTTTCTGGCTTACTGAACATCCATCTTCATCTACGCTAAGTAAAGCCAGAGTTCCTGGACAGATGTCAATTCCGTTGGGAATAGAATCTCCGTCTGCATCCAATTGACTAAAACCGCAACCATTTTCATCCACAATAGAACGCTCATTTTCTAAGGTATTTGTGCAATTTAACCCCGATTCGTCATTCCATTGGAATTCTACGAAATCACTCACTCCGTCTTCATCAGAATCAAGTAAATCCCAGATTTGATCCTGAGAGCATCCGAATTCATTCGTGGATGCACCCATAGCGGTCAATGGACAAATGTCACTTCCAGCAATTGCATCCATATCTCCTGGGATTCCGTCACCATCGTCATCCCGTTCAGTAATTGTACATCCATCTCCTATTTGGGAAGAAATTCCTGTATTATCTGCATTAACAGTTGGGCAATCATCGTTTGCATCATTAATGCCATCACCATCTGTATCGTCTATACATCCATCAAGATTTGTGTCGAAGTTTCTTGCATCTTCATTTGGACATTGGTCATTAGCATCAAGTATCAAATCACCATCAGTATCTGCTTGCCCCGCTGAACAACCCTTAATGTCAACAGATTCGCCTACTGGAGTGTTTGGGCATTCATCTTCTCCGTTATCTTCGTAGAATCCATCTCCATCATCATCAGAATCCTCTCCATCGTCTTTACACCCATCACGATCAAAATCTGTAGCAAAGGTGGAAATCCAATCAGTTGCTCCCTGTGGACACATATCAGGTGCAGAATCAAGAATCTGGTCACCATCGTCATCAGTATCTTCTCCAAACCCTCCATTATCTGCGCCTAAGTCCTTACATCCATCTCCATCATTATCAGTTGAAGGATTACTAGTCCATCCACTAACTCCATCTGGACAGGCATCATTTGAATCATCTATTCCATCATTATCATCATCTGAATCTTCGTCAGAATCTCTACATCCGTCACCATCATTGTCTGTGGGGTCTAAACTGGTCCACCCTGTAGCTCCAGGCGGGTTACATAAGTCGACAAAGTCAGGTACTGAATCACCATCATCATCTAAATCTTCAGTGGAGTCTTTACAACCATCTTGATCGTAATCAAATGAAATTTCAGAAGTCCAACCGGTTTCACCTGTTGGACAAGAATCTGAATCATCTGGACGTTGATCATTGTCATCGTCTAAATCTTCTCCAACATCATTACATCCATCTCCGTCGTGATCGCTTGATTGGTTACTAGTCCAGTTCTTCCAAGAAGGATTACTTGGGCAAGAATCAGAAATATCTAGCACTCCATCTGAATCATCGTCGTCATCTTCTTCAGAGTCTTTGCATCCATCAGAATCGTAGTCTGAAACTGGAGTGGAACTCCAATTATGCACCGTATTGGGGGAATTACAGTCATCGTAAACGTCCTCGATTCCATCTCCATCATCATCTTTATCTTCGTCTGAATCTCTGCATCCATCTTGGTCTCTATCATTCGTCCATATTGAAGCATCCCAATTTATTGATGGTCCATCACAAGAATCATAGAAATTTTCAATTCCATCTCCATCTAAATCATTGTCACATGCATCTCCATCATTATCTTGGTCTATGTCGGATTGAGTGGGATTAGCATCTAAATCACAATTGTCATCTTTGTCAGGAATATTGTCGCTGTCTGAGTCTGGATATGATACCCATAAGATGCCACTTCCTCCCTCCCATGATGGGATGTTATACTGTACACCATCTACATCTGCATAACAAGGCCCCTTTGAACAAGCATGAATAGAAGTTACAATCCTTCCATCTGAAAGAACTCCTACTCCTGTCCCTACGTCATTATCTCCTCCACTACCAAAGTCAGTTGCCCAAGCCCATGAAGCAGATTGAATATTGAAACCGGCTAGATATCCACCCATGTATCCATCAACTAACTCGATATTTCCGAATTTTGTGGATGAGAGGGGGTGACCATATGGAGCATCATATTGGCCCGTGATGATGATCATTCCGTTTTGTCCCATTCTCATATTTTGAGGAATTTGAGAGGAGGGTGTATTGAATCCGTTTGGGCTATCTGAACGGCGGACGTAATTCCAATCTCCATCTGTCTCGATTTTAGCGATATATGTGTGGACGCTTGTCCCATTCCCTACAATTTGTAGAGGTGATCCAGTGCTTAAACTATCGAAAGTGGTTAATCCAGACATTCCACCAGTGACGTAATATTTTCCATCATCTCCAATTAATATGTCCATTCCAACAGATGGTTCTCCATTCTGACTCCCTGCTCCACTGGCTACCCAATTTACAGTATTTGAGGATGATAAATTTAGGACATATGTTGCTGTTGGTTTCCCTACTGGCATGATTTGTGTGGCACCAAAAGTCCCTCCAGCATTATCGGAATAAGAACCTACGATGAGAGCATTGTCATCTGAATCTACGATTACAGCAGTCGCATTATCTCCCTCATTGTGGCTTTGACTTCCGATTGTTCGTACCCATTCAAAATCAGAAGAAGTAGTATTAATCAACCCAACAAATCCGTCATATCGCCCAGAAGTATTGTATGAATCTCCTTCGAAAAATGCTGAATCTCTGAAGAATCCAACTGCCCAAACATGTCCATCTGATCTAATTGCTACGTCATTGACTGCATCATACCCATTTGCGCCATCTATTGAGACTCCCCATTCAAAGGTCCCCATGGGTGAGACTTTAGCAACAAATCCTCCCCAATTTTGCCAAAAACCACATCCACTAGTCATGGTAAATGTGGACGCTCCACACATCCATCCACCAACATATATTCTGCCAGCATTATCTACATCTATTGTTCTAATTTCTGAAGTGGGGTCTGTACTTCCTTGCGGTGCTTCGATTTTCAATTCCCATAATGAATTTCCTTGGTCATCGAATTTAGCTATAAATCCAGTAGACCTACCTTCATCCCAATTACTAGATCCGATTGTTACGTTATTATAGAATGCTCCAACTGCGTAAATATCGTCATTATGGTCTACGATAACATCTGTAATTTTCACCCAATTTTCATTATTTGGTCCACCTTGTGTACCTGCATTTTTTGTCATTAAAACTGCCCAATCAGTAGTATTTCCAGTAGAAAAGAATGAGTCTTCATCAATTAAGGGAGTTAGATGATTTTCTGCGGGGTTAAATGAGTTAGAGAATGGCATCCCGAGTAGCAGAAAAACAAGCACTAGTGAGAGGAGTTGCTTGCTCATGATTCATTACGAAAAGGTGTAGATAGATAGACCCATCCCATCAGGGTGCATTATTCAATTGCAGAAATATCAATTGTTACACAATTTCTAGCCATATTGAATCCTAGAACTCTTCCCTTAATTTGTACAGAACCCTTTGCCTTTTCTATGGCATTAGGCATTTCACCCACCTTGGACGTGTCGATGGAAATGATGTAGTCTGTGCCGTTATTTGCAGTGACTTCCACTTCCATTGGCCTATTGGGTCCCTCTTCAGTACGAATTCGATTAATTGTGGCATCAAATTCAACCGAATTTCCTTTCATAGATTCGATAATCCTAGTTTTCTCTGAAGAAAATCTTGCTTCTGAAAGTCTGGATGAAATGGTTTCACTATCCATTATACCAATATCTGATTCATATGGTTCTTCGACAGTCTCTACTGTTTGTTTTTCTTCTTCAACAACTTCTATTGTTGCTTCTTCAACAACTTCGTCTCTAACTATTTCCTGGCTCTGATTTTCAATAGGTGCTGGGTCCTCTTTCATTTCTTCTGCAACAATTTTTGCTGCTGTAGAAATCACTTCACCTTGAGTTCCTAAAATATCCGAAACTGATAATGAGCCTGTTCTATCTGTGTCTAAAACTTGGAAACCTAACGCAATTGCAGCAGGTGGAATAACAGTGCCCGGAGGTAGAGTTGTAGCAACAAATTGTCCGAATTCCTCTTGATTGATTGTTCCATCTCTATCCTTGTCAATGAAAGAGAAGAGTTGAGTCAATTCATCAGCAGGTAGCCCTTTCATTGTCTGGATAAATTGCATCATTGCTCCATCAAGAACTTGTTTTGATTCTTCGGCAGCAATGGTAGCAGCCTTCTCGATCTTAGCATTGACTTCAGCCTCTAATGCATCGAGTCGAGCATTTAGTCGTGTATGAAGTCCTAGTCTGACACTTTCAGGTAGTGCACCACCTACCTTAGCAATAGTATCGTTAGCAGTTCCCCTAAACTCGGAAACTTCCCCCTTTCCTGACCTAACCATTTGTTCAATAGTATCTGCCATCGCATCAACTTGTGAATCCCATGCGCCACTCATGATTGTGCGAGAAGGTGGCGGAATTTAATCCCGTGCAGAAAATAAATCACAAGAATGGCATTCTAACTACTTCTGCTCTCAATCGCCTTTTGGGGTTTGGAGCAATGATTACACTATCTCCCTCTTCTACGTCTTGTAGGTATCCGATGCCTATTCCTACTCTTCCCAATGTAGGGCTTGGACCTCCACTGGTAATCCACCCAATTGGTGAATCAGTGGCATCATCTTTGTAGACAGGGGAACCAGTTCTTGGAAATGGCCCTTTATCTAGGACCTTCATCCCTCTCCATTTTGCCCCCGAGTTTCCGCGTTCAATCATTTGTTGTTTTCCTAAAAAGTCGTGTTCTAAATCCAATCCGAATGGGACATTAGTTTCGATAGTCCCTCTAACGAGGAAACCGTGAGGAAATGGTTCTGGTGTTTTCTCTCCTAATCCGTTCCAAGAGAAATCTTGTCCAGACAACAAGTAGCCCTTCTCCATTCGCAAAGTATCTCGTGCACCCAATCCTACTGGGACAATTCCTGAATCATTTTGAGTAGAAAGTAGCCCTTCCCAGAGTGTTTCTGCTTGATTATTAGAGATGAAAATTTCAAAACCTCTTTCTCCAGTATATCCGGTTCCTTGGATCCATCCTTCAATTCCTAATTCATTTGGTTTAATTTGTTGCCATCGAAAATGCCCAACTACATTCTCAATACCTAGTACTGCCTCACAGATTTCAGGGGAAGAAGGTCCTTGAAGAGCTAAAATGCTGGTATCAGGTGATAAGTCTTCAATTGTGATACTTCCATCAGAGGGTAAATGATCATTCATCCATTTCCACATTATGGGGACCATTGATGCGTTAGGAACTCCCAATATTTCGGTTTCAGAAACAATTGCAAAAATCATATCGTCAATAATTGTGCCTTCCGAATCAAGGAAATGAGTATATCCACATCTTCCTGGAGAGAATTTACTTGCTCGTTGTGTCCCAATGGAATCTAACCATTTAGCGACTCCTTCACCTTTGAAACGAAATGACCCCATGTGTGAAACATCGAACAGACCAGCATTGGTTCTAGTAGCGTGATGCTCTTCAAGCATTGATGAATACCAGATGGGTAGTTCAAAACCATGAAAATCCACCATATTTCCGTTCCAACGAACATGGGCGGGATACAAAGCAGTCCTTACCGGCTCATCCATGGGGTTTCCCTAGTTAGACGGGTCTTGATTGCTTCTAATGTATTTAGAATAGGGTTGCAACTACATCAGTATTTGTTAGGTAGAACAGAAGACCTGCTCCAGCCATCATCATCATCCAAGCTCCAATTAATTTGATCATTCCAGTCGCTCGCCTCAGGAAACCAATTGCTTGCTGCCTCCCATATCCTACCAAAGAAACCACTGCTACCATTAGGATTAGAAGACCAATCATCAATGATCCTAGCCCAAATAAAACTGCATTTCCACCAATAGTTGCCAAGTATCCAATGAATGGCAAAACAGCAGCAGCCGTACAATCTATACTCGCTGCAGCATATCCTATTCCGTAAAGATACATATTTCTCCGAGGAGTAAATGTTTCATCCATTTCAGTTGTTGAGAATCGTTCCACTAAACGTTGAACCCACGACATTAGATGACTCGTCCCCCCAGTCAACATGAAGAAACCAAGAATCAATAGTAATGCTGCGATGAAAATTGCGATGTCATGTATGATTCCAGAGGTTGCAAAACTTTTGCCCATTATCCAAGCAATTATTCCGATGAAAGCAAAGAATGTCCACATCCCTAAACCTGACAATCCGCCAATTACAACTGGACCTGGCATCCCTCCTTTCAATTTCCCTGATTCTACTAGTTCATCTTCTCTCGCCCCTAGGGTAAGATAATACGAAATGAATCCAGGAAGCACAGGAAACGCACATGGGGAAAAGTAGACCAGAATCGATAACATTGCTCCAAGGAAAATAATTCCAGTCATTGATTGGTCAATTTCTTGAACACCAAAAGTTCGAAGTTGTTCCATTTCTGATATTGTTCCAGTCATTGCCGTTTCAATAGCTTCGTCGAATGACCCCCATCCTTGAGCAGGTGTTGATGACGATTCACTTGCTATAATGTAACCTTCAGTATCAATGACCATTACTACTGGTATTACTCCAGTGCCTCCAGGTGTGAATAATCGATTTGGGTCCGCTCTTTCAGTTCCATTTACTATTGCTGCAGTAGGATTTCCTAGTCCGGTAGCATAAAGTGGTACTGAATATTCTCCTCCAGATTGATTTAGATATTCCAGTGACTCACTATAGTATGACCCATATCCAATTATGATTAGTTCACGTTCTTCGCTCAATTCATGCCATTGATTCATTTTGTCTTCGATTCTTGCTTGAACACCATGACAATTGGAGCAATCATGCGCCATCATGTCGAGGACGATTACTTTCCCCTGATGTTCACTAAGTCGAAACCATCCAGTTTCATTGGTGATGCTTTCTTCAATTCCAGAGCGATTTAGAGTTTGAAATTCAAGTTCATCAATTGGTATCGATTCTCCACTCTGTGAAAACATTGAGGATGAAATACCAAAAACTGAGAGGCCAGCATATGCAATTAAAGAGAAGAGAATAATGCTTATTCCTAATGCTTGGTATGTTTCTTTTCTGGTAAAAGTTGTCAGATCCATTCCTGTTTTTATCATGATATTATCGAGAATAGATGTTGTGGGCTGAGATTCCTCTTTGAGGCCTCGAACCTTGTCCGCCATATGAGGTGGTAGCAGGTTTCATCTATCAAGTCAACCGATTCAAGTGTGTTGAACTGAAAATTATGTATCAAGCAATTC
>Ga0115011_10002264_pt1 | contig 13424 bp, 9 predicted proteins | sample TroAtlMetagenome_2_FD_88705 | JGI IMG/M metagenome (GOLD analysis project Ga0115011, IMG submission 88705) | Marine eukaryotic phytoplankton communities from Atlantic Ocean - Tropical Atlantic ANT8 Metagenome | ecosystem: Environmental > Aquatic > Marine > Oceanic | place: Tropical Atlantic... | reverse complement strand
CCTGACACCAGCCTAGGAACCCGTTCCTAGCTATAAAATTTTCTTTTTTTTTTAAATAATTTTCAACCCCCCGGGTGGGCTCCAGAGATGAGAGCGATCCGAAGGCTTTCGGCAGGTTCCTTGGAGGTTCCTACGTGAATTGTTAACTCCGCTGACATCCAACAAGTCACTGTCCTTACAAAACAAACGAATAATTAAACATAATAATAAAAATACATTGAATTGAACGAACGAATAAAACTCGAGGAGGAGGAGGACTGAGTCAATCAATCAAGTCCTGACAAAAATTTTTCACACAGAATTTTTTCCGTCAGAGTTTTTCTTCTTTTGTTTTCGACGAACGAATCTCCAATCATAGCGACCACCACGCGAAAAGAAGAAGACGAAGGAAAGAAGGGACAGAAGAACGGCGGGACGAGGACCGGCGAAAGCGTCGACCCAGTGACGAGCGGGAACATGTCGAACAAACGAGGCCCGGCGGAACCGCCTTCTTTTCTCCAAGAGGTTGCTTTTCTCGCCGTCTCCGCTCTGTTTAGTTGTTTAGTCCTTTCTTTTGGGTTGAAACGTTTAGACCCGAACAGACAAACCTCGAAAGCCGCGGAACAGAGGAAGAAAGAAATCGCGAAACGTTTAGGACGCCCTAAATTAGTCACTAACGTCTACGAAGACGCGATCGCGAGCGATGTGGCGAACCCGGACCATATTAACGTGACTTTCAACTCCATCGGTGGTTTAGAAGACACGAAAGAAGCCTTGCAGGAACTCGTGATATTGCCGTTAGTGAGACCAGAGTTGTTCTCGAAATCGAATTTGTTGAAGCCAGCGAAAGGAGTGTTGTTATACGGACCTCCCGGGACTGGGAAGACGTTATTAGCCAAAGCGTTGGCGAAAGAGTCGCAAGCTTGCTTCATAAATGTGCGAACAAGCACGTTGCAATCAAAGTGGTTCGGCGACGCACAGAAGCTCGTCACCGCGGTGTTTACTTTAGCGTGGAAATTACAGCCATCGATCATCTTCATCGATGAGATTGATTCTTTTCTGGGAACGAGGAAAAACAGCGAACACGAGGCGGTGACGCAAATGAAGACGGAGTTTATGACATTGTGGGACGGTTTTAACACGGACTCCAATGCGCGAGTGATGGTGTTAGCGGCGACAAATCGACCCTGGGACGTGGACGAGGCTATTCTGAGACGGTTACCGCGATCATTCGAGGTTGGTTTGCCGAATAAAGAGCAAAGGGCGAAGATTTTAGGCGTCACCTTGCAACACGAAAAGTTAGAGAAGGGGTTCTTTCTGAATGAAGCGAGCGCTCCGATTTGGCAAATCGCTGAAAGAACGAAAGGGTATTCCGGGTCTGATTTGCAAGAACTGTGTAAACAAGCGGCGTATGGACCAGTCAGAGATTTGTTGAGAAGCGAAATGAGAGGAGAGAATACCGGAGGCGGGTGTAGAGCGCTTATGATGAAAGATTTCGATGAAATTCTGAAAACATCCAATACAAGTGCGCACGCTGCAAGTAGCTATCAGTTTGCAGACGAGATGAGGAAGAATACTAGAAGTATGAATGTTCGAGAAGGATATCAAGATCCAGAGGAGTTAGAAAAAGCACAGGCAATGATGCAACAGATGATGGCTGGTTTGTTCCAAGCTGCTCAGAACGAATCGTCTCGGTCCGGTTCTCCTGGTGCGCTGCCCAAGGACCTCGACTGAAGAAACAGGAGTTTGCGGAAAAGAAAAAAACAAAAAAAGTTTTAGTCACATCTCTAAGGTAAATTGCAAATAACCACGAACTACGCGTTGAAGACAAGTAACACTAGATCAGTAAGCACCATTCCGCCAGTTTGAACGCGTTTGGACGGGTTAATACGTGCAATCTCATTCATTTGTTTTTTTCCAGCTAATGAAGTAAAACATAAAAATATTCATTAAAAGCTTTTGTAATCTTTCTAATCATAAATTTCCCCAAAAAAGTTGGCTTAACAAGATCAAATAAAATTTTTCACTACATTAACATCATTAAACTAATATAAAAACGGTTCATTGGGAAATTCTGGAAAAAAATATAAATTAATTAATTCCAATTATATTAAATTGCCTGGATTTCTTGAAGATGAACCATAACTTTAAAAGATGTATAAGATAAATATATATTTTCATATGTATAATACACAATTTTAAGTAAAACAGTAAATGAATTGATTATTTTTGAAAGTCCATTAAATTTTAATTACCGAATAAAACTATAAAATATTTATTTGGGATAATATTGCAGGAATTTATCATAATTATTCACAATACACGCATAAGAATTATTAATTACAATATTACAATAACCTTTGGTAGTTTTTGGAGTATTTGTGCAATCTCAATCATTCAATGATCGAAATATTTAAATAAAAACTGGAAAAACGTCACAACTTGGGCGCAAAGCGGAAAGAAGAAAGAAATGGCGCCTTCTTCTTCTTACCCTTCAGAGAGAGTTTATCGGAGTTGCGACGTGTCTACGGCTGTGAAAATTGATGTCTCAGGCTTGCACGGAAGATTTGCGGGTGGAGGAGAAACGAAGGAAGTTCTCGTTGGAGTTCGAATTCTCTCTCCTTCGTCCTCGTCGTCCTCATCAACTAACTCAAACAACATTCAAAACTTTACCGAGCTAACAGCATCCATCTCCACGAGAACCTCTTTGTACAAAAACGGATGCGCTCTTTTTCAAGAGACGATCGAATTCCCCATGAAAGTGAACGATTTATCCGCGGATTCAGTCTTAGAGTTATCTTTGTTGGATTGTAATCTCAAAAGTAGTCCTCTTCTTGAGAAAGAAAAACAAGGGGGAGGAGGAACTCAGCACCAAAGGAAGAGTAATAACAAGAAGAATGAATACCATTTATCCGTAATAGGATACACACGGATTAAACTGTTTGACGACAATAGTGGAAGGCTCGTCCAAGGGCAGAAACGGCTGCCTTTACTGCTTTCAAACGGTACAAACAATAATATCAATATTAGCACATCAAATACCAAAAACTCTTCTATAGCATTGGAGGAGTCGACGACGGAAAAAGAACTCATTTTATTCACTGAAGAACTGGAGCGATTCGAGAAAATTCTTTCAAAGTACGAGCGAGGCGAAGTGCCGCACGTTTCCTGGCTCGATAAGATGACGTTTTCGAGAATACAGGAAATGCGGAAGGCGAGACTGGAAGAGTTGGAAGAGATGAGCGGTTACGTTGAACTTCACGTTGAATTCCCAACGTACGCGTTACCGATCGACTTTAGCGAAGGGATAGAGCCAAGTAGCGTATACAAATCTAGAAAAAAGAATTGGGAAAACCTCGTGTGGCTCATTGACGAAGAGACGGGCATTGAGACGCAAAATCCATCTGAAATCATGCATTACGAGTTGACGAGAAGTCATGGGAGAGAAGTTGTCGATAAAGATTTGAAACCAAACGCAGAAGAAAAAGCTCGATTGGCAATTGCCATGTCTTCTCCAAGTTCGAGGAAAATGGATATGGAAACCCAAAACTTACTCTGGAAGTTTCAATATTTCTTGAGCTCTGATCCACGAGCTCTGATGAAGTTTCTCAAAAGCGTCAATTGGAACGATAAAGATGAAACGAAAGCAGCTATTGGTTTGATGCATCAGTGGATACCCATCGGTCCTGCGGCTGCTTTAGAGTTGTTGACACCGCATTTCAAAAATATCGAAGTTCGGAGTTACGCCGTGGCTGTTTTATCTCGGGCAGAGGATGACGAGATCCTCATCTATTTGCTCCAGCTCGTCCAAGCATTGCGGTATGAACCTTCTGACGATTCGGTCTTGTCTAGATTTCTCATCTCCCGCGCGCTTAAAAACGAAGTATTGGCGAGTTTCTTGTACTGGTTCTTAGTCGTTGGTTTTGAAAACCCGAGTTTTGAGCGACGCGCCATGGCGACTCATCAAATGTTTGAGCAAGCATGTCACGACCTCGGGCCGCAAGGGACTCAACAGTGGATAGCGCTGAAACGGCAAGGTGTGTTGATTGAACGATTAACTTCAATAACTGTAGACATTATGAATTTGAGAGGCGCAAGGAAAATTGAAAGACTCCGGGCTATTCTGAACGGGCAAGGCATAGGCACGGAGTTGACATATTTTACCCACAACATACCGCACTTGTTGGATCCTTTTATCAGTTTAACTGGAATCAATTCCGAGGAAAGTTTCGTATTTAAGAGTGCCTTGAGCCCACTGAAACTCGCATTTCGGGATGTCAATAATGAAACTCAAAATGTTATATTCAAAAGAGGGGACGATTGTAGGCAAGATCAGTTGTGCGTGCAGTTGATTCAGCTCATCGATAAGTTATGGAAGCGAGAAAATTTGGATTTACGACTGACCACGTATCGTGTCCTGGCCACGTCCACCGAGGTTGGTTTGATTGAATTTGTAAAATCTTCTGCTATCGCGGACATTTTGAAAGAGCACGACAGTCTCCGCGCGTACATTGCTATTCACAATCCCGACCCAAAAGGACCAGGGGGGTGCACCATTCAGTCCATTCAAAATTTTGTTAAATCTTGCGCGGGATATTCAGTCATCACGTATTTGCTTGGGGTTGGCGATAGGCACTTGGATAACTTGATGCTCACGAAAGACGGGAAGCTCTTTCACATCGATTTCGGGTACATGATGGGCAGAGATCCGAAAATTTCTCCTCCAAGTATAAAAATCAGTAAAGAAATGGTTGACTGCTTGGGCGAATTTATGGACGATTACAAACGGTATTGCGTCGAGGCGTATAACTTGTTGAGAAAGCCGCACTGCGTGACGTTAATTTTGAACTTGTTTGAATTGATGGCCGACTCAGATTTACCAGATTTACGAGGCGATGCAGGCGCAAAGTTGGAGGCAAAGTTCGCAATCGACTTGGACGATGAAGCCGCCGGGACGCACTTCATACAAGAGATTCAACGAAGTATGAACGCGTTATTTGATCCTTTGTTTGAACGAATACATGCGGTAGCGCAGAGAATGCGCTAATAAGATTAGATAGTAGAGTATAGCTAGGGGTAAAGGTAAAGATAGATAATAGCTAGGAAGCATTTGGTATATAAATACAACAAAACAACAAAGCAATTGATGTGTTTTTTGGATTTTTCAATCCTGGTTGGTGTTATTCGGTTTACGGGTTAAACTCTCAGCGTTGAAAGTCATTTCTGATTGCGCTCTGTCCACCCAGTTCATAGCCGCAATCGATCCTTCTCTCGACTGTAACAACGCCTCTAATTGGCGGTATGATGGCCTCTCCTCGAATGGCGGCAATGGTTCCACCTGCCCTGTTTGTTGGTTCAGAACGAACACTTGCCACGGTCCGCCAAAAACTTTTTGCAATCGAAACGTTTCGCCTTGAATCCTTTGTTCTTTCAAGAAATATGCGATCTCAAAGTCTTTTACAAACTTTTCGTTCTTCTCTCTCCACGGGCCAAAGCCAAAATCGTTTACGATGTTCCCGTTCAACACCCACTGCGGGTTGATAATCATATTCGCTCTCTTGGCATCTTTCGTGATTTGTTTCAAGTCGGATAAAACCTCCGCGGTTGGAAATGTCGTACACACGTCGTCACCGCTGGTCACTTTAACCACAGCGTCGGCGTCGTCGATGACTTTCTTCGCCACTATCTTTTCTCCGCTCACCGTCTTCATAAGCGCTTCGACCATGGGACTCATACTCGCGTACTGTTGTCTCACTCCTCCTGGCCAGTCGTCTAAATCCGTCGCTCCAATCAAAGGAATATCAAAGGTCACCTCCAAATTCTTTTTCCCACTCTCCAACGCTCTTTTCACCGATTTCGCGGCCAACTCAACCTGTTGAGACGTGGTCTTCGGCAGTTCTTCTCGGTGTTGCGTGGTGGGTGACGACGACGTCGGTGTGGCGCACGAGCGAACTCTTCTGCTTTCTCTCAAAGGGCGGTGAAACCCATCGTTACGGATGGAAGTGGTACAACTCGTTCCTTTTTCACGAACGATGGCACGAGAAGGTGCACACGCGCTCGCGGTACGATTCATGCTTCCCTTCTGTTGAGCAGCGAGCGGTTTTCGGATGATGAATGACGATGATGATGATGATGTCTTTTGCTTGAGATATCTCTTTTTTTTATCAACTTTTTTTTATCAACTTCTTCTTCTTCTTCAAAAAAAGAAAAGAGAGAACAACAACGAACAACAACAACAACAATCAAAAGTCCAAAGACAAGAAGAGAACAACAGTTTACCCGACGTTCCTCATGCACATCTGCAACGGGTGCTGGGCAGAGATCGAGAACGAGGCGTACATCACTCGATGCGGGCATCAATTCTGTGCGGCGGGTCTTTTTCTTTTCTTCTTCTCGCGTTCTCGCGCGCGCGCGTTTCTCTCTCTCTCTCTCTCTCTCTTTCGCATATTTTAAAAACGACTTTGTTTTCTCACGTCTCTCGCGCGCTTTTCTTTACGCCGTAAACACCACTTCGCAGGTGAAGAGGACATACAGAGAGTGTTGCGAGCCGGCGAGTGTCCAATCTGTCAAAAGGCAGTGCTCGAACGACACGTGAAACAAACGCCGCTGAGCGTGGACGAGGAGAAAGTTCAGGTTTGCATAAAATTTTCGTTTCTTCTCTCTCTTCCGTTAAACGTCCTCGACTCACACGCATAAAAACAACTCTAATAATAACGACAGCTCGTGCTGAGAGGATTCGAAACGGGAAATATATTCACCGCGGCATACCACGCTCAGCAGTTTGCAAACGATCAAATGGAAATGGCATATGCAGCAATACAAGAGCGAGAGAAAAGAGAATATGAAAAGAAGTACGCAAAGGTGCGCACGAAGCTGGAAGACGTACACGCGGCGTATTCGAAAGAGAAAGCAAAGAGGCAGGAGATGGTGAAAGCTTTGAACGTTTTCAAGACGAAACAGAAGGAAATTTATCGAAAGTACGAGCAAGTGTGTGGCCAGAAACGCAGGTTAGAACAGATGTACAGCGAATTGAGAAGAAGCAACGGCGGCGGCGGCGGCGGGAACATAATCAACAAGCGAAGCTTCTCGAATGAAGAACTACGAGGGGACGACGGAGGGCCACACTTTTTGGACGAAGATCCGTTTGGCGATACGACTCCGCGCGATTCTGGGAGAAGAAGAGGAAGTATCGGTAACAATCCGGTTCGCCGCTCGTTACGAACGCATTCGCCGGTTCCAATGCGTTCATTGGACTCGTTAAACGACTCTCACGGAGAAGTCACAACCAAAGCTATGGACCCTCCACCGGTAATGAATACCAACAAGATACCGTCCTTTGGGCACAACAACAACAACAACAACAACAACAACAACAACGATGACAGAAGACGGTCGAGTTTTGGTTTAAACGCGACGAAAAAACCTGGTAATTTTGCTCCGGGTCTGGCATTCGGAAGCAAACCGCAGTACAACAAGGTGAACCCGTTTGCTTCCAAACACTTCTGAGTGAAGAAAATTTTTGAATCATCATGATCAACATCATCCCGTTAATAATAACTTAAGTATGTCAATGCTTAATACGTTATATTCACCGAGAGAGAGAGAGAAACATAAACAAATTCTTATATACACAAACATACTCGAAGATATACTTGATTTTTATTACTAGATGCTAAGACATAATTTTTCTCAAAGAAACGATTGAATCGCTTGATTCAGCGCGGATAAAGCGCCACCACCTATTCCATAAACAGCCATTGCTCGAGGACCGTTCATGCTCTTATACAAAACGCCAGCGCCAGCGCCTGCAAAAACGCTACATGCCGGATCAAACCTGTGTTCCGTATAAATCATAGATGCCGATTCTAAACTGGCGTAAAACAATCCTACCGCACCCCACGCGTTGCCAAACGATCTCCCTCTGTACGACACAGCGTTCAACACTCTGTTCACTTTTAATTTCGTCGTATCGATTCCAATTGATTCTCTAGGCGTTTGCAATCCTTTATACAAACCTATACCTCCTCCGGCGACTGAGCCGCCGAGGTACCCCACTCCTGTTAAATACGTCAAGTTTTCGCTCCATGATCTCGTTCGCATCTGCCTTTCTTCGTCGAATAAGTACTCTGGAGTCGTGCTTATGGAATATAACTTTTGGGACATCCCCGGGTCGAATGGCCCACCCAACCCAGTGTACGGATTATATGGCATTGAACCACTAGTATTTGCTGCTGCTAACGAGGAAGACGACGTCGTTCCGAATCCGCCGCTTAAATCGGCGGGCGTTTGCGCGGTGGATGATGTGCTCGGCGCCGGGACAATCTCATCCAACTGTTCCGACGATCGACCACCCGAACTGCTCGCTTGTTCTTTCTTCCCTCGAATGCCTAGTAAATCTCTCAGTCCCATGTTGTCTGCGTGTTAATTTCTACACCAAAATTCGATCGCCGTCAAAGTTTTCCCTTTCTTCTTCTCTTGTGTGGTGTGCGTGCGATTACGATATACTCCTCGCGAACGGAGCACCGAACGCGCTTTTATTCCTTCGCTCCTCTTCTTCTTCTCGTTCCTGTCTGCGCACCTAGTCGCTCTATCTTATAGCAGTAGGCCCGTTCACGCGCGCGCACGTGTTGTTGTTGTTGTTGTTGTTGTTGGTGGTGGTGGTGGTGGTGTTTTGTGTGGAGTGCGGCGAAGTGCTCTTTTCCGATTGCTGTGTGGTGCACTCGCTCGGGTGTTTTTGTGTTTTTTACGAAGGAGGAGGGGGAGGGGGAGGTCCAAAAAAGGTCTTTGAATCCTTTCCCGGAGAATAAAAAGAAGAAGAGACGAGAGTCAGAGTCAGAGACTTTTGTCGTCGATTTTGTTTGTCTTTTTTTTTTGGGCCTCTCGACCTCTTCGAAAGATACAAATCGTATGGCCACATTTTTATATATTCGTTCGTATGGACCAACACCAAAACCTCCTCAATAAAAAAAGACAAAAGAGACCGACGAATCCAATGATCTTTTCCGCGTCACTCACTTCCCCGGCTTCTCCTCGCGGATCCTCCTCTGTTGGACGATGACGACTTCGACGACTTCGACGACTTCGACGACGTCGACGATGAGTGCGATGACGATGAGAAAAAAGTCCTCCCCGTTTGGCGTCTTCAAACGACAACAGAAGAGAAACGCGACGCGATTGACCTCTCAACGGCGGGAACGAAGAAATGAAGACGGTCGTACGATTGCGATTCCCCCGAGAGCTGGTTTGAACTCGGAGAGACTCTCCAACAACGACTATCCTATCGGCGAAGTCGTGTTAGGCATCGAGTTGAGAGGTCACGGGGCGAAAGGGGCTATCATCGATACCGCCAACGGAGATTTTATGCGACCAGGAGTGGAAGTTGCTTTAGACGAATTGAACGAAGAAGCCGTGGAAGAGGCGTTGACAAAAATTGCAAACCATTACAATTGGGCAGGCGCGGTTGGCGTGAGTTACACGAGAGCGGTTATGCGAACGTGCGGGAATCGTGATATTAACAAACACTTAGTGAAGATGTTTCCGAAATCAAGAGGCAAAGTCGGGTCGATGATACACACCGAAGCGGCAGCATACGCTCAAATGTATTATGGCCCAGGGAGAGACGTAGACGGTGTGGTATTAGTGGTTACGATTGGTAAAGGTTTCGGGACGGTTGTGTATAATCACGGTCAGAAAGTGAGAAATATGAATATGACAAACTTAACGTGGACGTATGAAGGCGAATTGAGAAAATTACAGCAGAAATTCAATTGGCGAGGTATCGCACCCGTGTTTCAAGATGATGATGAGGAGGAAAAGGAGAAAATAATGCGGTGCATCGATGACTTTGGCTTGCAAGGAAGTTGGGAAATGTCGTTCGATGACGTTGAAAAGTGCGATATCGGGCCGAAAACGAAGGAGACGTTGAACGAGTTTTTAGCGTGGGGAACATTAGTGGACGAGTATCTTCAAAAAGTTACCTCGCATGTGCAACCAGAGCGAGTCATTCTTCTGACGACTGGACACGCGAGTACATTACCGATGAGTTTACTCTTTAGATTGTTTGCGCCAGGCATAGCCTCCGCCGGTGTGAATCCCACGGACGCTTTGCTCATCTCAGAATCTCCGTCATGTATTGTTAAAGGTGCCGCTTTAGGGGCGATGTTAGAGCTTTCTAACAAGGCTACAGTTGAGATTCTCAGAGCTGCGATTTGCAAAGATATCACTGGTGCGCCTGAACCGAGAATGTTAACCACCGAAGATATGCAATTCGTGTTTAAAAGATTAGATAGAAATAAAGACGGGAAATTAGACGCGGATGATATTCTTCGTGGTGCCGCTTTGTACAACGTAGTGCTTTCGGAAGTAGAAGCGAACACTATTTTGAGAAGTTTTGTGGGAACGTCTGCGGCTCGAAATCATACCGCCTCATTTGACAATTTCAACCGCTGGTGGGTAAAAACAGTCGAGAAGTCCGTGGTCAAACACGTGCAGAATCAAGATGAACTCGGGACATATTTGAAGGAGAAAATCTCAACGAAGGAGAGTCCACTCATCATTTTACAGTGTGGTTACTCGTATTGTAGACCATGCATAAAGTTTGAGCACACGTACGAGTCTCTTGCGAAAGATCCTCGATTTAAGAACATCAAGTTCTTGAAAGTTGTGGGCGACTCTTCGCCGGCGCTTTCGCATTTGACTCATGAGCTCGAAGTTGAAAACACGCCAGATTTCCGCATATTTAGAGGCGAAAAATTGGTACAAAAGTTTACTGGAGCTAACAGAAAAAGACTAGAAGAGTACCTGATTGCAGCGTTAGAAGGCAAAGACAACAAAATTCCGGGGTTCATAACGAAGTAGTTTGCACATAATGCGAATTTAGATGCCTGCCTTATGTAATCTAATCTATTTATTTACCACTGCTACTAGATGCTACACATATATAACCGTCACTACCATCTATTATACCTATGCACGTCTACTTCTTTTTACCATTTAAGCTAGTATTAGAAGAATGAAACCACGCGTTGTCTTTGACTTCTTTCTCCCAATTTGCGCTTCCGTCCAACACGGCGTCCAGTTTGATTCGTACGCCATCTTCGGCACAACTGTTTCCTAATTTTTCATACTTGAGTTTGGAAGGATGCCATACGCACACTGAATTTTCCCCGACATCATTTACGAACGATTTCCACGAAACGTTTTGATCTAAGTCAACGTAAGCAAAGCGCAATAGGCGTTCGGACTGAAATTTTTTAGCGAGTGCTTGTAAGTCCTGTATTTGCTCCGCAACCGGTCCTTTCTCGCGACTGTTGATAAATTGGAGCACGACGTAAACGCTCTTCGTAAGCGTCTTGGTACTTTCCGAGATTTCACTCAAGTTCATGACGACATCATTCGTGTCGAGTGCACTGAATGTTGAAACATCCACAGTGTTAGCAGATGGAACATTTTGTCTCATCTTCGCAAACTTTCTGTTACGCAAAAACCGAAACAGGGATATCTGAAGAACAAGCATGAAAGCAATCGGAAAAGGACCAATCTCTACCATGATAATAACAGTTTCCTCTAAAACTCGGGCTAACGTTTGCAAAACATCCGTTCTGAACTTTTGAAATTGCGTATTTAAATCAAGACGTTCCTGTACCAAAAGTGCATTCGATACTTCTTCTTGGATCAAACGATTCGTTTCTTCGGCGTTGAACTGTATCCCAATCCATTCGTAAACCTTTTGAATATCTCCAGCGTTACCGTTAAATAATTCGTTACTCATCTTGCCCGGTTGGTCGAAGATAAATCGCAGTGCTCTCAACTCTGCATTGCTTTTGAATGAATACGCCCGGCATATTCTCTTTTGTTTTACGCAATCTACATGGGCGAAAACAATCTCGTCGTTCTCTAAACCAGCGGCTGCACTCATCTTCAGTGCGCTTAGTTGTTCTTCATTACTTTCATCTCTTTCTTTTTGTAAGTCTTTCTTGATGCTGCTCAAGGTGAGTTTGAGAGTCTCCGTCACATTCCCACCATCACCTAACAGAAGTACACACAGTCGAGTCAATCCGCCCGATTTACATCGAATATCGTCCATGCTTCGCGAAGTGATCTCCGGAATGAGTTGTAAATGATGTTCGGCAAATAAGCGCTTTAAGCTTTCCTTACCAGAAACGCCATGTTTGACAATGACTTCATTCGATTCAGATTTCAGAACAACCACTGCTGGGGCTGATTCAACCCCATATATTCGCTTCCATTTTCCCTGTTCTCTTTCCGTGAAATGGATTCTAACCACATCTACATCGTTAGAATACGCCGTAGCGAGTTTGCGTAGGGTTGGACTCGGCGTCGTGGCGCGCGGTGAAAAGATGATAAACTTGATTTTATCGTCCTTATTTTTCCCCCTAATCGTCGCAGGAGCAAAGTTTTCCTCCAGCTCTTCAGACGTAACACTCGGAACCTCTTTCAATCGCAACAGCTTATCCATCACAAACACCCCTAAATCGTCCGCTTTCATTTCGCCTCGATACCTTTGTGCGCACCAAAAGTTATTACAATCTTGCGCAAAACCAACCACCGTGGGTAACTTGGAAAACGCAACCGGTTCGCTGGACATGAAGTGTTTCGGGGCTACTTTCACGGCGAGCCGTCGATAGAGCTTTCTGTTCACTCTGCCAAACTTTGCAAATCCATCGAGTTCTCTGGCAGCTTGCTCCCAGCTCGATGACGCTCTTTGTGACGGTTCCGAAGCATCGTCGTAGATTTCAATAAGCCAACTGTTCCCGCTGCCGGCGTTATTGTTGCTCCTTCTTCGGTTAAACACAATGGACTCGAACGCGCTCAAGCTCGTAAAATCGAACGTTTCCGAATCAATCAAATCAATCGTTTGTTCTTCCGAGTCCCACCCACCTCTTTTCGATCGCAACGAGGACGAAGATGATGAACCCTTCTTTTTCGTAAATCGATGGTATCCGCCTTTTTTCTCTCCTTCCTCCTTCTCTTTCCTCCTCTCGTCTCTTTCTAAATCTTTCAAGTTTGCGTATCCAGTCACGTCGTAATTCCTCCTCTTCTCCGGATCAATCAACGTCTTATACGCCATTTGAATGTTCATAAACTTCTGCTCTATCTTTTCTTTTTGTTCTTCGTCATTGTGTTGTTGCTTATCTGGGTGAAATCGCAAGGACAGTTTTCTGTAACTTCTTTTGATGGCCGAAGCGTCGGCGGTTTTGTCCACCCCTAAAATAGCATAAGGATTCACGTCTTTCTCCCCGCACGCGACGCGAAAGAAGGAGACGACGAAGAAGAAGAGGCAAAACGGAAGAAAGAATGCCGTCCCTCCCATGGGTGGTGACGGTATCGACCAACGCCTCTTCTTCTTCTTCTTCTTCTTTTGTGCAAAGATGGACGTCTCTCTTTTCTCTCGCTTTTTTTGTTTCCTCTGTGGCGTTTGTTTT
>Ga0115011_10002261_pt1 | contig 13448 bp, 23 predicted proteins | sample TroAtlMetagenome_2_FD_88705 | JGI IMG/M metagenome (GOLD analysis project Ga0115011, IMG submission 88705) | Marine eukaryotic phytoplankton communities from Atlantic Ocean - Tropical Atlantic ANT8 Metagenome | ecosystem: Environmental > Aquatic > Marine > Oceanic | place: Tropical Atlantic... | reverse complement strand
TGTACTGGCTAATATGTGGGCAGCGGCGCACATGTTACATCTACTGTGGTATCACACTGAGATAGCTAAAGATATACCAGAAGATATGAAGGAACATATGCCTATGCTTTCTAGGAACTCAGCATATATGTTTGAGACAGTTAAGAAAGGTATGCTTGAAGAGAAAGGTATGGGTTCATGAGCAAATGCATATGTGGAAAAGCAATACCTCCATATAAAAAAGGAACAAGCGGGCCTAAGAAAAAGTGGTGTTCTACTAAGTGTTGTCAAACTTACAGGCAACTTGATGTTGAAGCCAAGAAACCCAAATGCATATGCGGCAAACCACTAGGTAAACACAAAACAAAATGGTGTTCGACTAAATGCAACATCCAACATAACTTGTCGAATCTCAAAAAGAAAAGGATCAAAGAGAAAGGAAAATTAACATCAAAGAACTGCAAGTACTGTGGTCAATTCTTCATGCCTAAAAACAGGAGAGGTAATGTTTGCAACAAAGACAAGTGCCGTAAGAAATACCAATCTGAAGCGACTATGAAAACATATGATCCAGTAGATAAAGTTAAGAAGGTTTGCTTATCTTGTTCTAAAATATTTGAAACTCCAGATATAAGAAGGAGAAGTTGCGGTAAAAAGAAATGCCAAGAAGAACTTGCACGATTATATAATCAAAGAGATCATATTAAAATAAAGAAAAGGTTAAGTAGTAGGGTTAGGTCTGCACTTCTTGCTCAGCGACGAAGAGCCAATGTAAAAGATTCCACATGGGACCGTTATACAATTGATGAGAAAGCAATGGGTAAAGGTTTCTCACGAAAACAAAGAGTAGAAATGGAATACATTAACACTAATTACACTGGACTTGGAACAGGTAATTACGACAGAGGTGAAGCTAATTTCATTGAAAAAGATTGTATTTTCTGTGGTAAAAAATTCAGAGCTATGGGGGGTGCTAGTTGTTGCAGTCTTAAATGTACGTATAAAAACCATAATAAAAACAGAAGGGAAGCTAGACCTGAATCTAGAAAAATAAATTGTAAGAGATGTGGGAAGTCTTTCACGATAACAAAAAGTAACGCCACGACACAGTTATGTTCTAATGAGTGCAGGGAATTAAATAAAAAAGATTATGAAGACTCTTTGCCTGAAGAACTTAGAGAGAGAAGAAGACAGCGTGTAAGAGAAAAAAAATACAATGCGATAAAGCACAGAGAAATAATGACAAGGATCAGATCAGGGAACCCCACTAAAAAAGATATTGATCACGTTAATAGAAAAAAATTAAGCACAAGAGTTAGATGTGCATTAAAGAAACAAAAAACAGGCCTTATTAAAAAACATGGAACAACATACGAACTCCTTGGATGTACTATAGAATATTTCAGAGAATACTTTAAATCTAAATTTACTAGGGGGATGTCATGGAAAAAACTTTGTTTAGGAAAAATACACATAGACCACATCAAGCCGTGTGCTTCCTTTGACCTGACTAAAAAGTCAGAGCAAAAGAAATGTTTCCACTACACAAACCTTCAGCCCCTATGGGCTAAGGATAATCTTAGAAAAGGAGCTAAGATAGCAGCATAATTTTATGGAGCAGATAACCATAGAAGGGATACTCGACCAACCCTTAATACAATTGGTCAAGAACGCACCATCTAATCCTATAACAAGGGGACAGATACGTGCCGCCACTAATCTGGTCATACCAGATGGAGTGATAACAACGGAAGGCATAACTCAATATGTCTTGGAGAACTATGATGCAAGTAAAGCACCGTCCAAACCTGTGCTAAGGCTTGGAAGGCAAATGGATGGAGGTAATGTAATATTTACTGATACATTCAGCGGATCTGAAACAAGGTATTACAGAACCACGGAGTCACTAGTTGCTTACTTAGAGGAAGATGTGACGTTTACTGAGGCAGACTTTGATGACTGCCATGACAAAGCAGATATTATGAATGCCATAGAACGTAAGATTAATGATGAAGTAACTATCGGAGAAGTAGTAGACGAAGCTCATCACGAAACTATAGACAGGGAACTAGATGACAGTAGTGACCTTGACGTTGACTATAACCTTGAGGAAATTTGGGCTGAACATGGTGAAGCTATTGCAGCCAGCCTTGGATTAGCCATTGAAGAACTAGAATAACAATGAACCTAATACTACATAAAGATACTGTTTATGAAACAGTAGAATCAGAATACTACACGGGGCATCAACCAGTGAAGATAGTAAAAGGAGAGCCTAGCCTCTCTTGGAAAGGTGGTAAGATACCAATAGAAGAATGGAATAAAATACTAGCATTCTTCAAGTGGTCTTACGACGAGACTAAAAGCGAGACGCAAGTGCGTCTGTTGTATAACCCTACTGAAAACAAGTGGGCAGCATGGGCGTTCCCTCAGGAACACGGTACAGGTATGACAACGAAAGAGATAGATGGGGTTGATAAAGATACCCAAAGAGAAAAGTTCTCTGGTTACATTGTCAACGGAACTGTTCATCACCATTGTTCATCATCTGCATTCCAGTCAGGAACTGACAAGGACAATGAACAAAGCCAAGACGGGGTGCATATTACAGTAGGACACATGGATACACAAAAGTATGACATACATGCTAGAGTGTGTAGATCCAACTCAATGTATTCATGTTCATACAGTGAATGGTTTGACTACCCTGATGAATGGACAAGCATACTTCCTAAGAAGTTTATCAATGAAGCTGTCAAAGAAGTGTTAGTTACCCCGCCTAGTGAACCTTCGTTCCCTGAAGAGTGGAAAAGTAATCTTATTAAAGTAGAGAAATCTATTTATTCTGGGTGGAGCGGAAAAAGAAATTACAGTAATGATGATTGGTATCAATCACAAAAGACTCACTTCAATACGCCGACTAAACTTCCTGCAGAATATACAGAAGAAGAGAAGAAGGAAGAGATAACTAAGCTTATAAAAGAATGGCTTGATGAGAACGGAGATTCGTTACAAATGGATGCTATGGATCTATTGGAAATGTGGGAGTATGTATTGATTGCAGATAAGGTTATAGATCTGAATGAAGCTATAGATAAAATGGAAATCACTGAAACGGAATTCGAATCATATTGTCAGTCAGTCACATTTGACGAGGCCAACAATCATATGGATGACACAGTTAAAAAAGAAGACATCACTATTGAAGGAGACATTAAGTATACAGATCACTATGGCAGCTATGGGTTATGAATCTTGGGGAACATCAAACAACAGAAGAAGGAGATCCCGTCCTATTCTGGTTGGAAATAGGGGAGGAAGGATTGGATGAGGTGCTAATTGAAAACGGAATAGTACCTTGTCATTTACATAGGAACCTAGCCACTGACAAGCTAAGAGCTGACTCCTTGTCATGGGTTAGAGATACAGTAGAAGAGTTAGCTGAAGAACTAAGAAATAATAACTAAAATGGAAAACATAATATATGAACAACAGATAGATCCTGTTACCGCGAACTTAGCACGACATGTGTATAAGTGTAGACCGAAAACAAATGTCACAAGAGGTTTACCTGAGTGGCATAAAGCAATGAGAGACTTCAAGATGCACAACAGTTTACTTAATCTAAGTAACTCTCATCATAGAGGTGGAGGCTTACATGATAGGTATTCATATCATCACCATTGTTTTGATAATACGTATGCTGAGGTGGTTGATACTCTACCAGAACATCATTACCACAAGTTCTACTTAAGCCCTGAGTCAACTAGATGGAGCTTAGCGGACACCATGAACATAGAGAGCATACCTTACTGGAAATACATAAGGTTATATTATGTCTCTCATGTGTTTAATTGGAACGAACATGCTACTGGAGCAGACCGTGTTAGTATTAGCAGAAGAGAGCACACCTTTGCTGTGTGGGGTAGAGATGGAAGGGTAAGGTTAGCACCTAATGCTATGTTATCAGAGGGAAAAGGTATTAGCTTATACAATAGGTTGAACGGGTTAATGGGTTTTAGTTATCAAAGAACTCAAAGTGACGATGATCAACCAGTTTTCTCAATTGAATCAGGAATGCTTAGAATTAATAGAACAATTAAAACTCATAGGAACTACGCAGAAAATGTAACAAGTATGCCTGTAATGAATGGAGATATAATCGACGTTAAGACAGGAGAACATCATTCAAGATGGTTACATCGAGAGAAGGAAATGCCTGACATAATGTCTGACATCAAAATTAAAAGACAACTACCTTCTCAAATTAGATCTCAGTTCACAGATGCACCAATGAACCCATCCGTGAGGTCAGCAATTCGTGCGGAGATTAATCAAGTTGTTCCTGATCAAGTTCAAGATATAGAAGCATTAGATAGGTTTCTTAATGAAGGTAGAACTATTCTCTCAGAGAAAGGAGTGTTCATATTATGAGTAAGGAAAGAAAAATATTAAAAGGTCAAATCCTTTCCAAGGATTTTAAATCTAACAAAGCTAAAGGCTTCAGTATTAAAGAGAGCAATAGTACACCAGAATACACATGCCAAGCTACCATTGGTGACTCTGGCCACACAGTGCTAGATGGAGATGTTCATAAAACTAAGTTACAAATAGGAGCTAAGATTAAAGAGAACATCCTGTCTGGTCGCTGGCCTGCAGAAACTAGAGCAGAGATAGAAATGCTTAGAAAGCACAGAGAAGAACTAGAAAAGAAAAAGAAAAAATGAGAATACAACACACAATAGATAACAACATCGAGATAACTGTCTATGACGAGGACGGACATGAGTACATCTTCGACACCATTGAGGAGTACATAAGTTGGCTTCGTCGAGGAACGGGTTCGGAGGAAAGGATGCGACCCTTAGAATGAATCCGTTTGAATACAATTCTATTCACCTTAACGAGGCTGGGTACAGGTTCGGCATAGCCAAACTTAAAGGTAAGACATCCAAGGCTCTGACTAAAACAAAAGAAGAAGGGGTCTTGGTTGTGCCTTTGTGGGTTAACCCTGACAAGACAAGTAAGGATAAACTGTATGCTATATTAGGCAGCGAACCTAAGATCGGAGAGCATCCAGAGGTAGAGATCCCTCAGGAGGAAGTAAAGAACCTGATATATTCAGAGCCAGTGCGTTTTAATTAATTTGCTTTTAAAAAAAATAAATGATAATTATTTTTTTTTAATTGCTAGCATAAACATGGAACAGAAAATACTAAATGATACAAGAGAGCTGCTAGAGGCATCTAAAAATACTCTAGTAAAATGTATCGAAGAAATGAATGAGTTCTCTCACAACTCCAGATTAAAAGGAGGAGATGCAACAGACTGGGTTAAGAGATACCAGACTGTTAGAGACAAACTAAATGAGTGCGAAGATATACTGGACGATCTTAAAGAAAAGTATTCAGACACTTGCTACAACTATGGAGACTTAGATGATGCCGAAGTTTTATAAACTATCACACAGGAACAGAACCCTTGGAGTTCTTTTGAATTGGGCTACCACTAAAAAAGAAGCTTACAAAATGAGGAGCGATATAAGAAACAGGTACAGAGATTGCCCTGAAGATTATGAATCTCCTATAGAGATAGATGAAGTCGAGATCCCTAAAGATAAAGCTGGTTTATGCAGGTGGCTTAACAGACAGAAGATAACAGATCATGGATGAGAAACTAATACATAGCTACATGAACAACTACAACACTAATAAAAGAAAGGAAGTTGAAATGCCTATGGAAGAAATAAGAATTTATATTGAGTCCAATATAAAAAACATTAGCGATGTAACCGCATCAAGAATATACGAATTGATGACAGGTAGACCAACGCTAGGTAAAACAGAACAAAACAAAATAAGAGTAATAACATGAGTGAAGATAAAATAATCCCAATGGATAAAAAAACAGAAAGCGATCCAACACTGGAGCAAAAAAATCAAGAGAAAATAGCGGGTGAGTTAGGCCAAAAGATATGTGATTTGATAGGAGATTACATAGAAAACAAAGGCTTTCACCCTTTAACAGCAACACTACTGGTAGCAGATATTGCTGCAATGTATTGCGTGCATGGGGGTAATGCTGGAATAGCAGTATTATCAGAAGCCTTGGGGTCTAAGTGCAGAGAGATGGCTGGTAAAGAAGTTGAAGCTCACAAAGCAATGGAAGCAATGGAAGAAACAAAGACTAAAGAAGAGGAGTCTAAAGAATAATATAATTTTCTTGCATTTAATTTCTAATTGTTTGATTCTTTTTTCGTGCCTGTTATTTCAATAACTAAAGATACTCATTTAAAATTGAAGAAAGCTTGTGAAGCTACTGGCGTGAAGCTGACTTACGCTGCTGATCAAGCTGTTCTTCTTTATGTTAAACAGAGCGGACAACTTAACAAAAAGAAATCTAAGTGAATGATTCATCTGGTGGTACAGGGGCGTGGTCACATAGGCAACTTCAAGAATTGCAAAGCTTGTTGGAGGAATATGTTGATAACAGTCCCGCGAGCAAAAAACCAGATGCAATCCATAGAGAAAGATTTCGTGTCACAATTGACCTCCTTGTATCAGACAACCGAAGACGAGACCCAGACGGGGCAATCAATACAGTCATGGATTGCCTCGTCAATGCCGTTAGACGACTCCGTGAGGGAGATAGCAGAGATAGTGGTGCGAGTAAAAAGAGCTCCCAAAGGAAACGAAGGAGCAATAATAAAACTAGAAAACATAAGTAAATAAATGAGCCTAAAGTTCAATAAAGCTACAAAGAAGAAAGCCAAGTTAAGGGCAGGCCTGTATGGTACGTCTGGAAGTGGCAAGACAATGACCGCTCTACTTATTGCCAAAGGCATGGGTGGAAAGACAGCGTTCATTGACACCGAACATGGGAGTGCAAGTAAGTATTCAGACTTGTTTGACTTTGATGTTTGTGAGTTGGATTCCTTCAATCCGAAGGAACTTATAAAGGGATTGGAAGACATCCCTACCGAATACGATACCGTTGTTATTGATTCCATGTCAGCATTCTGGCAAGGAGAGAATGGTATCTTACAACAAGTAGAGAACGCTGGAAAGCGTAGCCAAGGTGGGAATTCTTTTCGTGCTTGGGCTGACGTTTCTCCTATGCTGAACAGGATCAACGACTTAGTAATGGGTGCTCCTTATCATGTGATTACCACATTAAGAGCGAAGACTGATTACGTTGTTGAGAAGAACGAGAAAGGAAGACAAGCTCCAAGGAAGATAGGACTAGCTCCTGTTTACAAGGAAGGCTGGGAATATAACTTAGACTTCATTGCCCGTATGGACACTGATAACAGTTTAATAGTTGAGAAGACTAGGATTCCTGAGTTCGCTGGAGAGGTTATAAGTAAACCTGACGAAGAGGTAGGTAAGAGATTAGCTGCATGGTTAGGTCAAGGAGAGAAAGTTCCTACTGACATTGAACAATTAGAAGTTCTTATATCTGAGATAACTACACCTAAAAAGTTTATAGAGATAGCTATTAGGAGAGGTACTTTAGATGAGAAGATTAAAGATATATCACTCATTCCAAAGGATCAGGTTAAATCTTTTATTAAGAACTGGAATAGTATTGTTCCTATACTTGAGGAGAAATAATGGCTTTAGTAAGACCAGATAATTCTGCCCACTGGTACACTAGTGAGGGGAAACCTAAGCACACTAGAGACAATGGAAAGCCGACGACCCTGAAAGATGCTAGGGTCGAAGGCTTGTTCCCCAGTGTTACCTCAATATTAAACGTCATGTCAAAGCCAGCACTTGAAAGCTGGAAGATAGAGCAAGGAATACTATCTGCACTTAGGCTTGATCAAGGAGAAGATGAATCAACTGAATCATTTGCTAAAAGAATTGTAGCAGATATGAAAGTTGCAACATCATCAGCAGCTGTATTTGGTACTAAAGTTCATAACGCTTTAGAGCAATACAACATAGATAGAACTGAGCCTAAAGAGGATGATGAAGTCTATGATTGGTTTAAAGAATATCAACCTTGGTTTGATCAGAACATAACCAAGGTTTACCAAGCTGAGCAGGTGTTGGTTAATCATCAACATGGGTATGCTGGAACTGTGGACTTAGTAGCTGATCATAATCTCTGGGGTAAATGTGTAATAGATTTCAAGACACAAGGGGTTAAAAGAAAAGCTAGGTTTTATGAGACATGGGTATACCAGCTTGCCGCTTATCAGCAATGCATAGAGGGAGACACAAAGTGTTTATCTCTAGTAATAGATTCTAAGGCTCCAACTGAACCTGTAGAAAAACTATGGGGTACAGATGAGGTCGAGGAAGGTTGGGATATATTTAAACTATCCAACCAATTGTATCAGAAAACAAAAAACTACAAGCCTCCAGTAAAGGGGGTATTCTAAACAAGACATGTATAATAAACTAATAGTAATGGGAAACCTAGTCCGCTCACCAGAAGTGAAGGAGATAGGTAATGATAACACGGTTTGCAACTTCACAATAGCTGCTAACCGCAAACGTGGTGACAATGAAGAGGTCGCTTACATTGACTGTGCTTCCTTCGGGAAACAAGGAGAAGTAATCGGCAAGCATGTATCCAAAGGAGATCGTCTTCTTATTGAAGGTAGACTTCGTACAGAAAGCTGGGAAACTGATGGGAACAAACGCTCTAAGTTGAGTTGTATTGTTGAGCAGTTTACTTTTGCTAATGGGGCTAAGGGTCAGTCAGATTCTGATGCGGCTCAACAAACCCTGAATGCTGCGGCTCAACCATCAGGAGCAGCAAACCCGTTCTAATAATGCCAAGCAGATTACCTCAAGCTAACAATAGTGAAGCAGGTATGTCTGCTATTATAGGAATGGTTCTAAACGAGATCGGGGGTCGGATAGTACTGACCCCCGGTTCTGTTAATGAGTTCATGGAACAGTGTGATGACACGAAACATTTTGTTGATATTAGGACAGCAGGATCAGGCGACCTCATTATAACATCGCTGCATGAGAAAGCAGATGGTACGATAGATAAAACTTATCTTGGTATAGACTATGATAAGGAATACCCAAGAGGATGTCTGTCAAAGTTGTCATAAGAAAAACAATAACAGGATATAGATTATATATTAAATCATGTGGGGGAGAAAGCCCCGCTGGTAATAGGTTGTTAAGAGGCAAGCCTTTGCCAAATGATAAATGGGAATACGAGGATGAAGAGGAGGCAAAGATTAATGCAATAGAGCTTCAGTTATATATAGATGATTATGAAAATAAAAAACAAAGAGGGATAAGAAAAAACAAAAGACTAGAAGAGGAAGAACGAAAGTATAGAGAAGTCATTGCAAAACATAATGCGATTAATAGAAAAACTTGATAGGATGCCACCATTTCTTTGTCGGTTAATGGCGAGGCGAGGGGGTAAGTCCCCATCAAACAAGGAGCTATCTAAAGATAGTGGAATACCTTTAACAACTTTAAGAAGATTATGTGAAAAAAAATCTTGGTCAGATGTTCCAGTAGGTCTTGCTGAAAAGTTCAGTCAGGCTTGCGGGGTTGACCTACTTAGACAAACAAGAAGTCTAGAATATTTTAAGCGGAGGAAGTTCGCTCATATTAAAAAGAGTCCGAACTTAAAGTACTACAACAAACTATTAAAGCTATGGAAAGAAATGTAAAAGAGAATGAGCTAGCACAAAAAGTTTCAGAGTTCCTTATGGAGAGAGGGACAGAAGAACCTAACGCAATGAATTGGGCATTGAGTATATTCAGAGACTCACTAGAAGAAGAGGATATACAGCCCAACAGTCAGGATATATTTAAATATATAGAAGGGCTAAGAGATAAATACAAACCATCTAGTGTTAATTATATAGCTAACAGCATTAAAGGTTTCTTTAACTGGATGGAAGAGAGAGGTTACACTGAAGGAAATATTATTTCAAAGTTTCCTAAAGGACTCATTAAGATACCAAGAAAAGAAGCAGTAGTTTTTACAGATAAAGATTACTGGGATATGCTTAAAGCTTCAGAGGGTACAGACTGGAACTGTCTTATTAAGATTGGATGGAATACAGGCATGAGGATTAGTGATTGTGCTAAACTTTTATGGGAGTCAGTTAACTTAGATCAGAAAACAATATCACTAAAGCCTTCCAAGACTTCTGATTATGATACCAAAATAGATATACCAATGAGCCCTGAGTTATATGACACCCTTCTTCAAAAGCATAACATAAAAGACGATGATAAGTATGTGATGAGGAGGATGGCTATAATAGCTATGGTTGGAAATGGTAATATTTCTAGGCATTTTAAATATTTCTTAGATAAAAACGGCCTGTACGTAAAAGGAAAAACATTTCATGCTTTCAGGAGGACAGCAATATCCAAATGGTTATCGCATCCTAATGCAGATATAATAACAGTTAAGCATTTAAGTGGTCATAAAAGTATAAAGAGTTTGCTTAGGTATATTCACCCTAGCATGGAGAAGAAGAAATTAATAATGGGTATAGAATGATTGAGTATCCTACAATAGTCCTAGAAGGGGATGAGATTAAGTTAGCTGAGAAGAAAGCTCAGGAGCTTGTTGATTTCTTTATGCCCAGAATTAAGAGCAAACAAAGATCTGGATCTAGTATACAGAACTTAGATGAAAGACTTAAGAGGCTTCATCAAGATCAAATAACAGGGCAGTTAGCTCAACTAGGCGGGACTATGTACCTAACTGGTAGTGACCAGATGTATAAACTTCAAAGGTGGAGTTGCATGAGGACTCCTGACAGGGGCGATGGAGGATATGATATACCCGGACTTAGTTTAGACTTTAAAGGTTCAAGACTAAGACCCACAAAGAAGCCTACAGATTATGTCCTTGCTGTTAGGGAGAACGAACGTAAGAAAGATTGGACCTATGGTTTAGTTGTTGTTGATAAGTTTAAGGATAAAGTTTTCTGTCACATAATGGGGTGGGTATGTGACTCAGAGATGAAGGATAGATTGAAAACTGATGGTCAATTTTCTGGGGCATATGTTACAAGTAATTCAGAGCTGCATCCTTTTCCGAATATGAAGTGGGAACTATGAACATGAAAGCAAAGTTAGGACAAATAAGAGAGGTCTTGAATAAATCAAGAGTTAGAAACCAGAACAAAACATACCAAGCTGTATGGTGTGAAGATAGTGGAAGGCCATTCCCTTTACTCATGACTGATAATGAGCTTCACGATTTAAGGGAAAGAGCAGAAAAACATAAGGAAGATTTACCTGCTTTACAAATACCAATCCCTCCTAGGAGATCTTTCTTTAGTATATTTTTTGGAAAATCTCGGCAGTGAAAAAGGGAGTTTGTCAACTAACTGCTGAGGCCCCGTCCCGTGAGTGCGGTGTTCGGGGCTATCAATTTAAAAGGTCAAGGAGAGTACCTACCAAATCCTCATCCTCAGAGGTTGACGTTGTACGATCTCTTTATCTGGGTAAACATTCAGCATCGTATGCACAAACCCGCTGTATGTTTTTTAAAGGGAGAGTCATGCTCTCCTGACCTTAATATTTTTATAAATATGTCTCAGAAATTACCAACCGAAGTAGATATACTTAACCTAACCTACAAGATTAACTGGATGGAACCGCCAGAAGAATCAGGTGCTGAGCAGTTAGGACTGTGTGACTTCCAAGAACAAATCATATCAGTAACCAAGTCATTACCTAGGCAGTCAAGAGCAGAGACTCTCTTACATGAAATCATACATGCAATTAATCACGGTATGGGTGCTCCTAATAAAATAGATGAAGAGAAGTTTACTGGTAAGATGTCTATAGGTATGGCTACAGCTATCAAGCAAAGCCCTGAGGTTTGGAAGTGGATCATGAAAGAGATCTGCTGTAAACCGCCAAAGCCTAGAAAGAAAACAGTTAGTAAGCCCTCCGTAAACTAGATTGATTAGATTTTTTAGGCATTCGTGTAGCCCTAATTGCTCCTTCACCACGAAGCCAAACAGGAACCTGTGTAGAGTCTATCTTTCTGAGGCCTTTATAGTAGTTCTCATCATTTGCAAGAAACTCTTCCTTTTCTGAGCCCTTTAATCTATCTACAATAGATTGTCTCACCATCCTGTTCATACCCCCATCTAACCCTCTTCTATATGGGTCATGATATTTATATTTCGATAAAACAATTGATCTAGGATTTTCCCTGTAAGCTTTATCACTACTGTTTTTAGCAGCAACACCAGCCCTGCCGAAATGTATATTAAATGAATCCCAATCTTCTAACATTGCAGCATTCACCATAAACCCAACTTGAACATCCACTTCATCTGAAGTAGTTCCCCTACTCCCTCTCGATCTTGCTTTTACTAGATCTGATGGCCCGTGTCTTTGAATCAACCTAATGTTATCCATAAGCTTAATAGTTCCAGCAATGCTTCCGAACCTGTTAACTAAGTACCTAGAATTAGGGATGGTTTTCTTAATATAGAAAGTAAGAGCTCTGTTCCAGTTGTCTATTGAGAAAGGAGAAGCATATAGTTGAGCCCCTAATCCAACTATATCTTTTATTTTATCAATAACAAATAAACTTGGTTCAAATTTAAATCCTTCATCAGCATTAAGAAGCCAGTTAGCTGGAGTATTGAGTATAGGAAAGTTAGCAAGCCCATATAATAAAGCTTTACTAATCATTCTCTTTTTGTTTGTTTCCTCCCAAGGGTGTCTTCCTGTTTTTATTTCTCCATATAAATATTTATATATCAATCTTTGTATCTCTTCAGTCTCTGCATGACGAGTCGCAGATAACGTCATAGTCCCTAATAGTACTAATGCTATCTGAGCTCTTTGTGATTCTAGTAAACTATTTAAAGCGGGACCATGAACCATTTCATTTGGACCACGCTTGCCTTTTGTTTGAACTCTAGCAATAGATCGTGCAGAGTTATAAGCCGCACTCACAGCCCAACCTAAAAGATTAAGATAGAAACTTGAGTTTGCTTGAGTTTTAGTTTGAAGAGGTCTGTTAGCAACAGTCGCAAGGTTCTCGGAAGCAACAAGACCTATACCTATTTGAGCTCTTTGCTCTGGAGTTAGGAATGATGCATCTTTATTTGTATCTAATTCTTTAAGAAACCTTAAAGCTTCTAAATGGTAATCGACAGTAGTGTGACCAAACATTTCTTCAAGATGAGCCATAGCTCTGTTGTCAGCTTTAAATAAAAACTGATCACCAAAAGCGTGGTAAGGAGTTAGTACGTTACGTTTAGTTGGGTCTGGTCTTGGTGAATCAGGATCATTATATACATCCCATAGCACATCTCCATACTTAAGGTGAACATCTTTCAGTCTTATTTCTAAGTGGGTCATCATGCTGTTGGACATTCTAAATGAGATATTATTACCTACTGCATCAAAGATCCTAGGAAATGCCATAGCTGGAACCTCAGCTAAAACAACACCAAATGCATTATACAATGTAGATAAGGCTTCCCTCATCTC
>Ga0115011_10002259_pt1 | contig 13459 bp, 10 predicted proteins | sample TroAtlMetagenome_2_FD_88705 | JGI IMG/M metagenome (GOLD analysis project Ga0115011, IMG submission 88705) | Marine eukaryotic phytoplankton communities from Atlantic Ocean - Tropical Atlantic ANT8 Metagenome | ecosystem: Environmental > Aquatic > Marine > Oceanic | place: Tropical Atlantic... | reverse complement strand
GAGTGGCCGATCAAGTGTCCTCGGGAGGCGATACCACGCTTGAGTTGCGCCGTGAGCTTGCGGTGAAAGTTTACTCGCGTACCTCGGCGTACGACGGCGCCATTGCGTTGCATCTGGCCAACGTCTACGCAGCCGAACAACCGGAGACCAACCTGCCGGACAAGCTCGTCGTGCGCGCCGACAAGGCACAAGACTTGCGCTACGGCGAAAACCCCCACCAGCGCGCTGCGCTCTACGGCCGGTTCGGGGAATTTTACGAGCAGCTTCATGGCAAGGCACTGTCGTACAACAATATTCTCGACCTGACGGCCGCCGCTCACTTGATCGTTGAGTACGACGCCGACCCTCCGACGCTGGCCATTCTCAAGCACACCAACCCTTGTGGGTTGGGACAGGCGGAGGCGCTTGCGGAGGCTTGGGACAAGGCATTCGCCACCGATAAACAGGCACCGTTCGGAGGGATCATCGCCTGCAACACAGCGCTCGATTTGGCTACTGCGGAACAGATCAGCGAGATTTTCACCGAGGTCATCGTGGCACCTGATTTTTCTGAAGAAGCACTTGGTTTGTTGCAGCAAAAGAAAAATCTGCGGCTCGTTAAACTGAAGTTGAACCCGGCTAATGCTGTGCCGTGGGATGTCCGATCGGTTGGTGCAGAGTCGTTCCTCGTGCAGGAGCGCGACCTTAAAAAAACCTCAGCGGTAGACCTCGAAGTGGTCACGGAACGGCATCCAAGCGAGGACGAACTCAAGGCGATGCTTTTCGGTTGGCGAGCGGTGAAGCACCTGAAATCCAACGCCATTCTTTATGCGGGTAAGGATCGCACACTGGGAGTGGGCGCCGGGCAAATGAGCCGAGTGGACTCCAGCCGAATCGCTGTCTGGAAGGCGGGCGAGGCCGGTCTCGACCTGAAGGGCAGCGCGGTCTGCAGCGACGCATTTTTCCCATTTGCTGACGGACTGATCGCTGCGGCCGAGGCGGGGGCCACGGCGGCGATTCAGCCGGGGGGATCCAAGCGCGACGACGAAGTCATCGCTGCGGCGAATGAACGCGGAATGGCCATGGCCTTTACCGGAGGGCGACACTTCAAGCACTGACGCTTAGCCAGGCGGACGCGTGTTAACCAAACGATCATGGCACCCTGAGTCGCTACTCTGGCTGGGGTGCATCCTGATGGTTACGTTGGGATTGGTGGGCGGGCTTGCTGGTAATTTCAAGGACGGTTCCGTGGAGCAGATGGCAGCAAACGTTGCCGTGCTGCCGCTATCCATTTTGGTTTCGGTCATTTCATGGATGCTCATCAGCGCGAATTTTTACAACACGCCGATCGGTCTAAAGGACACCTTTGGCCTCAACCGGGGCAGGGTGAAAACATGCCTCGCATTTGGCCTTGGCGGGGGGGTTGTCATCATTCCGGTGGCGATGTTTTTGATGCTGCTTACGAGTTTTGTAGTGAACGCGCTGGCAGACGAGGCTCCCGAGGGACAAAAACTGGTGACGGTGATCGCGGAGCAGGCGCAGGCGGAAGGTGGACTGGAATTTTTAATCTTCTTCGCGTTCATGGCCGTGGTGGTTGCGCCGATCGGCGAGGAGATTTTGTTTCGGGGAATCCTTTATCCGTCCATCAAGCAAAACGGCTATCCGAAGGTGGCCATCTTTGGTACGGCGGTGTTGTTTGGTTTGTTTCACGTGAACCTTTTGACGTTCGCTTCCCTGACGTTTGTTGGGCTTGCGCTAATTTTCATTTATGAGAAGACGGACAATTTACTGGCACCAATTTTGGCTCATGCATTTTTTAACGCAGTGAATGTTTCTTTGATTTTGATGGCTTCCAAAGGGATCCCAGATACCAGCATGATTCAGTAATGAGCGACGAGACAAAAAAAGGAACGGCAAAAAGTCCAGGCGAGTTTGAGCTGATCACACGCCTGAAAACAAAGCTGCAAACCAACGACTCGGTCATCGTCGGTGCCGGGGATGACTGCGCCGTGATCGATGCCAGTGTTCCCGGCAAATGGCAGCTTCACAAGACTGACGGCGTGGTCGAGGGAGTCCATTTTACCCGCGAGACGGCCCCGGAAAAAGTCGGCCACAAGGCGCTTGGCCGGGCGCTCAGCGACATCGCCGCCATGGCTGGATCGCCACGCTGGGCCATGATTACGCTTGGCCTGCCGGACGGGTTCGACGGTGAGATGGTTGAGGCGATTTACGATGGCATCAACCGCTTGGCCAAGCGACACGAGGTTGCGGTGGTGGGCGGCGAGACGGTTTCCAACCCGGAGCGCTTGGTCATTAGCGTGTCTGTGGTTGGCGAGGTCGATCGGGATCGATGTGTTCTTAGGGCCGGGGCCAAGCCGGGGGATGGGGTCTGGGTCACAGGCGAGCTGGGAGGCTCGATCGCCGGGCATCATCTGGATTTTACTCCACGCCTGAACGAGGCTCGTTGGTTGGCAGAACACTTTTTGCCCAGCGCCATGATCGATCTCAGCGATGGCCTCGCCGGGGATCTGGGCCACCTGTTGGATCAGGCAAACGCCGGGGCGGAGCTGCTGGAGACAGCGCTGCCAATCCGGCGTGAGGCGAGGCTCCGTGCCCGCGAGTCGGATGCCGCCAAGCCTCCGCTGATCGCGGCACTGACCGATGGCGAAGACTACGAGCTTTGTTTCACGCTTGGGCAGGGCAACGCGGTGGCATTGCTCGATCAATTTCGCAAGGCTTTCCCGGAGACACCGATCAGTTGCATCGGCAAAGTCGTTGCCGAGCCGGGGCTAAAGATCCAACAGAATGACGGTACAAAGGAGTTTGCCACCCGTGGGTTCGTTCACTTCCAATAGTCCCGACGAGACTTTCGAGCTCGGCCGACAATGGGCAGCGGACGTCTCTGCCGGCTGGGTGATCGGTCTGATGGGAGACTTGGGCACGGGCAAAACTCAACTGGTAAAAGGCCTGGCTGCCGGGCTGGGAGTCGAGGCAACGGTCAACTCGCCGACATTCGCCCTGCTGCAGGAGCACGACGAGGGGCGGTTGCCGCTGGCCCACATCGACCTTTACCGACTGGAGACGCCGGCGGAAATTGTCGGCGCCGGTTTGGAACATTTCCTGACCGCGCCCGACGGCGTTGCCGCCATAGAGTGGTTTGAGCGGTGGCTGGTTTCTGATTGGCAACCGGGGCAGCTATTGGCTAAGTCGGCCCGCCCCACCGATGGTGTGACGTTGCGTTTGGTAAATCTGACCGACGAGGGCGAAACTCGACGGAGGATTGAGTATGAAGATGTTGGCAGTTGAATTTTCCTCCGACCACCGGAGCGTCGCTGTGCTGGACGGTGAAAATCTGCTTGCCGAAAAAACAATCACGGAGGGCAGGAACACGGCGGCGGTTCAACTAATCGAGGAAACTCTGACAGCAGCGAAGATGAGTCGCCCAGAAATCGAGTGCATCGCCGTTGGGATCGGCCCCGGATCGTACACCGGCATCCGGGCGGCGATCGCGTTGACGCAGGGTTGGCAGCTAGCCGCCGGCGTCAAGGTGCAGGCAGCGGACAGTCTGGAGGCGTTGGCCCTTGGCCGACAAATTGCGGGTGATCGCGGTGAGATCACGTTCGCTGTCAATGCTGCTCGCGGCGAATTTTATCTGGCCAAGTTCGAGTTGGAAAACGAGGGCATCCGTAACATTGAACCGACGCGTCTGGCCAAGCGCGATGAATTCGAGGCGTTGCTGGAAAGTGGCAAACCGGTCATAGGGCCAAGCTTGGCCGGAAAATACCCGGCGGTGATGGAGCAGTTTCCTTCGGCCGAATTTGTTGGGCGCCTAGCCGCCCGACGGGTGGAATTCGTTGAGGCATCCGAGCTTGAGCCGGTTTACTTGCGTCAGGTCGACTTCGTGAAGGCACCTCCGTTACGCGAAATACCCCCGGCGTAGGCCAAACGCTCGGCCAAGCGGAGAGCGTTCAGCTCCCGATGACGTTGATCTCGACCGGTTCGACGCTCACGCCCCGGCGCTCCAGCCAAGCGACGGCTTTTTTCACGTCGTTGGCCAAGCCGTCCAGTTCAAGGCATACTAGGCCGATCTCGCCGGTGACACTGGCTTGGCGGACGTTGGTGATGACCGGGAATTTCTGGGACAACTCCCAGACGACAGGCTTGGTTATGAGTCGCTGCGGAAACATCAACCACAGCCGGGCGGTTTTTCTCGGGGCGGCAGCGCGCTTGGTTTTGCGAACTGCTTTCTTCGCGGCCTTACGTGCTGGCTTGGCTGCCTTCTTTTTGGCTGCCATGACTTGCCTAACCTCCCGCGATGGCGGGGATGATGCTGACGTCGTCGCCGTCCTTTAACGGCGTGTCCTGATTCTCGAGGAAGCGGATGTCCTCCTCGTTGACGTAAACGTTCACGAAGCGGCGAATCTCGCCCGCCTCATCGACGAGCCGTTCCTTGATGCCGGGAAATTTACCTTCCAGTTCCTCCACGGCGGCGCCGATGGTGGCGGATTCGACTTCCACGGTTTCCTGCTCGTTGGTGAGCTTACGAAGCGGTGTGGGGATGCGTACGGTTGCTGCCATTCTAATAAATCGTTACTTGGTTTTTACTTTTAAGTCGGACTCGATCAGCTCTTCGAACTCCCTCAAGCTGGGCTTGATTTCATCCGGTTTGCCAACGTGGCCCTGCACGGCGTCGAGCGTCTTGAGGCCGTTGCCAGTCACACAAAGGACAACGGAATCCTCGGCGGGAATCTTGCCTGAGGCAACCAGTTTCTTGGCTGTGCCTACGGTCACGCCGCCGGCGGTCTCGGTGAAGATGCCTTCGCATTCGGCAAGTGCCTTCATCGCATCGCGAATCTCGTCATCGCTGACATCGTCTGAGGCACCGCCGGTTTCCTTCATCACCTTCAGTGCATAAAAGCCGTCCGCCGGCGTGCCGATGGCGAGCGACTTGGCAATGGTGTCCGGCTTGACCGGCTTGAAGAAATCCTTGCCATCCTTGTACGCGGCAGAGATCGGCGAACAACCGGTGGCCTGCGCGCCGTGCACGACCGGCTTGGTGTCCTTGGCGAGGCCCAGCCGGATCAACTCCTGATAGCCCTTATGAATCTTGGTGAGCAGTGAGCCGGAGGCCATCGGCGCGACTGTGTGTTGCGGCAGTTTCCAGTTTAACTGCTCGGCGATTTCAAACGCCATGCTCTTTGACCCCTCGGCGTAGTATGGGCGCATGTTCACATTGACGAACGCCCATTTGTACTTGCCGGCGATCTCCGCGCACAGGCGGTTCACTTCGTCGTAATGCCCCCGAATACCCACCACTCGTGCGCCGTAGATAAGCGAGTTGAGAATCTTTCCTTCCTCCAGGTCGGTGGGAATGAATACGAACGAATCCAGCCCGGCCGAGGCGGCGTTGGCGGCGACCGAGTTGGCGAGGTTGCCGGTCGAGGCACAGGCCACAGTCTCGAAGCCAAGTTCGCGTGCGCGGCTCAACGCCACGCTCACCACGCGATCCTTGAACGAAAGTGTAGGGTAGTTGACGGCGTCGTTTTTCACCCAAGCCTCGCGCACGCCGAGCCACTTGGCCAAGCGGTCGGCCTTGACCAGCGGCGTGTAGCCGACGCCCGTTCCCACGGTGGGCTCCTCTGCGATCGGGAGCAATTCCCGGAAGCGCCACATCGTCTGCGGACGCTTGGCCAGAGAATCCTTGGTTAACGATTTTTTAATCTTGTCGTAGTCGTATGCGACCTCTAGCGGACCGAAGTCGAACTCGCACACATGAGTGGCCCCGAGCGGATATTCTCGCCCGCACTCGCGGCACTTGAGTGCCTTCATGAATCCTGATTTTTTACTCATGCCTGTTTTCTTCGTGCGAAAGTTGGGAGTGGCGGGGACAAAAAATCCCCTTCCCGTAAGACGAGAAGGGGTGAAGAAATTCTTCGCGATCTCGTCCCATTTTCCCCTGACGCTGCAGTCGGGCTGGAATTGGCACCTCGTCGTTGGATTCGCATTCCAACCGGTTGCCGTGGCGTCACAGGGCCAGATCCCTCAACCACTCTTAATGAGATGCTGCCGAAGCAGCGGGGCGAATGAAGCTAAAATCAGACCAAGGTGTCAACTCATATTTCGAATTCCGGAGTTTTGACCACCGTATTTTTGCCAAACGGAATCCGGAGCCACATGCGCTCGTGCAAATAGTAAACCGCGATCTTCGCGAAGAATTCTATTGCGCCAATTTTTAACGCAGTATCGGTTTCGCCCGTGATGAGGTAAGAGATTACAATGGTCGAAAAAGTCGCCACCAAGCGCCATGTGAATCCCTTGAGAACACTTCGCGCCGACGATTCCGTGACCACTTGAACCTCTTTATCTTCCATTTCTCCAATAAAAAAAGGGGAATTACCCGCGAAGGACGGAAGAGTATCGTTAATTCCTACTATGTCAATAGAGTATATCATTATTATGGCAGACTCCTTTTAGGTTGTTGTTTGCGCTTGGCCAAGTTTTGCTCTCCCAAATGTTTCGCTTGGCTCCGCTTTTACTCACTTGGCTGGCTTTCTCCGGCTTAGCCAAGGGCGTTGAGCCGACTGCCGATAAAAGTGATCTTCCACGAGTCTCTCCCACCTCACCGAAGAATGTCATAAACACCTTTTCGATTCGCGAGGGTTTCGAGATTCAGCTGGTTGCCGCGGAGCCGTTGGTGGTCGATCCGGTCGCCATGGCGTTTGACGAGCACGGTCGACTGTATGTGGTCGAGATGATCGGCTACTCGGAACACCGCGATGATCGGCTTGGCCGGGTTCGATTGCTCGAGGATGAAAACGGGGACGGGCAGTTTGATCGATCAACCGTTTTTGCGGACAAACTCGCATGGCCAACTGCGGTGGCGTGTTTTGACGGTGGCGTGTTTGTCGGGGCGACGCCGGACATCCTTTACCTGAGGGACACCGATGGCGATCGAAAAGCGGACGAACGCAAAGTGGCGTTGACTGGTTTTGGGGAGGGCGTGAAGCGGCTCAACATGCAGTCTTTAATGAACAGCTTTCGCTGGGGTCTGGACAACCGCATTCACGGCTCGGCCAGCGGCACACCGGGAAAGGTTCACGTCCCGTCCCGTCCCGAGTTGGGAACCGTCTCGTTCGCGAGGTCTGATTTTTCATTCGCCCCCCGGACGCTTGAGTTCAGACTGGAAAGCGGCGGGGCGCAGCACGGGATGGACTTTGATGCAGTTGGACGAAAGTTCGTCTGCAGCAACAGTCGTCACATTCAACATGTGATGCACGAGCAGCGTTATGTGGGGATCAATCCGTTTTTCATCCCGACGTCACCCCTGCACGGCATCGCTGTCGATGGGGCGGCGGCACCGGTGTTTCGCCGCAGCCCGGATGAGGCGTGGCGGGTTATTCGCACGCGCTGGCGTGTGGATGGAAAAGTGGGAGGCCCGATCGAAGGTGGTGGACGCCCGTCCGGGTACTTCACTGCGGCCACCGGCATCACGATTTACGACGGTCACGTCTGGCCGCAGGATTTTTCCGGGGACGCCTTTATCGCGGACTGCGGGAGCAATCTCGTTCATCGGAAAAAACTTCAACCCGCCGGGGTCAGCTTCATGGCGCGGAGACCAGAGGATGAGCGGGACCGGGAATTCCTCGCCTCGACGGATAATTGGTTCCGCCCGGTGCAGATGGAGGTCGGCCCGGACGGCGCGTTGTACATCGCCGACATGTACCGCGAAGTGATCGAGCACCCGTGGTCATTGCCTCGGGGGATCAAGCAGCACATCGACCTCGACAGCGGCAATGACCGGGGACGGATTTACCGCATCGTGCCCGATATTTTTGTGCAGCCGGCTATTTCAACGCTTGGCCAAGCGACTGGTGCCGAGTTGGTTGCGACTTTGGATCACCCGAACGGCTGGCATCGCAGCACAGCGGCTCGCCTGTTGTTTGAGCGACAAAACCAGGTGGCCGTTGCACCCCTGCGCCGCTTGGCCAAACGCGGGAAAACCGACCTTGGCCGAATGCACGCATTGCACGCGTTGGCCGGACTGAATGCGTTGGTGTTTGAAGACGTGACGGCAGCGATGGTGGATGGCTCCCCAGTTGTTCGGGGTCACGGCGTGCGCTTGGCTGAACAGTTTTTACCGAAGCGAAAGGCAGGGATTGTCGGTCAGCTTTCGGAAGATTCTCCGCTCGCCCTCCATCTAATTCGACTGGCGGGGACGCGGGATTTTTTTGTTCAGAACCAGTTGGCGTGGACGCTTGGCTTGGTGGATTTTTCAGGCAAGACAGATGTGTTGCACTCAATCTATCGTCAGGCGGGCACGGACTATTGGCAACTCCCCGGGTTGTTCAATGCAACGACCGAACAGCATGGGCAACTGATCACTGCGTTGGAGGCTGATGAGGCGCTGAAGGCTAACCCGTACAGGGGAATGATCCTGCAAAATCTCCACGCGATGAAAGAGGGTCGGTTGGCCAAGTTTGTTGCCCCGAAAAAACGGTCGGCCAGCGTGCTGCCAATTTTTAAGCCAAGCGGGATCGTCAACCCGGATCGGGCGAAGGTGGTGGAGCAGTTTCTTCCTGCCTTGGCCAAGCGCGGGAAAGCTGAGCTTGGCCGGAAGATTTTTGAGCAACGTTGCGGGGCGTGCCATCAACTCGGTGGAGTGGGGCAGGCCATCGGCCCCGACCTGAGGGCGTCGAGGTCAAACGGTGCGGAGCAAATGCTCATTCATTTGATCGACCCCAACCGGGAGGTCGCGGCGCAGTACGTCCTGCATGAGGTTCGCACTGCAAAAGGGCGGGAGACGATCGTCGGCAGCATCCGGTTTATGAATGATGCGGTCATTCAAGTGGGGTTGCCGGATGGATCCGAGCGGCAGTTGCTTCGTTCAGAGGGGGATAAAGTGAAATCCATCGGACGATCGTTGATGCCGGAAGGACTGGAGGCGGGCTTGAGCGTGGTGCAAATGGCGGATCTCCTCGCTTGGCTGCTGGAGGCGGAGTAGTGAATGCAAAAAGGCAGCGCCGTGAAGGCGCTGCCCAGTTGTTGCACGAGAGCCGGTTATCTTCGAATGTGAAGGCCGGGTTCCCTAGGTTTTTCCCTCCTTGGAAAAAGGGCTTAATTGATCAGTCGGAGGGCCATTTGAGGCATTATATTTGCCTGTGCCAACATCGCCGTGCCGCTCTGGACGAGGATATTGAATCGGGCCATGCGCGTGGTTTCCTCAGCCACGTTGGTATCGAGTATGCGGCTGTTCGTCGCGGTCAGGTTTTCATTTAATAATGACAACTGTCCACGGGTGACGTTGAGCCGCTGAATGTTTGCGCCGATGCGAGCCCTCATGTTGGCCAGGTTTTGGATGGCCGTCTGGATGTTGCTCAGGGCGGAGCCGGCGCTGGTTGTATTTGTGATGCTGGTGGTCGAGTTGGTGTAGGCCTGCGCGAGTCCGGTGGCGGTCGTGCTCGAGTTCATGTCAATCTCGTTCATCGTGAACGTATTCGCATCACTATCAATCGTGACCGCCATGCCGGAGCTGTCGAACAGCGTCACTCCGTTGAATTGTTTCTGCCCAATATCGCTGATGTAGTTCTGCAACTGGGTAAACTCGACGGAATAGTTCGACCGGTCGGTGTTCGTCTTGGTGATATCCTGTGCCAGCATGGACAGTTCGCTCATGCGGTCCAGCCCGAGCTGTACTTTTTGGATGAATCCGTCCTGCGTTTGCGAGAAGGAAATCGCGTTGGCGATATTCGTCATTGCAGCCGTGTTTCGGTTCATTTGAGCCCCGAACTTGATGGTCATCGCCAGACCGGCGGCATCGTCCTCTGGTGAGATTATCCGGGTTCCGGAAGTCAGCCTTGTGAGGGCTTGTGTTAAGTTTCGCTGGGATTCCTCCAGCAGGCGGGCTCCATTGGCGGCCGCCAGGTTCGTATTAATAATCATTCCGACAAATCCATTTGTCGTTAGTTCGACGGCTTCCGTGCCATCGGTGAACCTTTAGGATGGGTGATTCACAAACCTTTTGAGGAACTGTTCCTCGTGCAACTGAATGAAGAATCGGCACGAGGTGGGAATACTTTAGGAGAAAATTGACTTTTTCGAGGCTAGCTCAGGCGCGTTTCCTTGGGGCGCGCCGCTTTTTCCGGAGTGAACGCAGCGTGTTCAGGTTTTCGACGTCCTCGTGCAGGTCGGGAGACTTAGGTGTCTCCAGGCAGGCCGGGGTGTCGGTAAACCGCGCATCGTTGACGATGTGCTTGAAGGCATTTTTTCCGATCAACCCGTGGCCGATGTGGTCGTGTCGGTCGACTCGGGAATAGAGATCCGTCTTCGAGTCGTTCAGGTGAAATGCGAGCACCTGATCCAGCCCGATCATTTTTTCCACCTCTCCGATTGCGGCATCCCAGCCCTTGGGTTTGCGGATGTCGTAACCAGCGGCAAAAAAATGTGCCGTGTCTAGGCAGACCCCCAACCGCTCCGGCTGTTTCACTTTTTCAAAAATATCAGCCAAGTGCCGGATCTGGTGACCGAGGCAGGTGCCCTGACCGGCGGTGTTTTCCAGCGCGATCCGAACCGGCGATTTTTTCGTGGCCCGAAAAATCTGGTTGAGCGCCTTGGCAATGCGTTTGACACCGGTCTCCTCGCCCTGACCAAGGTGCGCTCCGGGATGCAGCACGAGAAACGGCACGCCGAGTGTGGTGGCAAACTCGATCTCCTGCGAGAGCGACTCCATTGACTTATCGAGATTGTCGCCATCCGGCCCGGCGAGGTTGATCAGGTAACCTGCGTGGCCGAAGACTGTTCCGACATCGCCCTTGGCCAACTCGCCCCTGAAACGCTCGGCGTCGGCAGGCTTGGGCGGCTTGCCGAACCACTGCATGTTGCTCTTCACGAAAATCTGGGTGCTTTCGCAGTCGACGGAGCGGGCGCGTTCAATCGCTTTCCAGGCGCCGCCGGCGGTGGACATGTGGGATCCGAGCTTCATTTTTGAGCGCTTGGCCAAGCAAAGCGGAGCGCCAGCATGCGGGGCGGCGGCGGAGCGGTAAAGCGTTGAGTGCCGAATCCGCTTGGCCAAGCGCAGGCGGCTTTTTACTCTCGCTTAGCCAAGCGCAACGCGACCATGAGCAAACCCAGCGACAGCCCTAGTCAGCAATACGCCGAGGATCCGACGGTGTTCGATGAAGTGGTCGTCGGCATCTTCCGTAGCTCTCACGAGGGGAAGTACATTTATGCCAACCGCCGCCTGGCTGAGTTGTACGGGTACGATTCGCCCGCGACGCTGATCGAGGCGATCGGCGACATCGAGGGCCAGCTCTACGTGGATCCGAATCAGCGTGAGTTGTTCCTCAACCTCATCCGGGCGCAGGGCAGAATTGAGCAGTTTGAGTCAGAGATTCTCCGGAAGGACGGATCGCGAATCTGGATTTCTGAAACGGCGCGCGAAGTTTGCGATGCTGCAGGCAAGTCACTTTTCTACGAGGGGACGGTTCAGGATATTACAGAACAAAAAAGGGCGGAGCTGGAGCTGCGCCGATCTGAGATTTTGTTTCATTCACTGGTGGAGAATCTGCCGCAGAAAATTTTCCGGAAGGATGCCGGCGGCAAGTTCGTTTTCGCCAACAACGGGTTTTGCGAGGAGTTGGGCAAGACGAGGCGGGAGATCATCGGCAAAACCGACTTCGATTTTTTTCCTGCCGACCTCGCCAACAAATACCGCGAGGATGACTTTGGCATCATGGAAAGCGGCAAGTCGCTCGACACGGTGGAGGAACACGTAGCGGCAGACGGGGAGAAGGCTTGGGTGCACGTGGTCAAGACGCCCACCTACGATGAGGCCAGCCGATGCTCCGGGGTGCAGGGAATTTTCTGGGATGTCACCCTACAGAAACGCACAGAGATGGCGTTGGCGCACGAACGTGACTTGTTGCGTACGCTGCTCGACAGCATTCCGGACCGGATATATTTCAAAGACAGTAACAGCCGGTTTTTGATGATCAGCCGAGAGCTGGCCAAAGACTTTGGGCTGGAGAGACCGGAGGATGCGGTCGGGAAGACCGACGCGGACTTTTTCAGTGTGGAACACGCCAAGCTCGCGTTGGAGGATGAGCTGGAGATTTTAAAGAGCGGCAGGGCAATCATCGGCAAAACGGAAAAGGAAACCTGGAATGACGGCAGTGTTGGGTGGGTGTTGACGACCAAGATGCCTATGAGAAACCCGGAGGGTAAAATCATAGGTACATTTGGCGTGTCAAAGGACATCACGCCGCTCAAGGAGGCGGAGGGTCAACTGGCGCACGCGAGGGATGCCGCGCTTGAGTCAGCCAAGGTGAAGGCTGAATTTCTGGCGAACACCAGCCACGAGATCCGCACGCCAATGAACGCGATCATCGGCATGACAGGGTTGCTGCTTGATACGTCTTTGAACGAGCAGCAGCGTGATTTTCTCACGACCATCCGGGACAGCGCCGACGCGCTCCTCGAGATTATAAACGACATTCTAGATTTTTCAAAAATCGAAGCGAAGAAACTGGACATTGAAAAAGTGCCATTCGATCTGCGGGAGACGGTGGAAAGTACAATTGATCTTTTGGCGGAACGCTCCCAGAGCAAGGGCTTGGCGTTGGGCTGTCTGGTTTATGAGGACGTTTGGACTCGCGTGGTGGGGGACCCAGGCCGACTCCGGCAAATCCTGACAAACCTTGTTGGCAACGCGATCAAGTTTACCGAACAGGGGGAGGTGATGGTGAAGATTCAACAGGAACGGGAGACAGCCTCCCGTGTGGATTTGTTGATCGAGATTGTCGACACCGGCATCGGTATTTCCGAAGAGTTGCAGAAGAAATTATTCCAGCCGTTCACGCAGGCGGACGGATCGCTCACGCGCCGTTATGGCGGCACCGGCCTTGGCCTGACGATTTCAAAACAGCTCTCCGAGATGATGGGCGGCGAGATCGGCCTTGAGAGCAAACTTGGCCAAGGATCCACTTTTAAAATCAAGCTGCCGTTTCAAAAGGACAACAGCGGAGAAGTAACATCAGAGGATGAGCTGTTGACCGGGCTCAACATTCTGATCGTGGACGACAACGAAACCAACCAACAGATTCTGAATCACCAACTCCGATCGCGCCGCGTCAAGACCACCGAGGCACAGAGCGTCGATGAAGCCATGAGCCTGCTTCAGCAACAGGCGTCGACGGAGGCTCCGTTTCAGGTCTTGATCCTAGATTGCCAGATGCCGGACGTCGATGGCCTGTCGTTGTCACGGTCGATCAAGGACGACCTTTTGTTCGCCGAGGTCAAAATCATTTTGCTCACATCCATGGGGCACCCGATTGACAGTGAAGAGTGGAGGCGTTCGGGGGTTGATGCCTGCATGGTCAAGCCGGTGAAACAGACCCGCCTCCTGAAGAGCATCGCGAGGTTGCTGACCGGGGAGGGAGACTCCGGCACCTCGAATGAGGCCAAACCGGTCGAGGCCAAGTCGTTG
>Ga0115011_10002257_pt1 | contig 13464 bp, 2 predicted proteins | sample TroAtlMetagenome_2_FD_88705 | JGI IMG/M metagenome (GOLD analysis project Ga0115011, IMG submission 88705) | Marine eukaryotic phytoplankton communities from Atlantic Ocean - Tropical Atlantic ANT8 Metagenome | ecosystem: Environmental > Aquatic > Marine > Oceanic | place: Tropical Atlantic... | reverse complement strand
CGTTGGACGCGGCAATCTCATACCTCGCCCTGACCAATAACCAGTTGGAGGTAACCAAAAATCTTAGGGGTTGATCCACCCCACCCTTGATGGAACGCTAGGGTTTCTCTTCGAAGCTATCCCCAGCTCGCGGATCCGCCCCCTCTCGCTCCTCGATAGACATCATGATGTCCCGTTTTCTCCCGCTTCTACCGGCACTGGCTATCCTTTCCATGATCGGTGCCCTGCCGCTCCAAGCCGACCTCGTGGCCCACTACTCTTTTGATGAGAACGTTCCCGACGAGCCCACCGTCGTAGACTCCCTCGGAAGAAACAACGGAGCCTTCATTAATAGTTCTAATGTCCTTCGAGGCGTTCCCTCCCCCGACCCGCTCTTGGGCACGGCATGCGGATTCACACTCCAGAGTGGCGTCAACCTGGGAACAGGCTCGGCAGTACGCCCTAATGACCAGTTCACCATAAGCTGGTGGATGCGCCCGGATACCCTCGATTCATTCGATCGGATCTATGAAACCATGAGCGGAACCTCTAATGGGGCCAACGGCATCAGGATCGATCTCGGTGGAGCGCCAGGAAACAGCGTGAGGGTTCTTCTCCGCGATGGGAACGGGATAACCAGCACTACTCATACCCACTCACTGGATCTCCGCAATGACGGCACGTGGTATTTTGTCGCAGTCCGATACGACTCCACAGCCGGAGATGGCTCCGCCCTGATGATCACAGTCCTCGAAAACGGGACAGCCCATTCTACTCAGGACATCCGCGCTGCCACCGAGTCCCCCCTCTCCCTTGGCACTGGCCCCATCGATCTCCACTCCAACGGCGCCTTTCTCGCAGCCGATGATGCGAACGCGTCCGGGTCGAACGATTTCGCGGGAGCCCTCGACGACTTTGCCTTCTTCCAGACCGGAGATGTGCACGGAGTACTCAGCGACGAGGATCTCTCCGAGATCTGCAAATCTGGTGCCCTGAGCATCTCCCCCGATACCGCGCCTCCCGTCATCGAAACCTTTACAACAAGCCAATCCATAATCGACGCTGGCTCGCCCATAATTCTCTCCTGGAGTGTGACTAACGCTGAGAGTGTCCTTCTCACACCCGGAATCGGAGTAGTATCCGCAAGCGGTTCAAGACAAGTTGTTCCAGCAGAGACCACGGTCTACACCCTCACCGCATCGCGTGAGAATCGGAATGCTGTCGCGAGTATCCAGGTCACCGTCGACCAGCAGTTACTTCCTCCCTTTATCAGCGAATTCATGGCCCGGAACCAGGAAAGCCTGGAGGACGGTGACGGAAACAATTCGGATTGGATTGAAATCCACAATCCCAATCTGGTGCCACTTGATCTAGGAAGCTACTCCCTGACAGATAATGCCGAGGATCCTTTCCGATGGTCATTTCCCTCCGGAACAAGCATTCCTGCGGGTGGGTATCTTATTGTCTTTGCCTCGCAACAGGAACGTGACGACTACGTTGATCCTGATGGTAATCTCCACACCAATTTTTCCCTGAGGGCCGACGGAGAATACCTTGCCCTCGTTTCCCCAGTCTCAGGAAGGCCTGTCAGCGAATTCTCGCCCACCTACCCCGAGCAAAGGGAAGATCTTTCCTACGGTCCAGGCGGATTCTATGCAATTCCGACCCCGGGAGCTCCCAGTCAGGGGTCTGGTGTGATCGACTTCGTGGCAGATACCTCCTTCAGTGTGGATCGTGGATTCTACACCAACCCATTCAGCGTGGAAATCACCTCCACCACGCCAGGGGCAGAAATCTATTACACTACTGACGGAACCGAACCATCACCTCGGAATGGAACTCTCTTCCTTGATTCGATTCTTATCTCCTCCACTACGACCCTGCGCGCTGCGGCCTTCAAGGAGGGATACGAGCCGACCAATGTGGACACCCAGACCTACCTGTTTCTGGAAGATATCCTGCGGCAACCACAAAGCATCGCCGGTTATCCGGATACCTGGGCGAACAAACCTGCCCATTATCAGATGGATCCCGATATTGTCACCCATCCAGTCTACGGCCCTGAGATGGAGGAAGCTCTAAAGGCCTTCCCCACTCTTTCCATTGCGATCGACCCTGCCCACATGTTTGGAAGGGCCGGAATCTATCAGAACCCCCAGAGCGAGGGCCGCTCGTGGGAACACCCTGTTTCCGCGGAGCTTATCAGCACTGACGGATCCGAACCAGGTTTTCAAATCGATGCCGGGATGAGGCTTCAGGGAGGAAGCAGCCGGAACCCCGATATCCCCAAACATAGCCTCAGCCTTCGCTTCCGCAGAGACTACGGTGCCGGAAAATTACAATATCCACTCTTCCGCGATGCACCCTTCGGAGATACCGCGGTGGAGGAATTTGATTTCCTGCAGCTGAGAGCAGGGTTCAATTTTGCCTGGACTCATCGCCATTACTATCAGGCGCGACATGCTCAGTACAATCGGGATCAGTGGGTGAATGACCTCTATCTCGCCATGGGACAACCAGGCACTCATGGCCGCTGGGTTCATCTCTATCTTAACGGTCTTTACTGGGGCCTTTATCATGTCCATGAGCGACCAGATGGAGATTTCATGGCCTCGTATTTTGGAGGTGACAGCGACGACTATGACGCCCTGAGTTCCGGGCAACCTAAAAGCGGGGACACCACTGCGTGGAATACGATGATGTCCATCGCGAGGGGCAATATTGCTAACCCAGGGCAATATGCAGCAATACAGGATTATCTCGATATCGATTCACTCATCGACTACATGCTTCTCAATTTTTTTGTGGGAAATACGGACTGGGACGGACACAACTGGCGCGCAGCCCGAAAACGGGAAGCTGGTGCAGGCTACCTGATGCTCCCATGGGATTCTGAATTTGCCCTGTCTCCAAATGGCCCCGGGGTCATCAACAATCCTCAGCCACTCTCCAATGCCCTGAACATCAATGTTACCGGCAGGGATGGTAACGGGCGCCCCAGCGGCCTCCATCAGGATCTCTCCGCCAATGCGGAATACAGGATGCGCTTTGCCGACAGAGTGCATCGTCATCTCTTCAATGATGGAGCCCTCTCCCCGGCAACCGCAGGATCCCTCTGGCGGGCACGCTCGGACCTCATGGACCAGGCCGTTGTAGCTGAGTCCGCACGATGGGGGGACTTCCGCTATGATGTCGATTCCGGTCGCTGGCAACCTGGCGATTTTGCCCGTTACACCCGCAACCAGCATTACCGTCAGGATCAGGCGTGGATTCTTCGTAGCTATATTCCCCAGCGGGGAGCAGTGCTCCTCGGGCAACTCCGAAGCCGTAACCTGTACCCCCTCACTGAGGCCCCTCGCTTCCGCCAGCATGGAGGAAACGTTGCAGTGGGACAGGCTCTCACGATCAGTAATCCGAACCCGGCGGGCGTTGTCTATTATACCATGGACGGCTCCGACCCTCGTGACCCTGCCGAGGGACAGAATGGTGTATCTGCCAGCGCAATTCAATATACCCGCCCGCCGGTATTCAATGAAAGCGCTCTACTCCGTGCACGCGTCCTTAGTGGAACGGAATGGTCAGCCATGAACGAAGCGACCTTCTTCGCAGGAGAGCTCGTAGAACCTTCCAATCTGACCGTTTCGGAATTGATGTATAATCCACCGGGGCCCTCCGAGGAGCTTGAGTTCATCGAACTGATCAATCTCTCCGGGACTGACACCATTGAACTTGGAGGCGCGGCATTCACCGAGGGCGTGCAATTTTCCTTTCCCATCAATACCCGCTTGGCTCCTGGCGCCCGTCTTCTTCTGGTTTCTGATGAGGACGCTTTCGTCTCTCATTACGGACCGGGGCTACCCGTGGCCGGTCAATACAATGGGCTGCTCGATAACGATGGGGAGCAGCTCGTAATCGAGAATGCGAACGGAAATGTGATCCTCAATTTCACCTACAATGACAGTCCCGAATGGCCATCCGGATCCGACGGGGAGGGATCCAGTCTCGTCAGTCGAGATTCCGATCTGAGTGATGCTCTGAGCTGGCGGGATAGCGACGAGCTTATGGGCAACCCCGGGGAACGAGATAACACGCGTTTCTCCGGCCTTCCTTCTGCAGATGAAGATGGAGACGGCGTCGAAGCTCTCCTTGAGTATGCAACCGGGGGTGACGATCGCTCACCGGGAGCTGATCTAGCAACCCCAGTGCTATCCACATCTCGCGATGGACATCTTGAGATCGCCATGAACATTAACCTCAGCGCATCCGACATCGACATCACTCTCGAGCAAACTTCTGATCTCGTCACTTGGGGGCCTCTTGTGGGATTCGAGCGAATTGCAATTATCCGAGATCAGGCGAAAGGCACCGCTCGCGTCGTCTACAGGGCAACAACCCCGCAGGAATCCTCCACAAAATTCCTTCGGTCGCGGGCCATTCTCCGCTAGGAGCGGCAACATGGCCGCTCCATCGGAAAGAGCGTCTACTCAAATGATTCCCACACCCTCAACGAGAGCATCCTCTTCCTGTCAGGCCCGCGAGCGGGCCTGACAGGCTCAACAAAGAAGGATTACTCCGCAGCAGGCACCGTGACCTGCAGACGGTAGATCTTACGTGCGGCATCAGCCGTGACATCAACCACTACATTCGTCGCACCGTCTTGGGCGGCAGTGAAGCTATCTGCAGCGGGGGCTTCAGGAAGCCCGCTGCTCGAGGAGAGAACGTCATAAGTCCGCCCCGCCAGAATCGGTCCGTAAGTTATTTCGACCTGGTCAACGCCGACAGGAACAATCTCAAAGAGGGGTCGCTCCGCACCATCGTTGGCACTTGTGCCCATGAGATACTCGGAAAGAGCGTCCCAACTGTCATTGTCGTTGTCACTTCCAGAATCTGCCGGGTCATTGGGGTCAAGCCCGTTGGCCAGTTCGTAACTGTCAGGAATCCCATCACCATCAGTATCGCCAACGATCACTACCCCGGCAGAAAGTGTGATCGAACCTGTGAGCGGGCCACCACCATCTTCATCACCATCGTCTACCGTCACCGCAATGGTCACCGGCGAACTGCCGTTGGGGAGGAACTCGACGGCTGCGAGGGCTGCATTAACTTCCCGCACTGCTCCGGTGATACTCCAGACTCCGGTCACCGCGTCATAAACCACTCCCGTTGGCTCGGTGAGGTCTCCCTCCCCTGGCGTCAGGCTGAGGGTAGCTGTAACCTCTTCAGGAGAGCTGGAAGCAAGAATCGCGAACGGGCTGGCATCGGGTGCATGCCAGAGTAGGGCACGGCTCACGGTTCCCTCCATTGGGAAGGAGCCAACGTCATCAAAGATTCCCTCGGGATCCGTTCCCAGTCCCCCGCGGCCTCCATCAATGTTCTGTCCGACCCGGATTGTATCGTCTCCACTCCAGTTCCCTCGGGTTCCTCGACCAGTGAGCTCGACCGTTGTCTGGCCAAACCCATTCACGGAAAACGTGACCGCATCGAGACTGGATATCAGCGCTAGCTGGACAGGTTCATCAAGGCTCACTGGGGCACCGGTCAGCGGCACCGAGATGTTCCCGTCCGTCCAGTCCGTGTCACTAAGGCTGGACGGAACATCGTTCGGGGTGGACTCCATCTTGCTGACAAAGTGAGGGATTCCGTCGATCAGATAGATCCCGCTTCCATTCGAGGTTCCCCCGATCTCGGCGACACGCACTGTTCCAAAATCATCAAATCCAGAAGGCTGGAACGTGAGATCAATCGCAAATCCAGCATCGGTGTCCGGGTCTGGGGCCAGAAGCAGCGAATCTTCATGGACCACCGGATAATCATACTGAGCCACCTGTGCCGTCGTCACCACCGAGTCATTGGGATCAGTAATCAGGATGTCTCCAATAGCAACAGGGCCCACCTCGTATTGAATATTCTGCACGAGGTTCGTTGCCGTTGGCGCCAGCTGAGGAATATACAGGACAGATGAGTCTACCGCGATACTAGCCTCGGTCAGCGCTCCACCTGCGGCTGCATTTGCCGCGCCCTGAGCGACCGAAACAATGACCAGCCCTCCACTGCTCATTCCGGTAATCGAGACGATGTAAGTCTCGCCAGTCCCGCTTACACTGGCAACAAGGTTACCCGTATCCGTGCTTCCAGAGAGGTCAATGTCGTCTTCCGCGAAACCTGTGACCGCTTCGCTGAAGGAGACTTCGAATTCTATCGTAGAGCTTCCAGTGGGGTCGTCCTGCCCTGCGGCCTGATTGATCGTCACCGTAGGTCCCTCGTTTACATAAAAGACAAGGTCATGGGTAGCCGCCTTGGGCCCTCCCGGCCCACTACTTCCCCCATCGTCGATGGTAAAGGAAATCGCCGCATTTCCGCCTGTCACTCCATCCGTTGTTGAGACCACTCCGGCGGCAAGGCTGGCATTAATTTCGTCAAGAGTTCCCACAAGGACAAGGGAGGCAGTTCCGCTACCGGTAACAACCGCAGGACCACCTGCAGCAAAAGTCACGGGCGCGGCTCCCGCGCTCTGGAAGGTCGCAGTCAGCTGACCCTGTTCGGCATCAGCATCAGCAACCTGTAGACCGGTGAGAGTGATATCCGTGGCGATGAAGCTTGCGGAAAGTGAGCTTGATTCTCCATCCGCTAACGTTTCTCCATTAAGGCTGATACTTGGGGCTCCATTACCGGGCACTCCGCCCACTGTCAGATCGTCAACGATGATCCCGCTACTCTCAACATCGTTCAGACTCGCACTGAGGCTGAAGAGAATCGCACTGATCTGGGTGGCGTTTCCTGCATAGGGCAGAACGTCACTGACAGAATCAATGATGCCCTCGATAGGCCAGCGATCAATGGCGACCTGATAACCCTCGGAGGTCAGGGAGAGAATCAACCGGCTTTGCTCGGACTCCTCCTCAATGGAACCCGTGTTGTCGAAGTCTGCAGGGCGACCGAGAGGAGTGAGCTCTCCTTCAGAATTGACGTGATGCAGCTGCTCGTTGTTGGGACCACTGTTGTTCCCGCTGACGTAGAGCTCAAAGGACTTCTCGCCCGCATCATCAAGACCAATAATTCTCCAACTCTTGGCCTCGCTAGTATTCTGAGTCCGGCGATTTCCAAGATCCATGGAGATGAAGGCCGCGTTGTTTGCCGAGATGTCGGCAGGAGCCGCGAGACGGGCGGTAATGTCACCCTCACCTGGCAATGGCCGGTCCAGCACCAGAGCCTCGTCAACTCCGTCTCCTTTCGAATCATCAACCTCGAGATAAATTCCCGGAATATCCCCCGAGACGTTCTGCTCCGGGATGTCCTCCCAAGAGCCCACCGCAGTTCCAAGATTTGCAGCGAATGGGGCATCAGATCCTACTTTCGTCAAATTTGGAGTGCCGGGATCTCCGAAGGGATCCACGTTCTCAAAGTCAGCAAAGAAGAGGAGCGTGCCCGCTCCATCGGTAATCTCACTGGATGCCGAGGAGTCCCCCCCGATTGTCCCAGTGTCAACTGACTCCAACTCTACTGTCACAGTTTCAGAAATTTCCGGCAGCCCATCGTCGAAGGGAAGAATACTGATACTGATATTCTGGTTGCCCCCCGGGATTACCAGAGAGATCTCACCAAAGAAGTCTTCCCCGTTAACCGCAGTCCCTGAGTAATTTAAGGTCACAGAACGATCGGCCTGAGAGACTACATCTGGCGACACTGTGAATTCAAAATTGGTTCCTTCCGCTCCTTCAATCTGATTAGCCACGATGGAAAACTCAGGCTCCGAGTCACTATCATTAAGAAGAACCTCGGTGACCGCTGAAGCTCCCACGACAGCATTCCCATTCACACTCTCAATGGAAACGATGATGTTCTCCAGATCCTCGTATAGATTATCAGTCAAGGTGTTGATCTCCACCTCCGCAGAGTTTGCTCCGTCAGGGATCTCAACCGTGGTTACCGCTGAAAAGTCAGCGTCCAAAGTCGACCGACCACTGAAGCTGAGCTCCACACTGACAGCACCGGCAACCGCCGCACTTGAGTCAAGGGAAAGCGTGATAACCTCTCCCTCTCCTACACTATCTGGGCCTCCCGAAATCGAAATTTGAGGATCGGGATTCGTTCCCTCCACGTCAACATTCACAGTGACGACTCCGTTAGTCGTAGTGTTGAGGGTGTAGGTGAAAGAGTCACGGGCTGACAGACCAACCCCGACATATCCAAAAGCTCCGTTCGGATCATAAGTGAGGTTTCCATCGGCCTCGAGGGTCACGGTGGCGCCCGAAGGCAGGGCTACAGCGCTACCCACCACCGGGGCGCCAGATCCTGCGAGATCTGCCAGATCGGCAGAAGTAGCGGGAATTCCGGCCCCGAAGATCGCCTCGTAGTTGGCGTTGATCTGGCTTGCCGAGAGGACGCTGGAATAGACCCGGACAATGGCCAGCTCCCCGTCGTAACGGTCATTGGCATCGTTAAAGTCGGGAATATCGACTGTCCCATTAGAGCCAAGGTAGGGTGCTATGTTGATGTCCCCCCCAGTGGTTCCTGCCGAGCGGCCGATTCCTTCATCGTCCGTCCCGGCCCAGTCAACGATATTGGCCGCGTTCCCCGTTGTGATGTTGATCGCATCACCCTGCGAAACAAGGATTCCGTTCACGTAGAGAGACGCGACATCCGAAACTATGTCAAACGTGCCGATTACCTGCGCGTAATCCCCGCCGGCAATTGCGTTCGAGGGGATGGTGGCAACTGCCTGCGCCACCAGAGCATTATTTCCGATCGTGAAGATCAGCTGGTCGTCAATCAGCACAAGGGAGGATCCGGTTCCATTTCCTCCTGCACCCCAGATCGGCTCCGGGCCAATCTGATCATCGGGACGAAGAACGACTTCTACCGAGAAAGAGCCCGTACTAATGTTCCCTCCATAAAGATTGTTTGCATCATCAGGGGCAAGAATCTGGTCGCCGCTACCACTCCCCGAGAGATCGTAGGCCGCTGTAATTCCTACCGGAGCATTCTGTGGCGTGATCAGAACCGACGCTGTTCCGGCTCCCTCCATGGTAAGCCCTCCCCCACCTGCGCCCGTGTTTGCCCAGTTGGAGTCGGTGTTGGCAGCACCAGCCGCGTTTAATTCAAGGGCGGCACCTGGCGTTGCCGTCCCTGCGGCTCCCCCCACCGCATCATTTTCGAGTATATCAATGCTGATACTACTCTCCGCGCTGGTTGAGCCATAGTCCATGGTAGGCAGGCTGGCACCACCGGAAGTAACAGTCACAACTCCCGAAACCGTACTGGTTCCATCGAAGATGTCGTAGATAAAGCTTTCGGAGAGGGTGACCCCGGGGGCCAGACTCAAGAGAATGACTGAGGTGCTGGGGTCATAGTCAAAGGCGCCATCCGAGGAAACGCTGACCGTCGCACCAAACTGGGACGTAAACACCAGAGGCACGAGGCTGAAGTTAAAGATATCATCGGATACCGCTCCTCCCCCGCCAAAGATCTGCTGGGTCGCCCCGCTGATGGAAAGAAGATCGGAAGAGTCTACATCCGACTCGTTGGAAAGCAGGTTAAGACTACTCCCAGAACCGTTAATGCTGGCGACGGTCTCGTTCGTCACGAGGGGATTATCGTTCGTTCCCGTGACAAGCACTGTGACCGTCCCGACGAAAGTCGCACCCTGGAAATCAGATACCGTGTAGCTAAAACTGTCGCTCAGAGTCTCCCCAATCGCGAGAATCTGCAAAGCCGCGGCAGCCCCCGGAGCATATGTAAAGCTACCATCCTGGCCCACGGTAACCGAAGCCCCCTGCACGCTCAGGAAGTCGTGGCCTACCACCGTAAGATTCGTTCCTACATCATTGGCAAGCACGCTGGTGGCGCCCTGATCAAGGGTAGATATTGCCGTATCCTCGTCGGTGCTTGCGGAGTCTGCAGCGAGGGTGGTCGAAATACCCACATTAACGACAAAGGTTCCTGTGTCGGGTCTTACTCCACCGTCTGCCACAGTGAATTCAAACCCGCCGGTCTGCGCCGAGGCCGCTGCATCGAATGTCAGCAAACCACTATTGACATCTTCCTGAGTGAAGGAGGCACCTTGGCTAACCGGGACTCCTCCAAGCTGGAGCGTTCCACCTGTCACTGCCCCCGTAACGGTGTAAACCAGTGCCTCTGGTCCGGTGTTTGCATCGGAGGTCAGGAGATCGCTCTCCCCGCTGATCACATTCCCCAGCGATCCCACAAGAATATTGAAAGGTCCGTTCAAGCTGATCTGTGGATCAAGAGGAGGCGAAGATATACTTCCAATATTGAGCGCCTGAAGGCCAACTGTAGTCGCATTAAAAGTCGCGGGATTTCCTCCATAGCGGGCCGAAGTGGTCTCCACTAGATCCCCGGCGCTCAGGGGAAGGATGGCCCCCGCCCAGCTTCCAGAATCCCGGGCCCGATCTCCACCTGCATCATCATCACGGTTGTAAGCACCGCCGTTTCCGTAAGGAATTTTCCCAGCCACCCCACCGCTGGGGATAGTTTGGAATCCCTGCCGGAAGATCGTTCTGACATTCGCCCCGGCCGTGTTGAAGTTATCGGCAAAGTGTGAAGCGAGGAAAAGATAGTCGCCGTCGAGGTTTACTGTGACTTGAGAACTGTTAATGGCAGGATCGTAGCCGAAGGAAGGGTTCGAAACCGGTAGCCCTCCCGCCAGGCTGAGCGGAGTCTCAGGGTTACCTTGGTTGAAATTGATATTCTGAGAAGGGCCGGAAAGAGAGAGGTAATCCCCATAGGCCGGTAGTTTGAGAATCGTAATTCCGCTGCGAGCAGCCTCAAGTGCCACGGCCGTGTTGGTGGCCCCCACATCGTTATCCCGAAGAAGCTCAACCTCCAAAACGGAATTGGCAGACTCGGTCTCGACGATCATGCCCAATGAGGCGGAACCGTATTCCAACAGCCCGCCCAGGCTATCACCGCTTCCCGCATAGCGTATATAGACAACTGTCGAAGAATCCTCCACCGGGCTTCCGTCCAGAGTCAGTCGCTGTGTGATGGCCTGCCGGTGACGGTTACCACCACTGATACGTACCCCTGTGTTCGCGAAGACGAGGTAGCGCCCGGGAGTGTTCAGAGTAATCTGGCTCTCTCCCTCGTTGTGGCCGAAGGCCGGATCCAGCTCATCCTGAATGTCGTAGGGCACCACTGCTGGACCGGCAGAGGCACTACTCATGAAGTTCTGAAAATCGAAGAGAACTCCAAGCCGCGCATAACTGAGATTATCGTCGAGCTTTACCAATTGGAGATCCGCATCTTGCTGAATGATAGTCTGTGCATTGTTATCAGTTCTCTGCGACTGGATCTCAAGCGTATCACCCTGCGCCACTTCCACGATCGCGCCACCTCTGACGAAGTGATTATTATTCGTTCCATCTCTCGTGTAGGTAGAGCTCGATCCGTAAACGAGAGTGTCGGTCCCATTAATGACAATCGTATTGTCGAGCCCAGACCTGGCGCCGCCCGCTCCGTTGATATAGCGGGTTCCGTAAAGCACGAGGTGATGACCAGCAGTCAGGCCAACCAAGCCTCCTGCCTGCAGTTCGAAACTATCCGCTGTGTCATCAACTGTCACCGCGTCAAACCCATGGATGACGCTGGTCCCAATGCCAGAGGCAAGCGTCGCCCCAGTGCCGAGGGTATAGACCGCCCGATCTCCCGGAGTGCCAGATTCAGCAAGCTGGGCTTTTCCGGATATAGCGGATAAGGGAAGGGCGGCCGCCGCCGCAATCGCGACAAAGGCAGGATGGAGTCCTCGACTAAATTGCATGATACTTGGTTGGTTGGGGTCTTGTTTTCGTTAAGCGTGCCGGAAGGGTTCCATGGAGGAGGATTCCTGTGGGCAAAGGCCGTATTTGTCGGGCGCTAACTCACCCGAAAAGAGGAGCTACTGCAAGTAGTCGCCAAAAAAAAATCGAATATGGCCGATTTTCGAGGAGACCTCTACGCTCAGGACTCCATGCCCTTGCGAAGATACTGATAATCAATGATTATATATCTTCGCGCCATACAGAGCTTCCAGCGGCAAGCGGTTGTCTCGACAAAAAATCATCCGAACCGTCACACTTCCTCAGCGGAAAGCCAGCGAAACTGTACGATCCGGAAACGACGCCCAAAATTGCGGTTTGCCTCATTCAAAAGCTCCGCCTGCTTACGGTGAGCGGGGTCTGCTCTTTTTCCGGTGGCCTCGAGGTATTCGGGAACCCGCTGCACGACCGCCTCACACCAGGCCCGCGCTACTACAGCCCCGGTCTGATCAAGGGAATCACCATAAGCCCGGACAACGAATGTATCTCCTCGAGGGGTCAATTGAGCCCCAAGGTTACGCAGAATATCTGCCTGATCCACATAGGCCGCACTACCATACGCTACCGGCCCCTCAAGTGCCTCCGGAAACGCAGGATTCATTCTGCTCACCTCTTCCTCGGAAAAGCTTCTTACCGGACCACGAAATCCCTCGTTGATACTGACGTCCGGGTCATCGAGAGCGGCCTGGAGAGCACCCTTCACACTAAGTTGCCGGTCACCCCCGCCCAGCCTTCGATTGACGAACTCGGACAGAGAGAGGAATGGCCCTCGGGCTTTGACCTGCCTGACCATGGCCTCAGCGAGGGAATCCACTTCTTCGTCTGTAAGGGATCGCCACGAAGTCCACTGCTCAACCTCGATTGGATCAGCCGGACTCCCCTCATAGGCCTCACCATTGGACACACTTGTCGCGGAAACCATGGAGCCGTCCGAACTCTCGGCCCTGATGGGAGCGTTGGGTTCAAGCGAGTCTTCCAAGCCAAGGGTTGCCACCGCCTTCCCTCTCAAACTCGAAAACAGCGCACGCCAAGCATCCACCGAAGTAGAATTCACATTGAAGGGACCTTTGACCAGCAGATGAGACGCCATCGTTTCCGCCCGTTCCAATGCGGCGTCATCATCTCCAAAGAGCTCCCCAAGCGAGGTTCCGGTGAGCCCTTCGCGATACGGCACGATGCGACGGTTCGGAAACTGTTCGGTTCCGAAGAACACTCTCCGAGCAAGTTCCTCCGCCGTGATCTTTTGATCCCGGCCGTAGACGTCGACGAGATGGGGCGCGATCGAAGAGAAAAAGTAATCATCCCAAAGCGCCTTGTTCGCTAGATAGGAGTGGTCGACCATCGGTATATTTTTCGGTCCGGCTGATTGGCTGTATTGGCGAGTCCACGATCCAACAGCCTCGGCCGGCTCGAGATAGGGGTGAGCATAGGAATTTCCAATCGCCTGCACCATGTGCGGAAACAGTCCATTGGCACCAGTAGCGGTAGTATACTGATAACTGACCCGCGTCTCTCCCGCCCCCGGCCCCAGATGTTCGTTAGCAAGACTGTAACCGCCAAGGCGCGCGTGACTCAGGGCTCCAATAGAGTGGAGCGGCGTCAGAGGCACCTCCTGCTGAACAATGTGGGTGGTGCCGTATTCCGCCGAATAGCCCCCACCGTAATACGAGTT
>Ga0115011_10002253_pt1 | contig 13476 bp, 12 predicted proteins | sample TroAtlMetagenome_2_FD_88705 | JGI IMG/M metagenome (GOLD analysis project Ga0115011, IMG submission 88705) | Marine eukaryotic phytoplankton communities from Atlantic Ocean - Tropical Atlantic ANT8 Metagenome | ecosystem: Environmental > Aquatic > Marine > Oceanic | place: Tropical Atlantic... | reverse complement strand
TTTAAGAAGAATAAATGAACCCTCCTCTCTTATTGACATTTTAGAATTTGAGGGTTTACATATTGATAAAATGAAACAAGAGGTTGTTCTTGATGGGGCGCCCGTTCATCTATCAACAACAGAGTTTGAGGCGCTTGTTTTAATTGCTGAGCATGCCGGAGAAACTCTTGATAGGGAGTTTTTAGTAGAAAATTTAAGAGGAATTCAGTGGCAATCATTTGATCGTTCAATTGATGTTTTGGTCAGCAGGCTTCGTAATAAGCTTGGAGAAACTCCCGAGAGAACGCGTTTTATAAAAACCGTTCATGGTGTTGGATATATCTTTATTGCCTCAAAGGTGAATAAGTAGTGTATAAACGCTTTACTGCACACCTTTTCTATAAAATTGGGCTACTTGTTGCTCTTTTTTCCCTGGTGCTTTCTGGGGTTGTTTTTTATGTTGTTGAATATTACTATACCGACCAAGATACAATTCTAGATGCACAAGAGCTCTTTTTTTACTCCGATCTTGTTGATCGTTGGGCTTTCCCTGAAGATACGATTTCCATTAAAAGTGAGGTTGACAATCTTCACTTAAATGTTTCCTTCTTTAATCAAGACTCTTCTGTGGCCTGGTTTTATCCTGAGCGAGTAAGCCCAGAGGGTTATTTGGATTATACTAATAGTGGTGATTTTAGAGAGATACATAATGTTGTTACCCCATTGTTTGGCTCGTTTGGGTCCAATCTTGATGGAGAATATATGACATATGTTAATAAAGATTCGTTTCATGTGTTTCTTTATACGGATGAAAAATACGCCCCTGAATATATAAACTATTTTCCCCCACTTGTTGTGTCTATGGTTTTTATACTTATTATTAATTTATTTATAAGGCGTTTCTTGCAGCCAATTCAGTGGATGAGAAAAAGAATTAGAGGTTTGCGTCATGGCGATATGAAAACACAAATTACTGTAAGGGGAAATGATGAGCTTGCAGAGCTATCAATGTCTATTAATAAAATGATTTCTGATATAAAATCACTTTTATCTCAAAAACAACAATTGCTTCTTGATGTGAGTCATGAGCTTCGATCTCCGCTTGCAAGGATTCGCCTATTAACTGAAATGTTGCCTGAACATAAAAATAAAAACAAGCTAGTTGATGAAGTAGTTTTTCTAGAGGGTATGATTTCAAATCTTCTATACTCAGACAAATTATCTCTTCCATATACCAATATGCAGGTTGAGTCTATCAAAACGAAAAATTTTATGACAAAAGTTATGGATTTGATTAATGTTGATTTGAAAAAATTTAATATTAATAATTCAATGCCATCAATATTTATTGATATAGATGAGACTAAAATGATTATTGCTGTGAGAAATTTAATTGATAATGCCTTGAAATATGGTGACCCAGACCAAACAATCACTATTAATGTTGTACAAAAGGATCGGTTGTGTTGTTTTGAAATTTCAAACTGCGGCACAATAATTGAGGGGGATGAGGTTTCAAGTATATTTCTTCCTTTTTTTAGATCACAGGAGAATAAAAACTCTGTTTCGGGTTTTGGATTGGGATTAACAATCTGTAAAAAAATTGTTGAAGCACACTCTGGGCAACTTTCTGTGTCGTCATCTAACAGCTTAACTACTTTTTCAATTGAATTTCCAATAAAAAAACAGTAGTTTGTATTTATGATGTCAAAAAACAGTATTAATAGGGTTATTTTGGTTGGTCATGTTGGACAAGATCCTGAATTAAAATTCACAACAAGTGGACACTCAATTTCTACGTTTTCTTTAGCAACCAACGAGGTGTGGATAGATGCAGAAAAAAAGAAAAAAGAACACACAGAGTGGCACAATCTTGTCGCATGGAATAAATTAGCCGATTTTGTAAAAAAATTTGTTGTAAAGGGACAGCTTTTATATGTTGAGGGTCGTATTCATACACAGTCGTGGGTTGATAAAAACAATCTCAGGCAAAATAGAAAAGAAATTATATGTGATGCTGTCACCCCCTTGGAGTGGAAAAACAAAGATGAATAGTTTTATTGAATTTCGATATTCCTTGACTATAACAAAAATTATAGATATATTTTATTAGAGGTAAATATTATGAAAAAGAATAAATATATATTAGTAGGTGTCTGTTTTGTGTGGTCTTTGGTTTGGGCTGCAAACCCAATGAATACCAATACAACAATAAGTTGGTATGGACAGGGCTCTTTGCTTGACAATCAAGAGTTTAGTGATAATAAGCTTGATGATGATGATGACATAGAAAGAAAAAGACGACATCGAAGAAGAAGAAAAATTAGACCCCCTAAAAAGGGCTGGTAAAATAAAAGGCGCCTAATGGGCGCCTTTTTTGTTTCTATTATATCCCCATTGTAGTTAATATAGCATTATGAAAAACGAAACTAGTAATAGTCCAACTTTTAAAGATCTAGAAATTGTTGAGAATGAATATTCTGATAGAGATTATACAATCAACATCTCAATCCCAGAGTTTAATTGTGTTTGTCCAAAAACTGGTTTGCCAGATTTTGGAACAATAATTATTAACTATATTCCAGGCAATCACATTGTTGAGCTAAAATCATTAAAGCTATATGCTGTCAAATTTAGAACCCTTGGGATTTTCCACGAACATGTTACAAATAAAATCTTAGATGATTTTATTAAAGCTTGTAAGCCTAAAAGTATTGATATTACAGGCGACTTTAATCCGCGGGGGGGAATTAAGACAGTAATTACGTCAAAAAAATAGAATTATAAATGGTTTTTTATTTATAATAATTAAATCTTATATTCTACTCCTTTGACAGTTGAGGTAAAAAAATGAAAATAACAATTAAACTTAGTAATAGAAAACGTAAAAACAAGCATGGCTTTAGATCTCGTATGGCTTCTAAGGCTGGTCGTGCTGTTTTAGCTCGTCGTAGAAACAAGGGTAGAAAATCTTTGTCTGCTTGATGAATTCCTCTATTAACAGTAAAATATTCAACCATATCACCCGCTCTCCACATTTTTTTTCAAAAAATAATATTTCCTTTATGTCAAGAAATTGTGGCGGATTTTATTTAGGGTTTATAATTCCCAGAAAAATGGGCTCAGCAACAAAACGGAATCTATTTAAAAGGCGGTGTAGGGCCTCTCTTTCTGATTTTAAAAAAAGGGGCTTGCTCCCAACTCATGGGCTTATTGTAAAACCAAAATCCATAAGCTCTACTTTTAGCGAAATTAATGCTGTTGTGTCTGACTGGATTTTATTAAATAATAAAAAAGAGGTTGTTTGATGATACAGAGAAATATATTAGCTGCCCTACTAATCTTTGGTATTTTTATGTTAATCCCTAGGTACATGGAAATGATAGGGTTGGGGGTGCAAGAACAAGAAGCGGTTGCTCTTTCTGATAAGCCCAAAGATGAGCCTGCCCTGTTTAAGGATAAAAATCTCTCTGAGGTGAGTAAAATCGCTGCTCCTTCTTCTTCGACCAATACCCCTATTGATATTATTACTATAGAAACCCCGCTTTATCGTGCCGAAATATCCAATCAATCGGGTGGCTCTATAGTAAGCTATGAGCTTTTAGATGTTGATAGTGGCGAGTATCGTTATGTTGGCTCTTATAATTCGCTTGGCGAATATGATTCTCGTCAAAATGTTATTCTAATGCATAATTTTAATCCGGACCAGCCAAAATGCTCTCCGTGCCTAGCAACTGAGATCGGCGGTAAATTTGTTCAGCTAACCCAAGCCTTTGAAAGGCTTCCCTCCTCTGATTTTTCCGGCAGTGTTTTAAGGGTTAGCTCTGGAGAAACAAAAGAAATAACATATATTGGGGATGGCGTAGAAAAGGTTTTAACTATATCTGGAAGTTCTTATGAGATGTTGCATCAATACAACTATGATTTAAGTACCTCAACTGGCGTTGAGGTTGTCTGGTCTTCGGGGATGTTTCCCTCTGAGCCAAGCATTCATGCTTCTAAGCCTTATTCTTCTGATGAATTAACATATTCAAGTATTTATGCATATCAAGGGGGTGGCCTTGAGTCAATCACTCAAAGCTCGCAGGCCGATGTTCCAGTTAAATTATTTGACCAGACCACTGAATGGGTTGCGATGAGAACTAAGTTTTTTGGTGCTGCTCTAATACCTAGTAAACATGCTGATTATGTTAAGCTTTCTTCTGCCAACTTGTTGTTTCGGGGCCAAGACGACATTCTTCCTCTATACTCTGCTTCTTTGGGTGGCTATGGATCCAGGGGGTCTATAGATATTAAAACCTACTTGGGCCCACTAGATGTTGAGCATATTGATGCACTCACAGAGGACTCAAGCGTTTCGTCTATTATGAATTTTGGCTGGTCTATAATTAAGCCTTTTAGTCGATTTGTTTTATGGACAATCAAATCTCTTCACAACACTCTCGGCTTAAACTATGGCTTAGTTCTTATTGTTATTGCTCTTTTAATGAGGGTTATTACTGGCCCTCTCACTAAAAAAAGCTATGAATCTTCAGCAAAAATGAAAATTGTTGCTCCACTTCAAAAAAAGATACAAGAAAAACACAAAAATGATCCCCAGAAACTACAGCAAGAAATGGGAAAGCTTTGGAAGGAGCATGGTGTAAACCCCGTGTCTGGATGTTTGCCGATGCTGGTTCAGTGGCCAATTTTAATGTCATTTTTTATTGTTTTTAGGTCTACTATAGAATTTAGGGGCGCATCTTTTTTTGGTTGGATAAATGATCTCTCTCAACCAGATTATATTTTTAGTCTTCCTTTTGAAATTCCACTGTATGGTGGGGCTGTTGCTATTCTTCCTATTTTAATGGGTATAAGCATGTTTTTAACTATGCGAATTACAATGCAATCTACAGATGATACGCAAAAAACATTTATGTACTTTATGAATGGATTTTTTATACTAATATTTAACAGCTTTCCTTCTGGACTAACATTATACTATACAATATTTAACTTTTTATCATACCAGCAGCAAATATCAATTAAAAACAGCAAGTAGGTTGCGTTGGTCAACTACCTACAAATTGACGATGTAATTATAGCACAGTGCACCTCTGATGGAGCTGGGGCTATAAACATAATTCGTTTATCTGGCTCATCGCTTGAGTCGCTGTATAAAAGCCTTACTAAAATAAAGAACAGCCCAAAGCCAAATACAATTATATATAGGAACATCTATATGAATGGGGCTTTGATGGACCGCTGTCTTGTTTCGTTTTTTAAAGGCCCACATTCATTTACAGGGGAAGATGTGGTTGAAATTAACTGCCATGGTGGAAATGTTATTTCTAAAAAAATAATTAGAAATATAATCGACTCCAAACAAGCAAGACATGCTTTGCCCGGTGAGTTTACATTTAGGGCATATTATAATGGAAAAATTGATATTCTTCAAGCTGAGTCAATTAATGAGTTGATAAAAAGTGAAACAAACATGTTTACAAACAAGACAATGGAAAACATTGATGGAAGAATTTCAGTAGAAATCGGCACAATTAAACAAAGCTTGATAAACCTATCCTCATTGGTAGAGTATGATCTTGATATAGATGAATCTGATGCTGATGTAACCAGTAATAACGAGATTGCGTCAATACTAAATAAAACTCTATTACAAATAAGGAAAATATCTAGCTGCTCATTATATTCAAATATACTTAAAAACGGACTGCGTGTTGTTTTAATAGGGAAACCAAATGTTGGTAAGTCAACCATGTTTAATTATCTTTTGGGCTTTAATAGGTCAATCGTTTCAAGCGTAGCGGGAACCACTCGTGACACTGTTGAGGCAACACTTGATATAGATGGACATAAAATAATTTTTATAGATACTGCTGGGTGTTGGACGTCAAAAGATACAATTGAAAAAATAGGAATTGAAAAAACAAAAAAAGAAATTAATTCTGCAGACATTGCCCTGTTTTTAGGAGAAGACGATTCGGATTTACAGTTGATAGAGAAGCTTAATGTTAGATGTAAATGTATTAAGGTTTTATCTAAATCCGACACCAATACCTCTGACTTGTATGATCTAAAAATATCTTCGCTTGATGGTGTGGGTTTTGAAAGCTTATTAACATTGTTATCAACGGAAATAAAAACGATTGTATATAATAAGGATGTCGGGTCTGAATATTATATAAATGAAAGACAACAGGTTGTGTTAAAAGAAATTATTTATAAGGGTGAAGAGATAATAAAGATAATAGCTTCTGGTTTAGAAAAAGATGTTTTGGCAACTTTAATTAAAGATTTGGTTGATACTTTGAATGAAATTGTAGATCCAATTAATAAGGAGGATATTATTAATAATATATTTTCAAACTTTTGTGTCGGAAAATAATTGACTAAAGATGCTAAAATATTAATTATAGGAGGGGGTCACGCAGGAGTAGAGGCCGCCTTAGCCATTTCTAGAATGGGATATCCTGTAGTGTTGGCAACAATGCAAGAAGACTCAATAGCCAGAATGTCGTGTAATCCTGCTATTGGAGGCCTAGCAAAGGGTCATTTGGTTAGAGAAATTGATGCGCTTGGAGGAATAATGGGCATAGCTGCAGATTCTACTGCAATTCAATTTAAAACCCTAAATAAGTCAAAAGGTAGGGCCGTATGGTCGCCCAGGGCACAGGTTGATAAAATTAAATATTCCTCATTTATTAATAATATTATAAAGAAGGATAAAAATATTTCTATTTTATCAGCTAATATTGTTGATATTCTTGTTGATAAGTCTGGTGTTTCTGGTGTAGTAACTTGTTCTGGTAAAAAAATTTATGTGTCCTCTGTAATTATTACGGCTGGTACTTTTCTAGACGGTAAGATTCATGTTGGTGAAACGTCATACGCTGCTGGGAGGTTTGGAGAAAAACCCTCTAATGGGCTGACAGATTCTCTTTTAGGGTTGGGGTTCAAAACAGCTCGCCTTAAAACTGGAACCCCGCCTCGTTTGCTGGCAAGCTCTATTGATTGGAATAAACTAATAACAGCACCTGGCGACAAAGAGGTAAATTATTTTTCTATTAAAACAGACGACACTAAATCAGCACCAAACACGCCATGTTTTATTGCACATACAAATCAATATACGCACCGTGTTTTAGAGGACAACCTTGAGAGATCCCCAATGTATTCTGGGAAAATTAATGCAACGGGGCCTCGCTACTGTCCTTCGGTAGAAGATAAGGTTGTTCGCTTTGCAGGAAGAGATTCACACCAACTCTTTCTTGAGCCTGAATGGGAAAACTCTAAACAAATATATATTAATGGTTTTTCAACTAGCCTTCCAGAAGATGTTCAGCTTAAAGCTCTGAGAACAATTGATGGCTTAAAGGGCTGTGAATTAATAAGGCCAGGATATGCAATAGAATATGATTATTTTCCAACCCATCAATTAAAATCTACTCTAGAGTCTAAGTCTATATCTGGGCTCTTTTTTGCTGGACAAATGAACGGAACATCTGGATACGAGGAGGCCGCAGCTCAGGGCCTTATGGCCGGGATAAACGCTGTATTATCAACATATTACAATTCTACTTTCACTTTAAAGAGACATGAGGCTTATATAGGTGTTTTAATTGATGATCTTATCACAAAAGATATTAATGAACCATATAGAATGTTTACATCTAGGGCTGAACACAGGCTTCAGCTTAGGCAAGATAACGCGGACCTTAGATTGTCTGACAAGGCAATAAAGCACAATCTATTGGGAGACAAGCATATAAAAACATATCACAGGCTTCATAAAGACTATTTGCGCGCCAAGAAACACTTACTAGAAACCCAATCTCTAGTAGATGGCAAATCTGTTTCAGCTTGGAACCTTTTAAAGAGGTCTGGTCAGCACATAGATGGATCTCCGGCCAAAGCCAAATTGAAAAATATTTCAAAAAGGTCTCTTTTTTTAGTTGAAAGCGAAGCCAAATACGAAGGTTATATAAACATTCAAGAGAAAAAGATTAAAAAGACAAAAGAGATTGAAGGTGTTTTAATTAAACCCTCTTGTGACTATAGGCGACTAACAAACCTTAGCTCTGAGGCTATGGAGAAATTGATAAAAATTAAACCCGAAACTCTTGGGCAGGCAATGAGGATCGATGGGGTTCGCCAATCTGACGTTTCAATACTCTCCTTCCATCTATATAATAAAAAATGATTGTTTCACGTGAAACATTTAGCTCGAGGCTGGCGGGTCTTGTTGCAGACCCTGGCGTGGCGGGGGCAACCCTTTCCTCCCTAGATCTCTTGCCTTTGGTTTTGCCTTTATTGCCCGGGGCCTGCCTTGTTGTTGAGGATTCTCATTTTGAGCCCGTTTTTAATATTCTATATAAGCACAGTTTTTCGCAGCTTGTTGTTTTAACGAACAGGGCCTCTTCCTCCCCTTCTGGTTTTATGAGTTCTTTAGATAGATATAAAAACAACGCCTCGTTGTTGTCTGAGGATTTTTCTGGTTTGGTTTTGATTGACAAGTCAACATATCTAAGCGGAGAGGTTGGGGTGTTTTGTAGGGCTGAGTCTTATGCGGTTAATCAAGGCTCGAGGTATGATGATTTGATTTCTAAGCTTGAGGATGCTGGTTTTTGCAGAACCCCCACTGTTTCATCTGTCGGTGATTTTTCTGTAAGGGGCGCTGTTGTAGATTTTTTCTCAAGTGAGGCGCCAAAACCTGTTCGTGTTGATTTTTCTTTTGATGTGGTAAACATTTATCTTTTTAATGTTGTTTCTCAAATTACCGTTAAAAAAATCCCGCACATGTCTTTTGTTGTTTCTTTGGGTGGAGAAAAAACAACTTCACTGCCAAGCGTTCTTGGTTCTTTTGAATTACTATCTCTTTCTTCTTTAAACCTAAGGTGGAGAGATTCTGCATCAAAATTTATTTCCATAAGTTCTTGTTATTTCGATGATTATCATTCATTTAATAGCGCTGCTATTGTTGATTCTTCTTTGTCTTCTTTTGGTCTTTTTTGCAATAATAAGCTTTTTGTTCCTGAATCGTTTGGCTTAAACCCTAAGCCTGGGAGCAACAACGCCGCTCTATCTGTTTTTGATGATGCTCAGGGCTTTTCTGTGGGGGACTATTTAATACATGAGGATTATGGGGTTGGCAGGTTAAGCAATATTTTGTCTGGAGAAGATGGTGAGGGCTCTTTGTTGCAAATTGCTTATTTAGATGCTACTGTTTCTGTTCATCTTTCACAAATCAATCTTATTAGTTTTTTTGCCAAAGGGGGCGCGCCTGGTATAAGCATTGCTTCAATTTCAAAGAAGGGTTTGTGGTCAAGAAAAAAACAATCTCTATCCGAAAAAATAGACTTGTTTGTTCGGTCGCTTTATGATCAACACTTTAAAAGAATGTCTTCTACGAAAAAAAGAGCGCATGTGGACCTTGCTCATCTTTCTGACTTTGTAGAGTCTTTTATGTTTGTAGATACCCCCGACCAATCTTCGGCTTTTAAAGATATTCTAAAAGATCTTTCATCCCCTGTTCCAATGGATCGGCTTTTGTGTGGTGATGTGGGTTTTGGGAAAACAGAGATAGCTATTCGCGCCGCCTTTATTGCAGCAAACCAAGGGTCTCCTGTTGTGGTTTTATGCCCGACCACCGTTTTGTGTGATCAAGTAACTGCTTCTTTTAAGAATAGACTTTCTGCTTTTTCTATTAATGTTTCTTCTGTTTCTAGACTTAGCCCTACTTCTTTGGTGGAGGACGCTGTTTCTGGATTTAATTCGAAAAAAGTTGATGTGCTTGTTTGTACCCATAGAATTTTTAGTTATTTAGATAGAATTAAAGGGGTTGGCTTATTAGTCGTTGATGAAGAACATCGTTTCGGGGTAAAACAAAAAAACATTTTTTTAAATTCTTTTCCAAATATTGACCTTTTAATGATGTCTGCAACACCTATTCCAAGAACCCTTCAAAGCGCTCTTTCTGGAATTAAAACAATTTCCACCATTACAACCCCTCCGGTAGATCGGCTGCCAATAGAAACAAGTGTTGAGTTTTTTAATTTAGAAAAAGTTCGTGATTATATTGGTTTTGAGGTTTTAAGGGGCGGTCAGGTTTATTTTCTTCACAACAATATTTCTTCTCTCAATAAATTTAAAAGACAATTGAGCTCTCTGATTAAAGGTCTTCGAGTTGTTGTTATTCATGCAAAGATGTCTCCACTAAAAATTAAAGAGGTCTTGGGGTCTTTTGTTTCTAAAGAGTTTGATGTTCTTGTTTCTACTTCAATTATAGAAAACGGCCTAGACATTCCCAATGTTAATACTGTTATTATAAACAATGCACACCTGTTTGGATTGTCTCAATTACATCAAATAAGGGGTCGCGTTGGCAGGCACAATAGACAAGCCTATGCACACCTTTTAATTCCAAAAAACAGCCAGCCCACAGGAGACACCTTTAGACGACTAAAGGCTATTGAGCAAAACATCTCCTTGGGATCTGGATATGTTTTGTCTACTAAAGACCTTGAAATAAGGGGCGCCGGATCTGTTTTTGGCTATTCGCAAAGCGGGGGAGCTCAGGTTGGTTTTGATTATTATAACAAACTTTTACAGCGCGCCATTTCTTCGAATGATTTAGACCTCTGCTTTGATCAGGTTTCTGTTGACCTCTTTGGAGAGAGGGTTGCTGTTCCGAGCTCTTACGTTGAAGATGTGGGTGTTCGCATTTCTATTTATAGAAAACTATTGTCTATAGATAATGGTGTAGACCTTAAATCCTATGAAGGGGTTTTGTCTAATCGGTTTGGGGCAATTCCCGAACCCCTTTCTCTTCTCCTTGGGTGTCAAGAAATAAGAATTTTATGTTATAGTGTTTTTGTTTTATCTGTTTCCTTTTCTGGCGGGGTGTGTTCTGTCGTTTTTCTTCCTTCAAGGTTGCTAGAGAATGTTTCTTCCTTTTTTGAGGGGGTTTCTTCTTTTTTTAATAATAAAAACGTCAACTATCGTTTTCAAAAACTTGCAAACGACCGGCTACTACTTTCTTTTGACTGGAAAGATAAAAATAAAGATATTTTGGTGTTTATAAGAGATTTCTTGAATAAATTTAGGAATGAGTTTCTTAATTAATAAACTGCTTCTTTTTTGCTACTTTTCTTTTCTTTTTTCTTTTGTGATAAAGATAGATGGCGTGGGCTTTGATGAACAAGATTTTTACAGTAAATATTCTAAGTCCGAATGGGTTAAAGCCTCTCCAAATCAAAAAAACAGAATATTAAAGGACTATATTAAGAGAGAGTCTGCTGCTATAGATGCCATTGGGAGGGGTTTTTTGTTTGACCCTGTTATAAAAAACAATCTTTCAAATATAGAGCGTCAACTTTTGGTGAATTTTGTGTATGACTATTCTGTTGCCTTTCCATTAATAGATAAAAAAACTAAAAACTTGTCTTATAAAAATCTTTCTAAGGATGTTTTTATTAAACATTTGCTCGTTTCTCATTCTAAGTCTGTTTTATCTAATCCACCCGAAAGATCTAAAGAGGAGGCCCTTTCTTTTATTTCTTCTCTTAGAGATTCTGTTTCTTCTGGGCGTGTTGGCTTTGAACAGCTTTCTAAAAAACATTCTGACGACCCCAGCGCCCAAAGAAACGGTGGGGTTTTGGGGTGGTTGCAGTGGGGGGTAACCCCAATGCCTTTTCAGTCGTCCGTTTGGTCTTTAGGGGTTGATTCTCTTTCAAAAATTATAGAAACGGAATATGGCTATCACTTTGTTTTGGTGGACTCCACAAGGCTTTCTGAGTTTTCTGTTTATGACAATGATTCTTTTGAATATTCTGCCCTTAAAAGCTCGCTTGTTTCGGTTCGAGATCTTTTAAAAGACGCTTCTTTTGCGTATGACAGGGAAACTATTGAGGGTCGGGTTGTTTTCTTTAAAAACCAAATTGATTCTTTGTTGGAATTGATTCTTTTAGAAAAAAACTCTCTTTCTTCTTTGGGTCAAACTTTTAATCTTTATAGGTTTTTAAATAGTCTTGAATCTCGCTTTGTTTTGTGTAGCGTAGACAATAAAGAATATGGGATTAAGTGGATTCTCTCCTCTCTTTCTCAAATTCCAAACTCTCGAATACCAGACTTTACAGACTCCTCTTCTTTTATTGATTTTATAAAAATTATTTTAATGCAAAAAATAGCAGTTTTCGATGGGCTTGAGTTAGCAATAAACAAAAAGCCTGTATATAATAAAAGGGTATCTGTTGAAAAAAACAAACTTCTCTATGACTCCTTATTAAAAAACATTGTTAATTCTGTTGGCCCTCCCGACTCCTTGCGGGTTGTTAATTATTATAATAAAAATCGTGATGAAAAATACTTTAATCCTGAAAAGGTTTTAGTTAGGCAAATAAAACTCAACTCTAAATCGCTTGCAGATAGTTTAAAAAGAGAACTCACAAAAAATCCGGATCTTTTTGTTGATTTTGCTACGTCTTTTTCAACAAACCGCTCTGATGTTGGTGGATTAATGGAACCTTTTGAGGCAGGAAAATATAATTATATGGGTGAAGCGGCTTTTTCTATGGCGGTTGGTGATATTTCTTCGCCAATCGAAAACCCTGACAAAACTTTTTCTATAATTTTAATAGAAGAAAAAATAAACAAAACCTTTCTTCCCTTAGAAAGAGTTTATAAAAGAATAGAGTCTTTATTAATAAAACAAGACCAAGAGCTTATTAAAAAATCAACCTTTGACGGTTATTTAAAAAGTCCTGGGCTAGAAATAGGAAAAAAATATGAAAAATTTATTAATTAGCTTTCTATTTTGTTTTAGTTTTTCGGAAGAAATAATTGATGGAGTTGTTGCTGTTGTTGGAGAAAACATTATAACAAAGGGTGATTATTTTTATCAGCTTTCTTCGATTGCCAACCAGCGTGGAATTTCCCCCTCTTTAACTCCTCTTAAATATGAAAGACTTGCCTCTTCAGTATTAGAACAAACAATAGATAGATATGTTTTTTTAGAGTTTGCTAAAAAAGACTCTAATATTATTATAGAAAACGAAGAGGTACAACAGCAGCTTGACAGTCAAATTAATATGTTTGTACAAAGCGTTGGATCTATCGATTCTCTAGAGGTTGTTTTTGGAAAACCCATCCAAAAAATTAAGTCTGATTATTGGGAGGAAATATATAACGCCATGTTAATAGAAAGATTTAAGTTCTTTCTTTCTAGTGGTCTTTCTGTGGGTAAAAAAGAGGTTGAGCTTTTTTATGAGGAATATAAGGATTCTCTTCCACCTTCTCCTGCAAGCGCTAACTTTACAATATATAATACTTTTTTTCAGCCTAGCGAGAAAACAATATCCTCTTCCTATTTTTTTGTTTCGTTGTGGGCCAAGGAGCGATCCTCTTTCTATTTTTTTGTTGTTGCTATTGTGGGCATCACGAAAACTCCACTCACTTGGAAGTTTGGGCACTGAATTGCTGGATATTGACCTGCTGCCCCCC
>Ga0115011_10002252_pt1 | contig 13478 bp, 10 predicted proteins | sample TroAtlMetagenome_2_FD_88705 | JGI IMG/M metagenome (GOLD analysis project Ga0115011, IMG submission 88705) | Marine eukaryotic phytoplankton communities from Atlantic Ocean - Tropical Atlantic ANT8 Metagenome | ecosystem: Environmental > Aquatic > Marine > Oceanic | place: Tropical Atlantic... | reverse complement strand
TGAAGTAATAGGAAATCTAGTATACAGTACAGGATCAGGTCAGTATCTAGATTATGGTCATATAGAAGTTCCACAACCAATTGCTGGTCTTCCTGGAAATCTCCATCAGGCAGATATAACTGATGATTATCAATGGGTCATGGCACCTGATTGGGATGGTAGCATCTATCCATTCGGTGGTCTTTCTGTTAGTGGTTCTGCACAAACACCATTCTCACTTTCACACACAACAACATTCGATTACGAGTCAGGCAGAAGAGCAGACATTCAACTGGATGGTGTTGGTATTGCACGTCTTCCACCCTACTGGGATGGAAAGGGTTACGTCTATATTGGTGTTGACGACTTTGCTTATTGCACATTTAGTCTGTTGCATAAAGGTGATGGACATATTCAGACCTCTGGTGTTGGTGCCGAGTCTAGAATATATTCTCCATACATTGGAACAGGAAGACTTTATGGATTCGATGGTGCAGTCGAATCTACTTTGGTTGCATCTACTGCATCAGGACATATTGTACTTTCTGGTACAGCAGGTATTCAGTCTGCAATTAATTATCAGGGATTTGGTGTTATCTCAACACTTTCTGGTGCTGCAGAATCTGCTACATTCAGTCCAGACGAAGAGCAGATGCTCTTCTCATTCGAAGGCAGAAGACTTTCAGAAAAAGTTACTGTCAGGGAGATCAGCAAAGGTGGAGTTATTACTCTATCTGGAGCAGGTGTCGAAACAGTTGCGTTTGTCGAAACCTTCGAAGGTTTGGTTACTCTTTCTGGTATTGCAACAGAGAGAATTGCTCCTGCGTTTGTTGGTACTGGAAATATTTCCACTCTATCAGGTGCAGCAGAAGCAGTTACCTTCAATCCAGAAGATCTTACAACTCTATTCGACATTGCTGGATTTGGTGTTCAGAGAGTTGCATACTCACCAATACCAGGAGATGGATCACTTTCTATCTTTGGTACTTCTGGAGATCCATTACTTACATATGCAGAATCTGGTTCTGGTACTATCACCACAAGTGGCGATGGACGGATCAGTTTCTCTCTTGGTGTTATTGGAGAAGGTTCTATATTCTCCAGTGGATTTGGTGGAGAAGCAAGAACGATCAAACTACCACCAATGCGAGAGGCACATATCCTCTTCAGTGGTACAGCAGTCGAGAGAGTTGCATTCGATCCTCCAGAAGATGGTACTTATGTATTACTTACTGGAGCTGGATCAGAGAGATACATACCAAACTGGAATGGTTCTGGTACGTTACCAGTCTACGGTCAGGGTCTAGAATCTCATACCGAAGTATTCACTGGAGACGGAAATCTCTTCTCCCATGGACTCGGTGGAGAATCTATCACCGTCAAGGTTCCTGCGATACAGGCAGATCTCTACTTTGTTGGTACGAGAATCAGTGAGAGGAGAACATACAGTGAAGTTGGTTCTGGTGTACTTTACAACTTCTCTGGTGCTTCATCATCCACAACAATCAGTGAAGTTGCTGATGGTCTATTCGATATTGGTGGTCAAGGACGGATCAGTTTCTCTCTTGGTGTTATTGGTACTGGTAATATCTCCACATTCAGTGGTGCTGCTGAAAGTATCACATTCAACCCAGAAGATAAGACTACTCTATTCGATATTGCTGGCAGATCTACCAGCAGGACTACCAAGTCCGAGGTTAAGAGAGTTGAAATGCAGATTGGTTCTACTGCAGAACCAGTATTCTTTATACCCAAGTACCGAGGTTACGGTGTTATACCTGTTACTGGTGATGGTGGTATCAGTGTTGTACGTGATCTTATTGGTACTGGTAACATCTCTACACTATCAGGTGCTGCTGAATCCTTTACTTACAACCCAGCAGACATCACGACTCTGTTTGATATTGCTGGTATTGGTACTTACAGGACTGCTAAATCTGAAGTCAAGCGAATTGAGATGCAGATTGGTTCTACTGCAGAACCTGTATTCTTTGTTCCAGATTACCCAGGTTATGGTGTTATACCTGTTACAGGTGAAGGACGGATTAGTATTTCTCTTCGTGTCATTGGTAGTGGTAGTATATCCACTCTATCTGGTGCTGCAGAATCCTTCACAGTTAATCCTCCAGATCAGACTACTCTATTCGAGTACAAAGGTACAAGGATTAGTGAGAAATCTACAGTCAGAGAAATTGGTGAAGGTAGACTCTGGGAGTGGGGTACTGCAGGTGCCAACATTACCTTTGCTCCTAAAGGAGACGGTCTATTCAGGATTGATGGATTCATTGAAGAGAGAACTACCAAGCACTTCCATGGAGAAGGAGTTCTTTGGGACTTCGGTAATGGTGATGTTAGCTTCACATATGCTTGGGCAGGTTCTGGTCTTGTCACTGTTGTTGGTGATGCCCATGCTTCTAATACAGATGTTGCAACTGGATCTGGAAGAATTTCTGCTCTTTCTGGTGGTGCAGAGAAGACAGCATTCGTACCTGGAATCGAGGTTCATACTCTATCCGTTACAGGTGAAGCAAGCATTGTTATTACATTATCCCATGTTGGTTCTGGTTCTATCTCCACACTTTCTGGAGCAGCAGAATCCTTTACTTACAACCCAGCAGATCAGACTACTCTATTCGATATTGCTGGAAGATCTGTCAACAGGATTACAAAAGATTACAGTGTTGATGATGGTCTTGTTACTATATCTGGATCTGGTTCGGAATCCTTTATCAGAGCATCCTATCCAGGAACTGGTTATATTACAACTGCTGATGAGGCAGAAGAAAGAACTACAGTTATCACAGAAGGTTCAGGTAACATATCCACATTCAGTGGTGCAGCAGAATGTGTTGCCTTCAGTCCAGATGAAGAGAATATGCTCTTCTCTTACAATGGACGTGGACATGTCCTTCGCACGAGAGCATACAACGGTCAGATTGAAGTCCTCATTAGTGGTGTTGCTATTACCAACCCACCATTTGGAGTTCACAAAGGTGAAGGTGATGTCTTTATTAAGGGTGCTTCTAGTATCGAATTTGTTTATGCAGCACCTTCCAGAACCTATGGTTGGATCGTATAGAATTTATAAATAAAATTGGTATCCTAATAAGGTTTATTAATGACAACCCAGGTACAATTCAGACGAGGTTCCACATCGGATCACGCTCTATTCACTGGAGCTGCTGGAGAGTTAACAATTGATACCGACAAGAATATGGCCGTCATTCATGACGGAACTACAACTGGCGGTTTTGATGTCTTTCGAGCAAGATGGGAATTAATTAATACTAGTCAAACATTGGGGACTAGTTTACGTTATCTTGTAGATTCATCAACAGGACCATTAACATTAACATTACCTTTGTACAACAATAAGTTAGTACCAAAGGAAGGAGATGTTATTGAGTTCATAGACGTTGGTTTCACTTGGGACATAAATAATGTTACTATAATCGATCCTGATGGAAGACAATTCCAGAACCAACTGGAAGTTATTTCTTCTCCTTTAGTATTTGATGTGAAAGGAGCGAGAGTTCAATTAATCTGGGAAGGCACTTACTGGAGGGTAATCGTATGACAATGTACATAAGCGAAAGTAGTAGGCAACAAGGAGGTGGTGGTTCATCTTCAGGAAACAGCAGCTACGATTTAGGAAACGATTTCACCATCCATGCACTGCGAAGAGATGCTGATGGTATGCTTAACTATACCAAAATCAGAAGTATTCATAATGAAACAGCAGATTTTCATCGTTTAGATGGAACCCCATATATAGATCTTTCTACTGCAGTTTATGATTATGTTGATGAGACTACTGAAGAGAAGACTCATTTGAATCATACATATGATAAATACCAACAGTATAGGTTTGATAGCCGCAAAGTTATGTACTTTATTGATAGTGATGGCTACTTCTGCATAAGATTTAACGAAGATTATGATTATTCCACCGAAGGCCCCAAATAAATTAGGAAAATAACATGGCAGATTTTAGACTCGGCAGACTTAAGTTTAACTGGAGGGGTGACTGGACAGCCGCCACCGCATATGTCATCGACGATATTGTAAAGTTCGGTGCTAATACTTATGTTTGTACAACCAACCATACTTCAACAATAGTAACCACATTTTATGCTAGTGATCTTTCTAATTGGTCACTACATACAGAAGGTATAGCATTAAAAGGTGATTGGGGAGCAAGTAATGATTATAAACTTAATGATATAGTTAAGTACGGTAACGATCAGTATAGATGTACAACTGGTCATACTTCTACTGGTACATTTGCTAGTGGAAATTTTGTTTCCTATGTTTCAGGTCTAAAATTTGAAGATTCTTGGGAAGTTGGTACAGAGTATCAAGTAGGTGACGTTGTAGTATACGGTGGTTATACATACGTTTCCAATACAACTAACATAGGAGTAGCACCTAATAGTAGTATTGATGTTGACTGGGAAATCCTAACAACTGGATTTAAAGTTGTTGGTAACTGGGATGCTGTTACAACCTACAAACCAGGTGACGTTGTATTACTTGGTGGTAATTCTTATGCTGCTAAAGCTACAAATACTAATTCACAACCCACTAATGTTAATAACAACTGGGACTTCATAGTTGGAGGTTTCACTTGGAAAGGTAATTGGGATGCTGCAACTGCTTACAATCCTGGTGATTGTGTTTCACGATTAAGTCATTCATATATCAGTACTGCTGCAAATACAAACGAGGAACCTGAAAATGATGTTAATGGAGATTACTGGAATCCACTAACACAAGGTGCTCAATCAAACGTTCTAACAGATCCAGGTGATATTCTTTATGTCAGTGGTGCTGGTTCTACAAGACTACCTGTAGGAACAAACGGTCAAGTTCTTACTGTGGATGGTGGATATCCTGCATGGAAGAATAATTCAGTTACACAAAAGGTTTTCTATGTTACACCAGACGGTAGTGATACCAATACTGGTGAAAACATAACACAAGCATTTAAGACACTTCGTCATGCTACTGATACTGTTACAGGTCCAGCAACAATTTATGTAAAGGCAGGTACTTACGAAGAAACCTTGCCAATGACTGTTCCTGAATATGTTTCGATTGTTGGAGACAACATGAGAACTACAGTTATTAAGCCTGATGCTGGTCAAGCAAGTTCTACACAAGAGATCACACTTGCTTCAGCTCCTACTGCTTCTACACGAGTTCGTGGAGAAACTGTTACTAATGGTACACAGGGAGCTCACACATTTGTATCTGCTGCTGCTAATGCATTATCTGTAACTGGTGGTGGTTCAAAGAATGTCTCTACTGCTACTTACGATCCTGACACTGGTGTATTAGTATTAACTAGTGCTGGACATGGTTTAAATTCTTCTAACACAGTTACTATTGCTGCAGGTTCTTTAACATTCAGTTGTGCTAGAGATTCACATGGTACAAACCATGCTTATCCTCGTGCTACAGACCCTGCTCATGCTACTGCTCTAGCAGTTACTGTTGTAGATTCAGATAACATTTCTGTTAATGTTGGTATAGCAAACAAAGAAGCTACCGTTCTTGATGATAAGCAAGCAGGTACCAAACTAGTTCTTAAGCCAACTAAAGGTGGTAACTGGAATACTAATGATACATTCGATGATGGTGCTAGTGGCGTTGCTATTAATGCTCAATCAGTTATTAACAATGAACATTCCACATTGTTCTACTTAAGTAACAAGACCATGATGAAGGATCTTGTTATGGATGGAATGGCTGGTTTTGTACCATCAGTTTCTGATCCTAAAGATCTACATACTGCTACAGTTAAAGGTGTATTCTTACGTCTGAATCCTAATTCAAAAGCAATTAAATCACCATATATTTCACAGTGTTCTTGCTTCTCTGATGGTGGAGTTGGAGCAATTGTTGATGGTAGTGTTCACGATAAGTATGATAGTGATGCAGAACCATCCAACAAGACAATGTTGTTTGACTCTTACTCACAAATTCATAGTACAGGAACAGGTTCTGGTGTGGGATTCTGGGTTACTGGTAACAGCTATGCAGAAATTGTTTCTTGCTTCACTTACTATGCACATATTTCTTACTGTGCAACTGATGGTGGACAGATTCGTTCTCTTGCTGGTAACAGTTCTTGGGGTACTTACGGTATTGTTTCTTCTGGATACAATACATCAGAAACGACAATTGATGGTTGGGTAGATGGTGAAGAACTCAATTATGATCCTCTTACACTTTCATCTCCTCCACTTGAGTTTGAGACAGATGAACAACTTGTTGGAGGCACATCAGGTGCTGTTGGAGAATTAATAAGTCATCAACCAAGTTCTAATTCTCTTCTATATCGTGCTTTAAAAGGTACTTTTACTGCAATGAAGTTGTAACAGGTTCTACATCTGGTGCTTCTGCAACGTTGCTTAACAATGCTGATGCACAGAAAGGTCAAGATGGATTTACTATAACATTGGGTGGTCTTGATGCTGCTCCAACTGTCGGTGGTTCTCTTGAATTTGTAACTGGTGCTGGTGGTGCTGGTGCAGATGCATTTACATATGTGGTTGCTAATTCTTCGTTTACTCCAGCATCTGGACGTGGTAATCTTGGGGTTAGTAGGGGAGCATTGGGTTCAACTGCAGATGCACATGATGGTTTAACTAACATTATTCGTTATGCACACAAAGGAGACCTCACGTTAGGTGGTGCAGTTGCTGATGCTACAGAGACTACTATTAATGTTTCTAGTATTAGTAATCTAGATACTGGTGGATTTATGGTTGTTGGTAATGAAATAATGGAAGTTGTTACTTTCCCATCATCAACTAGTTGTACAGTAAACAGAGGTGCTGAAGGCACAACTGCAACTGCTCACTCTACTGGAATTACTGTTCACGGTCTTTCAACTAAAGCAGCAACACAAACAGATACAAATAGAGATATTGATGCTGCAGAAACAATAATTCTTGTTGCATCAGCAGCAGGAGTTGATGTAGATGATTTCCTAAAGATTGACAATGAATTCTTCCGTGTTACATCTTCAGCTACAATAACAACTGGTACAACTACAATTGTACTTGCTGAAGAAAAAGCTGCTGATTCATATGATAGGCAGGACACAAAGATTAGATACTTGTATTCTCAAGTACGTCTAACAGGTCATGACTTCTTGGATATTGGTTGTGGATCTAAAACACTAACTAACTTCCCTGGAACACCAGCACAAGCACCTGCACCTGGAAATGAAGTTACTGAAGACTTCCCAGGAAGAGTCTTCTATGTTTCTACCGACCAAGATGGTAACTTCAAGGTTGGTCGTTACTTCAAGGTTAATCAGGCAACTGGTGCAACAACCTTGAATGCATCATCATTCGATCTATCTGGTCTATCCAGTTTGAGATTGGGTTCTATTGGTGCTCAAATTGGTGAGAGCATTAGCGAATTTTCTGCTGATGTTACACTATCTGCTAACAGCAATAACAAATGCCCAACGCAGAAAGCAACCAAGACTTATGTTGATAACAATCTTGCATCATCTGCTAAAGATGGTTTCTTCTACGGTATGAGTTAATTCTCATACCCGTTGAACTAAATAACGTAACAAATAAATTCACTAAATATTAATATAGGAAAGAGATAACCCATGGCATCTGGAATATTAGGGCAATCGGCCCCAGCAGCAACTACTAATACTACTGTTTATACAGTACCTGCTTCAACTCTGGCGGTTGTAAATATTAGTGTAGTCAATCGTGGAGGAAGTGCTGCAACTATAAGGGTTGCTCTTTCTGCTGGCAGCACTCCAAATGATGACGAATGGATTGAATACAACACTTCAGTGGGATCAACTTCAGTACTGGAAAGAACTGGTATTGTACTTGACGCTGGCAAAAATGTGGTCGTTTATGCTTCTGCTGCAGACACTTCAGCAAGTGTCTACGGTTTAGAATCCGCAGCTTAATAAGGAGAACTAACAATGGCAAGATTTAAAGGTGACTCATCGGGTAGGAATGTCGTACAATACGCAGAGGCTAAAGTTGCTGAAGCATGTACTGATCTCTGTACCCATGTCAATAATGAGGTAAGTACCCTCAACACAAACAAATTAAGTACCAGTGGGTCTGGTGCTAACTTAACCAACGTTGTTCATTCAATAACTGCTGGTTCAGGTATTAGTGTAAACCAAACAACTGGTGCTGTTACTATAGATGCTTCTGGTGGAGGTGCTGATGGTGCTGTTGAAGTTCTCTTTAATTGTGCTCAATGTTGGAATGGTTGTGCATGTATCCCATCAGATAAGAGGGGTGCTTTTGCTCATTATGAAATGATTGGGCAGACTAACTACTGGCACCAGTACTGCTCTATGGCAACATTCTGTTTTGAGGCATGGCCTGGATGCTCAAACCAACCACAAGCAGGTTACTGTTGTTCACACTGTGCTTGTGGATGGATGGGAGACAGTAAATGTACAAATGGTACTTGGATGTATCAGTGTCAAGGAACTATTCCATGGTCAATGGGATGTGATAGTGGATGCCGTACAGCATGTTCAGCAGTTGGTTTCCAATGGCATAACAGAATTTCTGCAGAAAATGCTTGTAATACAGGCAATAAGATGTTTAGATATTGCTTCAATACCACTAATAATGGTGGAGAAATGTGCTGTCAGGGTAACAGAAATGCTGGAGTTGGTCACACTTGTTGTGGACAGTCCCCTGCATGTCTGAAAGGAGTTTGTTATACTACTCAAGGTTCAGGTAACCCATTCGGTGGACATCATACATCAATGACCATTCTAGGATACGGTAGACTTCCTGTCTAACTAACACACTTTTATCTAAATATAGCAACATAGTAAAAAAGGAAAACCATGAACAAATCAGAATTTTATAAAAAGTGGTACACTGAAGCGAGAGAACCAGCTGTTGCATTAAACAGTGCTGGTTATCCTCCATGTGGTTATCTAGGTGAGGAGATAACTACTGAAGAACAATGGACAGAGTTCCTTAAGGATGAAATTGATCTTGATGAGTTTCAAAGGCTCAGCGAAAAAGCATGTGAGGTACTAGGTGTAACATATGTAAAACCATATAAAGAGTCTAGGGTATATGCTGAAGTTGGCGATCAACTAGATGCATTGTGGCATGATATTGATGCTGGAAAATTAGGTGCAGATGCAAAAACAGGTACTTGGTTTGCTCTAGTCAAAGCAGTTAAAGACGAATTTCCTAAAAACTAATTAGTCTACAATTCGGTTTTCTTTAATCCATGGGGTAGAAATACCTCATGGATTCCTTTATAAATAATGGTAAGTGAGTGATTTTTATGAATAATCAAATAAATTCTCCTAATGAGGGAGTGAGAAAAAAGAATGTTTTTCTTATTAGTGGTGGTGCTGGTAGAATTATATGTGCATTACCTGCCTTTGAAAAATATATGAAGGTACATGGTGAATATGGTTTTAACATTATTTCTCAATCTGGATTAGAATTTTTTCTAGGAACAGAATTTCAAGATTTGGCATATGATCTCGGACACAAGGGATTATTTGAAGATATAATAAAACCTAATAACCTGATCAATTTAGAACCATATCAGGAATATGGATATTACAATCAAGAAAAATCATTAACACAGTCTTTTGATAAACTCATTAATGGAACTGATATTCATAGCGATTTAGAAAGACCAAAAATAGTTTTATCAAAGACAGAAGAAATAAACGCAGTAAATACAGTTAAAGAAGTAAAGAAGCAGCAGAACAAAAAATACACAGTAGTTATTCAACCATTTGGAAGAAACTCTGTATCACATGATGGTGGTCATGTTGTAGATGAAACTAGTAGGTCTTTATCTACAGATGATTATTTTTATATTTCCAAAGAACTTCGGAAAAAATATAATGTAATTTCTATGTCAGAAATTAGATTTGAAAATGATGATAACATGTACGTAGATACTAATCTACGTCATTGGTCTGCTATTATAGAACAAGCAGATTATTTTGTTGGTGTAGATTCATGTGGACAGCATATGGCATATGCTTTCAATAAACCAGGAAGTGTTATTCTTGGAAGTACATTTGCAGAAAATATATCTTATCCAAAACATTTTAATATTTTAGAAAAACCAAGTAATTATTTTAGACAGGAAGATGGTACATTAAAGTTTAAACGCTATTCTCCAATTAGAATAGAAGGACTAGATGGTGAGTTGACAAATAGAAAAAATGATACTTGCATGGATTTTAGTGAGCAAGAATTAAAAGATATAACAAAAAATATCTTAAATCATATTGAGAAAAATGTTGGAAAAGAAACTCCAAAAACAATTGTTCTTCCTCTTCATGATAAAAATCTTGCTTATAATTTAGCTCAAGAAATTAAAGAAGGTGAAAGATTTCCGAAGGATAAAAATAAAAAATCTAAAAAACCTTTAGATGAAATTGTTGACCTCACTCCTATTACACCTAAAGTAAAGTCTAAAAAATCTATCGACAAAGTTTTAGCAAAAAACAATATTAAATCTTGAGTTTAAATTATGAGTATTATTTTATCTATTTCCCGTGGTCATAACGCTAGTACCACATTGATGGTTGATGACGAACTTGTTTTTTATGTAGAAGAAGAAAGATTATCACGTTTCAAACATGATGGTGCACCTCTTGCTGGACTAATCAAGGCATTCGATTATGTAGATCGTATTGATCATCTAGTTATTTGTCATACACATAGACATGCCTCAAAACTAGATTGGACTGGTGAGAATGTTTATCATGGTTTGATTCGTAAAATTGCTAAAAAGAAGTTTGAGTTTAATACACATTTCTTTGATTTAACTCATCACAAAATTCATGCAGCATGTGCATTTTTTAATTCTGGATTTGAAACTGCTGCATGTGTAGTTGCTGATGGTGCAGGAAGTTTTTTACAAATTGGAGATCTAACAGAACCTTCTTATGAATTTGAAACAATTTTCAAAGCATCATATCCTTTAAAATTTGAGACAGTATATAAACATCTTGGTACTTCATTGCCAGTTGGTGTGGAAAGAATATATCCCGAAGAAACAAACATAGATGAATTGGAATATGTTTTACCATATAGAAATGAAGATGGAATTGATATAAGTGAACAGTATCTTACTGAACATCCAGGTCTCACAAAAGTGTATGAAGCAGTAACAAAATATTGTTGTTTTGATACCATAGATGCAGGAAAAACTATGGGATTATCTCCTTACGGAAAAGATAATCCAGATCTACCAGATTTATTTAATGGTAAATGGGCAAATCGTGAGGTTGTTCTCCCAACTTATCCTGGTGGTGCAAAAATTAATTCTGGAAGATATAAAATTCTTGAAGAAGATAGACAAAAACATGAACCACATGTATGGACTCAAGTTCAAAAAGATATGGCATGGAAATGTCAAAGACAAACTGAAGAGCGTATGATTGAATTAATCCAGAAAGCACACGAACAAACTGGAGAGACTAATATTGTTGTTAGTGGTGGATATGGATTAAATTGTGTAGCAAACTATAAGTATTGGAAAGCTTTCCCGAATTTGAATATCCTCGCTGAACCAATTTCTCATGATGGTGGAACATCTTTAGGTGGTGCCAAATATCTTTACAATAAACTTAAGAATAAGCAATCAAAACCTGTTAAAAATTGGGCAAGTAATATTGATAATAATGAAGTTATTAACAATATTGAAATAATGTCTCCACAGACTTCCATCTATTATGGTCCTAAATATGATCCTAATTCATATTTGGATGAACTTGATGGATATACAGTTACTGATACTTCTTATGATGATGTTGCAAAACTAATTCGTGAAGGAAATATTGTAACTATATTCCAAGGAAGGTCTGAAGGTGGTCCTAGAGCACTTGGAAATAGATCTATTTTATTTGATCCTACTATTAAAGATGGTAAGAATATTGTTAATGGAGTAAAGAACAGAGAATTCTTCCGTCCATTTGCTTGTTCAATTCTAAAAGAAAAAGTGCATGACTGGTTTGATCTTGCAGGTCGGGAAGAGTCTCCTCATATGATGTATGCTGTAGATGCTTTACCTGGAATTGCAGAGAAAATTCCATCAGTAATTCATGTAGATAATACTTGCAGAATTCAAACAGTTACTAAAGAGCAAAATGAACACTATTATAATTTGATTAGTGCTTTTGAAAAACTTTCTGATACCCCTATCTTATTCAATACTTCATTTAATCTTGGTGGTGATCCTCTTGTGGAGGATATTCAAGATGCAATTGATACTTTAGAAAAAAGTAAAATTGATTGGATGTATCTACCAGAGATTCAAAAACTTGTTTATGTTCCACAAAATAAATTTTATAATAATTATAATTGGTTCCATATGGAAGATGAAGATACAAATTATCAACCAGGATTTGCAAGTGCAAGTGCAACGTCTGAAACCATATGAAAATAGTTTTTGTTAATGGATGTTTTGATGTTCTTCACCCAGGTCATATAGCACTATTTCAATATGCAAAATCTCTTGGCGACTATTTAATAGTTGCCATAGATTCTGATGAGAAGGTAGCATTAGATAAAGGGTTTGATAGACCTATCTTTAAATTGGAAGATAGGAGATTTGTATTAGAAGCTATTGAATGTATTGACATCGTTCACACATTTAATAGTAGGTCGGGTTTAGAAAACTTGCTAGAATGTATCAAACCTGATATACTGGTGGTTGGATCCGACTGGAAAAACGGTATTGTCGTAGGACGTGAACATGCTAAAGAAGTTAAATTCTTTGAAAGACAAGGAGATTACTCCACAAGTCGTACAATTCAAGGTATTAGTTATAGGTGAAACATGCGTAGATAGATACATCTACGGTAAGACCTCTAGGTTAAGTCCAGAGGCACCTGTTCCTGTTCTAGAGTACGAACGTAAAGAAGAGGGTGAGGGAATGGCACAGAACGTCAGGAACAACCTCATGGCATTTGGTTGTGATGTTTATATCATGACTAATGAATTAAAACCAGTTAAGACACGATATGTTGATGTTCGTTCCAATCAACAGATCATGAGACTTGATGAAAATGATGAGGTTGATGAATTTGGGTGGGAGTTACCTGATGGTGATTCTTATCCTACTGGTATAACTCATCATGCAACTCCTTTAGGAGATCCATTTGATGCTTTGGTTATATCTGATTACAATAAAGGATTCCTTTCAGAAGATAAGATATTTGAATTAGTTGAATGGTTTGATGGTCCTGTATTCATAGACAGTAAGAAATCTAAATTACCAAAGAAGAATTGCTTTATTAAAATTAATGAGTTAGAGAGAAGTAAATTAAAAGGAAAGTATCCTAATGCTATTATAACTAAAGGTTCGCAAGGAGCAGAGTATAAAGGTATACCATATCTTGGTATTAAAGTTCCTACCTTTGATGTATCAGGTGCAGGTGATACTTTTCTTGCTGCATTAACATATTTCTATCTTGAAACTGGAAAGATAGA
>Ga0115011_10002250_pt1 | contig 13486 bp, 9 predicted proteins | sample TroAtlMetagenome_2_FD_88705 | JGI IMG/M metagenome (GOLD analysis project Ga0115011, IMG submission 88705) | Marine eukaryotic phytoplankton communities from Atlantic Ocean - Tropical Atlantic ANT8 Metagenome | ecosystem: Environmental > Aquatic > Marine > Oceanic | place: Tropical Atlantic... | reverse complement strand
CTTTGTGCACGAAGGAGAAAGACTCCGCCGAATCAACGTGTTAAGAGCTTATTCATTAGTATATTTTAGAATAGTTTTAGCTATAGGCAAGGGCATAGCATTACTATCGTTAGTACCCTGGTACCAGTGGTACCGATATTATTACTGTAACAAACGCAATCCTATTTGTGCATATCTTCTTTCTCCTACTATATATTTAAAATTATTACTTTTCTGGCTTCGTCGAGCAGACAATTGTAGCAACAGAAATACAATGCGACAACTGAAGCCATTCGTCTGCGCCATCAACTAATTTCTTCTCCACTTCTCCTAACTTTAAGCAAATCTCTGCTTTCATCTCGTCCTCGAGCAAATCGCTATCGGCCAAACAATACCCAAACTGCTCTAAGATTTGCAAACAAGGAAACCCGTCTTTCAAAATATCCTCTGCTAACTCTTGAGATTTTTGAAACTCCCCAGCCACGCAGAGTTGCAACAACTCTTCGATTTTGTTATCCGGAACTACCCCGGCGACCTCGCGAATACGATCTCCGTTAATTTCTGAGCCAAACAATGACGCCGCAGACTGCAAAAGCGTAATAGCTTTACGCATATCCCCCGCAGACACGTATTCCAAGGCTTGCAACGTCCCTTCCGCCAACTGTAAATTTTCTCCTCTCGCAATAAAGTTTATTCTCTCGTGCATTGTTCCTCCATCTAACGATTTAAATCGAAACTTTGCGCATCGTGAAGCAATTGGGTCTATAATTTTGCTTACGTAGTTACACAAGATGAAAAATCGCGTCACTTTCGAGTATGTCTCCATCATCCGTCGCAGCGCCGACTGTGCGTCGTTCGTCATCGAATCCGCTTCGTCTAAAATCAAAATTTTATACGGCGGACATGGGAATCCTGGCACACCTTCACCTACCGTCGTCGACGCGAACGACTTAATTTTCCCTCTCACGACGGATATCCCTCGTTCGTCCGAGGCGTTCAATTCCAACACTCGTTTTTTGCTCAACTCTGGCCCGAACAGTTGTTTACAAATAGCCAAAGCGCAGGTGGTTTTCCCAGTACCAGGAGGGCCATAGAATAACATGTGCGGTAAATTGTGCGTCTCCATCGCTTTTTCTAAAGCCGCAACAACTTCGGTTTGGTACGCCACGTCCGAAACTTTCTTCGGTCGGTACTTGTCCACCCACGGTTCCTTCCTCTTCACTTGGACGTTTTCGTGATGATCGACTTCCATTTTTTCTTCTCCCATGATGCGATGCAACGCGCGTCGTGTGTTTCTTTCTCTCTTCTCGGCGGTGTCCGTCTCAGTTCTGCCTCTCTCGCTCTCTCTTTATTCGACCGGAGGATTCACGCGCGCCTGCCACTTTCAGTCTCTTGTATCTTTATTCGGTCGTTGAACGAAGAATGAAGGAAGAGTACGCAAGAAAGATACACAAAACACACGAGAGTGTTGGACGAAGGGCGTTCGTTTGTGTTTTTTTGTTTTTTGAAATTTCCTTTTCTTCCCGATCGACATTTTTTATATGCTCGGTGCTTTTTTTGCCTTGTTTGTTTGCGGTGGTGCAACCCAAAAACCTGAATTTCAGCCACGTCTTGAAAAGAGAGAGACGTCCTCTCCTTCTCAAAAAGGACAAAAAAAGACGCAACAACGCGTTTCTTATAAAAAATTTTATTTTGGTAACGAACTCTCTTCCTCTCCTCCCTCTCCACATAAAATAAAGGGGAAAAGACACGCGTCGAGCCCCAGCAATGATGACGACGACGTCGATTCGAGGGATCTGCAGATGCTGCTGCTCTGCGTCGGCGTCGGCGTCGGCGTCGTCGTATTTTCCGTATTCTTCGAGGATTAAGAACGGTTCTGCCTTTTCTCCGCGTCACGCATCGAGGAGAAGACACGCGTCTGCCGCCACCAAAAACAAAACTGTAACAAAAGCGAATTTAGTGGAAGTGTGGGAGACGACTTCGATGCCATTAGAGGAAGAGAAAGCCGAGAAATTCTTTCGAGAGTTTTGGCAGAGGAAACCACTGCTCATGAGAAATGCGATTCCGAACTTTATTTGTCCGTTAGATACGGATGAACTCGCCGGTCTCGCTTGCGAAGACGAATTCAGTTCTCGCCTTATGCGAGTGGTGAAACAACAGGAAAAAGAAAAGTGGACGTTAGAAGTTGGACCGTTTCCGGAGGAAGTGTTGCAAACGCTACCAGTCGATCAACCTTGGAGCTTAGTGATTAACGAGTTAGACTCGAAAATACCGGCGATGAATAGCATCATTACGGATTTGTTTCCGCAGTTTCCGCGGTGGAGAATATCGGATATTCAAGCGTCCATCTCGCCAGAAGACGGCGGCGTAGGCGCACACTCGGATAATTTCGACGTGTTTTTAATACAAGCCATAGGAGATAAACTTTGGTCGGTGGCGGACAACGAGGCATATTGGCCAGATAAGGATGAGTCGTTCGTTCCGGACCAAGACGTTCGTATTTTAAAAGATTTTGTTGCGGACGATAGCTTTTTATTGAAACCAGGGGACATTTTGTATTTGCCGCCAAAAATCGCGCACTACGGGTTAGGGAAACCGCACGAAAAAGGAGCGTGTTCCGTGACGTTAAGTGTAGGCTTTTTAGCGCCCATGCACGAGGAGATGATTTGGTCGTACGCGCAACAAGAATCGAGCAAGTATAAAGACATTCGATGGAGAGATCCGTGGATGAAACCCGCGGCATTGGGAAAGTCTGGAGCTATAGATAAAGATGCCATATCGCACGCCTGGGACATTTTAAAGAAAGCAGAACCGAAATCGGAGAGAGACGTTGCGGTTTGGATGGGAAAACACGCCACGGCGAAACGGTTTGGGGAATCCATCGCGTTATTTGACGAAAAAGCATTTTTAGAACAACTTGGTTCAAATGTAAGAGAGATTGATTACGATGCCTGGGAAGAAGCTGGGTTCCTGCAAAGAAATGAAGGCGTGCGGTTCGCGTATATCGATAGTGTGAACGATAATTCTATGAACAATGACGACACGTTGTTATTCTTTGCTGGTGGAATTTCTTGGACGATGGAAACGGATGAGGGAAAAGCAATAGCATATACTTTAGCAAACGAGGGCGAGCTGGAGTTTATCGGAAAACCGTTGAAAGAGAGAGAAAGCGTTGAGCTTTTATCACAATTAATTAACACAGAGTTTATATTCATTCCGAGCGATGAGGATGAAGATGATAAAGATTATTACGACGAGGATGATGAAGACGATGAAGAGGAATGAAAGAAAAAAATTTATAGAGAGATTTAGTTTTTTGTTCGATATTCATCATCATACGCTTTTGTCGTCGTCGTCGTCGTCGTCGTATTCATTTACTACTTCGCGGCGAATTACATTAAAACTAAATTGCCATGCCTATATCCTATCTATCGCTATTGTAATACATCACAAAACCAACGCCCGTTTCTGCCCTCCAACTCGTTTTTTTGTCGACTTTTTCCTTTTCATCTGCAACTCTCTGGCGCAGCGGTTACAAAACCCGTGTTCTTTCACTAAACCTTGCCCAAATCCTCCGCAGTTGGCGCATCGAATCATTTTAGCTATTGCTGCTGGATCTTCTGGTATCACCCACGTGCAATATTTCGTTTTTTCGTTGTAATAATACTCCCGTTTTGTTTTCTTATCGATGGACGTTTTCCAATAAAATGGTGGCAACTGAGAAATGTTGTTTGCTTCTTCTTTCTTCTTCAAAGAAGACTCTTTCGGTCTCGTCCATCGAGACTTGTTCAACTTTGGATTGTAATAGTATGTGTGATTGTCGTATTCCACGCTCTTCCCTTCTTTCCATCCTTTTGGCAAAGGAGGAGGAGTGACGTTTTCTGTTTCTTCATTCTTTTTGTTTTCCAATTCTGCACTTTTTTCTTCTTTAATAATGCCTTTCTTTTTCAGTCGTTCGAGCAAGGCTTTCGGGAGCGGTTTCTTTTTGGGGACGACAGGAGGTTCTTCTTCTCCTCCTCCTTCCTCTATCTTTTTCTTCTCTGCATCTTCGCCGTCCTTTTTGCCTCCAGCTGGAGGAGGAGAAAAACTCATCTTCTTCGTCGAAAGAATGAAGTTTTGTGTGAATTATGTGAAGAAATCTTTCAGACCCATGAAAAAGAAAAAAATACGCGACAAATCAAGTTTGTGTGAAACAATAAGTATATTTATAAATGGTTACCTAGGTTACCTTCTGGCGCTTTCTTCATCATATATATAACATTTATCACCATGGCACTATTTTTAATCGAACAATTCTGCATCTCTGTCGCCTCCACCCGGTTTCTTCTTACCTTCTTGCAAAGGATTGTTTGAAGGCGACTCGCGTTCGAGGCGAACCCAGCTCTTGTACGCACCGCCACCACGCAAGACATTCAAACGCTCCTGTCGTTCGCGTTTGCGGATGTCATCTTTCGCTTGAGACGACTCTCGCTCTTTCGTTTCTTCGAATTCGATGAGCTTCTCGGACTGTTTGGAAAATTCAAACGCCAAGTGAGTGTTCATGATTGGCGCCGGTAAGTCGGAATAGTCTTTGTCGTAGTCGTCGAAGGCAATCTTGCAGTGCGTGGAAAACAGACAATCCCACCACATGTCCCCATGTTCACAATTGTTCGAGTTGGAAAGTAACTTCAAGTTTGCCTTTTCGAGTAAGAAAACAAAGCCGTCTTCGCCGTCACCTTGTAAGTGGTACCAGGAAGAACTTTCCGGGAGGATGTGGTAGGCGAGCTCACCAGATATGTACACCTCTTTAGTATCGCGGTCGGTAATTTTCAATGACTTTGTTTTGATGGAGACTTCGAGGTGGTGTTTTGTGTATCGATCTTTCGGGACTGTGTTCACGATGACTTTGACTTCCGAACTTGATTGGCGCCAACGGATGGAATCATCCATCATGGACACCCAGACATTTTCTTTGTTTCGTCCCATGTGGCCTTTTTCGTAGTGGACTTCCGTCATCCCGAACGCGTGCTTCTCCACGCGCTCAATCGGTGTCCCGTCGCTGTGCGTAAGCTTATAGTTTTGGTACGGCAAATCGATCGCTTTTGACGGTCGTTGCGCAACAACAATTTCTTTTCCAGCGGATATTTCCTCTCGTAAAATTCTGCCAAATCCATAGCCTTTGAATGAAAGCGTTTTTGCGGCCACAAACTCGATCCCGACGAAGGAAAACTTACCTAAACCGAGCGTTTTTAAAACGATTTTGTTGTCTCTGTCGATGGTGTTCATGTATTTCTTCGCGTCCTCGTTATTGCTGGCGAAATCGATTTGAAACTCGACGCAAAGAGAGGATGAGGAGGAAGGTGAAAACGCTTTATTTTCTTTGTTTTCGTCTTCTTGTACGGAAGATGATGAGACCAATTTCACGCTTTCGATCAAGACTTTCTTCAAGTCGACTTTTGCGCTCTTTGCAATGTATTCTCTCAATTCGAAACGTAAAGTTGTGGTGAACATCATCAACTTTGCATCGACACACTCAAACATAACTTTGCCGTGGCCGAGATAAACGTCTCCGTCTGTGTTCGAATCGTAATCAACAATGCCAAATTCAGACGTCTCATATTGTTCGTGCTTGTCGTTCAAAACAGCGGACATTTCCGCGTTACCTAAATTCGACGTCATTGCTCGGAAAGCGTTTCGATACATTTCGTTTTCAGGGTCGAGGTGTTGCGCCCGGGCAAAGCACTTCCCAGCAGCGTTGTGATCTGGAACAAAGTCTTCTTTGGAAAAACCGGGTTCGCCTTGGAAGCCCTTACCGAGAAGATACCATGCGAAAGGTTCGACTTTTAGAGTTCTGTCATTGTATTGAACGTATAACGAGCTCGATTTATAGGACATGTTATATTCATCTTCTTTTTCTTCTTCTTCTTCTTCCTTTTCTCCCTTCTCCTCCTGGGACTCCTTCATACTTTCTTTTCTACTCACCCCACCTTTGCAGTTTTCAATTGCCATAGCCGCATCTAGTCTCGCTTGTTTGAAGCAATTTGCCTTGTAAAACATCAATGAACGTTGAATGTACGCCATGGAAAGCGACATCGGTTTGAGAACCCACTTTGCGACGTATGAGTAATAATCGCCTGGCTTTCGATTTTCTGCGTGTTCCTCGCGAATCGCACGAAACATTGCCTCTTCTTGCTCCATCTTGGTCACCGTTTCCAATCTCGGCGGTAAACACATTGCATTGAATTCTTTTATGACAAACCTTCCTAAATCTTCCCGGGTTAATCGTTTCGTCGCGTTACGAATGACCTTGTTGAACTCGTCGAAGTGAGACGTTCGTTCGCTCTCTGGAAGTAACCAATAGCTTTCACGAAAACACTGCAAAGCCTCTGGAAAACGATTTAATCCTTTCAACGCCATGGCCTTTCGCCATTTAGCTTTGAAATTCTTCTCGCTACATTTTAAAGCGTCTTCTAACGCGAGAGTATGCTTCCCAGCTTTCTCGTACGTCAGCGACCGGTTACAATAGAGAGAATCGAGTATGAGCGTTTCGTCCTTGTTTCTTTTTACCGACGAAGACGATGATTCTAAAACCATATCGATGCACATTGTGTACGTTTCATATGCAGCGGTGTAATTGCCAGCTTTTAACAACGCGCTCGCTCTCGTTTTGAAATGGTTCAGTTTGATCAAGTTCAGTTTCTTTGAAGAGGAGACGAGCAACTGTTGTTGCCCAACGTTAGATCTCCCTTTCTCCATGAACATGTCGCTTCGATTTCTTTTAACTCTTCTTCCAAGTTTTCAATTATGAGCGAGGATAACTGTTCTAAAACGACAACAGGGTATACACAGCTGTACTAACTAAGAATCGGATAGAGTCCAAACAATCAAGCAAGTAATGTTACGATGAAGACCACAACTCTTTAGAATGAGGAAGAATTTTATTGTTTTTTCTTTTTCAAGTATAGGCGTTACTTTTTTTTATTGAAATTTATTTAATACTCTCATTCCCGACGATTTCACTATAATTTTTGATACTCACATATAGAATATTTATAATGAATTATATTTCCACGATATTACTCGGGAACATTATTTCATTCAGCTGCAAAATAAAATACTAGAAAAAAGGACAAAATAAAAAAAGACAAGATCCCGATTAAGGATTCAATTCAATTAATTTTGTAACATCAAACATCATTTGATTATACATATTTATTTTGTTTTATCTTATATTCACTTTCGTGATTATTTTCGGGATATTATGAAGAATTAAATAGAAAAACCCAAATTAAATTAAAACTCGGCGGGAAATTAAAATTTATTATTATTCATAAGCACTCTATTAAACACTAATAAATCATATATTACAAGGAAATAATTATTTAAGAACCCAGAAGTTACTAGTTGGGATCAAATTATGCATTAAATGAAATTTACTAAGTTTAGTCTTGTTCCTTCCTGAAAATCTCCACATAATTCACAAAAGGGCAAGGCCGGAGTACCAAGCGCTTACTCCATTACAAAGTATGAGCGTAGCTGCCACCACCTTCTCGTCGTCGTCTTTACAAAGATATCACTGTGACCGATATGTTTTTCGCGGTATTAAGAGGGGACAGCTCAAGTCATCAACAAAATCCACTAAAGTTGTATCTTCTTTGCAAGAGGGAGACAAAACGATTGTTATAATCGGAGGCACCGGTCGAGTCGGTTCGAGCTCTGCGAATGCGATTCAGAAAGCCCTATCAGAATCGTCTTCAAAGATAATTTTAGCGTCTAGAAATAAAGCGTCATACCAGGAAACAGTTGCAAGATATCCTGGGTTACAATCGAAAACGACATTTCTGGAAGTGGATGTCTCTGATATCCAGTCCATCGAAAGAGCTATTCAAGGCGCTGATTTGGTCATCAACACGGCGGGGCCATTTCAAACCGTGAAAACGTGCAACGTCTTAGAGGCGTGCATTAACTTGAGCGTACCAAACTACTTGGACGTGTGTGACGATGGGTCGTATGCAAAAAACGCCAAGAGTTTGGATGCCAAAGCCAAGGCGAGTAAAGTCACTGCGATTACGAGCGGTGGCATCTACCCAGGCGTTTCAAACATCATGGCTGCGAAAGCGATCGAGAATCAACTGAGCGATGCCAAGATTGCCCGAGAGAGAAACAATCAGGAAGCAGAATCATCATCATCATCGGAAAAAGACGAAATCGAGTATTTATTGTACAACTATTTCACTGCCGGTTCTGGCGGTGTAGGTAGCACCATATTAGCAACCAGTTTCCTCTTGTGCGGTGAAGAGGTCACGATATACGAAAACGGGAAAGAAGTTCGAACGGAACCGGCGAGTTCGCGGAAAGTTGTCGATTTTGGTAAGGGCGTCGGCAAACGCGAAATTTTTCTCTACAACTTGCCTGAAGTCGAAAGTACGCACAAAATATTCGACGTCCCGACCGTCAAAGCTCGTTTTGGAACGAGTCCTGGAATTTGGAACACAGCCATGGTTGGCATGGCTCGATTATTACCGTCTGATATTTTAGAAAATAAGGAGTTGATGCAACAAGGCGCTTCGGCTTTGATGCCTCTTGTGAAACTTGTCGACGCCGCGGTTGGAGAGAAGATGAGTATAAAAATTGACTGTAAACTAAAAAACGGTAAGATCAGCGCGAGTTTATTCACGCACAACAAATTAAGTGAGTGTGTCGGCCAAAGCGTAGCCGCGTTCGCCTTGGCCATGTTAGAAGGAGAGAGCTCATGCGGTGTCTGGTACCCGGAAGAAACCGCAAACTTTTTAGACCAAGACCTCCTTCTCGAGAGAGCGTCTGAAGGCGCGAGTCAGTTTCATTTGAGTCAGGCGCCTTGGAAGCTAGAGACTCAACCCATTAACCTCGGGTTTGGCATTTCCTTTGAATAATTTGAATGATAATGGTATGCTTATTTCACCGTAGATGTGTTGAAGAAAGAAGAAAATTGTAACGTTTTGCCTCCCATCTCCCTCAAAATTTTTTTTTCCCTTTTCGTTCCACGTTTTTTTAGGGTGTTTAAGACGAGAGGGTTTAGAAAAGCTTTTGAGGTTTTTGGAGGAGAGAAGAGAGAACTGCGACCACAAAACACAGAAAAAGCATCATCATCAGTGCGGCGACGCGTAGTGAGTGTATACGACTCCTCTCTGCTGTAATAACAGGTAAATACGACTCTCTCGCTCTCTCTTCTTGTGCAATCTGGTGGCTTGCGGGTGATCGTTTTGTCCGCACTCGCGCGGAGGGGTGCGACTGTCGTGCGTCCGTGATATCTGCCGTCTTATCCTTCGCGTCGTCTCGGCGGTTCTTTTCGACGAAGACGATGGATGATGAGAGACGATGTAGTTTTATTCCCATTCGTAAATGCTGACGTACTTTTACGCACTCACTCTCACTCTCACTCACACACACTCTCTCTAGGTTTCTTATTCTGTACACAGATACATACACACTTAATACCATGAATAACGCGATGACATCCGCTCGTGCGGCGATCGTAAACACTAAAGTCCTCTCGTTTCGAAAGAGACAATCACAACAAACTAGAAAACAGACGATGGTAATAAAAGCGGTATCGAACTCAGTCACCCCGAATAACGATTGGCAAGAATCCACGCAAGCCGTTCACAACGGCGAGAGAGGTGGGAGACCGAGAATCTCAGATTCCTTGACGACTCCAGTGGTGTGCACATCCACGTACACCTTTAAAGATACCCAAGAGTTGATTGATTATCAAGAGGGTAACTATGGGTCGTTCGAGTATGGCAGGTACGGGAACCCAACCACGCGGGCGGCGGAAGAGAAGATCCGCTTGTTGGAGGGTGGCGAAGATTGCTTGTTGTCCGCCTCTGGGATGTGCACCGCGGTGACTATGCTTCTTTCCCTGGTTCCAGCCGGTGGACACATTGTCACCACAACAGATTGCTACAGAAGAACCCGTCAGTTTATCCAGACGTTTCTCCCGAAGATGGGCATCACGTCTACGGTCTTGGATCCTTCCGATTACGATGGGTTACAAAAAGCCTTGGACGAACACGATTGTTCGTTGTACTTTTCCGAGTCGCCGACGAACCCGTATTTAAGGTGCGTCGATATCGACAGAATCGCAAAGATGTGCAACCCGAAAGGATGCTTGGTGTGCATTGATGGCACTTTTGCGACACCGTGTAACTTGAAGGCGCTCAATTTTGGAGCAGATTTGGTTATTCACTCCGCGTCTAAGTACATGGGAGGACATAATGACGTATTAGGCGGTGTCATTGTTGGACAAAAAGAAGCCGTAAGTAAAGTCAGAGCGTTCCACAACATTGTCGGTGGGGTTTTGGACCCGCACGCGGCGTACTTGATTTTAAGAGGTTTGAAAACGTTGAGTTTAAGAGTCGAAAGACACAACTCGAACGCGCAAAAGTTAGCCGAATGGTTGGAGGCGCACCCGAAAATTTCAAAAGTTCACTACCCGGGGTTGAAATCGCATCCAGATTATGAGGTAGCGAACAAGTACATGACTGGTTTTGGCGGGGTTGTTTCTTTCGAAGTCGATGGAGATTTGTGGCGAACTGCCAAGTTTATCGACGAATGCAAGTTGCCGTACATCGCGCCGTCTTTGGGAGGTGTCGAATCGTTAATCGAACAACCCACGGTTGTTTCTTATTGGGATCAAGGACCCGAAAAGAGAGCGGCGATTGGTATTAAAGACAATCTCGTTCGATTCGCTTGCGGTATTGAAGATTATGCAGATATCGAAGCGGATTTCAAACAAGCATTAGACAAAATCTAGTAGAGGGAACAAACATAAACACTACAATAACATCGATATACCAACAATGAAAAAGATTGAGCGCGTGTGTGAGAGTAAGTAGAACAAATGGTTTATTTTTGAGTAGAAGTCATGCTAATATTAATAACTTTATCAAGAGTCAAAAACAACTGAATGACCCGCCGCAGCGCTTTCCTTTATAGCACTATTTTATGCGGTGACTGCGGCTTTTTCTTTCGGTTCAACCCATCGGCCATGCTCCTTAATCAATTCAATCAACTCCTCAGTCGCGCCTTCCATTGGAATACCTCTTCTCACAACTTCCTTACCGACGTACAAATCGATTTTACCCGGAGCGCCTCCGACATAACCAAAATCGGCATCCGCCATCTCCCCTGGACCGTTCACGATGCAACCCATGACGGCAATAGCAACACCCGGCAAGTGACCAGTCTTTTCAGCAATTTGAGCGGTGACTTCTTGCAAGTCAAACAACGTGCGGCCGCACGACGGGCACGAGACGTACTCCGTCTTTGTGTTTCTCATGCGCGAGCCTTGGAGCAAACCAAACGAAGTTGTTCTCAAGAAGCTCAACGGAATGTTTTCGTTACCAACGTATTCCAAGAGGACACCGTCACCGTTACCATCGCACAATAGGCCGCCAACCTGAGCACCGCACTGGATGACAACGTCAGATTTGTCGCCATCGACGATGTGCTTGTGGTGAATGACCGGAGTCTTCACACCGTTCGTTTGCAACACTTCAAAGATTCTTCTTGACGAGTGAATTCTTGATCGTCCTTTTTCGGTTTGAATCAAGAGCATGACGGCATCGATGTCCTTCAACTTTGCTAAATCTTCGTTACTCTCAGAGCCGTTCAAAGTGACAGCAAATCGTTCAGAGCATTCTGGCAAAGCTTCCTTGTTGATGGCTTGCGCCAAAGATACAATAGCGATCGCATTTGGCACTGGGTTCTTCTTCAACTCAGCTTCTGGGACGAGAACACCGCAGCCAATCTCTTGCAATCTTCGGATGCTTCTCATGGCTTTTTCTTGAGACGCTTGCGGGGCTTCTCTCAACAAGATAGAATCGGACGTTGCGACATCTCTGAGTGGCATTCCAACGGCGAGAAGGCAACCCAACTCGGCGTAAAACTGATCTTCAGATTCTAATTGTTCCACTGAGACCGCGCTGATTACCGAACCATCTCTGTGTAAGACATTTCTGTAATCGATGGTGTCGTCAGACTTTTGTTCCGGTAAATCGCCATTAAATCTTTCAAACGATTGGAAATCTCTCTTTGTTTCGGCAAATTTGTCCTCACCCCCTAATTTATCGGTGCACGCCTTCATGCCAAGGTTCGCCAATCTCGTGCATGGTTCAATCTCCAACTCAGAGGCTTCGGTCAAAGAAACTCGAATGGTATCACCCAAACCATCGAGTAACAATGCACCAATGCCGATGGAAGACTTCATTCTACCATCTTCACCTTCACCAGCTTCAGTGACCCCCAAGTGCAACGGATAATCCCATCCAAGCTTGTACATCTCGTACGACAACAAGCGATAAGCTTGAACCATGACCAACGGGTTCGAGGCTTTCATCGAAAACACAAAGTTATGGTAATCGTGCTTGCGGCAAATTCTCGCAAATTCAAACGCAGACTCAACCATACCAGCTGGGGTGTCCCCGTATCTGGACAAAGTACGTGCAGACAAAGATCCATGGTTGGTGCCGATGCGCATGGCAACGTTGTTCTCTTTGCACTTCAAAACCAATGGCGTGAACACTTCTTCAATTTCATCGAGTTCCGCTTGGTATTCCTCGTCCGTTTCGTACAAGATATCCTCGAATTTCTTTCTACCGTCGGCAAAGTTACCCGGGTTCACTCGAATCTTGTCCAAGCAATCCGCCACCGTCATCGCGACTTTTGGCGCGAAGTGGATATCGGCAATGATAGGAGTGGTGTAGCCACTTTGCAACAACTTATTCTTAATCTCTTGGCACGCTTTCGCTTCTTGCATACCTTGAACAGTAATTCTGACCATTTCGGCTCCGGCGTCGGTGCATCTCATGATTTCGTTCACCGTCGCGTTCACATCTCTCGTATCCGAAGTCGTCATCGTTTGTTTCACAATCGGGTGATCCGAGCCAACTTTCACGTTACCGATTTGGATAGTTCTGGTTTTACGTCTGAACGTTTGCGTGGTGTCCGGACAGTACAAACCAGTCGGAAGTAAAACACCTCCTTCGGTCATTTCGTGTTGCTGAATAGCTTGAGCGCGGATGGCTCTTTGAATTTTAGTAGTAGTTCTAGAAGAAGAAGAAGAAGAAGAAGATTTCTTTCTACTTGTTGACTGAGACGAGGAGGAGGAGGAAGAGGAGGAAAATTGTCGAACCACTCTCGAGCTCACCATCGTGGATGATAAAGCGGACATGGTTTCACTGATTTAAGCGCGCGCTCCTTGCTCACAAGAACTCTCAACGAGAGGTTTTCTTAGCAACGCGCGTGCAACAAAAGAGTAAGGAAAGAGAGCGTGCGCGTGGGTTGGATGATGATGGATTGTTTTTTTTTTATCTATTCGAGGGAAAAGGGAGGAGATTTTTTTTGGATTTATCTCACATCTCCCCTTTCAAACTGAAGCTGCAGCATCTGGCCACACGCTCTCTCTTCCTCTCTCTCTCTCTTCCTCTCTCTCTCTCTTCCTCTCTCTCTTCCTCTCTCTCTTCCTCTCTCTCTTCCTCTCTCTCTT
>Ga0115011_10002249_pt1 | contig 13488 bp, 9 predicted proteins | sample TroAtlMetagenome_2_FD_88705 | JGI IMG/M metagenome (GOLD analysis project Ga0115011, IMG submission 88705) | Marine eukaryotic phytoplankton communities from Atlantic Ocean - Tropical Atlantic ANT8 Metagenome | ecosystem: Environmental > Aquatic > Marine > Oceanic | place: Tropical Atlantic... | reverse complement strand
TGCGACAGCATGTTTAGAGAGGTCATCATATATAATGAGGGCATCCATTCCGTTGTCCATGAACCATTCGCCCATAGCAGCTCCAGTAAATGGGGCAAGATACTGATTTGTGGCACTATCAGAAGCGGTTGCTGCGACTACGATCGTGTGTTCTAGTGCTCCTGCTTCCTCTAAAATGTTAATTACTTGAGCAACATTTGAGCGCTTTTGGCCGACTGCAACATATATGCTGTAAACTGGACGATAGTCAGTGTCTCCTGCCGCTTCAGCGGCTTTGTTCATTCTGGATTGATTGATAATCGCATCAATGCCAATGGTTGTTTTACCTGTTGAGCGGTCACCGATAATTAATTCGCGTTGGCCACGGCCAATTGGGATCATTGCGTCAATAGCAAGAATTCCGGTCTGCAGTGGTTGATCAACGGATTTTCGCTTTACGATACCAGGGGCAATTTTTTCCACTGGATAGGTAGTATCACCTTTAATATCACCTTTACCGTCGATTGCTTGGCCAAGTGCGTTTGTAACGCGTCCGAGTAAGGATTTTCCGACAGGAACCTGGAGGAGTTTGCCGGTAGCTTTCACTTCCTGCCCTTCGTGTATGCCAGTGAAATCACCTAATATAATAGCCCCCACCTCTGTTTCTTCTAGGTTCAAGGCTAGACCGGTGACTCCGTTTCCGAAGTCAAGCATCTCGTTCATCATTGCGCCGGTAAGGCCTTCAATTTTGGCTACACCGTCACCTGTTTCACGGACGATGCCAACGTTTTCTTTGGCGACCTCGGTTTTTGCGCCTGCTATTTGCGCTTCGATTTCCTGAAGTAGGTTACTCATTTTTGTTTAGTTAAATTATTTTAAAAGGATTCTTCTAGCTTTGTTAAGCGTGTGCGTATGCTGCCGTCGTAGACATCGCTGCCCACCTTCACGCGCATGCCACCGAGCAGCTCCGCATTTTCAGTGAATGAGTAGCTCAGGTTGTTGCCGTAGAGCTTAGACAGGTTTTCCTTCACTTGTTTTTGTTGAGAGTCGCTTAATGCCACCGCGCTTTGCACATCAACCATACGACGTTGCACGTCCAGTTTGACCAGACGATGCAGGTGGGAGATGACCGCGACGAAGTCGCGGGGCTTCTTTTCCATCAACAGTTTTACAGTCTCGCGGACCTTTTCGTTGCTGAGGTTGCCCTCGACGTGGCAGGCCTGGAAAAGCTGCTTGGCTTCGCGCTGGGCTTGGCGGCTGATCTTCATCAGGCGGCAATTTCTTTGTTGGCGTCCTCGATGAGGCGCTGCTGGTCTTCAGCCGAAAGCACCTTTCCGGTTAACTTGCAGGTGGTCTCGACCACCAGTCGTCCGACTTCCTGTTTTAACTCGGCCATCAACTTGTCGTGCTCGGCGGCGGAGGCCTCCTGTGCCTTGGCGATAATCGTTTCGGCGGAGGAAATAGCCTCCTGCGTCTTGGACTCCTTTAACTCGGCTGCTGCAGAGCGAGTTTCCTCGATTAGCCTGTTCGCCTCTGTACGCGCCTCCTCAAGGATCTTGTCGCGGGCGGATTCGGTCTCGGCCAACTCGGACTTTATTTTTTCGGCATTAACTTCGGCTTCGGCAATACGAGCTTTGCGCTGTTCCAGCATGTCGAGCACCGGCTTGTAGGCAAATTTCTTTAGGAGAAGGGCAACTATGATAAAAGCGATTAACTGAGAGAAAAACAAGGGTCCGTTGACACCAAATGTTTCTAACATGCTCTTGTCGCCTCCCGCTCCAGCAGCGGATAAAGTAATGAATTGTATCATTATAATTATAAAAAAGTTTTAAATTTATAATGGTGGCGAGTTGCCCCGCCACCAGCAAGTTTTATATTACATTCCGCTCTTCCCTAGGAAGATCGCAATGAAAACAACACCTTCAGCAAGCGCCGCTAAAATGATCGATGCTGTTAGGATGGGCCCGGAAGCTCCCGGGTTACGCCCTGTGGCTTCCGCCGCCTTGGCACCAATAAGCCCCACTCCAATAGCGGAACCAAGTGCTGCCAGGCCAATATGAAAACTACCAGTCATATTATTATATTTCAGTTATTTAGTTTTTTTTCGACAACCCCCACGATTAGTCATGGTCAGATTACCAAAAGTTTTTTCTCAATTCTCGTGCTCCTCATCGTGATGACTACACATCAGCGAGGTGAATACAGCTGTCAGAAGAGCAAAGACCAGTGCCTGTACAAAGCCAACTAACAACTCTAAAAAGTAAAATGGTAATACCGCCAGCCACCCGAAATAAGGGCCCCCAAGTGCCATCACAGTTTCAAGAATGTTCTCGCCGGCAAAAATGTTGCCATAAAGCCGGAACATTAATGCTATAGGGCGAACACTGATTGATACAACTTCTACAACACCTACAAATATATAAATGAAAAATATGAATACGCCCATGAAAGTGAGTTTGTGGCCTTTGACATTGAAGATGTGAAAAAAGAAACCACCAGGGCCAATAGTCTTTATGGACCAATAAAACCAAAGTCCGAAAAAGAAAATAGCCATAGATGCGGTCATATTTAAATCGGCGTTTACGCCCCGTAATAGTGGAGCGCTCAAGTGTTCCGAATGAAAGAAACCCGGATTACCATGTGCCCATCCTACCGTCCCAACTCCGGGGACTAAACCAAACCAATTACTGAATAAGATGAAAATGAAAGCGGTTCCAAAAAACCAAAACGTTTCCTTGGCCATTTTTTCACCAAGTATTCCTCCAAAAAACTCAATTAAGCTTTCAATCAACCACTCAACAAAATTTTGTAATCCCGATGGCACTAGTTGTGGTTTTTTAGTGGCGATCTGGGCTAAAGCAATTAATCCAAATGCAACAATCCAAGTGACTACCATGGAATTAGTAATAGCAAAGGGGCCAAATTCTTTGAGAATAACTGCATTTGGAGGAAGGCCGTGATGTCCGCCTTCATCACCATGGCCATCTGCGTGATCTTCCGAGCCGAGGGTTTGAGGAGTTTCGGTTTGTATATCGCTAGTCTCTGTTGCAGCAAATAGTGCCGGCATTGGTAGAGCAACGATCAGTGTTATGGCAATTAATAATTGGCGGAACTTCATCCAAAAAACGGATTGGCTTATTTTACCCTCCCGTAAAGGAGTCACTTATAATAAAGCGGAGGGGATTTATGCCAAAAAATCGATGAGACTCAAACAATTTATGACGATAATCTTCAATTTAAGAAAAAAAGTTATTCACCGGCGGTAATTCAAAGTGTGCTTACTTTAGATTCTTTGGGTTCAGTGGTTTTAGATCTTTAGGAATGAATAGGCCGTTTTTGCGAATGAGTTCGTCGTCAAACCATACCTCTCCACCTCCATATTCTGGGCGCTGGATTAATACCATGTCCCAATGTACAGCCGATCGGTTGCCGTTATCGCATTCTTCATATGCCTGCCCCGGAGTGAAGTGAAGTGAACCTGCAATTTTTTCATCGAACAAAATATCGCACATTGGCTCCTTAATATGAGGATTAAAACCAAGCGAAAATTCGCCTATATAACGAGCGCCTGGATCGGTATCAAAAATTTCATTTATTCGTTTGGTGTCACTGGCCGTTGCATTAATTATTTTGCCGTTTTTAAATTCCAGTCTCATATTTTCAAATCTAGTTCCCGCATAGATAGAAGGTGTATTATATTGAATCACACCGTTGACTGATTTTTTTATTGGGCAGGAAAAGACTTCTCCGTCTGGGATATTACGATCCCCTGCGCAGCCAACGGCCCCAAGCCCTTTTATGCTGAATCTTAGATCAGTTCCTGGTCCTTTAAGGTGGACCTTGTCAGCCTTTGCCATACGTTTGATGAGTGGCTTCTGTGCTTTAGCCATCTTTGCATAGTTCATCGTACATACGCGGAAGAAAAAATCTTCAAATGCTTCTGTACTCATTCCGGCACCTTGCGCCATCGATCCATTTGGCCAACGAATTACTACCCACCGAGTTTTATTTACGCGATAATTGAGTACCGGCCTCAGGGTTCGAGAATACATTGAAAGTTTTTCTGAGGGGATGTCGGAGTTCTCAGTTGAGTTATGTGCTCCACGAACGGCTATATAAGCATTGCACTTTTTCATTCGGCTTAACTCTATATCTCGAACGGTCTTGGCATGAGTCTCATCTGTGTTAAATAGCATTTCGCGTATGATGCGTCCGGAGCGAGTTTCCACTAATGGTGTGGCTCCGCGTTTGCGGGCTGCGCGGACTAGCTCTATAGCGAATTCTTCGGGCGTGTCAGTAATATCAAATAGAACTGTATCTCCCTTCTTTAGCTCGGTGGAATAACCAGTGAGGACTTCGGCAAGTTTTTTGTAACGTGAATCTGTCATAGCGCGCGGGACACTGTTATCATATCTTGCATCAGGTTGAACGAAAAAATGCAGTTTAATTCAGTGTTTTTAGCAGTTTTGTGGGAATGCCAGCCTTTGGGTTATGCTAGTATCTCGTGAACAATTTCCCCATGGACATCCGTTAATCGAAAGTCGCGTCCAGCATAACGGTAGGTTAATCGTTTGTGGTCTAATCCGAAGAGGTGAAGGATTGTTGCCTGCAGATCGTGAAAGTGAACGCGGTTTTCAGTTGAATAATAGCCGTGATCGTCCGTGCTGCCGTAGGCGATGCCTGGTTTCACTCCGGCTCCAGCAAGAAAAAAAGTCATTGCGTGTGGATTATGATCGCGTCCGTCAGATCCTTGTCCAACCGGAGTGCGACCAAACTCAGTTCCCCAAAGGATCAATGTGTCTTCTAGTAAGCCACGAGATTTCATATCTGCGATTAGTCCGGCAATCGGTTTGTCGACCTTGCCAGCGACATCGCGATGGTTTTTCTTTAAGCCGCCATGAGCATCCCAATAGCCTTGGCTACATTGCACAAATCTCACACCTGCTTCAGAATAGCGTCGTGCCATTAGGCATTGTCGGCCAAAGTCGCGGGTCTTCGGGTCATCCATTCCATAAAGTTTTTTAGTAGCTTCAGTCTCGTTGTCTATATTTTGAATTTCTGGGGCGGCAGCTTGCATGCGAAATGCTAATTCAAAAGAATTAATACGGGCTTCAAGATTGGTGTCATAACCTCTTTGATTAAGATGATCTTTGTTTATTTCTGAAAGTAAATCGAGTTCGCGTCGTTGATGCGAAAGATATTTCCCATTACGATCAATGAATGGAATCTTTGCATTTTCTATTGGTGTGGCATTGGTGCCAATTTGTACGCCATGATAGTGTGCTGGTAAGAATGCAGATGACCATGCATTCATCCCACCATGTGTTCCTGTTGGTTTGAAAGTGATGTATCCGGGCAAGTCTTGATTTTCAAATCCTAGTCCGTAGTTGAGCCATGATCCCATTGATGGACGGATAAATGTGTCTGATCCGGTATGAAGCTCTAGAAGTGCCGAGCCGTGTCGTGAATTCGAACCATACATTGATTTAATAAAACACAATTCATCAGACATGGATGCAATATTAGGGAAAATTTCTGATGCCCATTGGCCACACTGACCATACTGCTTAAAATTGTAAGGCGAAGCGACAAGATCGCCAGTAGCGCTTGAAACTATTCTTGGTTTTTTTCCAGGGTAAGCTTTTCCGTTGTCCCTCTGTAGAGCAGGTCGGTAGTCGAAAGTGTCGACCTGAGATACTCCACCATGCATGAAAAGAAAAATGATTCGTTTTGCTTTGGCTTTAAAATGAGGCTTGCGAGATGCTAGAGGATTTTCTTTATCTGAAGAATAGCCTTTAGCTTCTTCTCCAAGTAAGCCTGCGAGAGCAAGAGATCCAAAGCCGACACTCGACTTTTTAAGCATCTCACGTCGAGATATCGGCGGAGTGTCATAACCACTACAAATAAAACTTCCTTTTTTCATGAGGAAAGAGGGACTCGAATAATGCTAATCCTATTTTGTTAAAAAGCGAACTGAAAATCAGTCTATGAACATGAATTCGTTGGATGATAAAAGTACTTGGGCAAGGCTTTTCCACGCCTGTAGTGATGGTTGTTCAGATGCCTCTTCTTCTTTAAGGAATTTTATAGCGCGCTGAGTTTCCTGTTCGTTAGGTTTTCGCCTAAGGATATCTTCATAAAGCTGAACTGTTGCTCCGCCAATATTTGGATTCCCATTAGATTGCATGGCAAGGCGTGTACTGGCCTTGGTAACAATATTATGGTTCATCATAAATAACGCTTGTGCAGCTCCAACAGTACTACTTCGTTGTCCTTGAATAACTGCAGGGTCCCCAAAGTCGAATGCCTGCAAAACATCAAATGTGCCACTACGAATTACTGGTAAATAAACCGTTCTGGTTGAACCAGAAAAGTAGGGGTGTTCATTTTGTGAAACATACTGACGTGGGTTATATTGCATTAGTTGTGATTGCATACCCAATTCAATTGAGTTTCCAGTAATAAGCAATGAGTCGCGAACTTCTTCAGCTTGTAAGCGTCGCCGGTTGAATCGCCACCAAAGTTTGTTATCTGGGTCGATTGCATAGTAGCCTTCCTCATATTTACTGCTCATATGGTAAGCAGCAGAATTCATGATTATGCGATGCATTTGCTTGATGGACCAATTATTTTTGACAAATTTAAATGCCAACCAGTCCAATAGTTTCGGATGAGTTGGTCGAATGCCAAGTTTCCCGAAGTTATCTGGCGTGCGGACTATGCCTTGCCCAAAGTGCCAAAGCCAAATTCGATTAACCATTACTCGGGCAGTGAGGGGATTATCTTTCGTGAGCCAATGGGCGAACTCATTACGACCACTACTTTTTTTTGATGGATTATTTATTTTTTGATTTGTAATTACACGAAGATAGCCCCGTGGAGCAAGTTCGCCTTGCGTCATGTAGTCACCCCGTAGGTGAACTTTTAAATCTTGAACTTTGCCTTCACGAACAGCCATGGCCTTTGGTGTTTGAGGTCGGCGTTTCTTAATAACACTTAGTTCGACTTGTAGCTGCTTTAATTTATTTTTACTGTTTTCTGTAAAGAGTTTTTCAACGTCTTTAGGCGTTTTGAAAGGGCCGATTTCCTCGTGAATTAATTTGTAAAGTGGATCATTTTTTCGAATTTTAGCGAATTCTTCTTGGATGTCTTTAATAGTATTTTTACCGATAGTTTTAAGAGGGTTGTCAATAAGTTCTCTCCATTTGTTCAGAGGTGATTTAGTGTTTTTTTTCGCAAGTGTTAATTGTTGAATCCATTGATTACTGAATACCTTATTAAGGTGCTTGGTATCAAATGAATCTTCTAAATTGTTGGAACTGGATTTTATTAATAAAAGTTTGTCAATATGCGGAGTAGGAGTAGTCCAATCGAATTTAAAAATATTACTTCCGCCTTTCAAATCAAGTGTGCTTTCAAGGTGCCACTTTTGTGAATCTGGATACCAGGTTCCAGTGGTTTTGGTGGTGACCTGATTGTTTATAAGATTTTCATTTACAAAAAGTTTTCCAGGGCGTGACTGTTGTGCAGCATAGCGCATGTATAGTTGGTAAGCTCCGGCTTTGGGAATATTTATATCGAATTCCACATTTGTAGGGCCACTGCTAATCAAAATACCTATTCCTTCTCCATAACCTTCTTTAGACCTTAGCCCATTGCCTCGAGTAAAATCTTCTGCCTCAATTAAAACGTTGTCTTTTTGAATGTCTTCAGAATTATTTTCAATTTGTTTGACTGTATATTCAATTAGGGCGTTTTTGCGAATGTCAATAAGAGCTTGAATAAAGTAGTCAGCAGCATGACTGCGGGCTTCTTCTACGATTGCTTTTGATGTACGGGTCTTGAATTGATCGAGTAATTGTTTTTGATGATTGATTTCTTTGTCGGCCTTGGATTGTTTGTTTAATAGTTCGGAGCTTTTAAGTTCGGTTTCGTGCCACTGAGCGACAACCTTGTGATTGTCCATTGTCTGTGTGCTCTTGAAAATACCTGCTAAAGCGTAGTAGTCTTTGGTTGGTATTGGGTCAAATTTATGATCGTGACAGCGAGCGCATCCAAGTGTCATGCCCATGAATGCACGACCCAAGGTATCCAGTTGCTCGTCAATGATATCCATTTCCATTTTTCGACCATCATCTTCGGCGAGCATTTTAGCTCCTACGCTTAAGAACCCTGTTGCAATTTTCCGAGCATGTTGTTCGGTTTCGGATTCATTTTTTGGAGGTTTCAATAGATCTCCTGCAATTTGCTCTCTTACAAATCTATCGTAGGGTTTGTCATGATTAAAAGCATTGATAACGTAGTTTCGATAGCGAAAAGCGTTAACATAAGCCAAGTTTTCATCTAGGCCATTGCTGTCAGCATAACGTGCAACGTCAAGCCAGTGACGTCCCCATTTTTCTCCATAATGAGGTGAAGCTAGAAGTCGATCTACAACCTTCTGAAAGGCATCTGAAGATTCGTCGTTTAAGAAGTTTTGAACCTCTTCAATTGTTGGAGGAAGCCCAGTTAGGTCGTAAGTCGCTCGGCGGATTAGAGTTCTTTTATCAGCTTTAGGGGCTGGTTTTAAATGGCTTTTTTCCAGTTTGTCTAAGATGAATAAATCAAGATCCTCTCTAGCCCAAGAGGTGTTTTTTACTAACGGGGCAATGGGGTTCTTTGGTTGGCGGAATGACCAGAATTTTTTTGCTTTTTCGAAGTCTATAGAATTAGAAATGTTCTGCTTTAATTTTCCCTCGCGTGGGTCAGGCGCTCCCATTTCAATCCATCGTTTAAAATCGTTGATTACTGACTTTTCCAAGCGGCTTTTTGGGGGCATTAACAGTTCTGAATCTAGATATGATATAGCTCTATAAAGATTACTTTCGTCCGGATTGCCAGGCGCTATTGAAATTAAACCTGATTCGCCCTGACTTCTAATAGAGTCTCGTAGGTCGAGTCGTAATTTGCCCTTTAGCTTGCCTTTTTTTTCTGACTCAGCTGAGTGGCATTTATAACAGCGTTTGATAAGTACAGGTCGGATTTTTTTTTCAAAAAAATCTATACCCTCATTTGCCTCCACGCTTACCATAGTGGCGAGTATGCCAGCGAATATGGATAAAATGGTTTTGGCAATTTGACTCATTAATGGGTTGAAACTATTTTTCTACAATCCAGATGTTGCGGAATTGAAGAGGATTATTGTGGCCTTGTAATTTGATTGGTCCGGGAGTGCCTTCCGGATCCTTCCGGCTTCCGCCGGTCTTGCCATTGATTTCAATGTTATCGTGAATAATAATTCCATTGAGAAGTACTGTCATCCGAGCATTTTTAATTTTATTTCCATCTTTAACTACAGCATTGGTGAAGTTGATATCATAGGTTTGCCACTGAAGAGGTGATAAACACGCGTTAACATCGCTTCCTTTTTTGGTGTAAACACCACCACATTCATTGTTTAAGCCTTCTAGCCCGAATGAGTCTAAAATTTGTACTTCGTAATGGTCAACCTGATAGAAACCACTGTTGCCACGTTTCTGTCCTCGACCAGCTGGTTTATACGGAAGCATAAATTCAACATGCATACTGTAGTTGCTAAATTTACGTTTGGTTTTGATATCTTTTCCATCGGTATTTAACAGTTTGGTTTTGGTGTCCACTCTTCCCCCAATCCATTCGTTCTTATTGTTGCCATCAAACAGGATGATGGCATTTTTTGGTGGGTTCTTACCTATTGAGTTGGATATACGAACAATACTTTCTAACCTAAAGGAATCACCACCGTTGTATTTTCCTTCAATGACTTTGCCATTAACGATCAAGTTTGAAGGAAGGTGACCATTGGGTGGGAAATTTCGCGTTGCGCTAAATTCATTTGCTCCTTTAGCGAGATATTTTCGGTTGCCTTTGGCTTCGGTAAATTTTGCAATTTTTCCATTTAAAGAACCAGATAGGAGTGACTTATTTTTTCCGTCCCAACCAGCTCCGGGCAGGCCGCCGGGCAGAAGCACAGCTTGGAAATGCCCCTTGTCTAGAGCGATGATTTGAGCACCGATTTTTTTGCCCCTTGAAGTTTCTCCAATGTACTCTCCTTGAATTTTGAAGTCGATTGGTAGAGTAGAGTCTTCAGGGCTAGTCCATAGTCCATTGGCAGCTTCAGCTGAGATCCAGCCAAGAGATAGCGAAAGAATGAGCGCAGAGGTTTTCATATAAAAGGTTCCCAATACCCTAACTGTTTAGTCAAAGCCTGGGAAGTATTTTGCGATGATATTCAGAGATCTAAAGAGCGAAATCGCAGGCTGCGAAATTTTACTGTGCCTCCGGAACCGTGGTGTTGGATGCCAAAACGCCCATGGTGCTTTTTTATTCCTTTTACATCTGAAACCTTTTGTCCGTTGACCCAAGTTTCTACACGATTTCCAATAGCGCGAACATGAATCTTGTTCCATTTGATGTCATTGAATAGATCTTTTGTATTAGTTTTGAGTTGTGCGCTTTGCTGTTGACCTTTTGGATATAACCATCCTCCGAAACCGATACCATAAACTCCTCCATTTTTCCCTCCTGCATTACGTTCAATTTCACACTGGTAGCCTTTTGGTTTTCCTTTTTCACCAATAAGACGAAATCCAAGGCCGGAGTTAAAATGATCATTTTTACTTTCCGATGGTGGTGGTAGTTTTACTTCCAATTCTATCTCGAAATCAGTTGATTGCACCTTGGATACAACCCAGATGTTTTTATTAGATAGCAAATGTAGCTCTCCATTTACTGCCTGGATAGATTGAATATCCCCGCGTGGGGTCCATCCTTCTGTTGTTTTGCCGTCAAACAATGATATCCAGCCTGTGTCTTTACGTTTTTCTATTGGTGCAGTAGCAGGGTGATATCCTGATACGTTCATTTTGATTTGGTACAGCCCCCCACCTGCTGTTATATAAAGCATGTTTGAATTTTCTCCTTTGCCAAAGCAACAGTTTGTAGGCAGAGATTCTGTAGGGATATAAGCTAGCTCCTTGCCGCTTGGAGTGTATGCAACTATTCCGTATCGGTTCTCGGAACGAACTGCAGCGTATATGTTTCCCATTGTATCGACCGTCATGCCATCAATTCCTGTTTTGTCGCCAAAGTTGATAAGTACTTTTTTATTTCCCAGACTACCATCGCTGAGGATTGGAAAGGAATTAAGGGTCATTCGCCCAATTTTAGGATTCTTTATATCGTTTGGGCCTCCGGTAGTACCATTGTTTGTTTCCGCTACATATAGTGTTTTGCTATCAGGTGATACGGCTAGGCCGTTAGGTTTTTCGATAATATCGGAGTCAATTGTCATGATTACAGATCCATTGAATGGATTATACAGGTAAACTGCCATGTTTGTTTGTTCCTTATTCTCATTTCCGATGTATCTAGGATCACTAAAGTATATCATTCCGTTCGGTAAGATAATAAGATCATTAGGTGATAAGTATTTTCCGCCTTTAAATGTATCTGTTAGTGTACGAATTTTTTTATTTGGCATTATTTCACAGAGTGCCATCCGTCCGTTGTTGGCTCCGCAACAGGCGATTAGGCGATCATCACGATCGAACATAAGGCCATTACTTTTTTCCGATGCTGACACATAAGTTTGGGTTTCTAATGTTTTAGGATCAAACTTTAGAATCCTTCCTGAAGCTGATTTCCCGCTTGGGATATCACTGAAATAAACTGCTCCGTTTGCTGCTACAGTTACACCTTCGGTGAACTCTCCTTCTTCCCATAAAATTTCCAATTGAGAGTTGGACGGGAGAATAGATATGCTCCCACTGGGATTCGATTGTTTTGCAGGTATTACTAACAGGCTGCAGGCATATCCTAACGCGGCTAACCGTAAAGATTTGTTTGGCACGCGGGTAAAATGACAGCGCTTAGCACTGCTGGCAACCTGTTGTAGTTATCAGTGAGTTATTTTAGGTTGCCATCTTTCATTGAAAAACCCTGCTGCCTTTATGCATTCAGAGTTCGCTGCGTTATATGGTATAAGTATGTTCGCTAATGCCCAGTCAGGTAGTTTTGGTGTCTGTGTGGCATTGCTCATGTGGCCAAATCTACTAAAAGTGAATCCGGAATTGAGTACTATATATTTTCTTTGATTTAGTGGATTTGGATAAATCAGAATGGGTACATGGGTGTTAGATGACACTTCTGATTGGCCGATTTTAAGCGAGTTACGATTCCATGTAAGTGGAAGTTGGTTGCTGATTTTAGCAATTATAGAGTTACTTTTGAAATCACCCCAGAGGATCAGATTGCTACCTTCGATTTCCTTTTCCGAAAGATTAATATCTTTGATAACTCTTGGTTTTCCTCGGAATTGCATTTCCCAGTCTAATATTGCTTGATCAAGCTGCGCAGTTGTCCATGCCCCGATATTTTCAGTCATTGCTTTACCTGTTGGTTCCACTACAACGAAGCTATCCATAAAGGCGTCATCAATAGGCCCTTGTAATTTTGGTCGTTTGGCTAAGTCAATGAATTCAAAATTTCTAACAGCTCTCCATCGATTAAATGTTTTGATAAAACGCGATTTCCATGATCGATCCGTTTGGATGCGTTCGCCGGTTAGTTTTTGCCCATCTATTATTATAGTAGGATTAACGTTGGGCTTGAGTGGGCAGGTGCCTGGGGGCATAGATAAAATTAGTCTAGAGACATTGATTGTGCTTATTTCAATATGCTTATTGCCGATTAATCCAGCTTCGACTCTTGCTGGTATCCAGTGTTCTTGTATCCCATCTACTTGAACCCATGATTGTCGATTGTAACGCAGTGTTAGGGTAGTTAATCGTACCTCTTTTGGTATGGATTTACTTCCTTTGTTAACAATGCTGTTAATCCTTTTATCGATCTCGGATTTTGATTGGCTATGATATTTATGCCCTGTTTTTGGACCAATTATATGCTGAAGTGATAAACCTTCAGCTAGCAAAAATTTCTCCATAATCTGTGCGGCTTGGATCTGTTTGTCATATTCACCGCTATAGGCAATCGTTGAAGTGTTGAACAAGTTACCAGCATACATAGTAGCGTCATAAAGTCCCCATAATGTACGCTCGTATTTTGGTGGTAGTTCTTTATTGCTGAGGCTTAAATATTCTAGTGATTCTGCAAAACCTGCGCCGGGAGCTGTTGCAGCCCAGTTGCTAGCATGGTGGGTTGCGAAGTGCCAGCATCCGGCTCCTCCCATCGAAAATCCTCTGATGCTTAGTCGACTGTTATCGACAGGATAATTTTTTTTTACATGATCGAGTGCTTCTATTACATCCATCTCACCGGCGAATTTGAATGCATTACAGAACCGACCATATGGATGTAGAACAATAGTATCAATTGGGTTAAATTGTCCTGGATTGGTTTGACGTTGATGAATGAATTTGAGTTCGCTGAGTTTATTATGTCGGCCGTGCAGCCAAATATCCAGTCGACGTTTTCGCCATGGGTCAGTGGTATATGATTCCGGAATTACTAGACCGTAAGGTTGTACAGAAT
>Ga0115011_10002248_pt1 | contig 13488 bp, 11 predicted proteins | sample TroAtlMetagenome_2_FD_88705 | JGI IMG/M metagenome (GOLD analysis project Ga0115011, IMG submission 88705) | Marine eukaryotic phytoplankton communities from Atlantic Ocean - Tropical Atlantic ANT8 Metagenome | ecosystem: Environmental > Aquatic > Marine > Oceanic | place: Tropical Atlantic... | reverse complement strand
ATCTGAGGTTGGAGACCGGTCAATGGGATTGCGGCACCGGGCGGCAATAGGCCTCACCGAGGAAAGTGATGCGGTGACGATTGTGGTCAGTGAGGAAACCGGACAGGTCTCTCTTTGTATAGATGGTAAGATTGAGAGAAATCTCGAGGAGGAAGCATTCTGCATGCGATTAGAAGAAATTTTCCTCCGTGATCCGGAGGTTGAAGATGATGAAGAAGAGCTTGATGAAGAAATTGTTCGTGAACAATTGGATACCCAAGATAGCGTCGCTTCTGGTGGCGATCGCTCTGTGGTTTCTGATTAGCGGATACCAGGAAGACAATGCCATTATGGGCGAACCAGTCCCGGGTAGCCGTTAGAGGTCCTCGCTGGGCTGCTTAGTCATTTTAGGAGCATTTAATGCATGGTAACTGCCTCCCCTCCGTCGAAACATGTCTCTTCCACTTATCGTTACCGGAACCGATACCGGAGTTGGAAAAACCTACCTTACCTGTGAGCTCGTGCGTTCGCTTCGTAAGGAAGGAGTTGACGCTGTGGGCTACAAGCCGGTGTGCTGTGGAGACCGGAATGACGCTGAGCTTTTACTAGAGGCCTCCGAAAATGAGGAGCCAATTGAGGCGATAAACCCTGTCTGGTATCAGGCTCCGGTGACGCCGTCGGTCGCGGCGGAACTTGAGAGCAAGCCAGTTCCTCTCGAGGATATACGATCTCATGCAGAATCGATGGCAGAACGTCACGAAGTTCTCGTCATGGAGGGCGTGGGAGGATGGGAAGTTCCCATGAACGGGAGGGATACGTTTGCCGACATGGCGGAGGCTCTTGGCTGGCCTGTGGTAATGGTAGTGGCGAATCGTCTCGGTGCGCTCAATCATACGCTCCTTACGGAGCATGCCATTCGGGATCGTGGTCTGCCTCTTGTTGGAGTTATTCTGAATCATCTTACCGAGGACCATGATATCGCCATGACGACCAACCGGGTGGTCCTCGAGGAGCTCCTTGCCGCTCCGGTTTCGTGCCTCGAGAATGGGGACGGGCTGGCTGACAGTGCGCTCGTGCAGGAGGTTCTTGAGGCCTTCCGAAATGGCGGCTTCGGTGGCTGAGAGAGGCCCTCCGAATTCAAGTGCTGGTTTCCGCCTTTGACTTTTTGTTCGTCCTCGGCTCCTTTGGGTGAATGCAGGCGCCACCCTCCGCCCCGGACTCTACCGGCCATTTTGGACGGTTCGGTGGTATGTTTGTCCCGGAAACTCTGATGGCTCCCCTGGAGGAGCTCGCGGAGGAGTACGAGCGGGCCCGAACCGACGAGGAGTTTAAGCGAGAGCTGGATGTCCTCTTGTCCGATTACTGTGGAAGGCCTACCCCCCTCTACTATGCAGAACGTTGGAGTGAGCTTATGGGGGGAGCTAAAGTCTACCTGAAGCGCGAGGATCTCCTTCACACCGGAGCTCACAAGATTAACAACGCAATTGGACAGGCCTTGCTGGCCCGTCGCCTGGGAAAACGTCGAATCATCGCCGAGACCGGGGCTGGTCAGCATGGCGTGGCCACTGCAACCGTTTGTGCCCGGTTCGGCCTCGATTGCACCGTCTACATGGGAAAAGTTGATATGGAACGTCAGGCCCCTAACGTGAGAAGGATGGAATTACTCGGGGCCAAGGTTGTCCCCGTGACCGCCGGGCAGGCGACCCTGAAGGAAGCAGTCAGTGAGGCGATGCGGGACTGGACCGCGTCTGTTGAAAATACCCACTACATTATTGGGTCAGCGTTGGGTTCCCATCCGTTTCCCATGATGGTCAGAGATTTTCATAAGGTGATAGGAGTGGAAGCCCGTGAGCAGGTCTTGAATCAGGAAGGGCGTCTCCCGAGCCTGCTGGTGGCCTGTGTTGGCGGAGGTTCCAATGCGATCGGTCTTTTTCATCCGTTCCTTGACGATGCGAGTGTGCGGATGGTCGGGGTCGAAGCTGGAGGGGATGGCATCATGCCCAAAAGGCACGCCGCACGGTTTCAAGGGGGAAAGCTAGGTGTCCTGCAGGGGACAAAAACCTGGCTACTCGCGGACGATGATGGGCAGATCGATCTGACCCACTCCGTGAGTGCAGGTCTGGATTACGCGGCAGTGGGTCCTGAACACGCCTTTCTCCAGGAGCTGGGGAGGGTAGAATATACATACGCAACGGATTCCGCGGCGCTCGCGGCTTTTCAGCAACTTTCGCAGATAGAAGGGATTATTCCAGCGTTGGAAAGCGCGCACGCGGTGGCTTACGCTGCAGAGGTCGCGCCCAAGTTGCCTGAAAACTACATTATCATCATTAACCTCTCTGGCAGAGGCGATAAGGACATGGATCAGGCGTGCCGCCTTCTGGCTAAGTAGGGAGATTCCTCTCAATTAGGTTTTCCACCAGTTTGAGTCCTTCTCCCATGTCTCTGGCGGTGCGGGCTCCGACAGGTCTCTGGCAGTTTCATGTGGCCGGTCCGAGGTCTCCGGATTCCCGTCCTTCAATAATTCGTCCTCTAGGTCGCTCGGAGATCCTCCACTGCGTGCCATCATAAAAAGAATTGTTGCAATCATGCCCAAGGCGAAGCTGACAAGGGCGGTCATGCAGATCGCAAGCATATCTCCGGGTAAAAGGGCCACCGTTTCAATCTCGCTCATTGCTCAGGGACTATATGTGCAGAGATTTCAGAGGAGCAACTGCGATATGTTCGAGCCGAAGAAAACCGGGGGACGTGCAGGATTTGTGTAGGAATCATGGGCCTTGGAAGGGGATCTGATCGGCGTTGACCTCTTTCTGCTGCGGTGGGGCAGGAAAGTCCTCTGGTGGATTGACAAATGAAGGACTCCAGCTAGTCTCCGCGTCCCGCCAGCGTTAGCTGTCCCAGAAAACGCCTTAAAACCATGAGCAAGCGCACATACCAGCCCTCCAAACGCGTCAGGAAGCGTCAGCACGGTTTTCGGGCTCGGATGGCGACCAAAGCAGGTCGTGGTATTCTCAAGCGTCGCCGGCAGAAAGGGCGGAAGCGTCTCCTTCCCAAGGGGGCAGAGATCCCCTACAAGCGGCATACTGTGCAGCACGGTAAGTAGCGCGGGGGTTGCTTGAGCCTTCCGCGGGGGAAAAATCCCTTGGATTATGCGTGTTCCGCGCCGACTCAGCATGACGCGGAGAGAGGAATTCTCCGCGGTCAGAAAGCATGGACGTTCGATGGCCACGCGAAATTTCGTGATGGCGACTCTTCCCAGTCCTTCGCTAGAGCATTTGAAATTCGGCTTTATTACCTCGAGGAAATCCGCCCGAAGGGCTGTAACGAGAAACCTGATCAGGCGCCGTCTCAGGGCCATTCTCGTTAAGCATGGCGAGAAGATCGATCAGAGCCGCTATCTAGTGATCGTTGCGAGGCGCAAAGCATCTGAAGCAAGTTTCAGCGAACTGGAAGCAGATTGGCTGCGGCTGTGCCAAGGGTTGGGCGTTTTCAGGAAAGATGTTCTCGAGAGCAATTCTCATTCCCCGTAGAGCCGGCATTTCATGAAGTGGGTTATCCAGACTCTGATCAGGTGCTACCAGAAGCTTCTGCGCCCTTTTTTACGAGTGATATCGGGTGGGGGTAATTGTCGATATCACCCAAGTTGTTCGAATTACTTTCTGGAGGCTACGGAGGTGCATGGGTGGTTAAAGGGTAGTTTGTTGGGGATTCGCCGGATTTTACGCTGTCATCCGTGGGGGGGCTGTGGGTATGACCCCGTTCCACAGATTGCGGAGGTCGTGGCTGAGAAAGACAGGGATCACGCCTCAACCACTGAACAGACCTCTGCGATCGACTCAAAATCCCACTAAAAGTAACAAAGGAGTTTCATTTTGGATCGTAAGGCTTGGATCGTTATCGTGCTGTGCTGCCTGGGGCTGTACCTCAATCTGAATTTTAGCAAAAAGAACGCGGAGGCGGTGAGGGAGCAGGAGGCTCTGATCGAGAAGGAGTCGCCTGAGGGTAAAGAGGGAGCTCCGGCCGCGGTTACTGCTCCCGCCACGGGCGGCGAGGAGGCTGCTGCTGGTTCGGAGGGTTCGGTAGAGGCCACGAAGGCGCCGGAGGTTGATCCGCTCGTCCAAGAAAAGACCTTCAAGCTTTCTAGCAGCGGCGCCGTGTTCACCTTCACGAATTTCGGGGGCGGAATCAAACGCGCCGAGATGAGCGGTCAGTTTGCGGTGCAGGATAAGGAGAATCTCGTCAGTCTGAACGAAAGTGAATCTGAGCCAATCGGACGCCTGACCACCGGGGTCGACCAATATCTCGATCTTGTTTATGCTCATGTTGAGGAGTGGGATACCGACACCAGTATCTCCTTTGTTGGGAAAACCAGAGAAGGTCTGCAGATCACCAAGACATGGACGGTTGAAAAGCAGGAGGCCAGAGACGCCTCTTCAGAAGATGAGGGCGCGTCATTCAGGCTGAAACTCAACTTGGAATTCGAGAATACAGGGGAGGGCTCTTTGAATCTGCAGGATTATGGTCTCTTCGCAGGCTCCGCCGCGCCTCTCTGGAAAGGAGAGTGGGACCGTCATATCACCCTCTTCTACCAGAAAGATGGCGACTATAAAAAGCGTCGGGTAGTCAAGTTCAAGAAGGGTAAGAAGCCGCACTTCAAGGAGGATGCAGGCGTGCTGGGATTTGCTGGAGTGAGTAATCAGTTCTTCGCCACCATCATCTCACCGGAGAATCCCTATGATGCGTGGGTCTGGGGAGACCGAAGAGCGGTTCAATTGCCTGGGATCGCGGGTGGCGGATCAGGGGAATCGATTCGTCTGGGAATGAGTTTGCCCGAAAAAAAGCTGACGCCTGGAGGTGATAACAAGGAGGCTCTTACCTTCGACGTATATATCGGACCCAAAAACAGTCGTCTTCTTGGTCAGACTGGTGAGAAGCACGATCGGGATTACGCAAAGGTCATGAACTACGGGCTATTCAGCCCGATCAGCAATTTTCTAAACTGGCTTCTGAATGGGTTGTTTTCGAAAATCTTCTCCAAAGTTTCAGATTCGTGGGGATGGGGTTTCTCCATTGTAGTGCTGACCATCATTATCCGGGGGGCGATGTGGCCCCTGCAGAACAAGTCGACCCGCGCCATGAAGCGGATGTCGAAGTTACAGCCGGAGATTAAGGAGCTTCGTGAGAAGTATGCGGATGATCCGAATCGGCAGAATCAGGAGATGATGAAAATGTATCGGGATTATGGGATTAATCCCCTGGGGGGGTGTTTGCCCCTGCTGGTGCAGATCCCTATCTTCTTCGGGTTCTATATCATGCTCCAGTATGCCGTTGAGCTTCGGCAGCAGCCTTTCCTCTGGGTTGAGGATCTTGCTCTACCGGATACGGTAGCAACCTTGCCCTTCGCTCTTCCTTTTCTAGGAGAGGGCGTGAATCTTCTGCCGATTGTCATGGCGGTCACGATGGTGCTCCAGATGGCGCTGACGCCCAAGACGGGGGACAAGATGCAGCGTCGTCTCTTCATGATGATGCCGGTCATCTTCTTTTTCTTCTGCTACAACTTTGCTTCTGCCCTTGCGCTCTATTGGACCACCTCCAACATCTTCGCCATCGTGCAGATGCTGATCACCCGGCGCCTGCCTGACCCGGAGCTCAAAAAGAAGAGAGGTGCCGCAAAAAAGGGATTTTTCCAAAAACTACAGGAGCGAGCCGAGGAGGCCCAGAAGACGCAAAAGGCGATGAGGTCCCGACAGATGGGAGGACAAGGGCCCAAAAAACCGAAAAAAAGAGGTCCGCGGACTGGAGGATAGAACGCTTTTCCCCTCCCAGAAATTCACAGAGGGGACGCACGAGTTTCATACCTAGCTTGACCGGACGGCTCCGGATCCTAAGGTGGCGCCATGGAAGCGCTTTCTGAAGGTCACCAAATTCTTGAATCCATGGTGACTCAGCTCGGGTTCAATGTGACGATCGAGGAGGAAGAGAGCGAAGAAGGAGGATGCCTTCAGATCCTGACAGAGGAAAGTGGCCTGCTGATCGGGAAGCACGGCGACCGGTTAGACGACCTCCAGTATCTTGTGAACCGAATCCTTCAGAAAAAGGTTCAGGACCCTCCCCGCATTCGCATTGACTGCGATCATTTCAGGGTGAGACAGGAAGAGAAACTGATTGCTACTGCCAGAGACTTGGCTGACAAGGCGAAGGAGAGTGGGAAGTCCATGAAAATGAGACCGCTGAACGCGTATCATCGTCGCATCGTTCACAATGCGCTAGTTGATGATGACGAGATCGAGACTATTTCCCCGCGGAGTGACGAGCGTCTTAAGCGTATCGTCATCCAGCCGGTCTCCTGAGAGAGAAGGCCTCCTGAACAGGGAGGTTAGCGAGGGCTCCAAGGATCACTAGCCAGACGAAACATGGAAACGCATCGCCTCGTCCTGCCGGAAGATCTCAACCAGTATGGGTTCCTGTTTGGAGGGCGGCTTCTTCGATGGGTTGATGAAGCAAGCTGGATTGCGGCTAGTCTGGATTTTCCATCCTGCCGATTTGTGACCATCGGGATGGATGAAGTGGTATTTCGTCACAGCGTAAGGGAGGGCACTATTATCTCAATTCGCTCGGAGCAACAGAAGGTAGGGGAGACCTCGGCAACCTATAAAGTGACGGTGTTTGTAGGGAAGATGGGTGAGGGAGATCCCATATTTACGACTCGCGTCACCTTTGTAAATGTGGACGAAAATGGATCCAAGCGATCTATCGGGGCGTGAGAGATGGCGAGGTCCCAAGAGGTTGATATCACTCTGGCATTAGAAAAGCTTGAGGACCAGAAGGCGTGGCGACGGGCTGTAGCGCGTAAGATCGGCATCAAGCCTGACCGAGTGGCGAGCGTAGAGCTACTTAAGAAGTCGGTCGATGCCAGGAAGTTTCCTGTATGCTTCAAATTGCGACTTCTTGTCGGGGTGGACGCGGAAATACCTGCGGAGAAACTGGCAGTGCCATCTTTTCCTCGGGCTTCTGAGAATGCTCGCCGAGTTCTGGTTGTCGGTTGTGGTCCTGCTGGAATGTTTGCGGCCCTTCGCTGTCTTCAGTTAGGTTTATGCCCGGTCATTCTCGAGCGAGGGAAGGATGCGTCTGCCCGTCGATTTGACCTTGCCCCACTCCTGCGGGAAGGCAGGGTGATTCAGGACTCAAACTACTGTTTTGGAGAGGGGGGAGCTGGGACGTTTTCAGACGGAAAACTATATACCCGCGCTACCAAGAGAGGGCCCGTGCGTGAAATATATGAAATTCTGGTAGCGCATGGTGCCCCTCCCGAGATCCTTACCGAGGCCCACCCTCATATCGGGTCCAACCTTCTCCCGAATGTCGTCAAGTCGTTGCGAGAAACGATTCTTGCAGCAGGTGGAGAGGTTCATTTTGGGAGCAAGGTGACGGATCTTCTCATGGAAAAAAGCTCCATGCGGCTGGTGGGAGTAAGTACAGCCGATGGACATGAGTTTCGTGGAGAAGGTGTCATTCTTGCCACGGGGCATTCCGCAAGAGACGTCTATTCCATTTTAATGCGGAACGGCGTTGCTCTCGAGCAAAAGCCTTTTGCGATGGGAGTACGCATTGAACATCCCCAGCCCTTGATCGATGGAATCCAGTATCATCTCCGTGGAGACAAAAGGCGGCCAGATCCGCTCCCAGCTGCTCGCTACCGGCTTGCAACTACGGTCAAGGGACGCAGCGTGCACTCATTCTGCATGTGCCCGGGAGGGTTTATTGTTCCCTGTGCTACGGAGGATGATGAGGTGGTTGTCAATGGCATGTCGCTTTCACGAAGAGACTCCCCTTATGCTAACAGTGGCATTGTTGTCGGAGTTGATCCCGATGACACTGCGCCATGGCGGGAAGAGCATGGGGTTCTTGCGGGGATAGGGCTTCAATTGGAGGTGGAGCGTTCTGCCAAGAGGGCAGGTGGAGGGGGGCAGGCCGCTCCTGCTCAGAGGATGGTGGATTTCCTGGGTCGGCGCGATTCACAGGATCTGCCCGGGACTAGCTATTTTCCCGGTGTGCGCGCTGCGCGTCTGGACCAGATTCTTCCAGGATTTATCGCGAATTCGTTGAGAAAGGGTCTTCTCCGGTTTAGCAAATCGATGAAGGGCTATCTCAGTGACGAGGCTCTTCTGGTGGGGTTTGAGACTCGGAGCAGTTCTCCTGTTCGCGTGCCACGCGATAAGGAGAGTCTGCAGCATCCCGGGGTCAGAGGGCTCTTCCCCTGTGGAGAGGGTGCGGGCTACGCGGGTGGTATCGTGTCGGCGGCTCTGGATGGGCGCAGGAGTGCCGAAGCGGTATCAGAGATGGTGAAGTGAAGTAGGTGGCCTTCTCGGTGGCTCTTTGGGTAGTTCGCTGAGACAGTGCGGGAGCTGAAGTTATTGTGTGGTTCTCATAACCGGAGTAGAGGTCGGGCATGAAATACTGGCTCATCAAGTCCGAGCCCCATGTTTATGGAATCAAGCAGCTCAAAAAAGAGAAGCGTGCTGAGTGGGATGGGGTTCGAAATTATCAAGCGCGTAACATGATGCGGGACGACATGAAGATCGGAGATCTGGCTCTTTATTACCATTCCAACTGCGCCTCGCCTGGGGTTGTTGGGATCGCACGAGTGGTCAGTGAGCCTTACCCTGATCCGACCCAATTTCAGAAGCGTTCAAAGTATTATGATGCGAAATCAAAGAAGGAGGATCCTCGATGGGTCCTAGTGGACTTTGAGTTTGTGGCAGAGTTGTCCGAGGAAGTGAGTCTCTCCCTAATGAAGGAAGATCCGAGATTGGCTGGAATGCTATGTCTGAGAAAGGGAAACCGTCTCTCCATTACGCCTGTCGAGGGAAAGCACTTCCGGAGAGTGTGTAAGCTGGGTGGGTGGAAGCCGTCCTGAATCCTGAGTAAAGAATTTAGGGAGGAGGAGGTGTGCCTGTTCTCGTATGCTTTCCGGGGCGCCAGTGGTAGATAACCCGGTGCCTGCGACATGGCTCTCACGGGGTCCGCGAGGCGCTGAGAGAATCGAGGTGATTCTGCCCGGTGTGAATACAGGCACGTAAAAAGGTGATATCCTGGTCGACTTTCCCAACGCTCGCCCCGCCCTCCATGATTGCGACAAGGAAAGAGGCTTCATCGGATGGGTCGATATCGGAACGGACGATAGATTTTTCCTGCCCGCGCTCGAGGGCATCACGGATGGATTTGCACCAGATTTCATAGATGCTGCAGAGGCGCGTTCTAAACCCCTCATCGAGGGGTGACATCTCTACGGCGAAGTTGCAAATCGGGCTGCCGTTAAAAAGGAATCCGGTTTCCGCTACTTCCCCTTCGACTCGTTTTAGAAATCGCTGCAGAATGTCTCTCAGGGTGCCTAGGGGATCTTCTCCTTTTTCCAGGGGCTCGACCCACCAGTTCTTGATGGCCGGAACCATTAGCTCGTCGAGCACGGCGTATCCCAGCTCATTTTTCCCAGCAAAGTGGTGGAAAAGGGCGCCTTTGGTGATCCCCGCAGCTTCTACGATGCGATTGATGCTCCCTCCTTGGAATCCATGGCGATAAAATTCGCGATAGCTGGCTTCCAGGATTTTGCGTCGGGTCCGCTTGGGATCACGCACACGGGGCATATAGCGAACCTACATACCTGAAGGAATGTTGCAAGCGAGGCTTCCACTTCGTTTTCGGGGTGCGCTTTGTGAAGGTCTTCGGGGAGGAGCGCTTAGCGAGGGCCGGGAGGCATCTTGTTATGCAGGAATCGGGTCATTGTCTCGTACAGGTGACGCCGTGCATTTTTCCCCTCTCGGATTGAATGGGTGCCTTGAGGGTAGGTCATCATTGAGAATGCTTTGTTGTGCTCGATGAGTTTGTCAACAAGCCGCAGGTAGGTTTGGTAGTGGCAGTTATCGTCTGCAGCGCCATGGATTATCAGGAGATTGCCTTTTAGATTCTGGGCAAAGTTGATTGGTGAGCCTTCGCGGAAGGCTTTGCGATTTTCACTCGGAAGCCCCATGTAGCGCTCCTGATAGATCGTGTCGTAATGTCTCTGGTCAGGAACGGAGGCGACAGCGATGGCGGTATGATAAAGATCAGGATATTTAAAAATGGCATTAAGGCTCATCGAACCGCCACCGCTCCAACCCCAGGAACCAATCCTTTTTGCGTCAAGCCAGGGCCGTTCCGCGAGGACTGCCCTGACTGCCGCGGCTTGATCCTTCGGGGGGAGAATCCCAATTTTCCGGTAGGCTTCTCGGCGCCAAACTCGACCCAGAGGGGACCGGCTGCCGCGGTTATCAAAGCTCATCACGACATAACCTTGCTGGGCCAGCATGTGGTGCCAAAGCCCTCCCCAGCTGTCTCGAACCACCTGCCCGGCGGGTTCGCCGTAAACGTAGATGAGCAGGGGATACTTACGGGTTCTGTCTATATTTGTAGGACGGATACAGCGGGCCGGTAAACGGATCCCTTCGCTAATTTCGACCTCAAAGAATTCCACCGGGGCGAGCTTGAGAGCATCAATCTTTGTATGAAGCTCTGCATTATCCTCCAGAGTCTTAATGATGGTATGGTCCGGGAGACTAACAAGACGGGTAACAGAGGGGGTATCTGCGTCTGACCGGGTCCAGACCGCAAATTTTCCTGATGGAGAGATGCGATAGGAGTGGGTGCCCCGGTGTTCGCTCTCGGGAGTCAGGCGGCTTAATCCTTGTCCGTCGAGCCCGATTCGGTAGAGATAGCGTTGGGAAGGTTCCTCGGGACTCGCGAGAAAGTAGGCCCAGAGGCCGGGGGTGTCGACATGGAGGAGGTCGATATCAAAATCATCAGTGGTGAGCTTGGTGGTCCTCGTTCCATCCCGGGAGACCCTGTAAAGCTGCTCCCAGCCATCACGTTCGCTGGTCCAGGTGAAATGTCTTCCATCCGGAGTCCAATGAAGGTCGTTGTTCATGATCACCCAGGTAGGATCCTCCTCGGTAAGAACCGTGCTTGCTCTTCCACTCCTTCTTTGGGCGATCATCACCACTTTGGTGTTCTGAGCTCGGTTTAGTTGTTGAATAACAAGCTCGTCAGAATTGTCGGACCCGGCCCATTCCATCCTCGCGAGGTAGTGTTCGCGTGGGTCTCCGGGAATCTGGATCCAGGTGGTTTCGGTAGTTTCGATTTCAACGACTCCCACCCGGCAGGAGGCATTTCTCTGTCCTGCCTTCGGGTAACCGAAGCGTGTCACCTTGGGGTATAGATTAGAGATGTTATCGACCAGAGTCTGCTTGCGGACGCCGGTCTCATCAAATTGCCAATATGCGATAGCCTTGCCGTCTGGGCTCCAGCGGAATCCATCCCGGACTCCGAGTTCTTCTTCGTATACCCAGTCGAAACGACCGTTAAAGATTTGGTTGTTGCTGTTGGTCGTCAGGGTCCGAATGGAGTGATCCTCGAGAGACTCAATATGGATGTTGGCTCCCCGGACATAGGCCACATGGGTTCCTCTGGGGCTGAGTTTCGCGAACATGAGCGAGGAGGGAGCGGCGTTGGGACCTCCCAGTTTATTCAGGGTTTTAGCCTGTAGATTATAAATCCAGTAGTCGCCTCGAGAATTACGGCGCCACACCCGCTCTGAATTTGTATAAAGGAGAAGAAGTGAACGGTCTGGAGAAAGAGCGTATCCGTCGATCTCAAGGGGGCTCTCCGACTGGTCGGTCACAAGCTCGTCGGCTGAAACGAGAATTGTAGGATGGTCCGGATTAGTGGCGGTAGATAACCATATCCCTTTGCTCTCCTTGTATTTTTCCTGCTCAGACTTTCGTAGGAAGGTATAGCTGTCGCCATCCTCAAGCCACTTCAGGTCAAAGCGCTTCTCCTTGAGGTCCTCCTTGTCGTGAATTCTAGCTAGAGACAGCGAAGCAGGAGGGGGAGAGGCATCAGACCATGAACCAGCGAGGCAGGTCAGTGCGAAGGGAAGGGTTTTGTAGCCTGTAAAGAGGGAGCCTTTTTTCATGGATCAGCGTTGTGGCTGGCTAGAGGCTGACAGGCTTATGGTGGAAATAAAAACATTCCGCGATGTTGATGTTCCCCTCTTCAGCGTGATGTGTTGGGATTTGCGAGGGCTTGCTGAGGCCCTTCCATAGAAGTTGATGCAATCTTGGTAACAGGAAGCATAAGCAGGGGGTATCAACCTTCAATGCTGTCGTGTTAGAACAATGAAATTTCTGATATTTTTACTAGTTTTTGCAGGAGCTCTGGTCAGCGCCGCGAGGGCGGAGAGCTCTTTTGTTCACCCGGGCTTACTCCACACCACCTCGGACCTCGAACGGATACACCTGGCTGTGTCTTCGCGGAAAGGTCCAATTTACGAGGGGTTCAAAATTCTGGAGGATAGCTCTTACGCTAAGTCTGACTATGGATTAAAGGGCCCTTTTCCCGAGTGGGGCAGGGCACCCAATATTCGGAAGGGTGAGGCGGAGAGCGATGCGCTGGCAGTATACCAGAATGCTCTGATGTGGGCGTTAACAGACAAGAAAGAGCATGCTCGCAAGGCGATACAGATTCTCAATGCGTGGACCGTGACTCTAAAGAAAGTGGGTGGAATCGATGGAGTTCTTGCGGCAGGCCTTCAGGGGTTCATGTTCGTGAATGCTGCCGAGATTCTTCGTCACACCGAATCCGGGTGGACGGAGACGGAGGCGCTTCTCTGTGAAAGATGGTTTCGCGAAGTATGGGATCCACCACTTGAGCATTATGCATATTTTGCGAATGGGAACTGGGAAACCGCGGCGCTTCAGACCCGGATGGCAATCGCGGTGTATTGCAGCGATCGAAAAATGTTTGAGGAGACTGTTCGATATGCTGTTGCCGGAGCTGGTAATGGAAGTATTCCGCACATGGTTGTATTTCCGAGCGGCCAGTGTCAGGAAACAACCCGGGCGCAGCACTATGCTCAACTGGGTCTTGGACTGCTGGGTTGTGTTGCAGAAGTAGCGTGGAATCAGGGGGTAGACCTTTATGGCTGGGGGAAGAACAGGATACTCAAAGGGTTTGAATATACCGCTCAATATGGGTTAGGCGAGAATGTGCCTTTTCGGCATTACCTTGATCGCACAGGTAAATATGGCCGAGGAGGACGCAACAACAATTACGATAAGATCTCCCCGTTGAGCCGGGGGAGTTTCTGGCCCATTTATGAGCGCATTTTCAATCATTACTCAAGGCGCAGGAATGTCCCGGCTCCTTACTCGGCCCAGGTTCTTGAGCTTAAGGGTCCGGAAGGGTTCAACAGGGACCATGTTGGGCTTGGAACTCTTTCTCACCGGAGGGAGAGCAAGGCGAGTCCAGTGGTGCGATCTGCGCCAGGGGTGCCCTCTGGATTTGTTATGAGGAGCTCTGGCCGAGGGGTAAGGATCTCCTGGGTTGGGTCTGTTGACCCGTTGGGGTGCAGTGATGCAAAAACTTATGAATTGATGAGGGCGTCCAGTCCTGATGGTCCTTTTCAGGTGATTGCGCCCT
>Ga0115011_10002247_pt1 | contig 13497 bp, 11 predicted proteins | sample TroAtlMetagenome_2_FD_88705 | JGI IMG/M metagenome (GOLD analysis project Ga0115011, IMG submission 88705) | Marine eukaryotic phytoplankton communities from Atlantic Ocean - Tropical Atlantic ANT8 Metagenome | ecosystem: Environmental > Aquatic > Marine > Oceanic | place: Tropical Atlantic... | reverse complement strand
TTGCTAGGCAAGTAGCATTAGCTGGTGGTGCTGAGGCCCTAAAGTATTTTAGATCAAAAAATCTGGTAGTGGAAAGCAAATCTACGGCCAAATTTGATCCAGTGACTTTAGCAGACAAAAGAACAGAAGCAGTTATGAGAAGGGCGATATTGTCTAATTTCCCAGAGGATGGCATCATTGGGGAAGAACATGAAAACATAAGCGGAACTTCAGGTATTAGTTGGGTTATTGATCCAATTGATGGGACAAGATCCTTCATTGCAGGGGCTCCAACCTGGGGCATACTTGTGGCTGTAAATGATGGAACTGGACCTTTTGCTGGGGTTATTTACCAACCTTTTATTGATGAGCTTTTCTTTGGTGGTTTTGGTAGTGCATACTACGAATTTAAAGGGAAAAGGGAAAAAATATTCACTAAAAAGTGTAAACATTTATCTGATGCGAAATTATTTTCTACTTTTCCTGAAATAGGAACAGCCGAAGAGCATAGAAAATTTCAGATTATAAATAAAAAAGTAAAGCAAACTAGATATGGCTTTGATTGTTATGCATTTGCGTTACTCGCTATGGGGGCTATTGATATTGTAATGGAAGCAGGTTTACAATCTTATGATATTCAGGGCCCTCAGGCTCTTATAGAATCTTCAGGAGGTGTCGTTTCTTCCTGGTCTGGAAATAATCCGCAATATGGTGGAACATTATTAGCGTGTGGGAGCAAAAATATTCATGATGAGATTCTTTTGCTTTTAACTAGAAGCTGATTTAATTCCTTTCGAGAGGAAGTCGTCTATATGACTCCAGGCAGTTTTTTGTATTTTGGGAGTCTCAAGAAAAACTTCGTGTTTGGCTCTATTTATCTCAACTAGTTTAGAATTTACACTTTTCTCTGCAAATCTCTTTATAGCTTCATTGTCAACTACTGTTTCTTCGGCACTCATAAAAATTAAAATTGGAATTTTTGGTGGTTTTGCTTTTTCTAATTTTTCGAGCTCTTGGGCAGTAGCAAGCCCCCAGCCAACTGTTGGAGGCCCCACCAAAAGTTTTGGCTCTGCTTTAACTATGCTTTGCAGGCGTTTAAATTGTTTTTCATCGCTTGTTAAGGCATTTTCTTTGGCTGAGGTCGTAAGTACATAGGGTTGTTTGCCCCCAGGATATAGTTTTATCTTAGCAATTCCCGGTGTTTTTATCACTGGGGCCAGACCTTTTATAAGGTTAAGGACAGCATTTTCAAACATTTTAGCACCCCATGCAGGTGCTGAAAAAATTGCTGCGGAGAAGCAGTGGTTTTTATTACTTATTGCCCGAAGACCTATTAAACCACCCATTGAATGACTTACTAGGACAAAAGGCTTTGGTAATTTTTTAATCTCTTCAAGCGACATTAAGGTTTTTAAGTCAGTTTGGTATTCTCTATAATCGTTAATGTGGCCGATATCTCGTCGCCCAAAATAGCGTTGGGACAACCCTTGAGAGCGCCAGTCTAGCGAAACTACAGAGAACTGCCGCTTTAAGAATTTTGAAATGGTATCTGAATACTTCTCTATATACTCTGTGCGCCCATTCAGAAAAAAAATAGTACCAATGGTTCCTGTGTTCCAGACACCATAGCGGATTTTAAAGCCATCTGGAGTATTAGTGAACCGTATTTTCCCCCCATCCGGGCGAAAATCTTGCAGTTTTGAATTCATTTTAAGAAAAAATGCTACTTAATTGCATTGCAATAGACATGGAACCTTCTACCTTGAGTCTGCCAGACATAAAAGCTCCGGTTGGACTTAATTCACCGGCCATTAGTTCTGACACAGTATCAAAATCAGCAATTAGTGTGCATTCAGCTTCCCCATCCTCAATTCTGATGCCATTTGAATCAACCATTATTGAGCCTTCTCCATCTATTTGAAACTTCACACTTGCTCCGATATCTTCATTCTCTAATTTCTTTTTGACGGCCTCCAAAGCCTTTTCCATTAAATCACTCATTTGTTTTCCTGCAATGTTAATTTAAGCACTTGAAAAGGATGCTTAGCTTTTAAATTTCTTGAGGGTTGCGTATACTAATAGATAAAAAAAATCAAAGTATTTTATGAATTAAATTTTATATTCTATATCCTTAGGTAACCGGTTATCTCGGTAATGGATATTTTTATTGCGGTGCATCTAATTCTAAATAGTTTAATTAAAAAAAGTGAAAATGACTGAATCTAATTTTAAAAAGGTTATTGCTGTCCTGGGTCCAACTAACACGGGTAAGACCCACTATGCTATAGATAGGATGCTAGCTCATAAAAGTGGATTAATAGGGTTTCCTTTGAGACTTTTGGCTAAAGAAGTTTATGAAAAAATTTGCAGAATAAAGGGTGTATCATCTGTCGCGTTAATCACAGGTGAAGAGAAAATATTACCAAAAAATCCTTCTTTTTACATTTGTACGGTTGAAGCAATGCCAACGAAGCAAAGCTTTGATTTCGTTGCAATTGATGAAATTCAATTATGTGGAGACCCTGACCGCGGTTATATTTTTACTGATCGACTCCTAAATTTAAGAGGAGAAAAGGAAACTTTACTTTTGGGTTCTGATATTATCAAGGAACGACTTAAGAATTTATGCCGCGATGTCGAATTTATTTATCGAACCAGGCTTTCTGAGCTCAAGTATTCAGGGTCAAAGAAAATTTCAAGGCTACCGCCTAGGTCTGCCATAATAGGATTTTCTATTGAAAGTGTTTATTCAATAGCAGAATTTGTGCAAAGACAAAAAGGGGGAGCTGCTGTAGTCTTAGGTGCTTTGTCTCCGAGAACTCGAAATGCTCAGGTTGAACTTTATGAAAATGGAGAAGTAGATTACTTGGTTGCCACAGATGCTATCGGTATGGGGCTGAATTTAGATATAAAGCATATTGCTTTTTCTAGCATAAAAAAATTTGATGGCAGAAGCTTTAGAAATCTTTTTCCAAATGAAATTGCTCAAATAGCCGGGAGAGCGGGACGAAATCAAGTTAATGGTAGTTTTGGTGTCACCGGAGAATTGGGAGATTTGGATTCTAGATTAATCAACCTATTAGAAAACCACAATTTTTTGCCAATTAAGAAACTTAACTGGAGAAATAGTAATTTAGATTTTAGCAGCGTGTTGCATTTAATAAAAGCATTAGAACAAGAGCCTCCTAATTCTGATCTTACGAAGGCAAGAGAGGCTGATGATATAATTGCTCTCAAATCACTATGGGGTTTTAGACAAGTAACCGAGAAAGTTTTAAACTCTTCGGACGTCCAACTATTATGGAATGTATGTAAAATTCCAGATTATAGAAAAATCTCACCTTCAGATCATTCTATGCTTTTAATGCAAATTTTTGAGTTTTTATCTAATTCTTGTAGAATACCGGATGATTGGTTACATTCCCATGTATTAAGATTAAATAAACTAGATGGAGATATAGATGTTCTTTCTAAAAGGCTATCATTTATTCGCACCTGGAGATATGTAGCTAATAGGAAAAATTGGATAGATGACCCAGTCTATTGGCAAGGTTATACGAGGGAAATTGAAGATAAATTATCAGACGCTCTTCATGAAAAACTTAAACAGAGATTTATAGATAAAAGAACTTCTATTCTTATGAAAGGTCTGAGACAAAGGGAGACATTAGTGGCGGAAATAAGGGAAGATAATGCAGTTTTTATTGATGAACAATTTGTAGGTAAGCTTAACGGATTTATTTTTGAACTGGATAAATCTATACCATTAGAACAAAAGAAGACATTTGCTTCGGCGGCATCATCAGCATTATCAGATAAGCTACAGCTGCTAGCTGAAAAGCTATATAGAGGGAATGATACGGAAATAGATGTTTCTGATCAGGGTGAATTTATATGGCGTGACAGTATAATTGGTACTTGCGAAAAAGGTAGTGATATATTTAAGCCTGAAATTGTGCCATTTGTTAGTGATTTCGTTCCTGAAGGAGTTCGGGATCAAATAAAACGGCGATTAGACCATTTCCTTAAAAGAAAAATAGATAATCTTTTTGAGCCACTTTTTAATGTTCAGAATGATGAGGCTATTATCGGGGTGTCTCGTGGCCTAAGTTTTAGACTTTATGAATCGCTAGGTGTTATTCCTAGATCAGTAGTAATGGATGAAGTGAAGAAAATTACTCAAGAGGAACGGGCTTTACTAAGAAAGCATGGTATCAGGTTCGGGCAATTTACCATATTTTTTCCTGCCCTTGTAAAACCGGGGCCAACTAAGTTAAGACTTATTTTGTGGGGAAAGTTTTTTGGTTTAAGTACAATACCTCCTGCTCCAGGTCCTGGATTGGTTAGCATAGAATTAACGGGCTCCGAACCTAAGGGTTATTTCCCTAGGGCAGGTTTAAGAGCAGCAGGAGATCGAGCAATTAGGATCGATATGCTCGAGAGGGTGGCAGATTTAATTAGGGAAGAAGATGGTGAGGCAGGATTTGAAGCAACAGCAAATATGTTGTCTTTAACTGGCATGAGCCATGAACAATTTTCTAATTTAATGGGAGGACTGAATTATAAAGTAACTGAATCAGAAAGAGTTAAAAAGAAATCGGAGCTTAAAGCCACTAACGAACAAGCTAGTGGTTTTAACGAAGAAGAAGAGATTAGGGAGAAAGTCTATACTTTTTCATATCAGAAAAAGAGTGAAAATACTTCTGTGAAAGAGAATAGCAATAGAAAAAGAAAACAAACTCATTTAGGAAGAAAAAATAATAAAAAAGAGTTAACAGGTAGAAAGAATTATGTGGGTAAAAATAATAGAGTAAAGAGAGATAATAATTTTAAAATTGATCCTGATAATCCGTTTTCGGCATTGTTGGCTCTTAAAGAAAAATGACCGTAAAGTCTAATGAGACTATCAGAATAGATAAGTGGCTTTGGTTTGCAAGGTTTTTTAAGAATAGAAATCTAAGTGCGAGAATTATTTCTCAAGGCAAAGTTAGGTTAAATGGTAAACGTATATCTAAGCCGTCTACATCCTTAAAAAAAGGTGATGCGTTAACCTTTCCCCAAGGAAATATTCTTCGATTAGTAAAAGTTTTAGAACTTGGAAAACGAAGAGGGCCGTTTAAGGAGGCTCTATCATTATATGATGAAATAGAAGAGAAAATCTATGTTGATAAGGCAGTTTTCTCAAACCAAGTGCCCCACGAAATTCCTAAGAAAAAAATGGAATCTAGGCCTGATAAAAGGCAAAGGCGGGATATTTTGAATCAAAAATATGCGTATTCAGTTGATTGTTAGGACTATTTTTGGCATTAGTGTTGGAAAACAGGTGATTAAATATTGACATACATTGTGAATGATAAATGCATTGGATGCAAGTATACGGACTGCGTTGAAGTTTGTCCTGTAGACTGCTTTTATGAAGGAGAAAATATGCTTGTAATTCATCCTGATGAGTGTATTGACTGCGGCGTTTGTGAGCCAGAATGTCCCGTGGACGCAATAGTACCTGACACGGAGCCTGGAGCGGAGGATTGGGTAGAATTTAACAGAAAATATTCAGAACTTTGGCCAGTTTTGACAACAAGAAGGGATCCATTGCCTGGATCAGATGAAAAAGATGGTGAGGAAGGAAAATTAGAAAAATATTTTTCCGAGAACCCTGGCGAGGGAGACTAAATGAAAGAAAATGATATTTGGCCATTAACAGCACTACAATAAGGCAGATAAAAAAAGCCCTTCAAACTCCTAAATTTTTCTGTTATTATTATGTTAAGTTTCTTTTATGCGGTTATTCATTTTTAGTAACCAACAAAAGCACAAATTTTAATGATTAGACGGTTTTGGTAGTGTGCCAAGACGCGTTAACTGTGGGTGAGATAATAAATGTTAGATTTTAAGACGGATGAATTTGTTGTTTATCCAGCGCATGGCGTTGGGAAAATTATGGCGGTAGAGACACAAAAAGTAGCAGATATTGAATTGGAGATGTTCATTGTTTTTTTTGATAAAGACAAGTTGACGCTAAAAGTGCCTACGGCAAAAGCATTAGAAGTTGGAATGAGGCCTCTTTCCAGTAGGGAAGTTATAGAAAAGGCTATTCTTACCTTAAAAGGAAAAGCTAGGGTCAAAAGGGCAATGTGGTCTAGAAGAGCAAAGGAATATGAAGACAAAATCTATTCAGGGGATCTTTTATCGATTGCAGAAGTAGTTAGAGATTTGCATCGAGGAGAGGACAAGGAACAGTCATATTCTGAAAGGCAATTATATGAGGCTGCGCTTGAGCGTCTGACGCGAGAGATGGCGATAGTTGATGGCCTAGAAGAGCAAATTGCTCAAGAGAAAGTAGACGAAGTATTAGGTGGTAGGGCTGCTTAAATTTACTCAGTTAAGGTAACTTCCAGAAATCCGACACCACTATGCGTCCCCGTAAAAGAAACCGGCCCTTCCCAGTAAGGTATAAATGTATCCATATATGATTTCCGGTTTATAGGCTTAATAGTAATGTTTAGATTCTCACTAGGAATTTCGATTTTCCAATCTAAATGGATCTTATCTCTTTTCGTCTGGCTCGGCACTTTAGGCTGTAGAATAAAGTTTTGAGGTTGGAGTGATTTATATTTGCCATCTCTATAAATCCTTGTGCCAGAAAAAAATGGCCTTCCACTTTTGCTTTTTACTTCGAACACCATGAGTTTGGAACCATCATAAAAATGTAAACCTAGCCAGTTCCACCCTGTTTGATCTTGATCTAGAAGTTGGCTTGTCCACTCCCTATCAGCCCATGCCATGCCGTCTACCTTGTGACTAACTCCATTAATTGTTATCACACCGGCAATTTTAAAAAAAGGTTGGCTGTAGTAGAAAGACTTTGCTCCAGAATAAGATTTTTCACTTATCCCATTCGTTCCGTTAAGAACCAGAGGTCTATCTGAACTCAGTTTAAGGCTATATGAGAATTTATCTCCATCGGCATTTAATTGAGCATTATCCCAATCCCCTGAGAAATTCCAGTCATCAATCCAGGCTTTAAAGGGAGATGCTTGGGCCCCAGCCTGTCCGACACCGCCTCGGGCAAACTTTTCTGAAAAAAAATGAGAATTTTTTGTTGTAACAGCTGCATGACCCATCCAAATTTGAGAGGTTTCCCACCCGTTCAAAATACCTGTATTGCCTAATGAAGATCTGAAAAGCGTCCATTGTACTCCTAAAGGTTCGCCCTCTTCATTTTTTAGATTTGCTGTGACGTACCACCACTCTGTTCTAAAAGAAGGATGAAAACCATGATCTTTAGGGAACTCAAGTTTTACATTTTGATCGACCGAAGAAAAACTATTCTTTGGCTGGTTAAGATTGGTAAAGCTTTTTGCATGCAGTTCGTGTGTTAGCCCAAGAAAAAACAATATTATGATAAATAAAAACCTATTCACTATTAAAAACCCTTAGGTAATCTTTTGCAGATGAGGAACTATTTCTAATTAGTGGTATTGCCAAGGAAATTGTAATAATTGATACTGACATGATTGTTAGCTTCATCCAGTCTTTGGGGTAAATTGCGTTTGGTAGTTCCCACCCGAAAGCAGTTACATTTATATATTTAGTTAATATATAGGATATTATTACACCCAGAGGTATGGCAAAAATTATAGCAATAATAGCAAGCATAATGGATCGGGAAAATTCTTGGAAGATTAAAATTTTGGTAGAGAAACCCATTGCCCATGCAGGAGCTAACTGACTTCTCCGAATTTCACTTATAGAAATAATAGTGCTAAAAATAGCTAACCCCGATATTATTAAGGTAAGCAAAGAAAGACTATTCGTTATCGTGAATGTCTTTTCAAAAATTTTAAGGGAAGAACTTTTAACCGTTTTCTGATCTGTAATCCAAGATGAGTCAAAAGGAAATTTTTTCCCTACTAGATCAATAAATTTATCAACTTCTTTTTCTTCAATTCTGACTGCATAAGTTCTAGGTTTAAGTTTAGGAAAATTTAATATGAATCTATTGAGAGGTATCATTATTTGAATCTTAGGGTTTCCATAGTCTGAGTAGATTCCACTAATTTTTTTATCATATAAACCAGTAGGGAGGTTCACAGTTAAGTTGTCTCCAACTTTTAGCCCTAACTTTAATGCAAACTGTTCATTAATGAGCCACCCCATATTGGATTCAATATCAGCCCAACAATCATCAAGACATTCAAGCAATGGCCAATTTTTTCTGTAAGTGTCATGTGGTTTAAATGCAAAAATGCTAGCTGGATGATCTTTAATTTTAAGGTTTGTTCCGTAAATTGGAAGTATAGTTTCAGAGTGTAAATTGATGAATTCTACGATTTCGGGTCCAAATTTTTGATTAGGAATTTTAAGATAAATTTCAGCTGCCAACCTTTTGTCTAGCCAAGAAGTAAATGTCATTCGAAAAGAATTAACCATTCCGCTCACGCCAATATTAATGGAGAAAGCCAGCATTATTGCCATTAATGCGATGTATAGTAATTGGGTTTGAGATTTAGTTTCTGACCAAAACCATTTAGCACCTATGGATTGGCTAAAAAAAGAAAAAGCGTCGAGTATTTTCATTAACATGTAGGGTAATAAGAGAGTGAAGCCTAATAGCACTGAGGTCATTAATAAAAATGAGAATATAAGATTGTTTGAAAATATAAATAAGATAATTCCCACAGCTAAGAAGTTAATCCCTATAACCAAGAGTAAAGTCGCATTAGATCTGTTTTGGGAAACTAGACTTACGTAATGGACATTTGAAAGAATATTGAGTTTGTTAATTTTAAATAGATAATTTGATGACGCTAGTAAAACACCTACTATAACTATAGATGAATTGGCCAGCCACAAGCTTATTGGTAGAGCAATGCCATCAATTGCAGGAACTCCAAACAAGCCTTTCAAGGTACTGTTTACATCAGGTAATAAAAACGTAGCTAAGTAATAACCAAGAATTGTTCCAAGGAGACTACTTATTATACCTATTATGATTAACTCAATTATTATGGCTATATTAAGCGAAATTTTCGAAACTCCCATTACAGATAAAGAGCCAATTAATTTCCGTTTTTGTTCAATTCCCAAATTGATCGCTGAATAAAAGATAAAGATTCCAACAAAGAAAGCTAAGAAACCAAAAGCAGTTAAGTTGAGATGGAAACTTCTAGTCAGCTGATTGAAATCTGAACTAGAATTTGAGTTAACTAGGGTTAATTTATTCTCATTTATGAACGCATAGTCTAAGTCGTTTTCTGGAGAGTATAGTTCTAGGCGAGAAATTAGACCTTTTTGATTTAGAATTTCTTGAGCAATTCCTATATCCATTACTATTTCATTATCGGCAAGGTTCTCATTTATTGCTATTTTTGAGAATAATCCCTCTTGGTTTGCGCTTACAGCAGTCAAGCTATTGGCAAATACCGTGTAGGGAGGGCTAATAAAATCAAGTAGTTCGCTTAGGTTGGCTCTCGAATCAAAGTAATTTGAGTTTTTCGAAATTGGGTCTAATCCAGATATTTCATATTCTCCATAATTTCCCTTAAATGTTCCAGAAATTACAGGACTAACCAAAATACCTAACTTTCGAAATTTAGAGAAAATATCATCAGAAAAGAAATTTTTTTCTGATGATATTAGTATGGGAATTTGTGATATTTCATAGATTGATGCGGCTTTGTCGTAGGAAAGCTTAGCTTGTTTATTAATTGTAGCTACACCTGACCATAGGGCAGATGCAATTGATAAGCACAAAATTATTAAAACCAGTTGGATTGGCTTTTTCTTCCAGTGTGATGAGATGGTAAGAACAGTTAGTAAAATAGAATTCAAGATTTTAACTTTCCATCCTTAAGTTTCAGCTTAATGTCTAGCTTGGAAGCGAAAGCTTTACTGTGTGTCGCTACTAACAATGTCGCACCAATTGAATTTATCATATCCAACAGCATTTTAATTATGACTTTCGAATTTTGATCATCTAAATTTCCAGTAGGCTCGTCAGCAAACAATACTTTTGGCTTTGCTATTATCGCCCTGAGGATTGCGACCCTTTGTTGTTCTCCTCCAGAAATTTGATCAGGATATCTATTTAGCAAATTTTTTAAACCTGCTGTTTCAATAAGTTGCTCTGCTAAATCGCTGTCCCATTTCCCAGATAGACGGGCATGAAATCCAATATTTTGCCAAACTGTTAAACTATTTATCAAATTGAAACTCTGAAAAATTATAGCTAATTCATTCCTTCGTATTAGGGCTCTTTCTTTTTCAGTTGAGTTCCATATAGAAACATTATTGAATTGTATTTCACCCCTGGTTGGAGGTTCAAGTGCAGAAAGAATATTAAGAAAAGTACTTTTTCCTGAGCCACTCTCTCCAATCAGAGCAATTGTTGATCCTTGAGTTATATCAAGGTTAATATCCTTGAGGGTGTAGTGATTTTCATTTCCTGGATAACTTTTGGATAGGTTTTTAACCTTAAAAATAACTTTGGTGGGTTTCATGTAATCAGGCTGCAATTAGTTCATATCAAGGGCATTTTTTTTGAGCAGCTCGATTGGAATGATGTCTAATGCTGATTTATGTGTGGAGGCGAGTGAGACCTTAGGAGCACAGCCTTCATTCTCAGCTTCAAGCCAGCGGGTAGCGCATAGACACCACTTATCTCCAGGGTTCAAACCTTCAAAGCCAAACTCTGGTTTCGGCGTAGTCAGGTCATTACCTTGCTTTTTGGAAAAGGCTAGAAATTCCTCGGTCATATAAGAGCAAACAGTGTGGCTGCCCACATCTAGAGCATTTGTGTTGCAACATCCATCCCGGAAAAATCCAGTCATAGGATCAAAAGAACAAGGCTGTAGTTCTCCATCTAAAACGTTTACACTATCATATTTACCTAAAAGAGGGTTTTTCATGAAATTTTGCTCCCGTATTTTTAATTCACGAATTATGTCTTATTATGGGAATAACTAGTATTTAACACAGAAAGTTCAATATTATAAATTTTTTTGAATACCATATTAATTAATATGAAGGAATAAATTTGGATAAAACATGGTATGAGCATACCTTAGAAAATAGTTTTAAAAGCAATTTTCAACTCAAAAGCAATTCAAATTATGATGTTGTTATAGTAGGAGGTGGGCTAGCTGGCTTAAGTTTGCTACTACAGCTGGTGGAATCTGGTTTAGACGCACTCCTTATTGAATCTGAAGTTATAGGGGCGGGAGCTTCAGGAAGAAATGGTGGTTTCTGTTCACCAGGCTGGTCCCAAGATTATGATGCTCTATCAAACTATTTGGATCTAGAAACTGTTAAAGAATTGGATAGGATTGCATCATTAGGAGTTATGTGGATGAGGAAAAAATGTCATGAAAAAGGTTATGAAAATACATACTTGACGGAAGGAATCATAACATGCTTTTTGAATGGGAAGGAAAGGGAAGTTGAACAGAAGGTAAAAAATAGTAACAAAATCTTTGGATCTAACAATGCATTCTTAACCAAAAATGATTTGCGAGACATTTTAATTTCAGACCGTTATCTTTTCGGAATTAGAAAAGATAACGCTTTTCACTTCCATCCATTAAATTTTATGAAATCATTGGCCAGTGAGTGCACTGCTAAGGGAGCAAAAATTTCTGAAAAATCGCGATTAATTAGTTTTGATAAAAACTCTAATCATTTCAATTTAAAGATCTCTATAGGGAAAGAAATTAAAACAATTAGATCAAATAAAGTAGTTTTTGCTACCGGCGGCTATGCAGGCTCAGAAATAAAGGCGTTACGGAAATACTGGATACCTATAAAAACTTTTATAGGTGTTACTGAACCTCTAGGAAAAAGAATTCAGGATCTATTTAAAAGGAATTTTGGGTTTAGTGACAATAGGCGGGCAGGAAACTATTTTCGGATCGTTGGAGGTGATAGAATTTCTTGGGGAAGAGGAATTTCAGCTTTTGGAGATATTTCCGAAAGTCTAATAAAAAAACAAGTTTCTGACGATATTAACTTCTTTTTTCCTCAGCTTGGAGGAATTAATATAGATTATGCGTGGTCTGGGAAAATGGCCTATGCTAGCCACATGATGCCTTATGTAGGCCCTATACAGGCAGGAAAAGAAGAAGGCTTATTTGCACTTACAGGTTTTGGGGGGCATGGGATGAATACTGCTCCCGGTGCGGCAATTATTTTGGCTGATCACTTGATTAGCGGTGGGAATAGTTGTGATGTATTCAATGCTTTTAAAAGAACATGGAATGGGGGATTCTTGGGGCCTTATGCTGCAGAAATCAAGTATACTTATCTAAGATTGCGAGATTATTTAGAACAAGTCTATCAGAGGCATTAGAGACGATGTTAGGATCTCAAAGTTATTTCTTTAGCGAATAAACTTGCTATCAAGTTAAGCATTGCTACAAAAACCAAACTAAAAAATACTGTTTCAATACCTGCCGAAAATGATTTTTCAACAGCGACAATTTGCGAGGCATTCAGATTCACTAAACTTCCAGGTTCTATAGAAAATATGTCATCAGGTGATGTAAATATTTTTTCAGTTGGCAAAAAATTCATCGAACGTTTGATGGTTAAAACAAAGATTGCTGAAAAAAAAGCTACCCCGAACGTACTTCCAATTTGACGAAACATGGTTAATGCTGCAGTGGCTGTTCCTATTTGATTAATGTTTACAGTATTTTGAACTGCAGTGGTTACAACACTAAGTTGTGGGCCTAAACCTATCCCAATTAATAACAAAATAAATCCTATCGTTACCCCATTAGTTTCAGCGTTCATTCTACTCATCCAAAAAAGTCCTGCTATCAAAAAGATACTCCCGAAAGTGGGCAATAATTTGTATTTTCCAGTTTTACTCATAACAATTCCGCAAGTTGAAGTTGAGGCAATTATCCCTATTGTTAATGGTAGTATTTGCATTCCTGAAGATGTTGGTGAATATCCTTTTGCCATCTGGAGGAAAACTGGTGTGAAGGTCAACGTGGAAAGCAAGACAACTCCTGAAAGAAATCCGATAAAAACATAGGCCGAAAAATTATTTAATTTAAAGAGGTCCATTGGTAATAAAGGGTCATCTGCCAAAAACTCTATTCGAACAAATACCCAAGTAGATATAAAACATATAAGTAATAGAAAGTAGAAGAAACTAGATCCAATTTTAATTTCTTTTCCTGAAAAGCTTGCAATTAGGACAAAAGTTGTAAGAGCTATGCTTAAGAAAAAAGCACCCTTATAATCTATATTTGAAGGCTTTCTTTTATGGGGGATTTTGAAGCCAAACTGAAATATTATTTGGGCGAAAATGCATATGGGGATATTAATTAGAAATATCCAATGCCAGCTAAAGTTATCTACAAAAAAACCTCCCAAAAGTGGTCCAATAATAGATGAAGTTCCAAACACTGCGGCAAATAAACCTTGGATCTTACCTCTTTCTCTTGGAGAGACAAGGTCTGCAGCTAGTGTGAGGGCTAGAACGAAAAGACCCCCTCCTCCTACTCCTTG
>Ga0115011_10002245_pt1 | contig 13504 bp, 7 predicted proteins | sample TroAtlMetagenome_2_FD_88705 | JGI IMG/M metagenome (GOLD analysis project Ga0115011, IMG submission 88705) | Marine eukaryotic phytoplankton communities from Atlantic Ocean - Tropical Atlantic ANT8 Metagenome | ecosystem: Environmental > Aquatic > Marine > Oceanic | place: Tropical Atlantic... | reverse complement strand
TAGGAATTGTTTCTTTAATATCAGGAGATCCTCCAGGTAAGGCTATCTTTAAGGCACTTGGTGCAGCATTAGGTGGAGCACTTGGAACCTTTATACCTATTCCTGTTCTTGGTACATTGATTGGTGAGACAATTGGTGTGTTTGTTGGTGAGTTATTATATTATCTGATTATAAAACGAGATCCTAAAGCAGCATTTCAGTTCCTGAAAGATAGCTTTATGAAGATCTTTAATGTAGGAAAGAATATATTCCTATTCTTTAAGGATGGATTTAGTAGGTTTATTACTACCTTCCCAATGGTGAAGTTCCCTGCTCAGAGTATTGGGCACTATATGTACAAGGCATTGTCTATCAATCCCATCTATAAAGGGATGATGGATTTTGAGGTTCCTGGTTGGAGGGTTATACCTAAATGGATTCGTGGATTCTCATTAAAGAAATTACTAAGTTCTCTTCCCAGTATTCCTGAGATGTTAGGAACTATATTTAATTTACATCCTTTGTTAAAAATGTTAGTTAAGGATGGAAAGGTAGAAGGGTTCCCTGCAATATGGCAGTTGATGAATCCTGTCTTTATGATTAAGCATCTGAAGGAATCATTCTTCCCATCTAATGGAGGTGGACCAAGTAAACCAACTGTAGAACAATCTCAATCTGTTTCAGAGGTAGGTGAACCTAAAAAAGAAAAGAAGAAGAAGGAAGATCCTGTAAAGAAAGAGAAGAAGAGATTAAACAAATTGTATAAGAAGAAGATTGAAAAAATTCATACTTCTATAACTGATTTTGTTATGGGTGTAGGTGAAGCAATGAAAATTCCTTTAGTCGAGGAGGAAGCAGACACACCTAAACTACAGGTTGCTGGTGCTACTACTAAGAGTACAAGTTCAACTAATGAAAAGATATCTTCAGTGAGTTCTCATGCTTCATATGAAGAGGGTGCGGGAACAACTGTTATTGTTCAGGATAATAGTACTACATCAGCACCATCTCCAAATAAAAAGGAAGAGTTGGTAGTTAGTTCTTCTGGTGGAGGTGGAGAGGATCCGTATGAGTCTCTTGATCAGTTTGGTTAAATATAAGTATGGAGTAATAATAAAATGACCGAAAAAGTACTTGGATTAGCTGCAGAACCATCTGCAATTAAATCTGTATCAATTATATCAAATAAAACTGGTGAGGCAGTAGATATCTCACCAGGAATTTCTATGCTTATGTATTTTGAGAGTATTCTACAGGATACTCTTAGAGTTACTATAAGGTTTGTTGATTCAGGAGATTCTACTAAGGAAGGTAAGACTGTAAGAGAAGGTCTACCTCTTGTAGGGCAAGAAAGAGTTGAGATTGAGTTTGAGGATAATAATGAGATTGCTATAGGAGCAGATCCAAAATTAGTTTTGTATGTTAATAAGATAACACCTGTAGAAAATGATACTAATATTGAATTGATTCAATTAGAATTAGTATCTAAGGAGTTTATATTAAATGAAAAGATAAGAGTTAATACTAGGTATGATGGTAAGATTAGTGAACATATTACGGATATATTAAAAGGCAATGAGAATTATCTTGCTACAGAAAAGGAATTAGATATTGAAGAAGTTGAAAATAATTTTAATTTTATAGGTAATAATAAGAAACCATTTTTTATGGTGAATGCATTATCAAAGAAATCTGTACCTGTGGGTAAGAAAGGAAAGGCAGCAGGGTTCTTTTTTTATGAAACATCTGATGGATTTCATTTTAAATCATTAGATACTTTATTAGACCCCTCTAAAAATGAAAAAGTTAAATCTGTTATCTATAATGAAACACCTGAATCTAAAGGGGTAAACATACCTGAAGGATATGATATGAAAGCTTTAGAATATAAGTTAGATAATCGTGTTAATGTTCAAGAGAAATTAAAGTTAGGTGCTTATGATAGTAAAATAATATTATTTGATCCTTTTGATTGTTACTATCAGGTAGTTACTGATAAAGCAGAGGATAAAGATACTGAGCAATCTGCAGGTAAAGAACTACCTGTATTAAACAATGAGTTTGAGAGAGTTAATCAACCTCAGAAAAATTCTACTAGGACTACTTATTGTTTGGTTGATAGGGGATCATTACCAACTGGAGATACCTCTGAGCAAATTGACGGTGCAGAGGCACAGAATTTTGAGTATCTAAACATAACTAATCAGGCAATCAGAAGGTATAATCAATTCTATGCATCAAAAGTCACGATTACCTTACCTGGAGACTTTTCATTACATGTAGGTAATGCTATATTTGTAGATGCACCTGGATTATCAGCAGAAAAAGATGGTGGAACCGACCAGGAGGCTGGTGGGATATATATTATAGCGGATTTATGCCACTATTTGACCACGGAGGTAACCTATACTAAATTAAATTTAGTTAGGGATACTGTTGGTAGAAAGGGTACAGCAAGCTAACACTAGGAGAGAACCTATGACTATTAAACACGATCTAGAACATGAAGTATACCTTGACCCTAAAGATGGTAAGGAGCATACTAATCATGGTATGCATGAGTATACTAAAGAAGATCTAGAAAATGTTCATGCTGACTATGATGTTTATCATAAGGATGATGTGATAGATAACAATGAAGGTAAGATAAATGATTATCATACACGTCATGAAGATCAGCACTTAGAAATTTATTGCGATAATCATCCAGATGCAGCTGAATGTAAGGTATACGACGATTAATTAACCTATGGATATCGGGGGATCATTATTTAATTCGGGCTTTTTAGGTGCTGACTTCTTTTGGTGGGTCGGACAGATTGCTGACGACTCCACTTGGAGAGATAATATAACCCCAGGTAAACATGCTAACAGGCAAAAGGTTCCAGGATGGGGAAGAAGATATAAGGTAAGAATTATTGGTCTTCATGATAAAGAAGAGGAGGCTGTTGCATCTGATCAGTTGCCTTGGGCACAGGTAATGTACCCAGTTACTGCTGGTGGAGGTCAGGGTAGTGCGTTTCAGACTGCAAACCTCCGTCAGGGTAACTTTGTATTTGGATTCTTTTTAGATGGTAAAGAGCAAAGTGTTCCTGTTATTATTGGAGTTCTTGGTAATAATGCTCAGACAAAATTAGCACAAGATGGAATAGGAGCAGCTGCAGAAGGTAAAAATAATTTTGGTGCAACAAGTGGATTTTCTGATGGTGAAGTTCCTAAACAAGGAGCATCTAAAGAAGTAGTACCTGAAACTGATTTGGTTGTTGAGAAACCAAAGTCAAATGAACAAGCACAGGAAGAAGCAGCTCAGGGATTACCTACTAATAATCTAGGAACTCCTGCAAATAAACCAGTATCTCCGCAACAACAGGCAGATATTGATAATGCTAGAAGACAAGGTGAAGAACTGGGATTAGCGGGTGAAGAATTATTCTCTTATATTAGGGAGAATGTTCAGAAAGGTATTGAGAATAGGATTAAGAATGCAAATGCTGCTGATGCACCTGTTTCTCCAGGAGCAACCAAGGAAACTGCAGATGCTATTCATCTAACTGGTGCTGCTGATGTTATAAGAGATGATTTATATGAAAAACCTATACCTGTTATGAAACCTGATGATATTGTTGGGTCTTCTCTAAAGTCTATGCAAATTGTTATGGATAATATGACGCAGGATGTTGATAAGTATATGAAAGCCTTGAAGGATGGTGGATATATTGATGCGGTTTCTATGAATAAAGACCTACGTAATCTTAAGGCAGTTCAGGCAAATGCTGCTTGTGAGATATCAAAGTATATGAAGATTATAATGGATAAGATGATGGAATATGTATCAAAGACATTGAATAAAGAATTGGCAGATAAGGTTGCTAAGATGCCATCTAGTCAAAGGTGGATGATGGCAGATATGAAAGAGTTAACTGGAAAGCAAACCCTTCAGAATTATAATCAGATTGCTGATAATATGTGTGGAACTATAGAACAGGTTTTAGAAGATACTTTAGATACTGGTGAGATAATTAAACAGTTCCAAGGTAGGATAGATCGTTCAGTTGATCAGCAAATTAGGGATAGAACAGGACTTTCTGGTGGAGATCCAGGTACTGATGCAACACTTGATATGTTAAATGCTGCTCAAAATGTTGCAAATTCATACAGTGCATCAACTCCTGATCCAGATTCTATAATGGGAATGACTTTAGAAAGTGCCCAACAAACTGTTACAGATTTGACAAAAGAACTTGATTATCCAACAAAACCAAAATTAAAAGATTGTTTTGCAGAAGATTTGGCAGCAAAAGTTATAAGTCAGAATAGGGAATTAATTGATACTGCAAATGATAATATTATCAAGAGTATTAATTATTTTATGAATGATATGCAAAAGATGTTGACAGAATCTGGAGCAACTTCTACTGGTAGTAAGTCTGTTGCTGGCCAGATAATGGGATTTACTGATGAAGAAGTATTAGATCAAGTGAGAGGAGGTACTGCATATATTACTGCAACATCTGTTCCAACTGGTATCTATGGAAATATTAGTCCTGGAATTACTACAAGTTTGGGTAAGGGATGTGTAGTTAATATTAAAGTAGATGCTGGTGGTCTTTGTGGAAAGGGTGCTGCACAAGCTGAACATTATACATGGATAGAAAGAGGAACTAATTATGTTAGTGGTAATCAATCAGGAACTATCTGTGATACTTCTGGAATTGGTACTGGTATGGTGATTAATATGAGTGTTGCTGGAGGTGAAATACAAACAGTACAGGTTCATACTATGGGTACTGGATATAAAGCAGGAGATATTATCTATCCTCATATGCAAGGAGGACCAGGTTCTATTGCTGGTAATGGATCCTTTAAATTGGAGTTAGTACAAGGTCCAATTAATCCAGGTGGTATTGATATAATTAAGAAAGGTGCTGATTATAAAGATGGTGATGTTATATTTGTTGACCAGAATAATTTTGGAGTTAGGTCAACTGATGCAACATTTACTACTACATCTACTAGTACTAAGATTGATAAGAAATTGACAGGAACGGGACAAAGTTTAGATGATATATTAGGATCTATTACTTCTGTTGGTGGACTTGGTGCAGGGGATAATGGTAATTTAACTCAAGCATTACAGTTTAAGAATATTACTGGTAATGTATTCCCGTTTGAGTTGCCTCCTAATTTGGCGGTTTCTGATATGTATAAGATGGGGTCGGGTGGTTTATCTAAAGAGGATGCTGAATTACCAAACGTTTCTAACGTTCATAAAAAAGTGAAACCACTTGAACAAAAGCCACTTCAAGGTATACCATTTATAGAACCTGATATTGGTGAACCTGAATTGAAATTTGATGAAGTTAGATCTAGAATAAATGCTTCTGGTTTATCCTGATAAATATCTAATATGTATTCAGGATATAGTATAGAATAGATGGCAATTGCTGCAACCCAGTTTAATGTATTTGGAAGTCCCACACAGAAGGAAGTTAGTGTGGGATATATTTCTAGTGTTAGGGGTTTTGTTGATGGAGTAAGTTTATGTGAAGCAAATGATTATGAGAAAGAGAATCCAAATACTGCATTTATTCTTAGGAATAGGCAAAGTGTAAAATATCTTGGTATAGATGAGGTTAATGCATAAATACCAGATGATGTAGAATCGCCAGCAGAAGGAACACCAGCAGAACCATGCTCTGGAGAGGGTGCTGTTGATTTTCAGCATGAATGTAGTCGAGTTCCTCAAGCACATCTTTATGGTGGAGGAGGTGTAGGTGCTTTTGCTAATCCAGTTATTGGAATTGATGGTGGTCTATTAACATTAGATATTGTAGCACCTGGTTTTGGTTATCAATATCCACCTAAAGTTGAAGTTAAAGATGAATGTGGATTTGGTAAGGGTGCAGTTGTTAGAGTTGGTGTATCTGATGGTGATAATTGTGTAGAGTCTTGGAAATATTATAAAGATGAATTAGATGAGAATCAACCTGAGATATGTGCTGATACTAGTATTCCATATGGTAAAGTATGGGGTGTTAATGGAAAAGATCTTGGTGATTGGGATCCTGAAAAATATTCTAGATATGCAGAAGATCCTTTGATGAATGAGATTGATAAGTATCTAGAGAATCTTAAGAACTTAAAGAATCCTTGGTGGAATAGTCAGAAAGAATTAAATAAACAGCATATTACTCGGTCTAGTGATGGAGAAGTAACTACTATAGGATATGGTGCTACTGCTCCTGGATGGTCAGATTTTATGAATCTGTATGGAATTTCTCCAGTAGAACCATCAGATGAACCTGGATCTGCACATGGTGGTGAGACTTTTGATTTTGAGTGGGATATATCTTTTCCTTGGAGTGGTCAATATATTTTTAGAGGTTTGTATGATGGTGATATTAATACTGGTGATTTATATGTCGATAATCAGAAGATAACCTCATTAAATGCTAAGAACGGAACTGCTGAACCAGTTAAATATGAAGTTGGTATTGCTACAACAAAGAAAGTAAGTTTTAAACTTCATAATGAAGCAACCACAAAGGAAGCACCAATACAACCAAGTAAAGAACCAATAACCAGAATAGCAGGTGGAAAGTTTATAAAAGAAGGTAAGAATTATTTCTATAAAGTATCTGGAAATGATCTTGTTGATATAGATTTTGATTTTGCTTGGGATAATAGTATTGGATTACCACCAACAGAAAAAGTATCAAACATTGCAACTCAAAAATCAGTTCAATTTAAGATAACTACTGCTGCTGGATATACCAATGGTATGGAAATTGCTGCGTTGAATATGAAATATGAGGCGACTGCGAGTACTAGTACACATAGCAGAGGAAAAAGAAACCAAGTAAATGAAACTACTAGTCGGCAGATTGTAGTGGGTAAAGAATATGAAGTAAGATGTTACACTTATGGAAAGACAAAACATGGAGCTAGATTGAGAACTAGGAGGGTTGATGGTAAAAATGTTTTGGAGTTTGAAGAGTATAAAGATAATGATTGGAATGATGTAATTATTACTCCTTCAGAAGGAAGGTTTTATGATCTTAAGGATGGAGAATATGAGGCTACGGCTAAGTTTAAAGTTGATGCTGAAATTGTTGATAATACTCCTACAGATAGACCTGCTATTAGTAAACTTACAATACAAACAGAGAAAGATCCATTAGTCTTTGAGGTTCCTAAGACTGATCGTCAACTGCCTAATAATAATGTAAAACAAAAACCTTGGGTAAAGAGTTATCAAAATGATACTAACTGGATACGTAATGGTAGAGTTGCTTTTCTAAGAACACATGCTGTTTTTCCAGTTCATGATGCTTCATTAAATGATAATCAAAATAAAGGAACATGGCATATTAACATCACATCTTCAGGTAAGTATACTGTTGAAGTTCAATCAGATGATACTGCAAAAATGGATTGGGATGGTAATCTTATAGGAGAGACTGCATGGAATGACCAAAAAGTAAAATCATTTACTATTGATAATGTTCCTACAGGTATTCATAAATTGTCAGCAACAGTTAAAAATAATTCTAAGTTTGGTGAGTCTTGGTATAATAATCCAGGAGGGGTTGCATGGAGATTGAAAGATCCTTCTGGGACAGAGGTTGCTACCAGTCTTGATCCTTTTAATGATGATAGTCTTGCAAATAATTTAGGTAAAGGTGGTAAAGATTACCAACAAAAAGGTAGTATGAGTAAGAAAGGTAACTTTAAGAATGGTAGAAAATATAGAGTAACATTTGATAGGCTTTCAGGTACTCCAACTCCTCTTATTGGTGATACTGGAGATGTAACTATTCAACCTGAGACTAATGATCAGAAGATTGATTTCTTTGATCAAGGTATAAGGAAAGGTAATACATTACAGATTATTACTCCCCAAAACGCAACCTTTTCTGCAAGAAATGCTTATCAATTATCAAAGGCAGATACTAGAGTATTTTATCCTTCCAATATAAAAACTACAGTGAGGAGTGTATTTAATACATTACAATATATTGATAAAGCAAATAGAAGACTATGGAAAACAACTAATAAAGGTGGACTCTTAGGTAAGTATGGTATTGCTCCTTATGATACTGCATTAGCTCTCCCTGATATGCCTTATCCAGGTAATCATACAATTGTGTGGGGAAATATTAACTTTCCTGTCTCTACGAATTATAATATAGATGTTCATGTTGATGATGATGTAAAAATATCAATAGGTGATCAAGTTACATTTACTAAAATAGGATTTACTCATGGAAAAGATGCGACTACTTATGATAGTTTTGGAGATGCAGTTCAAGCAGTTGGTCAAGGAAAGTTTGGTCACACTGGACAGACAACTCATACTTATTTCATAAAGGCAGGAACATATCCTATTACTGCAGAACTTCATCAGATTCCTGGTGGTCAATGGCCTACAACCAACCCAATGGCATTGGCAATTGATATAAAAGCAGAAGTAGCATATAAAACAGTTGCAGATCCTAAGACTTGGTATGAGAATCCAATGGGTGTTGCATTAACAATAGAAGCACCACCACCTGCACCACCTGCAGCAATAGTTCCACCAGTATTAGCAGAGGGAGAATGTCCAGAGAGTCCTATTTGGCACACTCGGATGAAAACTGATGGTGCTCCTTGGTATCCAGTTAAATTTGGTTATTGGCATAAGTGGACAAATAAGTATGCGATATCTCCAATTCCTCCTCTTAATACACCTGGTACAGATGGTACAGGTAATCAGGATGGATGGAAGCAAACTTGGACAGTAGATGCACCTTATGAGGGAGATTATACATTAAAAGGTACTGTTGATAACTTTGGTATTATTGAGGTTGATGGTGTGGAAGTTGCAAGCAGAAAGGATGATCCTAATATTACATTTAAGGATGAAGAATATAAGAGAGCTAGTTTAGATGTAGTAGTAAAACCTAAAGATACATCTACGAATAAATGGCCACAAGAAACGAAGGTTTATTTATCTGAGGGGTCTCATACAATAAGTGCTACTATTGCTAATTATAAAAACTATGAGACTAAGAAAAAATTCTTTAAGGAAAAGGTTTTTAGTACAAAGGATTGGCAGTCAGCAGCACCTATAAAGAGTAGTAGGAATAATAAACCTCATGGTATAATGTTTACTAAACAGTCTGGTAAATATTATCTTAATGCATATGGTAATGATATAGTAGATGCTGATCTTGCGTATGTATGGGATGCTTTAGAGGGTGATTCTCCTCCACCACCACCTAAGACAGCACAAGCTACGTTCTGGGTTTATCAGTCTGGTGCTAGTGATGGATTAAAGTTTACCTTTACTGCAAGGGATAGATCCCATAGCTTTGTTATAGACTCAGATAAGTTTGTACACAATGCTGCTCCAAAGGAAATAAAGGTTACTGTTAAAACTAATATGGATTATGATGTAGTATCAAGTAGGAATAGTGGTACTACTGAACAAGGATGCCTTGACCCAGATACTTTTGGTATGTCTGGAAAGGAGCAAGACAGTGGGCAAAGTAAATGTATTTTCTGTGATAAGGTTGGTTCTAGAGACGATGATGATGATTTACAGGTCAAAACTACTAATGTGTCGGGAGTTTTCACTGCAGGTTCTTCAATATCATCTGGATCAAGTAAACATGATAGTTGGGCAATAACTTATAAGTTAAGTAATATACCTGGTACACCTCCTAATTATACACCACCAAGTGTAACTAAGATAACGATACAAACAGAAAAAAATCCTTTAGTCTTTGAGGTTCCTAAGACTGATGCTATACCATCAAGTATAACAGGACCACAGAAAGCTTGGGTTCGTGTTGGAAGTTGGCCTGGTGTTTTCCCATCTAATACAAGTACTTTAGGTGATCAATGGCAAACTGGTGAATGGACTGTTAATATAACTACTCCAGGAAATTATACTATGGTATCAGGTTCTGATGATAGATGTAAAATCTTTTGGGATGGTAATGAAGTTCATGGAAGGTCTAGAGGTCAAAGAAGAACAATTGCTAATGTTCAACCAGGTATTCATAAGTTAAAGGGTCAAGTTTTAAATAAAGCTAAGTATGGAAGTGATTTTAAGAAAAATCCTGGTCAATTAAGGTGGACACTAACCGATCCTTCTGGGACAGAGGTTGCTAATAGTGCAGATCCTTTTGGAGGATCTAATCCTGCAGATAATCTTGGTAAAGGTGGTGATCAGTGGAAAACAAATGGTACTATTAAAAAGAGAGGTTCATGGAAAGCTGGTAAGAAATATGAAGTTACTTTTACAAAAGGATATGGTCGCAGACCAGATGGTAGTGCGATTATTAATGTACCAGATCCTACTATTCGTGAGTCTGGTTGGAAAACAGAGGAACAAAAAGTAATTAAACCTAATCCTTTGTTGTCATTTAAGAATCCTTGGGATCGTTTAGAAACCGTAGATGTTTTTCAGATGTCTTCTGCTTCTACAGTAGAGTCACTTATAGTAGATAACACAAGAAATGGTGTGACATATAGTGGACCAGCATTATTTAATTATAGAGATAAAAGATATGGACCATTCATGAATGAGAATGGAGTTTCTCCTGACTATCCAAAAGTTGGTGGTGCTGAGTTAGTTGATTATACTTTTACTAATGTTAATTTCCCTGTTACTGGTGAGTATGAAATTATATTCCAGAATGATCACTCAGCAACTCTTTATCTTGATGGTCAATTAATAGGATCTAATTTCTTTAGAGGACAAGCACACTCAGCATCTAGACATCTTGTAGATATGACTGGTAAAGGTGATGCTAAGAAGATAACAGTTAATGCAGGTAAGCATACTCTTACTGTAAAACCAACTGTCTATACAGCAGAAAGTGGAGGTCCAATAGGATTTATAGATGCTTTGTTCCGTAAACCATCTGAAGATTATTATAGAGGTTCAGCAGAATTTCTTAAGAATCCAAGCACCTTTGCTATAGGAATAACACGATTGGTTGAGGACATACCTGCTGCAGGAACACCAGCAGCTCTTTCTCAATCAGGTAAGTCTTGGTATCAAAATCCAATAGGACTTTGTGCTATACTTATTCCTCCACCATGTAAACAAATAAAATGTGGAAAGGGTAGAATTATTGATCCTTTAGTTGATGATCCTGGATGTGGATATGAGCCACCACCACCTCCTACACCACCAGGAACTCCTGAAGATCCACCTCCTGGTATTGGTCGGACTACTTATAATATTAAACTTGTTCCTACTGAAGTTGTTGTACTTAATCCTGGTATAAACTATAATAAAGGTTCAGGTATTACAACTGAAACACCGCCTGGTGATCCAGAGATAGAGAAAGATGAGATTTATGTAGAAAATTTCCCAGATGAATGGGATTTTGATTGGGATCCTGATGGTGGCGGTGGAATAGGACGGGTAAAGATTGTAAAACATCCAGAATTTCCACCACCAGTTACACCAGTACTTAGAGTAAGAACTTCTTCTGGTGTTAATTTTAGGGGTACAATTACATGGGATATTGTACGTGATCCACTAGTTGATCCTGAAAAACTAATTCAGGTAACTGATCTTGTAGGATTAAAGCAGACTGGATATATAGAAGGTCGTGCATACTATGGATCAGTATACTATAAGAATGGTATTCCTTATGCTGGAATAACTGAGACTGCTGGTAAAGCAATTCAGGTTTATGCTACTCTACAAGAGAGTATTGATAGTGAAGTTACCACACGCCCATCAGCAATTCAGAGACAGGGTACTGATGTTACTAACAATGATCCTAGACTTAATCTTCCAGGAACTCCCGATAATCTTACATAGTACTAATGCCAATATCAAAGAATTTTAATTATAAAGGTAATACTCCTTCTAAAGATAGATTATTACCTTCTTCTAATAATCAACAAGATAATGCTGGTAGTCAATATGATACTGCTAAGATAAATTATACTGCTATTGGATATGGTAATGATCATGGATCTGTTACTATGGGTCAGATTCATAAGTCTTCTGATGTTACTGCAGGAGTAATGCTTAATGCTAGGGATGGATTGCATCAATTCTCCTTAGATAATGATGGTCAAAGAAGAGGATGGACAAGTTCTACAAGTACAGGTGCATTTCAGGTTAAATGTGGAAAGTATCCTTGGATTGAGAAAGCTGCTGAGAAAGAGGCACTTGATAGTTGCCTAATTGAGGCAGAGCATGGTAATATTATTATTAAGGCCAGTAATGGTAAGATCAGACTTGAAGGAACTGACATCGAGTTAGTTTCTAAAGGTGAAAAAACTGATCGAGGTAGTATTAAGATGACTGCCAGTGAAAATATAATAATGGAGTCTAAAAAGACTATTATAAATGCTAAAAATTATTATAAAATGAGTACACCACAAACTATGGAAATTATTGCTAACGGAGTATTAAAAATGTATGGTGCTGTAATTAGAGGTGTTACTGATGCCGTGGATGTTAAAGATTCTAAGGTTGGTGGTAGACAATTCCAACAACGAGTTAAGGAGGGAGCATAACAATGTCTTATAACGTAGACGATCTAAATGTTGGTGGACAATTAAAGGTTGGTACAGGTGTTAATGGTGCTATACAAGAAGGAGCAGAGAAAATTAATGGATCTGCATTAGTTGAGGGTCCTATGGTTGTAGGATCACCTGATGCTTTCAGTGAAATAGAAGGAACTTTGATGGTTGGACCTACTACTAATGATGATGAAAATATTCCAGAAGATTGTTCTCCCTATAAGACATTTCTTGGTGTTTCTGGTGCTCAACCACAAGCAATCTATTCTAAAGGAAATTTGTATGTACAGGGAGATATATTTGTTACAGGATCTGTTGATTGTTTTTCATCTGGAAGATTAGAGGCAAGACATAGAGCAGCAGATGCTTCTCCTAAGAAGTTTGATATGGTTCATCCATCAAAGGGTGAAGGTAATCGTCTTGCTCATGCATGTATAGAAGGACCAGAGGTTGGTGTATATTTTAGAGGTAGACTTCGTAATAAGACTGAGATTGATCTACCTTCTTATTGGAAAGACTTAGTTCATGCTGAGAGTATTTCTGTACAGTTACAACCAATCGGTGCTCCACAGGATATTATTATAAAGAGATGGGATGATGAGAAAATTTATCTCCAGGCAAGAGGACCAATTCCAATTGATTGTTTCTATCATGTGTATGCTGAGAGAAAGGATATTAATGCTTTAGTTGTTGAGTATTCAGGTAAGGACTGGGATGATTATCCTGATAAAGATAACCATGATCCTAAGTATGCTGGAGTGATCAATACGAGGACTAAGTAAGGAAGGGGTTGACAAGGGTTGACAGAGGTGGTATATTATATTTGTTGAGTTGACGAACCCAACACGGGAGTGACTGAATCAAACTTGCTGGCATAAGGCTAGTTAAGGTGATGAGACACAGGTGGTGCTGCACCTTGAAAAGGTGAATCGACTTACCAGTCGGGTCTCAGACAGTGAGGTAAAAATCTACTCATGTAGCAATG
>Ga0115011_10002243_pt1 | contig 13508 bp, 8 predicted proteins | sample TroAtlMetagenome_2_FD_88705 | JGI IMG/M metagenome (GOLD analysis project Ga0115011, IMG submission 88705) | Marine eukaryotic phytoplankton communities from Atlantic Ocean - Tropical Atlantic ANT8 Metagenome | ecosystem: Environmental > Aquatic > Marine > Oceanic | place: Tropical Atlantic... | reverse complement strand
ACCATTACCATGAGCTAGATATGGATATCTTTCCCGATCAATATATGAACCCCTCGGATAAGCAGCAATAAAAACATTCTTATCTCCTCTTTTAGTATCTCTGTAAAAGAGATCAGGAATTTTATCATCTTGTCTACCATAAGGAGCAAGTCCCATTGTTTTACCTGCTTCAATAAATCCAAATCCCAAATAATCAGAGACTGCTTCATATGCTTTAACAGTAGTTACAGCATTATCTACTTCAAAATTAGAATTAGAGACTCTAGGAACCATATTATCACCATATCTCTTAAAAATAGCATCAAACTCTCCAGGATAAGATGCCAAATATATACTCTCAGTTTCTAATGCTTGCAAATTCATCTTAGCATTAAGTTCTTCATCATCAGATGCTTTAAGAGTATGCCTACTACCACAACCATCAACGACTATACAAGCAGCAGTTTCGAATCCAGAACCATAGAAAGTAGCAGCAGCATGTCCTAAATGATGCTCACCTCCAACTTTTACTACTTTTAAACCTGGATTAAATTTCCTAACCAATGCTTCATAAGCAGTTTCACCTGTCCAAGGAAGAGAATGATCTTCTTGTCCTGTACCACATACAACCAAGAAATCTACATGATGATCTTTCATTATATGAAGCATACCACGAAAAGGATTGCCATCATATTTTTGACGACTCATCCTTTCCTCTTCAATATAACACTCCAATATACCATCAACAGTAAGTGCCACAGAACCATTATGTCCTGGATTAATTGCCATTACATTATATGTTGGGCGTCTTTCTCTTCTTTGAACCTTTGCAGGTGCTTTTTCTCCAAGTCCAGCACCTTCTGAAACAGGTGTTTCCATTTTTAACTTTGTATAATCAACCATTATGAATTCTCCTTAATATGTTTTGTAATTTGAGTATATATTTTACTTATTTGATCATCATCAAAATCCATTAACCGATCATTCAATCTATCAGCTAAATGAGAATCAAATCCACATGCACGAATAGGAGAATATGTTTTTGGAACATTCTCATTCTCTATGATCTGGAAATAATCAGGATATGAAATATTTTCAGCATAAGTTGATCCAAGAATCACTGTGCCTGGAATATCAAATGCTCTTGCCATATGCTGTCCTAAACTATCACATCCAATGAAATAGTCAACAGATTCTATTATCGAACACCATGCTCTAAGATCAGGTATTTGTGGTTTCTCTGAAATTTGATCATCTTGTGATATTGCTTGCCCAAATTCAGGGTCTGCCATCAATATAATATTAAACTTCTGTGATAACTTCTTAACTAATTGAAGATAAACATTAGGTTCAATTGATCTTGTACTATCATCTATAATATCTCCATTATCAACTCTTGCAGATCTTCCAAATGGTTGAATTACAATGGTCTTATCTTTACCTTGCTTTGATTTAACTGCTGCTAACTGATTTGCTGCCATCTTCTCCTCTGCTTTACACAAGTAAAGATGAGGTTGCTCTAGGTCTGAATGATCATCCGTCTCATTAATAATCTTATCAAATCCTTCGATTAACGAACACTTCTGATTATAGTAATCATGTAGTAAATATGGTTCGGGGTGTATTAAATCATTATCTTTAATAAGAAGATTGAATAACCCCTTCACATCCATACTATACGTCTTATCTTGAAGAAGACGATTACCATAGGTTAAATTATCCCATCCACCTATAATAACATTAAAATCTTTATCTGGATTCTTCTTTGCATATTTCTCAAGTGCGGGAATAGCACAAATAACACGACCTGCTCCACCATCAAGGTGGAATACCTTTTTTCTAGACATAAGTAAAGACCAAATACCTTTGCATGTAATTCAATACACTGGTATTTATTATAGTCTAAAAACGGTAATTATGCAACTATGTCGTAGTAACCCCCACAGTTGCTGCGAAACCAACAAATGACGACTCTTCTTTTTGATATAAATTATCAACATTAACATCTATCACGAAATTCCTACCAGCAATTAACGACTGTTGTTCTATAACATCTCCTACAGTACCACCAGCACCAATCGTAGAAGCAATAGAGACAGTTATAGTTGATACCCCAGTTGTTCCTGATGGAGTGACTGTTACTTTTCCACCAGTAGTAGGAGAAGTAATTATATCCTCAAAATTATAATCACGTACTCCTATTGTATAACCATATAATTCTTGTGCAGTAGTATTGGTATCAGTAATTGTAATATTAAATGATCCACCAGCAATTACTTTAGTTGTACTTAAACCAACAGTCTGACTTAAAGTTGGTCTGGTTTGTTCAACTAAAATACTCTTCGATCTCTCAAAAGTAACCACATCTCCAGTACCAATTCCAGATGAAATTGTGGAAGATAACGAAACTAATGAATGTTCAATTTCTCTTCTAAATTTAACAACAGCATCTGCACCTAAAGCAGATCCTATTGTAGATGCTAACGAAACTGTATTATAAACAGTTCCACCAGCAGCAGCAGTTCCTACTCCAATAACTTTTTCAGAAATAGATCCAGACTCAAATATCTCTCCTGAATTTACATCTCCAATATCATCAACTGGTACAATACTTTGACCAACAGCTATATCATAACTCACAGCAGTTGTTTGTAGATCAATAATTGCATCTGTTTTAATACCTGCAACTGTACCAGTTATACTTCCTGTTTTTAATATATCACCAATTGCAACATCAGTAATATCATCTGTAGATATAATATCTGTTCCTACTCCACTAATTTCTCCCGTTGAAGTTGTATGAATGGTAGTTGTTTCTGTACCATTTCCTACCCATGAAGTTGATCCTATTCCTAAAGGATCACTAAACTCAGGAATAAAGTCATACACATTATCATTAATTTCAGATTGTCCAGGTGCTAATGGCCAATCAGATTTAGCAAATTGATTAGGTGCTTTAGCATTTGATGGCAAATCACGCAATTTATCTCTATAGGTTACCCATGCTGCTTTAGTAGTAGAATCTAATGCACCATCAGTAACCTGAGTCCAATCAGATGCTCCTAATGCACCATTTCTCCAATCTCTTAACTCCTCAAGTCGTTGTTGTTTTCCATTTTCAAAAGCATCCAACTGCTCTTGCAATGATATCTGAGGATCCTTTGGACCCCCATATTCAACCAACTCTCTTCCATCTAGTGTAAAATGATGTCCCATTTGTTAAATCTCCTTATTCGTATGCATCATTTGTGTCTGGTGCTGCTGATCCAGACCATACACCAACGTTAACTGGTAAGCAGCAAGGCCAACCCCATATTGTCCAATTTGGTATTGGATGCGGTGCATTAACATCTCCACAGTCCGTGCTACCGTAACTACCACTATGAAGAGATGACCCAAAGAAGTGATTGCTAAAGAAACATATTGATTTAATATAATTATTAGCCTTTTGATTTTTACTCCATGCCGTACTTCTGTTGCAATAGGGTACTCCCATCATTCTATTACATTGTGCTGGAAAATCACTCGACCAATAGGAATGCCCCATCCAACATAAATCCCACATCCAATCTGGCTCACAATTACAGTAAGGTCTATTAACTGGAGCAGATTCAAGTTTGAAATCAAACCATCCTATACCATCTAATCCACTTTGACAATAGTAGCACCATTTTTGATCTGCTCCTATTGTACATCCACATGTGCAGCATCTACACCAATAACAATAACAACAAGAACCCATTGGCCAATTATTACATGCACACATTAACAAGAAGTTTTGTTGGCAACAACACATGCAACCATTACTACTAACTATACCTGCACAGAAGTAGTTATAACAACATGCTCTAATTCTTTGTCCTGCGAAGCAAATTCTAAATGCTCTATATTTATTAGTATCAAGATCAATCTTAAAACAACCATTTTCAAAACAATTAGTCCAACAGTTGCAATGACAAATTACAGTGTAGCAATTATCAGTGGTTGGTAAGTAATTTAATGTAGGTCTACATGAAGGAGTTATCAGATTTGTACAAAACAGATCACAAACTGCCTTACATGCATATTGACATACTTCAGCAGCGGTGGGTCCACTTGCCCCACCACCACCAACTGCTGCACCAGAAGCGGATTTAGTTGTTACATAACGTGCCATTAACCTTCATACCCCCATACTTGGAAGGATATCTTACCAGCACCAGATGCTCCGTAGTTCTTAACGAAGATCTTATCACCAGCACTTAGAACGACTCCCGTTCTTTCATATTGATTTATTGCTAGACATTGATCAATCATTCCCTCACACTCCATATTAGCAGTGAAACAATCACAACATCTATCGATACATGCAGGTGTTGCCCTTAAGCAACAATATATGCATGGATCAGTACATGCAACCACAAGTCCTGGTAGTGATGACCAATTAACTAAGTCTTTTGAGGTAAATGCATCCCATCCACAAGTGCAGCAGTTATAAAGACCTATACTCCATGCACAATGCTCATATCTGAATAGACAAGATACACACATACGTGGTCGTGTATAGTAGCTACATGTCCATGCCTCTGGGAAGTTAGCTAACTTACAGAAGAACATAGAATTAATTCCAACACCAGCAGCATTTGGTACAGTATAACCAAACATGGTATCTTTACTAGGATGGTTATTAAGTCCAGAAGGATCTAATGGAATCCACTTTGTTGCTTCATATCCACCATAATTACCGTTACAACAACTCATATAACAATTTTGCATAGTTGCAGTATCACTACCACATGCACCACCAAGACATATACATCTTGGTACTTCACATGCACTAATGCATTTCATATTAACTGAGAATATACCACATCCTGGATGAACTCCTCCACAGAAAGTAGCAGTGGCAGGTCCAGTTCTTATCATAAAGTAATGGCAATCACAACCTGGATGATAAGTAAAGTATTTAATAGGTAACTCAGTACCTGCGTATCGGTTACAAGGAGTACCACTATCCCCACAAGAATATGTTTGTATATCAGGTCCGTGTGCTAACCAAGTATCATTAGGACAATCATAAACCCCACCAGTATATAACATAAAGTTTTGTCCACACATGTTGCAATCTGTACAACAACACTTACAGAAGCACATACAATAATAAGTAGGTGTTGTAAGTGCATAAACGGCACTACAGCAACTTATATGTTTCAACCATAACTGTGCTCCACACGTCATCGCAATTACAACACCATAAGGATTTATTCTTCCATTACCAGTGTTTACCATGAAACAACTCATGCCACCACCACAATTGGAACAATTATGAGAGCAATGACACGGCCTACACCATATCTTCCTTTCTGTATCTTTATAACCACCAGTTGTGCACATCCTATAAGCATCGCAGTTGTCTATCATTAAGGCTTGATCTTCATAGCACGTTTGGCCACAACAAGTACTCTTATGGCAAGCTTGCCCTCCTTGATGGACATAATTGCAACAGGTACAAACCATAGGGTCTGCCCATCTATAGATACAACAGTCGCACCTCAGACCAACACTAAACCAGAACATTCCTGCTTTTCCAGGTACTTTAAAACGTGCATTCATGCATCCCTGCCCAGTTAGATATTCTCCTGGATTGCAATTAGGACAACAAGAGGTGTAGGTCATTGTCCACCCTTGTTTAATATGAGCAGTACCAGCTAAACCAGCACTATCTGTATCACAATAGTAGCACCAATTACCACCAGGACACATTAATTTATACCAGTTATGAGCAAAGAAGCTTCCAAACTGACCTGGATTCTTGGGATTACAATCACCAAACCCACCTATTTGAGCTCCTAATTTCATGAAGCATCTCTTACCACCTGGATGATAACAGCAACATCCACAACACTTACAACAAACACAATTATAAGGAACTGGGTTTGGAGTAGTAGGTAAACAAGAAGATGATGTCCAACAACAAGGATTACTACCTGCACCCCAAGGTTTACACATATACTGACTTGGACATCCAGTTGGGTCTATTTGCATTCTCTTTGCATCCCAACAAGATCCAATATGGCAATGCGTTATCAAATACATTTCTGGAGCTTCAAGAGTACAACTCCAACAACATGAAGTACAACAACCACACATAAATCCTGGAAGTACTCCAACAAAAGCGGTTGCAGACATTATGCCTGTATAACACATTGCACAATTACATTTTGCTCTACATTGACCACATTCCTGATAATGATTATATCCTGTCCACATAGTTGTGTTACCAACACCTAAATGAAGTGCAGTAATTTCAGTACCACCATAAGTAGCTTTTAGATAACAACAATTCATTATCCCACTATCACAACAAGTACCTATGCATTGGCAAATATTACAATATGGCCAACCCCATTTCTGACAACAGTTAGCAGCAGTTGCTGTACAATCTAAATCATTACGACTATAAATTGTTCCAGCAGCACTTACAAATTCTCCTGGGACTGGAATAGCTGTTCCTGCTCCCCAACAAGTACACGTATTCGTATTTAAATAATTACTTACTGCAGCATTATTCATACAACAGTGCAATCTCCACCAACCACATACACCTGCTTGAGAAACTTCTGGTGTTGCAAATCCAGTCGTCATATCTTCATTATACATCCATCCACTAAAGTTGCCCAAATTTCCAGCAACAGTAGTACCAACCCCAACACCAGTTGAAGTGAATAAAGTAGATATTCCAGCCATTGCTGTCGTTGCCACACCAACGACAACGGATACTACTTGGTTACTTGAAGTACTTAATGAATTTGCAAATAAAGTAACAGCATTTGGCTTACCAGTATCGTTATTGTATACGATAAAATTACCAAATTCATCCTCTGAGTTGATTACCGTTTTGGTAAACCTTCCGCTTGCCATCTTATTCTACTCCTCCAAGATTTAAAATGTGTGAGATCATCATCATTAATTCTCTTATTATTTATTTATTAGTTTTTTTAAGACCAATTATTTGGTTCTTGTTGTTTTGCTACCCCAACCAGAAGCAAAGTAAGTTGCAGAAGCATTACCTCCTCCACCACCTCCACCAGCAATACTAACATCTACAGTAGTACCATCTACAGCAAATGTATTACCAGCACCAACAAAGTTAAGGGTTTTAACTGCTGCTGTGGTTATGTTGGTTCCACCAGACTGAATACCAATATTAAATCCACCACTAGATGTAGTAATACCAGTAACAATAATTCCATCAGAGTTAGTTACTACTCGATCTGATCCACCTACTTGAATTTTTAAACTACCAGTACCTGCATCATTAATGAAAGAATTACCAGAATCATGCCAGATCTGAAGATCTGCACCATCTCCCAGTTTTATTCGATCATTGTCACCCATGTTTAGATGACTAGCTACAGTAGCAACACCAGAAATTGTTACGTTACCTGCTGTATCAAATCGTGGAGCACCAGATGCCATTTTAGCAAAGGTAACAACTCCATCAGGTATAGTATTAAGTGTTAGATCTGTACCTAATATAATACCAAAAAATGATAATCCACTAATCGGGGCAGTAGTAAAAGTGAGTTGAGTTCCTGCAACACTAAAATCCTGATTAGGATTCTGCATTACACCACCCAAACTAATCAACATCTGTTGACTGGTTACAGGTGAAACTCCAGCACCACCAACTGCCATCGTAAATGCAGTTTCAGATCCATCAAACCCAGAAGAGATATCATCTAATTCTCTAATATTAGCAACACGAGTTGTCGAAATACCGATACTTGTCCAGACAGTACCATTCCACTTATAAGTAAAACCCGAACCACTATCCGAGTATTGTTGATTTACTGACGGGTTATCAGGAAACTGAAGTGCCATTATCGATTCTTTTTAGCTATTTAGTAAATTAAGCATTTAAATCCTTAGCTACAGGAGCAGTCCACATCGTCGTAACACTTCTATCCATTGTCCAATTAGTATCACTTCCAATTTGAACTGGTGAGGATTTACAACAACATGTTGGCCAATTATTACCTAGTTGTCCTGCACAATTAGATCCACTTGCCCATAGGGTTCCATCACATTTTCTCCACAATCCCACCTTTGATTGAGGATTCATAAAATCAGAATATACTCCTGCTGCATGTATTTGTACAGGAGATGAATATTTTTGATTATTACAACTATTATTACCCCAAACTCCATCTTCTCCATTTCCCCAAGCCCAAAAAGATCCATCAGTTTTCTTTGCCATAGAGCTTGATCCCCACTGAGAGTAGACATCTTGCCAATTAGTATCAGTTCCAATTTGAACTGGTAATGAACGTGAAGTAGCAGTTCCATTTCCTTGATCATTTTGACCTAACATTCCTGCATCATTTTGTCCCCATGCCCATAATGTTCCATTAGTTTTGGTCGCAACTATTCCTTGCTGAAAATATCCTATATTACTCCAATTAGTATCCGTTCCTATCTGTTTTGGTTCAGTTGCCATAGCTGCATTATTATGACCTAGTTGTCCTGTTACATTAGATCCCCACGACCATAAGGTTCCATCATTTTTAATAAGAGTAACGAACTCTTTAGATAGTATTTGTTTTGGAGATGTAAATGATCCAGCAGATCCTACTTGAACTGGTGATGAACGTAATGGTGTACTAGCAGACCCAGTACCATATTGTCCACAACTATTACTAGCCCACGTCCATAAAGTTCCATCATTTCTAACTGCATGAAACCTATCGGCATTTGCGGTTGGGTAAACTTTATACCAATTAGTTCCAGGTATTTGTATAGGTGATGAGAAAGTTATAGTTTTTTCACAACCATTAGGTGATATAGAAATACATTCATTTGCAATCTCTGCACATTGATTACTACCCCATACCCATAAAGTTCCATCTAATTTTGTACCTGCTTTTCTTCCAATAGATCTCCAATTAGTAGTACTATTCATCTGGACTGGTGATGAATATGCATAAGGTTGAAATCCTCCAACTGGAGCTAAGTAACTTAACCCTGGATCCATTCCTACTCCCCCCTGCCATATACTTCCATCACCAGTAGTTTTAGGGGTAAGATAATTACTAGAACTACACAGGTGTCCCCATGTGAAACCAGCATATGATGCGTTTCTACAAAATTGCTCATATCCAATCCAGTTAGAACCACCATCTCTTGTTACTAAATTAAATATTTGAGCATCAGTAGTACTAATACTCGCACCCACTAAGGTTGGTTCAGTTCCCCCCTTCCAATATACATTTGCTGGCCATGTAAGTGTTCTATTATTATCATCTGCATTCTTCTTTCTAATAATACGAAGTTCTTGATTAGTACCTGCTGTATTCGCAAATGCAACAGTCGTATTAACATTTTGAGTAAAAGTTATAGCATTTCCACTACTTAAATTAATAGTTGTTGTTCCAGAAACAGCAGTCACATTTTGTGCATTAAAAGCAGGTTTTGCAACTCCCGTCATATTACTACCATCACCTACAAAATTAGTAGCACAAATAGTACCAACATTTAAACAAGAGTTATTTGCTAATCCCGTAGCAGATCCTGTAAAATCACCCTGAAATCCAGCAGTAGATGTAACTACTCCTGTTATATTCATCGAAGGGAATGTTGTTACACCAATAGGATGTATTAATTGTACTTTAGTTTGGCTCATTGTTTTTAACTAGATTTAAATGCGAAAGAACTACCACAATTGATTCCTAAACCAGCACGAGGATTCCAATCAGTATCAGTTCCCACTTGAACTGGTGATGATGTTGCTCCTAATTGTGCTTCTGCTAGATTTTGTCCTAATTGTCCATTATCATTATATCCCCATGCCCATAATGTACCATCAGTCCTAATACCAAGAGCAGAGTTATCATTACCAGTACCAGATAACCTAACCCAATTACCAGGAAGATGGACTGGAGTTGTCCTATATGCGACATCATTAAGTCCTAACATTCCTCTCTGATTAGATCCCCATACAAACATACAATCATCACCTTTTCTAGCCCAGAATGCAGACTTACCTAAAGCTCCTACTGCAGTCCAACAGCAATGACCTGTTATTCGTACTGGTGATGAATATGCAGTGCTTGTTGATGCATCAATCCCAAGTCCTCCGCAAGTATTAGAACCCCATGTCCATAATGCACCACATCCCGCTGATGTTGTAGATCTAATTCCAATTGCAGTATGTCCAGATCTAGCTACATCACTCCAATAACCTCCACCACAAATTTGAACTGGCATTGAAACACCATCTGCATATCCACTTGTGTCTTGATTTTTATTATTCCCTAAAACTCCTTCTTGAGAAATACCCCATGACCATAAGGTTCCATCCTGTCTAATTGCATTATGTCCAGTACCACTTCCACTATTAAGTGTTTTCCAACTATACCAATCTTTCCAATTCACACATCCTACATTTGCAGCAGGTAAACCATTACAGCACTGTTTACAATACATGGATTGCTGATCATTATCAAAATTTTGACCACAATGATATCTTCCCCATGACCACATTGTTCCATCTGATCCAAGAGCAGCTCCACCCTTATAATGTCCAGATATTTGTGCCACATCGAAACAATATCCATCAATTACTCGTGATATCTGTACTGGAGATGAGAAATAACCACTTCTTGCTACACTACTAGCATTTCCTTGAACACAACCAGCTAAAGCACCACAATCTGAATAACCCCAACCCCAAAGAGATCCATCACAACATATACCATAAACACTATATTTCTCTTCAGTAGAACCGAACGTTCTACAGTTAGAATATTCATCTGCTCTAAAATATTTTTTTTCTCCTGAAATCAATACAGGTGAGGAACGTCTTTGGTCCTTCGTATTCTGACCAAATTGTCCACCAAAATCAGATCCCCATACATATCCAACAGCTGCTTGTGGATCAATTCTTACACTTTCTTCAGCAACCCATAAGTCCTTATTATAATTACTTGGATCACTTGATCTAGTAAAAGAAAATATTTGTTTAGCATCTGGTGAAGTATTAGATACTATGCCAGGAGAATAACTCGCAGAATATGCATCACCCCAAGTCACATTTGATGGCCAATTTATTGCTTTACCTTGCGTTGGAATTTTAATCTCCATTTCTATTTGCATGGTCCTAGTCTGACCTGTATTAGCAAATGAAACTGTAGAATCGTGTAGTGGTTTAAAATATATTAAATTACCTTTTGATATATCAAGTATATGTGTTGCTCCTGATGTTACTGTAGTCTGACCAACTAAAGATGGTTCTGCTGACATATTAGTTAAATAAGTCCCATCTCCTCGAAAATCATTAGCAGTTATAACACCTACACTTACAACAGCAGTACTAGCAGCAGCAACTAGTCCAGCAGAATTACCCGTTAAATTACCAGCAAAAGAAGTAGCAGAAACCACTCCAACATTTACTTTAACACTAGTAGCAGTAAAAGTTTCATTAGGGTCTATTAATTGTGCCTTCTTTTGACTCATTAGAATATTATTTTTAATTATTTAGCAAGCTTCTCCTCTAACTACCGCCGTCCCCAGTTGCAGAAAAAGCAGAAAAATGACACATAGAACCAGATACAGATCCAAACCTTCTATTAAGGTGAAGTCGTATTGGTGAAGATCTTCCTTTCCAAGCAGCATTTGAACAAGTATTATTATGGGCAAGTTTACCATCTTGATTAGATCCCCACGCCCACAATCCACCACAACAATCTACTGCAACTGCAGTGCTACCTGCAAAATGTATACATTTCAGATTGTTATGAAAACCACCCCACATCGCAACTGGTGAAGAAACACCTCCACTAGTACAACCATGCATTTCATTTGTATTACATCCTATTATTCCAGATTGATGATTTCCCCATGCCCAAAGACTACTACCCTTTAATCCTGCCACATTATATTCTCCACCCCAAACACACTTCCAATTAGTATCCGTTCCTACTTGTCTAGGAGAACAAGGAAATCCAGATTGACCATTTGCCCATTGCGAATTACCTGTAGCACCATAATGCCCACAACCCCATGACCATAAAGTTCCATCATGTCTAACTGCTACTTTACCTGAGCTAATTGCTGCAACAGCTTTCCAACAATGGTTTCCACAAACTTTCACTGGACATGATCTATTACATGGAGCTACCCCAAGTTGACCTGATGTAGATTGTCCTTGGTAATTCCTACCCCATGCCCACATCAGTCCAGAGTCATCTAAAGCATATCCACTAGTTGGACTAAACCCAAGACATGTCCATCTATGTAACATGCAATGACCTATTTGAATTGGTATTGAATAATTATTGGTGGTGTTATTTCCAAACCCACTTCCTCCCGCACCCCAAATCCACATTGTCCCATCATTTTTAATTGCTCCTGCTTGTTCTGGTTGACTCCCATTTGCATTGCCAAGAGAAGCCCAATCACAACCAATTCCTATTTGAACTGGTGATGAGGATACATGAACATTGGGATGTGTTGCACAACAATTACGTCCAAGAACTCCTGATTGATTCTCTCCCCATGACCATAATGTTCCATCATTTTTAAGACCTAGAGCATAATAATGTCCATATTGTATATCTTTAAAATCACTATATGGATTAGGACCACTCATGTATGTGGCTCCAACAGAAATTGGTGATGAATACTTATTAAGTGCATCGTCAGTTCCATTCCAATAATTCTGTCCAAAATATGAGGGTCTACGATCATACCCCCAGTTCCACACATTAGTAGTTTGCGGATCTATACGAACTGATTCACTTCCATACCAACTTGCACCAGAATCTGTAGTAAGTAAAGTTATTTCTTGAATACTATTACATCTTGGATTAAAAATACTAGGAGGTTTTTTCCCATCTCCTTCCCAAGTAATATTTGAAGGCCAATTAAATTCTACTCGACAATTATACATAGCACACTTATTTTTTGCAATCACTCTTATCTCACCAGATCCAGTAGCAGTATTAGAAAATCCTACTGTAGCAGTTCCATTAAAAAGACCAGTATCAACATGAATTACATTTCCTTTAGATAAATCAATATTATATGTTCCTGCAGACTCAAAACTAGTAGATTGTCCAATATATGATGTTCCCGCTAATCCTGTTATTCCCGATCCACTTCCTCTATAGGTGGTTGCCGTTATAATAGCACCAACTACATTAGGACTACCCGATAAATCAACAGCTTTACCTGTAGTATTTCCTTCAAAACTAGTAGCAGTTACAACTCCAGTTACATTAATTCCACCACCAAATTCTATATGCCCTGCAGCTGAAGTATCTACTAATTGAGCTCTTGGTAACTTAGCCATTTATCAATTTCTATGTAAGACTTGCTTTTCCTATTTATCGTTAATATAATCTTCTACTGTTGTAAAATTATAATCCCATTCCTTTTTTGCACAAGTGTAGGTTTGATACTTACCTTCTAAGTGCTCAGGGAATGGGATATATTCTATTGTACCGTCATATTTTTTAGCAACTAACTCTGCAACTTCTTGAAAGCTGGTT
>Ga0115011_10002242_pt1 | contig 13514 bp, 6 predicted proteins | sample TroAtlMetagenome_2_FD_88705 | JGI IMG/M metagenome (GOLD analysis project Ga0115011, IMG submission 88705) | Marine eukaryotic phytoplankton communities from Atlantic Ocean - Tropical Atlantic ANT8 Metagenome | ecosystem: Environmental > Aquatic > Marine > Oceanic | place: Tropical Atlantic... | reverse complement strand
TGAGGACAGTATCGAAATCACATCCGGTTCTGACCCTAACGATACGAATAGTGTTCCCAGCTTCCCGACCCTCGACGGTCTACTGATTAGTGAATTCATGGCAAGTAACAACTCTTCAATCCTCGACTCGGACGATGAAAGTTCTGACTGGATTGAAATTTGGAATCCGACCAATTCGGCAATATCACTGAGCAACTACTACCTCACTGATGATGCTGGACGGCTCAACAAATGGGCAATTCCCAACATCAGCATTGGCCCAAATAAATTTCTAGTCATTTTCGCTTCGGGCAAGGACCGCAATGATCCGTCCAAGGAACTACATGCCGATTTCCAGCTCAGTTCATCTGAAGGATCTTACGTTGCGTTGACTCGCAAGAATGCGGATAATAATTTTACAGTCGTTTCAGCTCATGGCCTTTATCCTCGCCAGGTCGAAGATATCTCTTATGGAGTATTCGGAGACAAGTCACCGCTCTCATTGGGATTCTTTAAGGAACCTTCACCAGGCGCTTTGAACGATGATAGCGCAGTTGAGGGTTTTGTTAAGGACACCACATTCAGCACGGACCGAGGAATATATGAAGAACCTTTCAAAACAACGATCACTACGGAAACACCAGGTGCCACGATCGTTTATACGACTGATGGAACTGTCCCATCCAAAAGTAACGGCATTAAAGTTCGCCCAAAAAATATCGTCACTGTGCCGAGCGTGGACATTCAAGTATCAAAGACCACGGCCATTAGAGCGATGGCTTACAGGGAAAACTATGAGTCCACAAATGTAGACACTCACTCATACATCTTCCCTGCCGATATTCTCAAACAATCGAGGAGCACTGTCCCCGACCATGTGAACTGGGGACATGCTGGTCCTGACTACGAAATGGATCCGGAAATTGTGAATCATGCATCTCCCGAAGTGAGGCCCGTTCCGGAAGACTTTCTCCGAGTACCTACAGTTTCCCTTGTCCTTGATTGGAATGAGTTTTTTGGGAACCGTGGGATATACATTCAGGGAGAAAGCTCAGAGAGGGACACATCCATTGAATACATCAACCCTGATAGGAGCCTCGAAGATCCTAACTCCGCTAAAGGGTTCCAGATCGAGGGAACTGTTCAAATCGTCGGTGGATCATCTACTGGTAGATGGAAGTCAGACAAGCTGTCACTCCGACTCAAGTTCCTGAAGGACCTTCGATATCCATTGTATGGAACTGCTCGGGCTACCCGCTTTGATACTCTGGTCCTAGACAACCGCCTCAACAATGTCTGGCATTATAACCGAGGTGAGAGTCAGAGAGTCAGAGCACAGTACACCCATGACCAGTTCCCTGCTGACCTTCACACCGCCATGGGGGGAGTCTCTCCTACCGGCCACCATGTGCTTCTCTACATTAACGGAGTCCTCTGGGGAATCAGTGAACTGCATGAAAGACCAGATGATAATTTTGCAGCTCAGTACCTGGGTGGGGACAATGACGATTATGACGCAATGAAGCACCGCACATCTACGGCAGTGCACGGAACGACTGCTAATTATGGAAAATTGCTCAGCCTTGCCCGAAAAGACATGGATGAGCAGGAAAACTATCAAGCGGTCGCCGATATACTTCATATCGACAACTTTATTACCTACATGATTGCCAACTATTATGTCGGTAACACGGACTGGGCACACCAGAACTGGTACGCAACATACAACAAAGTGAGCCCTGATGGTAAATGGTATTATCATAGCTGGGATCCAGAACACTGCATGGAGAGTACTGGACATGATTCGACTGGAAGGAATGATTCTGGAGGACCCACCGAGGTCTTTCACAGGCTCATTAAGAATCAAGAATTCAAGTTGCGCTTTGCGGATATCGTCAGAAAACATTTCTTTAACGAGGGCGTCCTAACTCCCGAACAAACTGCAAAGGCCTACCTCAAGCTAGCCGATCCAATTGAAAAAGTTGTCCGGATAGAATCCGCAAGGTGGGGTGATAATGCACGCCGCAATCCATACACTCGGTTGGACTGGATTAAGACTAGGGACCAACTACTCGGGAAGGCCACTGGGAGCGCCTCAGATAACTACTTTCCAAGGAGAACAGAGATCGTATTAAACCAGTTCAAGTCAAGGAGATGGTACCCAGGAACCGCAGCGCCAGACTTCTCGCAGCATGGCGGACCCGTCTCATCTAATTTTAATCTATCAATTAATAGTTCAAGTAACGGGACTATCTACTATACCTTAGACGGCACTGACCCGCGAACACCCGCATCAGCAGCAGTCGTTACTGAATATGTATTAGTACCTGAGGTATCTACTAAACGTGCAATCATGCCGGTAGATAATTCACTCGCCAATACATGGTTCGGTATCGATTTCGATGATTCCTCATGGAAAGAAGGTGAACTAGGAGCCGGTTACGATTCGACGAACGGAAGATACATCGAGATCATTGATCCTAATTTCAATTTCTCCGATCAAACCAATTCAAGTAAAGCGGAAACTGTTTACATGAGAATGGATTTTGAAGTCGATGATCCTTCACTCTTTGATACATTGACTCTAAAAGTTCGCTATGATGACGGGTTCGTCGCCTACTTGAACGGAACGGAAGTTGTAAGGGACCGGGCCGGAGGCAGTCCAGGGACTCCGTTAGGATACGATGCCACTGCCTCTTCGAGTCATACCGATTCACAGGCCGAAGTCTTTCAATCTTTCCTCATCTCGGAAAAAGCGAACCTATTGAAAAAAGGTAATAACGTTCTAGCAATTCATGGGCTCAACGTGAGCGCTGGATCCAGTGACTTTCTTATCGACGCCACTCTCATCGCCTCCGAAGGAATCGGTGGCGGTAATGGAGGGCTCTCAGACACTGCCATTACTTATGATAATTCAATTAAACTGCCTGGACCTGAGACGATAGTCCGGGCACGTGCCTTCTCAGGTAACGAATGGTCCGCTCTGACAGAAGCAGTCTTTCTCACTGACGTCGAACCGGCCGGACCTCAGAACCTTGTAATTTCAAAAATCCATTACCGGCCATCAGCTCCCACTGCCACCGAAATAGAAGCCGGGCACAATGACCGAAACGATTTCGAATATGTTGAACTGATGAACATCAGCAATAAGAGCATCGATCTTAGAGGCGTGATCTTTGATAAGGGAGTCGATTTTGATTTTAATAAGGGAAATTCTCTAGTCATCGAATCAGGAAAAAGAGCTCTCATCGTCGAAAATGATGATGCTTTCGCGAATCGATTTGGGAATGGCCTTCCTGTGTTAGGAAAATTTGCCAATAATACCAAGCTATCTAATGGTGGAGAAAGGATCCTACTATTAGCGGCTGACGGCAGCACAATCAGAGACTTTGAATATGATGATGATTCTCCCTGGCCTGAGACGGCCGACGGCAAAGGCTATGCCCTCGTACTTAAAGACCCAGAGTCGAATCCAGATCACAAGATTGCGGAGAACTGGCAACCTAGTTCTGTCCTCGGCGGGAACCCCGGATCAGAAACACCCACGATCGGATTTGATGATTGGCAAGTAAGTAACTTTTCAAAGTCCGAACTTGAAAATATAGACATTTCCGGACCAGGAGCCAATCCTGACGGGGACCTATTAACGAATCTTGAAGAATTTCTATCAGGCAATGCGCCTAAGTCATTCGATCCGTCAGACGCTTTACTGGATATCAAAGTGGAAAAAATTAGCCCAGATCAGGGCCAAGAAGAATCTGCTTTCTTAAGGCTCAGATTAAATAAAGATGCTCGTTCTTCTCTGGACTGGAAAGTCTTAGGATCCTCTAACGGATCTGACTGGGAAGACGCGATGCAGTTCCTAGAATATTCGGACACTGAGGATCTTGGCAACGGCAACGAGCGTGTCCGTTATCAAATAAAAGCACAACAAACCAAGAAAAAGCTTTTCTTCCGGATACAAACTCGTCCCTGACAGGGTCAAGCAATTAGATCCATAACCGGTTCCCCGCTAGATATCATCAACGGACGGTCTTGGGTATCATAAATGTGAAGTCTGGGGTCAATACCTAGCAAATAGTAAATGGTTGCAGTTAAGTCTTCGGGAGTCACCGGGTCCTCTTCCGGCTCGGAAGCATGCTTATCAGATTTTCCATAAACGAATCCTTTTTTAACACCGCCCCCCGCCAAGAGTACACTATAGCATTGAGGCCAATGATCACGGCTGGCATTCTTATTAATCTTTGGAGTCCTACCAAACTCACCCATCCAAACAACGAGAGTTTCATCAAGCATCCCCCTTTGATCCAAATCCTCAATTAGAGTAGGCAGGGTCTGGTCTGTCATTGGCAAGTGATAGGCTTCCACGATTGGATACATCCGAGTATTATCAAAACCGTGCGTATCCCAACCTCCATTCGTCTTGCTCCTACCACCAATAACGTTTGAGAAGTAGCAAGTCGTAAACTTCACGCCAGCCTCGGCCAATCTTCTAGCCAAAAGACACCCTTGCCCATAAGTGGACCGTCCGTACTTTTCCCTCATCCATCTTGGTTCCTTAGATATATCAAATGCGTTCCTGACCCTAGGAGAATTTAACATTCCCAGAGCATTCTTATAGTAATCATCAAGACCACGCGCTCGTTCTGAAAATTCAAGCATTCTGGACTGCCTATCAATGATCGTCTGTAAACCTCGTCGAGATTGTATTCGATCAAGGCTCAAGCCTTCCGGGAGACTCAACTCAGGAAGCTTAAAATCATCTTTGTTCGGATCCTTAGGAATAAAGAGCGGATCATACTTCTTACCAAGAAAACTTGCATGCTGTCCAGGGGTCCTCGATCCGTCTGAGATCACATGAGGGTAGGAAACAAAGGTAGGCATTCCATTATCTGTATTAGGAACAAATTTACTGACGACAGAACCGTACGCTGGGTAAAGATCTGGCAGGTCTCGGAGCCGCTGATCATCACTGGGAGGCGCATGACCAGTCAGGGCATAGTATCCAGCAGAATTATGATTCTTCATCTTGTGGTGAAGGGTCCTTACCACGGTACATTTGTCCATGTGCTTAGCCATTCTTGGCAAGTGCTCACAGATCTCAATGTCAGGACAAGTGGTCCTTATCTGTGCATGTGGTGACCTGTATTCTTTCGGCGAATCAGGTTTCATGTCAAGAATGTCGACCTGACTCGGACCTCCCCACTGAAATAGAAAAATGACCGACTTGGCCCGAGCCATGACTCTGGAGCTGGCCGGTGCCAACTCATCAGCACGCAGAAAATCAGGAACATTCATACCAAGCATTCCCATGCCTCCCGCACTGAGGAGTGTACGTCGAGAAACTGACACTTTATCGAGACTCTTGCAGTGGAACTTTTTCATTTTCTTAATAAAAATTCCTTAGCGTTTAATAGGCTCCAAGAAACATCCTCCATCGCCGATCTTCTGTCCTCCGCCAAGCTAACATAACTGAGCATCATTGACCATTCTGCTGAGGAAGGAGGCCTCGTAAGCACCGCCCAATACAGCTCATTAATAATTTGAAGATCATCTTTCCCCTGACCCATGAGATAACCTATACGATTATTGTCCTTCTCGATGATCCCATTAATCGTTTCACCCGCAGTCATCTCAAAGACCTGTGCGAGTGTCGTGTCATTACTTCTTTCAGCGTCAGAATTAGTGAGTCGGGCAGGTTTCCCAAAGACTTTTAAGAAACGGTCCCCATGTTCTGGCTTGTTCGATAAATGCACGGACTCGACTCCAGGCATACTGATTGCTCTAATGCTCTTCGCTGTATCAGAAAATTCTGACTTCACGGACATGGATTGGTGAACAGCATCGATAACGACCTCGGCCGGATACCTCATAACCTTTGCCCTGGCAAAGTTCTCTTCCGTTCCAACGTCCAGAACTTCCCCAGGATCAGAGGATAACTGGTAAGTCACCGAGTTAGCAATAAGCTTAATTAATTCTCGCTGATTGAACCCATTTTTAATTAGTTCATCTGCAAGAAAATCAATCAGTTGTGGATTCGATGCCGGGTTCGTGTCCCGCACGTCATCAACAGGATCAATTAAAGGCTGACCCATTAAGTTGGACCAGATCCGGTTCGCCTGAACCTTAGCAAATCTTGGATGAGACGTGATCCAAGAAGAAAGTTCATCGAGCCGATTATCAAATGACTTAAGAGGCTCTGCATTAGCGTCAAGGAATCCTGGGACAGGACGTTCTTTGGTCCTAGGATCTTTGAGTAATTTCTTTTGATCCATGTCCTTGATCGGAACCAGCTTCACTATCTGCTCACCGACGAACCTGTGCTTATCAAATCCGTCCTTCTTCTTATTCTCAATGATCTCATAATCAATGGCATCAAAGATTGCAGCAAATTTATAATAGTCCTCTTGCCTAACATTTTCGAAGGGATGATCATGACACTTAGCGCAATTTATCCTCGTTCCAATAAAGACCTGCGCAACGGCCTCAGCCCTGTCTACTGGAAATCTCAATGCCCTATAAAAATTTGCCGGGGGATTCTCGTAAGTGCTCCCGGTTGCACATAAAATATCACGGGTAAATTGATTCAATGGCTTTCCTTGTTCTATCATTTCAGATAGCCAAGTGTATATTTTCTTCACCCCCTTCGGGTCCAAAGTCTTTTCCTCAACTCTAAGTAAATCAGCCCATTTGAGCGCCCAATAATTTGCGTATTCTTTTGATTTCAGCAATTCATCGACGAGCCGCGACCGTTTATCTTTTCTTTCATCTAATAGAAATGACTTAGCAGTTCCTGGCTCCGGCAATGATCCAGTGATATCCAAACTCACGCGCCTAAGAAAAGTCAGATCATCAGAAACCTTTGCAGGATTTTGACGGAACAATTTCAATTTTGAAAAAACATGTTCGTCCACTCTGTTCCTAGGTTCTGGCCCATTCCATTCATAGCCGCCCTGAGATTTAATCATTGCTGCCCTCATCGATGCCCTGCCATTCAAGTACCTCACAAAGACAGTCGTTTCTCCTGGCTGCTTAAACTCAATGTTTCCAATGTCATTAACTTCAGCTATCAGATTCGAACTTTCAAAAACTGCCCAACGAGTCACGTCTATCTGCTTACCATCCGCAAACTTAGCCTTAACCTTAATATCAATTCTTTGTTCAGGGGCCGATATGATTGCAACGGGTGGTAATATCTCAATAGATTCTAGCTCGGGCTTCGTCTCTAAATCAGTACTCGCCCCTGATCTGATCCATTTCAGTAAAATGCGATACTCCTCTGAATCCACATCAAAACGTTTTCCTCCCTCATGCTTAGTCTGTAGGGTCGGCTTGAGCAGAATCTTACTTGATTCAGGGTCCTTAAGATTCACGCGCTTACCTGATGATAGAATCTCCTTATGATCGTGCCTCGAGTCTCCACCCCATAACGATAGCTTAAACCCTCCCTTCCCGTTCTGATTCCCATGACATCCTCCCGCATTGCACCCAGCCTTAGATATCACAGCCATCACATCACGTGAAAAACTCACTTCCCCAAAAGTGAATAATGGAAAAGATAAAGAAACTGTGGCTAAAAAAATGACAAATTTGAATGGCAAGGCAACTAAGATTGCCCCAACTGAGAAGCACTCTCAAGCATTATCCGATTCTCTTAACATGAGAATATGAGGTATTGAGGCTTCATCAAAAATTGGCCCTTCTTGGCGATAACCTAGTAATTCATAAAATTTGGTCACCGAAACTTGTGAATGCAAATACGTTCGAATCATCCCGAGAGATTCTGACTGCTTAATCAGATTTCTCATAATTTCAGATCCTATACCTGATCCTCTCCACTCCTTCAAAACAGCTAAACGACCTATCTTTCCTTCAGGAGAAAGTCTTCCCGTTCCCAGCACCTTTCCCGAACCGTCATGGGCCAAAGAATGATAACATTGATCGTCCTTTCCGTCTCTCTCGATCGAGACATCGACGCCCTGCTCTTCAACAAACACTGAACTCCTCACCTCATATAAGAGAGTAGATTCTGTTTCCCATTCAGCATTACGAATGACCCAATCTCTTTCCATTCTATTTAGATTCTGGCTCGGCACCAAAGATTCATCAAGTCAGGAACGTCATTTCTTCCCATCAGAGCTAATCGAGTATATACATATAATACTGATGAACTCTAGAAGAGGGAATTTAATTAAATGCATCGCTATGATTTGGGTCTTGGCATCCAGCATCATGGACGCCCAAGCAGGAAAAATGCTCATCAGTGACCGGGGAGCAAGCCGGATTCGCATTGCTGACCTTGACGGATCGAACTTGAGAACTCTGATCCCATCGGCCGGAACCAATGTCCGGGGAATTGCGATCGATATGAATCGCGACTTATTATTCTATGCCGACAATGGCGGCAATGTCATCTATCAAGCAAAGCTAGACGGTTCTGAAAGAGAACCAATCGTCTCGACTGGGTTACGGTTTCCTGCTGACCTTGCACTAGATAAAAAGTCATCCAAGGTCTACTGGTGCGATAGAGACAATGACCGGATCGAACGATCAGATTATGACGGAAAGAATCGTGAAACAGTGATCGAAACAGAAAGCCCTTACTACCTTGACCTTGATCTTACTCATAAAAAACTCTACTGGGGTGATTTTTCAGGAGGCAATATTTTTCGGACCTCTCTTCCTGATGCGGAAAATACCGAAAAGATTGTTAGCGGCCTAATCCGGACCCGCGGAGTCAAGGTCGATCCAAATGGTGGTTACTTTTATTGGTGTGACCGAGAAGCGCACAAGGTACAACGCAAACCAATAAACGGTGGTGACATTGAAGATCTTTACACTGGTCTGGACACGCCTCATGGGATGACTTTGGACATCAATGCAAAAAAAGTTTACTGGGTTGATACCGGAACAAACTCGATCGGAGGAACTGGAGCAAAGGCCGTGAGTAGAGGCGATATGGACGGTTCAGGAAAACAGGAAGTCTTAGCGAGTCTTTCCCAGCCATGGGATCTAACACTCGACACCAGAATCACAAATTATGAAGAATGGAAAAAAAGGCGGTTCAGGAAAGACGCGCCAACAACATTAACTTCACCCGGATCGGACCCGGACAAGGACCAGAAGAATAATTTATTGGAATATTTCTCGGGAACGAATCCGTTCGTCTTTGGAAAAAAAGAGATACTCTCATTGAGAAAATTAAATCCATACATAGAGCTCAGCTACAGAATAACTAATCAACCCATTGATGATATAAGGTTTAACATAGAAGGCTCTGAAAACCTCGTAGATTGGACCATTAACCCTCAAGACATACAAGAACTAGGCACTAGCATGAGTGAAGAATCAGTTCTTATTCATAAACGATTCAATTATCAGACAGTAGAAAGGAGAAGCAGGCAGATCAGGCTGAAGATTTCCCTCATCGCCCCATGAAAATCCGCACTGCAACTAATGCCGATAGTGAAGAAATTATTGCTCTGATTAGTTCAATATATGATGAGTATGGCGAAATCATGTACACTGATGGTGCGGATCGGGACCTTTTAGACATCCACCGTCATTATCATGAATCCGGCGGTGACTTTGTAGTATTAGAAAATGATCAGAAAAAAATCGTAGGATCCCATGCGACACTCCCTAAAGATAAATCAGCAGGCCTCCTTACCTTTAGAAGACTATACCTTGAAAAAACAATGCGTGGTTCGGGAGCGGGTAAAACCCTAATGGACTGGGCAGTGAAATGGACCGAAGATCACAATTACAAACGCGTCGAGTTCTGGTCAGACACAAGATTTAAAAGAGCTCACCAATTTTTTGAGAACTACGGCTTTCAAAAGACCGGTGAAATAAGGGACATGGATGACGGAGCCTTACCCTATTCTGAATATTTTTTCTCGCTGAATCTATCTTCATGAGTACTGTCAAAGATAAAGAAAAATTGGCTTTGCCAGTAAATTCGAACTAACTTTTCCACGTGAATCAGATCAATAGATTGTATTCAATGAGAAACCTGAATGCTCTAATCCTTGGCATCTCCCTATCTATTATTATTGCAGAAAAATTACCGGCAAATTCTGCTGGAGAAAGTCTCCCAAACATTATTTTCTTTCTTGCTGACGACATAGGTTGGGCAGACCCTGGCCGATACCATGAGCATTACTCGGGGGGAAATGCAAAAGTTCCTACCCCAAATCTGGACAAGCTCTGCGACCAAGGGATGATGTTTCTAGACGCGCAACTCCCCGCGGCCCTCTGTGCGCCTAACCGGTTCTGCATCATGACAGGAAATTACACCCAACGCTCTAGGCCATGGGGAACGTGGAACAGGACCGCAGCGTCTGCGTTTCATTTTGGTAATGCCACGGATGATCGAATTGAAAATCCTCACGAAACGATTGGAACAGCCTTGAAAAATAAAGGATACAAAACTGCTTACTTCGGAAAGATGCATTTTGGCGGTGACTTCTTCGATTCGTCCGGAAACATACTCCGGGACCAAGCCAATGATCAGCTCGATCAAATCGATTTCAGCAAACGTTTCCGTAACGGGTTACTTGATCATGGTTTTGACTATACTTTTGTGACTCCGGATGGAATCCAGGGACCACTTTACGCGTACTTTGAAAATGACCTTTACGCCCCAATTAGTAGCTTTGCGTCCGAGGTGAATGGAGTTGATGTCTCCGGTGATTCGGTGCTCCGCTCGTTCAGTAAGGGCCAGATAGTCGGTAACGGGGAAATGATACAGGTCGGTTATGGTGACTCCGAATTCGATACAAGTGAACATGGGCCGATCCTGTCTCACTTTGCACAAGAATTCATGGAAGATCATATGTCTAATGATCCTGAGAGTCCTTTCCTTCTGTACTATGCAACTCCAGCGATACACGTTCCATTAACGCCTTCAGTGAATGGAATAGAAGCTGCCGGTCATAGCCAAATCGGTCCTCGAGCAGATTTCGTTTATGATCTGGACGCTCAACTGGGCCTACTACTAGATAAGATCAGGGACCTTGGCATTGAAAACAATACACTGATCATTTTTACTAGTGATAATGGAGGCGCAATCAGCGGAGGCCAGGCTCAGATCGCTGCCGGGCAGGACCCAAACGGTCCATTGCGTGGAAAGAAGATGTCCATTTATGAGGGTGGACACCGGGTTCCAATGATATGGAAATGGGGTGATGGAACCAGAAAAGGATCCATCATACCACCCAATACCAAATGTGAACATCTGGTTTCTGTAATGGACTGGGTAACAAGCGTCATTGATCTTGCGGGTGGAAAAGTCGATCCTGATCAGCACTACGATTCGGTCAGCATTCTCCCACTACTCTTCTCAGACGAGCCCGATGATTTGGATCCCTTGAGAAATTTCCATTTCTATAGCGTCGGTGACTATCGCGGGGTCCGGATGGACGATGATCAGGGAAAGTGGTTCTACAAAAGAACCAACGTCGACGGAAAATTAGAACTCTTCGATCTAATGGAAGAACTCGAGCAAACTACAAATCTAGTCGATGGATATTCCTCGATCGAGGAAATTCCGATTGAACACCCACAAAAAGATAGGATCCAGATAATGGAGAACTGGTTCAATGCTCATAAGGCAACGACTAGTCCAAGGACAACGGAAGCACTCGATTACAGTGATAAAAACACTCAAGGCAGTAATGAAAGGATTATTAGTACTAACTTCACGGAGTACACTGGAGACCCTCAAAGAATCAATAACGGTGAGACCTTCGGCATTGAAGAATTAGGCAGCGTAACAGATAGCTGGATCAATCTTCACAAGACGGATCAAGTGACCGGACTAACCAACAATTTAAGTGAAAGAACGAGCGTCAGTCTCTCCATTAAACATCCCAATAACTGGGCAACTGGCAACTTGGCATTTAACAATACTCCTATCAAAGCAGGCATCGATGACTTCACGGGAACCAATTCACCAACATCGGTTTCATTTATGGGGCTCAATGCCACTTTCCCTGACGGGTACAAGGCCATCGTTTACGTTGGTGGTTTCCTAGGAAATAGAGGAACTTCAATCTCGGACGGAAACTCAACCTTTTATTACCAGACACCAGCATCCCCAACTGCTCCTGTTACTTTTGTACAGACAACCACAGTCACTGACGGTGGAGATGGAACAGCGCCTGAGGCTCATTACGCCATTTTCGGGACGAATGAATCCCCCCTATTAACTGATTCAATCACCTTCACAATAGACACTCTGTACGGTGGAGGTTCATTCATAGGAGGCGTACAAATCATGGGAGAGTCAGTCCCGGGTGAACCCATAAAAACACTTATACCAGTACCAGTACCAGAACCTAAAATTGAAATAAATAATAACGCAGGTTCTATCCTTATCAGTGACCTTTATCCCGATGCTTTTTACCAGTTACAAGAATCAACGCCCTTAGGAAATCAGTGGTCATTACTTGAACTCATTGAATCACCACAAGAAAGTGAAATCACAATCTCAAATGATTTTCTGGAGAAAGATGCTTTTTATAGAATTCTATACCCTGAAACAATCCTAAGATTAAACCTTCCTAAAAGCTCTCAATAAATCACATTCTGGCCTCAGAAAAATTCTGCGATGCGCATCATTTTTTATACACTAATCATATGTGGTCTTGGATCATCTATGAGTCTACGCGCTGAGGATTGGCCTCAATATTTGGGCCCAACTAGGGACACGGTTTGGAATGAATCAGGAGTCCGTCTGGATTTTGAAGAGTGTCCCCCAAAACTCCTCTGGTCCCAACCAATTGGTAGTGGATACTCGGGACCCTCAGTCTCAGCAAATAGGGTCTTTGTAATGGACAGGAAATCAGAACCCTATGTACCCGAAAAAATTAAACCCGGAACAAACCCAAACTTCATCAGAGCAAAAATAAAAGGGAAAGAACGGGTCATTTGTCTTAGTACTGAGAGCGGAAAAATGGTTTGGTCTCATGAATATGATTCCACTTATACCTCAGTATTCATCTATGCCATAGGCCCCAGAACTACGCCCCTAGTTCATGATGGTCATGTCTTTACTTTGGGAGCAGAGGGTCAACTCAACGCCTACCAATCAGAAAATGGAAAACTGCTATGGTCCAAGAATCTAATTACTAATTATGGAATCGAAAATCCAGAATGGGGAACAGCCTGCCACCCGCTCATATACAAGGAAACTTTAATTTGTACTGTGGGGGGAAAGGGCCAAACGCTAGTGGCCTTTGATTACAGGACAGGCAAAGAAAAATGGAAATGCTTGGATTCTAAGAAACCAGGATACGGAACACCAGTAATCGAAACTATTCACGGAACCAAGCAACTGATCGTCTGGCACGGGGAATCAGTAAATGGCGTTAACCCTGATACCGGAAAAGTTTACTGGTCAGTGGCTTTTAAACCTGAGTTCGGAATGGCGATCGGTGCACCGAGGGTATGGAATGATCTGGTATACGTTATGGGATATAATGGAAAGTCCGGCACAGTGAAGGTCGATAAAGGTTCCAAGTCCGCATCAC
>Ga0115011_10002239_pt1 | contig 13523 bp, 8 predicted proteins | sample TroAtlMetagenome_2_FD_88705 | JGI IMG/M metagenome (GOLD analysis project Ga0115011, IMG submission 88705) | Marine eukaryotic phytoplankton communities from Atlantic Ocean - Tropical Atlantic ANT8 Metagenome | ecosystem: Environmental > Aquatic > Marine > Oceanic | place: Tropical Atlantic... | reverse complement strand
TGTATTGACTGCCCAATCATCGACTGCCTGCCTGGACTATTTCCTACAGATACAGACGGCGACGGATGTGACGATACCTGTACCGCATTTGACCCATGCAAAGACCTCACCTGTGGGGACCCCTGCAATCTATGCCCACCGGGAGACCCCAACTGCTTTGAAACGGATGTCTTGAAAGAGTGCGATCTCAACGGCATCTGTGAAGTGGCTCCTGCCAACTGTGAAGAGAACCCCTGTCCAGACGATGAGATGCCTGTCTGTAATGTAGATGGACCCTGCCAAATCTCGACCCCAACATGCGGAGACGACGGATGGGTGTGCATCAACCAATCAATGGTTAATGGGTCAACATGCGACGCAGCAGGGTGTGCCGTCCCGGGAGAATGTCTACAGGGCGAATGCATCTGTAACGACCCCTGCCCAGACGATGAGATGCCTGTCTGTAATGTAGATGGACCCTGCCAAATCTCGACCCCAACATGCGGAGATGACGGATGGGTGTGCATCAACCAATCAATGGTTAATGGCAGTTCTTGCACCAATACGGTTTGCAGCGATGACGCTGGTATATGCCAGCAGGGGGAATGCATTTGCTTCGACCCATGCGACGGTAAGAAATGTGGAGATCTCTGCCAGGTATGTCCTCCCGGTGACCCTCAATGTGTAGAGCCTGTAATCATCCACCAATGCGACCCCAGTGGGATCTGTAAACCAGAGCCCGTGGACTGTGGAAATGAAGAGCCCTGCAAGGACGTCAATTGCATTGAAGGGGAAATCTGCGAAGACGGAACCTGTGTTAGTAAGGGGCTCATCATTACCGAGTACATGGCCAACCCCAATTTCGTAAACGACTCTTTGGGCGAATGGATTGAGGTCACCAACAGCGGCACTGTATCCATCAATCTGGATCAGGTTGAATTGGCCGATTCCGCCGGTAACTTCGCGCCAGTGACCATTGGTTCTGGTGCTTTTGTATTCCCTGGAAGTCAGGTTGTATTTGCCCGCTCTGAGAACTTCAATGCCAACGGCGGTATCGTCACCAGCGGGAAATTCTCCTTCAGCTTGAACAACGGAGGAGACATCATTCAAGTGAGGGTTGCCGGGCAAATCCACGACGTAGTGGACTACAACAACTTCAGCTCTCAAATTGGAAAGTCCATGCAATATGGAAAAGACAATCCACTGGACCCTGTTGCCAATGACAATCCAACTTTATGGTGTCCTGGTAAACCCGTGTATGGACTGGGTCCTGATACGGGGACTCCAGGAACCCAGAACCACCTCTGTGGAGATGAAGGGCCATGCCCTGATGGGCAAAAGCCATGCTCTGAGGGACAAGAATGCCTGCCCATTGACTTGTTCTGCAACGGTTCACCGGATTGTGTAAACGGAGAGGACGAAGAAGGATGTCTCAGCTGTGAAGATCAATGCAGTGCTGACTTCGATGCCTGCGTCGCGGGAGGAGGAGACTTCCTGACCTGTGCAACCATCTCAGACGAATGCCTCCTGGCCTGTTCTCAGATCGCTTGCCCCGAAGGGCAGATCATTGATTGCTTCGGCATGTGCTCGGAAGCTGTGTTCCTCGGGGACGGTGTCTGTCACTCGTTCTTTGACTGCTCAGACCTCAACAGCGACGGGGGTGACTGCTCCACCGGAATCTCGTGCACTGCTGATGAATGGGATTGTGGAGATGGAACTTGCATCCCCACGGACCTCACCTGCAATGGCCAATTCGATTGCGTCAATGGCTCTGACGAGAATGGGGACCTTTGTGGCTCTCAATGTGAAGTGGGTCAATTCGAGTGCGCGAGTGGACTGTGCATCGATGATGCCTTCGTTTGCGACAAGGAGAATGACTGCCCGGGAGGGGAAGACGAGGAAGGATGCCCAGGTGAACCAGTAAACAAGGACTGCTGCGATCCAACAAAACACGATGGAAGTCCCGGGTGCGACAATCCATCTTGTGAATCCCAGGTCTGCACACAAAACGAGTTCTGCTGTGTCATTTCGTACGACGCCTCCTGTTCTGCTTTGGCACAAGAGGTCTGCGATATCTGCGATGGAATCTCCGCCGGCAACTGCTGCATTGACACCCCGGGAATCCCTGGATGTGACAATGGAGAGGCTGCGGTGAATCACCAGGTGGCCATCCAGGGAATGAAATACCTTCCTGAAACCATCATCATCAAAGCCGGGGACTCAGTGACCTGGACCAACCTGGACGATTCCCCCCACACTGTCACAGCCAATGACGGTACGTTCGCCTCTGGATTTATGCCCAATGGAGCCAAGTTCAAACACAAGTTCACACATACTATGAATGGAGACGCCCCTTATTTTTGTGACTTCCATACCATGATGACTGGGTTGGTGATCATTGAGCAAAGTTGTGAGGGATGTATTTGGGACACCAATGCGTTCTGCATGGATGTGAGCTATGACGCCAGTTGCGCCAACATTGCACAGACAACCTGCAAAGATTTCTGCATCTGTCAGTAGTCTAGGAGGTCTTGGTCGGGGCAGATTGCTCGATCCATCGCCACGCATCCAAAAACCAATTCTCCTGGGTTACACCTGAGTCCGAAGCGTAGGTTTTCAACACTTGATACACCTCTGCCATCTGGTCCTCTGTGATGTGCTTCAATGGAGCGGAAAGCCGATCTCGTAATTGACCCATTCGCTCTGAAGGAACCAGGCCTGAAGGATCCCAAACCACGTAAATCAACCCTGTCGCATCCTCAAGAAACATCTTTCCCTGAAGTTGAAGATACTGTTCTGCCTCTGAAAATCCGCGCTTCTTCTTTAGCAATCGCTCAATAAAAGAAGCGGGTATCCAGGCCACAGCGGTTCCAGATTCTGTCCATCCCACCAGACGCGGCAATGGCAAATCTTTCGGTCCCTTGGGCAATTCACACACTCGTGTTCGCTCCACGTTTTCCACGGCAATTAGATACGCATCCCCTATGGTCTCCCACAGTGAAAGCCGTCTTTTATTTTCCCTTTTATCTCCTCGCCATCGGCTCACAGAACTCTCCTTTCTCGGGTAACATCTGGCCAACGAAGTACCATCTTGCGAATTTTTTTGACAGTCCGTCAGACTGTGGCATCATCTCACCATCTTAGTAAGTCAATGAAACTAAAGGATTATTGGAGATAGGAAGGATGGACGAAAAGGCAGCCAACAACCTTCGGGTAGCTCGTGAGTCACGTATGCTTAGCAAAGCAGAACTTGCTCGGAAGGCCGGAATTAGCCCCCTGACAATTGGACGCGTAGAAAGTGGAGAAGCTTGTCGCTTGTCCACCATGCGGAAGATTCTCGAGGCGCTGGAGATTAACTTGTCTGACCGAGGACACATTTTTCCTACGCTCACATAGGAAGAGTTTTAAGTCAGACACGAAAAAGCCCGTGGTTTATTATCGGACAGACAGTGAATACGCTTTTCTGGTGCGGTAGTGGTTGAGGTGATACAATACGGGCATTGAAGGATATGGTGTTGATTTTCAAGAAGCCAAACAGGTGACCTTGGGAATCACGAATTCGGACCGATAGAGGGAAAGCCACATGGCGACCGGGAAAAACGCGATAGGTCTCGACATTGGGTCGTCCTCCATCAAACTGATTCAGTTGAGGGAGACGAGCAAAGGGATCCACCTGGTAAATTTTGATATGGCGCTCCTTCCTCCTGAAGCGGTGGTTGATGGCGCATTGATGAATTTCACAGCCATCGTGGAAAAAATCCGCGAGCTGTTAAGGGTTCACCGCATCCGATTCAAGGAGTGCGCCCTTTCCATCAGCGGTCACTCGGTGATTATCAAAAAGATCAGTCTCCCTGAAATGACCCCTGAAGAACTTCAAGAAAGTATCCAGTGGGAAGCGGAACAATACATCCCATTTGAAATCAAAGACGTGGAAGTAGACGTTGAAATCCTGAATCCCAAGGCGGGTCAGGGGCAAATGGACGTCCTCCTGGTCGCCGCGAAAAAAGAGATCATTAACGACTATGTCTCCGTTGCCATGGAAGCCGGATTGAAACCTGTGATTATGGATGTGGATACATTCACGATTCAGAACGCTTTTGAATTGAACTACGGATTCTCCCCCAATGAAGTGATCGCGCTGATCAACATCGGGGCCTCTGTCATCAACATCAACATTGTCGCCAACGGCATTACCACCTTTACCCGTGACATTGGGATGGGTGGACAAATGCTCACGGAAGAAATCCAAAAGCAATTGAATGTTTCTTACGAAGAGGCGGAGCACTATAAGACCGGTGGTGAGGGAACCATCAGTTCTTCTTCCATTTACCGGGAAGTTCAGCGTCTCTCAGAACGTGTCAGCGAAACCCTGGTGACCGAGATTCAACGAAGTATCGACTTCTTTGCAGCCACCACCATTAACGCCGACATTTCGCGAATTTACCTGTCAGGTGGCTCGTCCCAGATTCCAGCGCTCATCCGAAGTCTCGAAAGACGTTTGGAGGTCCCTGTAGAATTGGTGAACCCCTTCAAAAATATCGTGGTGGATCCAAAGAAATTCGATTTTGACTTGCTCCAGAGAATGGCGCCCATGGCGGCTGTCGCAGTAGGTCTTGGGTTGAGGAGGGCGGGAGACTAATGCTTCTGATGATCCGAATCAATCTGCTTCCCACGCGGAGCAAAACCAAACGTAAGAAAACCGGTCCAACGGTCGCCTCCGCAGCGAGACCTCTGCTCCTTCTTGGAGTCCTGATTCTGGCTGCGGGAATGGTAAGTCTTTTCCTCTGGTATGAGCAGCTTGAAGCTCAATCGATCAAGGAAACCGCCAAGACGAATGACTTGAAAACGAAAGTCAGCGAATTGGAAAAAGTTAAAGTGACCATGGAAGAGCGAGAGCGATCTCAGCAGATCCTGGCTCAGCAAAACTTCATTTTTGATGAACTGAAGTACGATAAAATTGGCCCGCCCAATGCACTGCTGTTTTTGAGCTACATCCTGGCAAAGACCGAGGACAACTCTTTCAATGCCCAGGAGCTTCAATCCCAAGAGGACAATGGGTGGAATGTGTCGTGGGATCCTGCGAGATTATGGATCACATCTTTCCAGGAAGAGGAAGACACCATCGAAATCACCGGGGAGGCCATGGCCCACGAGGATGTCACGGAGTTTTATCGACGATTGGAGTCCTCTATCTACTTCTATGACGTATCCCCTGATGTACAAGAATTACATGTGGCCGAGTCCATTAACTTGAGATATGTGAGTTTCAAAGTGGTCTGCAAGTTGAATTACGACCTGGAGGGAATTCCGCGAGACGCCAGTCTTATGGAAGCCGGCCAGGGCAAAAAACCAACCGCGTTGGCAAATCCAGCGCGAAAAGTAAAACCCTGATAAGGAGGAAAGACGATGGAAAGACTATCAGACATTCCACCGCAGCAATTGTTGGTCCTTGGCTTATTGGCCATTCTCCTGACTACAGGTGGGTTTTACTTTCTTGCCATCACGCCGTTAGAAGAATCCATCGCTTCCAGTAAAGTGGGGTACAGCAAGCTCTCTCAAGACTACAAAAAGCTGGAGCAATTTCATCAACCAGGAAAACTGGAAGAGCTGAAAGAGGCGGAAGAGCGGGAAAAAGCCCGAATCGAAGAAAACAAAACCCTGCTCCCCTCCAAGAATGAACTCCCTGGCTTCATTCGTTCCATCAAGGCAGATGCTGACTCTGTGGACTTGGTGATTCATAAATTCGAAGTGGGTGAAGTAATCGAGGAAGATTACTACAACCGAGTCCCGATTGAAGTTCGCGCAGTCGGTTCCTTCAACCAACTCATCGCATTCATGAAAACCATCTCCTCTCCATCGAAAAGAACGGTGAATGTGCGAGACCTGGAAATCAAACGTTTGAATATGGAAGGGGATGCGCTCAAGGCCATGGTGTCGGAATCAGAGGACATTGTCCCAGCAGACCCGCGTGAGTTCCGGAAAAACAATCGAGGAACATCACCTGAGCAAAAACGATACATGGCGATTCGGAGCGAAGAGGAGAGAAACAAATACAGTTACGTAGACTCCAAGTTTACCATTCATGCATTCACTTACACTGGTAAAATGGCTAACAAGTCCAGGAAGAAGCGTTGAAAATAATGATCAAAAGACGACTACAATGGAACAAAATAGCTTTCATCGCTTTGAGCATACTTGTGGCCTTTCTTCTGGGTTGCGAAGAAGATGCGGGAAAACCGAATCTTCCTCCAACAGATCCGCGAGGAATTAATTTTGGTAATGACCAGGCACAAGCCCAGGGACCGAGCACTAGCGGCGACGACGGAATGGTTGCTGTGCCCAGTGAAAAATGGGACCGAATCAAAATGTTCTTTGAGGCCTATGCTGGAGCCACCACGACCAGCCGAAGAGACCCCTATCGAAATAACCTGGCAGCATTTGCTCAAAAACCAGATCTCCCCAAACTAAATGAGGATGATGAAGAGGAAGAAACCATTGAACAAGTGGTGGAAGCCCTCAGCCCTCTTGAAAAATTTCCAGTTGAAGACTTCACGCTGGTGATGGTCATGAGTGGGACATCCCGTCCTAAAGCCGTCGTTATGGACCCCATTGGAATTCCATGGGTCGTGAGACCGGATACTCCCCTTGGAAATGAAGGTGGGCTTGTTCAAGCCATTACTCAATACTCAATCGTGGTTGCAGAGCCTGGCTCGGACACACCGAGTGAAATCACCATTCGACCCGTTATCCTCGACGCCGCCGCTGAGTTGGCTGACAAAGAAAACGTAAATTTCTCGTCAAAGCCTTTGACAACAGCGCCTATCAAATAGTTTTTCTCTCCCAAAAAAAATTTTTCATTTTAGGTAGGTAACAACTGTCACGTTTCCCTTTCTAGAGCGTTCATTTCGAAAAAGCGCACGTTTCCGGTTACCTGTGCCCGTTGTTTTTTTTGACGCATTAGCGTCTCGGGCTACAGTAGAGGCACACTGGACCTACTTGATCTGGTCAACCCTGTGAACTTCACGTATCCTAGGGGTACGGAAAGTCACGATATCAGAGATGATCCCGGAGGATCCCCGGGGCGTCATAACGGAGGATGCGCTGTGCGTACCGGTAAACGAAGATTGATGGCATTAAGCATGAGTTGTGCACTGTTTTGTGTGCTTGCCTCTGCGAGCGCCCAAGCAGCACCAATCAATGCCATCGAAAATCTGCGCGTAAAAGAGACGGCATCTCACACAGAGATTCATGTGGAGGGAAGTCAAACACCCACATTCACCGTCTTTAAACTTGAAGACCCCATCCGATTGTTCATCGATATGCCCAATACCAACCTGAAAAAGGTAGATGGGACATTGGCAATCCGTAACGGGGTAATCGACCACGTTGGAACCCTTCAATTCAAGAAAGGCTCTACCCCTATCGGTCGAATCATTGTGATGCTGAGCCAGGACTCCCTATATAAAGTAGAGAGTGAAGGAAATAACGTTGTCATCCGAGTGGACGGAAAGTCTCGCTCAACCATGAATCTGGCTGCAGGAGAACCGGGAGCGGCTTCAGGGGTTCACAAGGCCCTGGAAGAAGAAAGAAACCTCTTGCAACAAATCAAGCTGGCTCGCCTTCGAGAAGAACAACTCCGAAGCAAAGCCCAAACTGCGAGAGAAAAAGAAGAAGCCCTGCGCCAGCAGGTCGAAACAGCTCGCTCTCAAGCGGAATCTGCGCGGGAAAAGGAATTGGCGAAAGTCGAAGACCTTCGTTCCGAGAAAGGTGAGTTGGAGAAGGCACTGGCCAAACGAGACGAACTGCTCAACAAAATCGACAAGATGGAAGATGCAGCTGCACAAAACCAGAAAGTCGTGGCCCTGGAAAAGAAACTGGCCGCAGCGCGATTCTCCGCTTCAAAAACAGACAAAGAAAGAAAGGCGACTCTGGCTGAGTCCATGGTGCGTGAGCAGACGCTGACAGCCGAGTTGGATGAAGCCAAAACCAACGAAGAATCTCTCCAGGGACAACTCCAGGATGCCTCTTCTTCATTGAAAGCACTTCAGGACGAAGTAAAGCAACTGCAAAGCTCAAAGGTAGATGCCGCCCGTTTGGCCCAGGTGGAGGCCAAAAGAGCTGAGGCTGAATCCAGAAAAGAAGAGATTGCCAATACCCTCAAAGGTGCAACGACCACGATTACAGATCTGGAGACACGAATTCAGACAGTGGAACAAGAGCGTGAGCAGCAAGTCTCAGAGATGCAATCCAAACTAGACGAAGCTGTTTCGAAAGCGCGCGAAACGGAAAAGGCACTCCGGTCTGAACAAACAGAGTACCGTACAAATGCAGAAAAGCAGTTGAGTTCGCTCCAGTCAGAGGTCGCCCGATTGAGTGCTGCTGTGACAAAACGAGAAGGAGACCTCAGCAAAGGGCTGACAGAAAAGGAAGCTTCACTTACTGCTCTGGAAGCAAAATACAACGAGCAACGAGGCGCAAACCAGACCCTTCAAAATGAAATTCAAAGCCAGCAGCAAGCGGTTGAATCATTGAAAGCTGCCTATTTAGCAGAGCAGTCCAAGCTCGAGCAGACGACAGCTGAACGCCAAAAAGAAGAAGCTAAACTCCAAAACCTGAAGCAAACAGCCAACTCCCTACAGACCGAGATTCAAACCAAACTCGAGCAGACAACAGCTGAACGTCAGAAAGAAGAAGCTAAACTCCAAAACCTGAAGCAAACAGCCAACTCCCTACAGACCGAGATTCAAACCAAACTCAAGCAGACAACAGCTGAACGTCAGAAAGAAGAAGCCAGGGTCCAAAGCCTGAAGCAAACAGCCAACTCTCTTCAATCTGAAATTCAATCTCTCCGTGACGCACAATCGCAGATCGAGACCGAAGCCCTTTCTGAAGCCAAAGCACGAGAAGACGCACTTGAAACTCAGGTTGCTGCCCTCAACGCGAGGATTGCCCAGGAAAGAGCGCGCGGCGTTGAAGAGACATCTCAAACAGTCAAGAACCTCCGTTCGCAAATCAAAAAGACTCAGGACCAGGCTCTCGTTACATCCGAGAAGGCTGAAACGGAGAAGAAAGTCGCCCTCGCAGATATGGAGAGTCGCCTCAATGAGCTTCGTACATCCTACGATCAGGCCACCAATCGAAGCGAAGAGCGTAAAAAGGAAATTGAACGGCTGAACTCACTCCTTACGCAGGCAGCAGAGCGAGAGGTGGAGAGAGAGGCTGAATTGAAGCAATTGGCCACAGCCATTCGCACCACTTCAAAATCAGAAGCATCAAAGAAGAAAGAGTTGAAGGCGCTCAAAGGACAACTTCAAGCCAGTTCGAAGCGAGACTCTGCACGAACCAATGCCCTTGAAGAGTTCAAAACGGAATTGGAAGCTGCCACCCTGAGAGACGAGCAACGTCGTGAGCAAATCAGTTCCCTGGGTAACCAACTGAAAGAAAACACCAAGCGAGCTGCCATTCGTGACGCTGAACTGTCAGCACTCCGAAAAGAGCTACAGGCAACGGACGACTCGGGTGAGAGACGCGTAGAATTGGAGAAGGCCCAAAGCGAACTTCTTGCATCACGAGCAAGAGACGAAGAGCAAAATGCTCAACTGAAAATGCTTCGAGACCAGGTAGAAACCGGAGCCCGAAGAGAGGCTGAGCGTGAGTCTCAAATCCAGGAATTGACCCTTAAGTTGACTGAAGCCTCTGAGAGAGAGGCCAGTCGTAATGGTGAACTCTCCAGACTTCGAAAGCTTGTTGACGCTGGAGGCGCAGCCAAGAAAGAGAACCTCAAGGGTCTCACAGAGATGCGGAAGAAAGTCACTGAAGCCGCTGAACGAGAGAGCCAGCAGGCAAAATCCCTCAATGAACTGAAGAAGCAATTGAGCCGCTCCAGTGATCGAGATGCTGCCCGTCAGAAAGAGTTGGAAGGACTCCGAAAGAAGCTCGTTAAGGCAACAGACAAAACAGCCCAACGAGAGCAAAAGATTGTCTCTTTAGAGAAAGGTCTTGAAGACGCGGAGAAAAGAGCTCGGGACAGAAAGAGTCTCATCAGCACCCTGAAGAAGAACCTGGGAACGGCTGAAAAACGAGATGTTGCTCGTGAAAAAGAACTCTCTTCCTTGAGAACTCAACTGAAAGGAGCAAAGGGAGCCAAGGAAATCGAGCGGCTCCAGGAAGAAATGAAGCTTCTCCAAACCCGTGACAGCGCTCGAGAGCAGGCATTGCTCGCTCTGGATGCTGAGTTGTCAGATACCCGCGCCAGAGAAAAGAACCGGACCGTGTCTCTACAGAAACTCCAGGCTGACCTGGTCAAAGCCAATAAAGCTGAAGAAGTTCGGCAAGCAGAAGTGAACCGTCTGAAAGGACTCCTGGCAGATTCAAGCAAGCGAAAGCAGGCAGCAAAGGAACTCCAGGAACTCAAGCGACAGAACGCTGCAGAGGTGAAAGAATCCAAACGGCTTAAAAATGTGATCACAAAGATGGAAGCCGCACGGGTTCGCGAGGCAGAGGCTACCTCTCAATTGACCACGCTTAGAGGACAGCTCAGTGCTGCCATGGCAACGGAAAAAACCAGAGAAGCTGAAATGCTCACCTTGCGAGACAAGCTGACAAAAATGACAGCTGAAAGTGACTCTCGTATTGCACGGCTTCAAGCACGAGTAAGTGAACTGGAAGGCCACCTGGCCACACCTGTTGCTCCTCAAAATGTAGCAAGCAGCAAGCCTTCTGCTGACGTAACAGACGTCAGTTTCAAGGATTACGCAAACGTATCTCGTATTGAAGTCGCTCTCTCGGGAGATGCAAAATTCGAGATTCTGGAACAGCGAGAAGACAAGGCCGTGCTTCTGGTGCACTCAGCCAACCTTCCTGAGCGACTCCAAAGAAGTTTGGATACATCGGAATTCGGAAGTCCTGTCTCTTTGGTAAGCAGCTACCGTTCCAACGTTCCAGGAGAAAGCGGCTCTATCCGACTGGTGGCCAACTTGAGAAACGCTACGCCCAACCGGGTGGTGCGGGTGAAAAACGGTCTTGTATGGGAGTTCGAGCGAACTCAGACTGCGCAACAGGGAAATCGCATGATTCAAACACCTGCTGCGAAGAAAATGACAACACCTGCGGCTCCTGGTCAAAATTCGGACCCAGGATCAACGTCTCGACTGCGTTACTACCCCAACATGGTTGGACAGGCCACTGCGGGAAGTGCGGTTCAAAATCCATATTTCTCTCGCCGTAAGAAAAAGAAGAAGTACAAAGGAAAACGCATCAATCTGACCATCAAAGATGCAGACATTCAGCATGTATTGACCTTCCTGGCGAAAGAGGGAGGCGTAAATATCGTTGCTGGAGATGAGGTCAGCGGAAATGTGTCCTTCCACCTGGAAAACATTCCTTGGGACCTTGCACTGGACATGATCTTGAAAGCGAAAGGCTTCGACTATGTGAAGGAGCAGGGCGTATATCGTGTGGCCATGGCTGAAACCATCACCAAAGAAGTCGAACTGGAACTGGAGAAGAAGAAGAAACTTCGAGACTTGAGACAGTTGGTGGTCAGGCTCATTCCCGTCAATTATGCAAACGGAAAAGAGATGGGAAATCAGATCGAGAAGATCCTGAGTGAGCGGGGAACCGTGACCGTTGATGAGCGAACCAATACGCTGATTGTGAAAGACACTGAAGACTACATCATCGCAGCTGAAGACCTGGTTCGACGCCTGGACACACAGACTCCTCAGGTGCTCATTGAGGCCAGAATTGTTGAAGCCTCCTCAAGTTTCGTTCGAGATGTGGGTATCCAATGGGGTGGTGACTTCGCCATGTCCCCGGTATTTGGTAATGAAACGGGACTCGCTTTCCCATCGGTTGTCGGTGTCTCCGGTGGAGCCAGTGGAGACAGCAGTGTGACAGACGGATTGTTTACCAATTCACCCGGCTTTGCCGTGAACCTTCCCGCTCCAGCCGGTGAAGGGGCCGGTGGTGCCTTGGGCTTGACCCTGGGGTCCTTGAGTGGTGCTGCAAACTTGAACTTGCGTCTTTCTGCTCAGGAGCAGGAAGGTAAAGTGAAAATCATCAGCAGTCCGAGAATCAGTACCCTCGACAATAGAACCGCTGTGATTCGACAAGGTGTGTCCATTCCAATCAGTGTTGTGAGCTCGCAAGGTGTGAACACTCAGTTCTTCAATGCAGATCTCCAACTGGAAGCCACACCTCATGTGACTCAAGACGGAAATATCGCCATGGACCTGAACATTTCCAAGAACGAACCCAACTTCGGTCAAACGGGCGCAAACGGAACACCGACTATCCAGAAGAAAGAGGCCAAAACCGAGCTTCTCCTTCGAGATGGTGATACTACGGTCATTGGTGGTATCTACACCCGTAACTCAGGTGAGAACTACAGTAAGGTTCCTGTCCTGGGAGACATTCCAATTCTTGGATGGCTCTTCAAGACAAGAGGTCAGAGTGACCAACGATCAGAACTCCTGATCTTCATCACCCCTCGAATCATCAACCGACCTGCTGCCCTTCAAGCCGCTTCAGAATAGGAACCATTCCAACATGCTGGTGTTTATGACAGGCATGATGGGGTCCGGTAAAACGTCTGTGGCCAGACGCCTCGCTTCAATCACAGAACTCCTCTACGAAGATCTGGATCACGTACTGGAAAGCCGGGAAGGCAAAGCGATCTCCCAAATCTTTAGGGAGCAGGGGGAATCGTATTTTCGAAGAAAGGAACAAGATATCCTCAGAGAGTACTGTCAAAAGACTCAGGGGATTTATGCCTTGGGCGGAGGAGCCCTCTGCTCTGAAGAGGCGTGGACCATGATTCCTCAACACGGAAATGTCATCTGGTTAAAAGCCCGGCCGGAAACCCTGATCGAGAGACTCCAGGGAGATGAATCGAGACCCTTACTCAACAACGATCTGGAAGCCCAGGTAAACCGTCTGACTAACAGTCGAAAAGGGTGGTATGAACGGGCCCGGTTTCACGTTGAGACAGATGGAAAAAGTCCGAATCAAATTGCGGAAGAACTGCATCGGATACTGGGGAACACATCTCAATGACGCGAAGACAAGAAACCATATCCCTTGGGCCCCGCTCCTACACTGTGACCATAGACACGGGTCTCCCCACAGATGCAGTGCCTCTGATTGAAGAGAGGTTTGAGCCCGGCCCCATCACCATCATCACCGATGAAAATGTGGGAAAACTGTATCTGGATCCACTGGTGCAAACGTTTCAAGAAGCGGGTTGGCTCTGCCAAACCATCACCGTTCCGCCCGGAGAATCTTCCAAAAGCCTTCCCATGGCTTCCCATGTGTTGGAGCAGATCATTGAAATGAGACCTGACAGAACCCGCCCCATTCTAGGGCTTGGAGGCGGGGTAGTGGGAGACCTGTCGGGATTTGTGGCCAGCGTATACATGCGAGGAGTTCCCGCAATTCACATCGCTACCAGTCTCTTGTCCCAGGTGGACAGCTCAGTAGGTGGGAAAACCGGGGTCAATCACGGTAATGCCAAAAATCTGGTGGGGACATTTCATCAACCCTCC
>Ga0115011_10002237_pt1 | contig 13553 bp, 3 predicted proteins | sample TroAtlMetagenome_2_FD_88705 | JGI IMG/M metagenome (GOLD analysis project Ga0115011, IMG submission 88705) | Marine eukaryotic phytoplankton communities from Atlantic Ocean - Tropical Atlantic ANT8 Metagenome | ecosystem: Environmental > Aquatic > Marine > Oceanic | place: Tropical Atlantic... | reverse complement strand
TGGGATTCCATGACGGAGTTTCAATGCAACAGTTACCACTTGAGGTGTCTCTCGGACACGTCCGCGAAGAACTTTTTGAAACGCGCGCGGATGGAGGAAGACTTTCGAGACGCCTCGGAAGAAGAAATCGTGGAAGGGTTTTTGGAAGGGTTTCGCGACGAATTGCACGAAGATTTCCATCGCGAAGGCGTGAAGCGAGTCTTGCTAAAACTGTTCAAACGAGAACCAATCGACGAGGAAGATGCCGAGTTTTTCTACCGGGTGGATAAAACGAAAGTCGTGGCTTTGGAGCCGGAAAAGAAGACGAAGAAGGAAACAAAGACGCAAAAAGCGAAGAAGACAAAAGCATTGCCGTCGTCGTCAAAGAGGAAAGAAACAAAAACAGCGACGACGAAGAAGACGAAAGAAGCGTCGAAAGCGAAAGGTGGCGTGGAGAAGAAGCCAAAGGCTACCGCGAAGAAGAAGCCAAAGGCTACCGCGAAGAAGAAGAAATCGTAGGTGGAAGAGACAAAGAGATGGAGAAAGAGAGAGAGAGAGAGAGACAGCATTTTTTACATACTAACCTCGTGACAAAGAGACGAAGAGAGACACGCATCCCCCATAGTAGTAAATACAATAAACACAATAAACACTCACGTACTTATTCTGGTCGCGTTGATTTGATTTGATGCGTGGTATATAAACGTTTTAGTTTTTACCGTGTTATTATTACAACGTGCACTACATACTATATATACGAACCAAAACATTTTTACGCCGCGCGGCGGTGGAGTTCGCTCACTTCTCCTTCTTCTTCTCCGACAGAACTTGTCACGACGTTGTTCAATCGTAACTTTACGATAGAATATTTAGGAACCGACAATCGCGATGGCCGAAGCGCATAAAACATGAGCGAAGAGACGATAAATCCGAACGGAATAAACACCGTAATTGCGCCAACGCTCGCGGCAAACGCGAGCGCTGCTACGCAGTTTCGATAGTTTCCATCTTCCCATCGAAGCGTTTCTTTGCGAAATGTTTCCATGAAATCCGCAAAATAGGAGATTTGACACTGCACCCAAAAGATTACTTGCATGGTTTTATCGAACATTGCATCGTTGGGTTGCTTCGGTCCCCTCAATAAACCTTCGTTTTCGAATTCCGTACCGCGAACGACAGTTGAAAACCAACCAATGGGTGCGTCAAACTTTGAGCCGGGTGGGAAATTCGTAAACTCCGAAGCCGAATCTGATCGTAAAAGCTCGTTGTTTCTCGATTTTTCTGCTCCAAAAAGACAAGCAGACGTTTCTTCATCGTTCGACGAACAGTGCACGACAAAACCGAGACACATGAACGCGACGATGTAGTTTGGAAAGAAGCAAAAGAAGAGCAACGCGAGGTGTAACGAGGCGCTCGAGGCGTAATCTCGCCAACGCACAGCTCGTTCGAGCCTTCTCAAAGCATATGCGAATGGTTGTAGCGCTATACTGATTCGAATAACCGCAGCTTTCGAACGGATCGCATCGATTCCCAACGCCTTTTCTTCTTCATCAACATCATCCATATCGCTGCTGGACGAAGCTGCCGGATCCTGAGGAGGCACCGTCGCAAACTCTCCTATTTTAGCACCTCTTCTTCCTATTTCTCCCGATGCCGTGGCAAAACTCGAATTCGCACTCACTAAAGGGGACGACGATAGCAAAGCCGTCGGCAGCATCATCTCAAACATTAATGTATCGACAATGTTTGCCGGAAGCTTGTTGATGCCGGTAATTAAGGCGAGACGTTGCGCTTCACGCTTCTCGCGCTCTTCGCGGTGGTGACGAGTATTCAAACCACCTCCGAATTTACCACTGAGATGTGCGAATGTAACAGAAGGATCTCGGACGAGTATATCATCGTCTATATCGCTTATACCAAATAACAATTCGCGCGCGAGTTGTTTTCCTCTCGCATAGTATCCTACACTCATGGCTGCATCTTCAAATCCTCCAAAAGAGGACGAAGCAGGAATCGCGCCTGGGTCGTTCGCATCACTACTTCTGATGTTACTCATGGTGCGACGAAAAACACCGGTTCTTTTGGCTTTTCGAAACGATGCTTTGACGGTTATTTCACCAGTCACTTCGCTGTCATCTTCCGAGCGCAGCGGGACAGTCGCGACGATATCTCTCCCAAACGACGGTAACGAGGATGGGTATATCGTACAGACGCCGATTCGTTCGTCCGCTCTCGCTCGATCAAATACTCCAATGTGGACTGGTTTCGTGATGTCCCGAATAGCGACGTCGAATTCTCGTTTCCAGCCGGCAGGAGATCTCGCCGAGGCGTTCGGTAACCACGCCCACGAAACATCGTGTCGAATTGCAATTCCTGGAGCCGATCCCGAAGGAACGTGTCGCATTTTCAAAATGCGCACGCGTGTAGAACCAACAATTGGTGCCGCGAGGGGGTCGATCGAACGGACAATTCGCGTCGCGACCTTAACTTCACCCAAATATACCCCATCGTTCGATTCGATAGTTCCGTCATTTGTGAAAGTCGAATTGGACGCAGCTTCGCTCGACTGTGCCACGCCGTTACCAGTAGTCCTCGTCACCGTCGTACCCGACCTAGAGTCGCTCTCCATATCTGTATATCCGGATAAGGTCGAAAGCGGTTTTAATTTCGATTTACCCGCGAAAGTGAACTCACCATTCGCGTCCACGTTCACGTTTGATTTCATCTTTGCTTTTCTTGGTGATCTCAATAATCTGAACTTGCCATTACCGAGCGCCAATGGAACGCCCGTTCTTTGGTTGATCTTGAAAAAACTCGATCTAGAGTTTTTACACACAGTCTTTGGCATTCCAGAGCAATCGATGCAAAATCGTCCAATCTTGACGTTCTTCGCACCTTCTTTATTCGAATACACGTCGATTTTCACGATCGCATTTACAATCGGTTCCTCTACTTCAAAGCACACGACGTCACTGTCTTCTGCTTCTTTGTTTTCGCCGTTCTCGCCGAGAAAGAAACGAGTCGCGGGATGTCCCACTTTTTTTGCTTTAAAGATGCCCAAATCTCTCGATTCGTTCAACAGCGAACATCTCAAAATGACGCCGCGAGAATTCTTCCCGGCTTCGGCTTCAGGAATACCTCTCACACTACTAATGCGTACGAATACTTTACACGTTCTGGGAGCGACTCGAACGACAGGTCGATTCGATACATCTTTGCGCGATGGACCTTCACCAAACAGCACGGCTGCTTTCTCATCGTCGTCGGAGGAATCTGCGTTGTCATCGTCGACGTTGTGTAATGCCATGTATAAATCCTTCGCCGCTCTCGATGATGCAAAATCCTTCGACTTGCCGCGCTTGAGCGATTCTGGTCGAATATTCGGTGCACCAACCTCTATTGCTTCGGAACGTGTGCCTAACCAGGCGCGACAGCGGATGCTTCCGATGCCTTTAGCTCCATTCTTCGTAGCCGGTTTCGGATTTATGTCTTGTAGCGTCGCTTCGATGTTCTTCACCGCGGACAAATTTGCGATGAATGAAACAGCAGCGCGCGAGCTCGTTTCCAATATGGCCAACGGGATCGAAGCTTCACCTAACGCTAACGTTGCGTACGTCGTCGCCGTCCCACTCATCGCGTCATCGTCGTTCTCGACGTGCATCGGTCCTTGGTTTTTCAAAACCGGCACCGTAATAACAATAGCAACGCGTCCAGCGTTACAGTCCACATCCGCGGCCGGAAATGCAAAAAACTTCTCCACTTCAAATTTTTGCGCGCCCGAGTCGCTCGCGTGACTATCGCCTCCTTTTAGAATGCTGTCTACGTCGTATCCTAATCGCGTCGTCTTCGTCGAAGACGCGTGCTGACCAACAGAAATATTTATAACAGGTTTTGATAATTTTCCTACTCTATCTCGCATGTGCTCATCTAATTCTAAAGACTCTATTTCAACGAACACGAACCGTTCTGGATGGTATCCAACGCGCAACGCCGCCATGGTACCTTTTTCGTACTCCGGACGCACGCCGTGTAAAGATTCGTTATCTTCCGTATCCACGTGCTGGTCCTCGCTCGCTTCCAAGCCGGGTGCACTTTCAAGCATAGATACTATGCAATCGAACGCCTGGTCACGAAACTCGCCAAAATTTTGAAATCGAACAGCCGTCGCTCGATGTCCAGAGTCTTTCTTTCTATTTTTTCTCTTCTTTAACGAATCTTGTTGTGCTAGACTTTGTGCGGTGACCCACTTGACAAGAATCTCGTGCTCGCCATTAATTTGTAACGCTTGGAAATCTCCCGCGTGCGCGAACCATCGCTTCCCCTCACCGCCATCAAAACACGCGCAAAACGGGTCACGGAATACACGTAAAACACCTTGCGCGTTCGAAAGTGCGCAATTGAATGAACCAAGACATTCTGCCGTGTACGGAAGATTGAACGCTCTCGCTGTCTCGATATAGTCGCTGGTATTTGCCGAGTTGAATGACGTATTGAACGAGTTCGTGTTATCACCGCCATTCATCCCAGTATTCTTCGTTTTACTTTTATTTCCAAACAATTCGTCAAACGTAGGCAACGACAAACCAAAGCTCGAAAAATCAGGCATTTGGAAAAATCCGAAAATGTACTGACTGTACGATGTGCTTCCCGTTTTTTCAGTTCCTGTATGCGTTTGTTGCTGCGAACTCGCGTGATCAAACTCCTCGGTCACATCGAACGTGTCTTGATCCGTCATCGTGCTGTCGTCAGAGTAATAATTATTGTCCCCGCGACCGTTCTTATTCCTATGTCCGATTCTCGAATCCAATGACGAATCGACTTCCTCCTCCTCTCTCGTTTGATCGCTACTTAGGCTCGTCATCGACCCCCCGTCCTCCGACGTCGAAGGTAACATTCTGTTCCCTCGAGGATCTTCCTCCTCGTCGTTGTCGTCGTTATGCATGTTCGCTAAATCTCCTCTCGAACTCGCCCTGGCCAATCCAATCATCGAATCCAACCTTCTCTTCATACCGCTTCTCCTCTTACTCCTCCTCTTTGCGTTACTCCACGGCTCGAAATACGACGTCGACGTCACTTGTTCGCCACTCTCCGTACTAATTGTTCTCGCTACGATCAAAAACCCTTTCTCTAACCACCGTCTGGTCTCCAACAGGTTCAATTCGTCTACTTCCACCCACACGTCGTCGTCCCATCGACTTTGCACCGTACTCGTCGCCCCGTCTGGGAACACAATCACCCTCCTCTTCCCAATTTCCGTTATATTTGTGAGAGAAACTCCGTTCTCGCTCACTAAAACGTCCGCTAACGTGTTCTCTGTGTGTGAAATCGAGTGTATCTCACACGCGTCCACCGTCTTTGCCGCTTCGCCCAACGTGTTTTTCACGACGGATGCATCCAATTTCGACCTCGCGAATGCCACGCCGCAGTGCCGAAGAAAGTTCCGATAGTTGTGCACGACGGACGTTTCCCACGTTCCACTGAGAAGTACAGGTGTCGTTGGAAGAGGCCATCGTCGTCGTCGGTCAGTGTCGTCGTCGTCGCTTTTGGAAAGACAAAGAGAAAAGAGAGGCATCTCATCACCGCGGCATCAAAACGAGACACGATTGGAGTGAAAGGAAAAGGACTCTCGCGAGAAAGGGCAAAAAGAAGAGAGGCGTAGCAGTTGTTATTTTCGTCGTCGTCGTCGTTATGAGTACCTGAAGTTTGGTTTCCCCTCGTCGGCGCGGTCGCCCGCTTTTGTGCTCCGAGAGGGCGGAAGAATCCGCGCCGTGGACATCTCTCTCTCTTTCCTCTCGTTTTATCACGATGTGTGTTTCTTCTTCTTACAGACGCGCATGCGGGAAAAAACGACGACGAAAGAAAGACGACGACTCGATATTGGTATCCGTCGTTCGTTCGTTCGATCGATCGATCGACCGTCTCTCTCTCTCTCTCTCTCGTCTCCCAAAGCGCTTTCTTTCTCGGGTTTGTAGGAAGAAGAGGATCGTCTAACAAACCGTTCTAGGGTTTAGGGTTTTAAGACCAAAGACCAAACCCTAAACGTAAAAAGTGTGAAAAAAGAATTTTTTTTTTTGTATCTCTCGGAACCCGAGGAGGGGAAAAAATACGCGCAAACAATAAAATTTGTATCTCTATTGTATCGTTGCTTTCGCTTTCGACGAGCACCAACGAAGAGAGACCGGTCCCAAAACAGAAGAAGAAGAAAAATCGTTCCCTTCTGACGATGACGATGATGATGACGATGAAGAATACGTCGTCGTCGTCGTCGTCGTCGTTTTTTTCTCGTTGTTGTTTGGGCAGAGGAGGAGGAGGAGGAGGAGGAGGCGTGGTAAAAAAAAAATGGGGTTTTTGGTTTTGTTTTGTTGTGGTGGTGTGTTGTGTGCGAGACGACGCCGTCGCGAAAGGAGGAGGGTCGTGCGCGATAGAGACGAACGGGACGACGGTTGTGGTTGGAGCGGAGAGAGGCGAACTCTCGGACGGATCTCCGGTAGGGGAAACGTATCTGAAGCAAGAACACGAGTGCGCGTGGAAGATTGGAAGCGAAGAAAACGGGTCGAAAAATGCGTCGAGGATCACACTCGTGCTGGAATATTTCGGATCCGTTTTAGGCGAGGACTTTTTGCGCGCGCACGACGGCGACGACGGCAGAGAACGAGTTTTGGCCACGTACTCAGGCGACGTCTTCCCTCACTCGGTGGTGTTTGAAAACCAGTCGTCGTTGATATTAAGATGGACGAGTTTAAATTTGAACAGCGATAAAGGATTTAAAGTGCACTATTTTACGGATAGAATGGATCGGGTGAAATGTTTGAACGATTGCGACCGCGTCGGCGTGTGTGACGCGGCGAATGTGTGCGAGTGCCCGAAAGGACGAGCCGGAGCAGACTGTTCGATTGTAGTGCATCAAATTCCGTTGGAGAAGAAGGAGAATGGAACGAGCAGGAGATACCAAGGGTATTCTTTGTTGAGGAGTGAACCCGGAGAGTGCGCGTATTTGAACGTGAACGTTCCAAAAGAGATCCCGGATGATGCTTTCTTGCGGATAGAAGCAACTTTTCCGGACGGCCTCGACGGCGACGCGAGACCATCTCTGTTCGCATCGGATGCATTAGGTATAAATAAAACAAACTTTTATGTTCCCTCGAGTGGATACTGCGAAACAGAACCGGACGGGTGTCGATGGATCGAAGAAGACGAAACGACAAAGACCGTCGGCTCTTTCTCTTCGGTAGGTGACAAAAATATTGCTTTCAGAGACTATTCTTTGCTTCTTTCGTCGGCAGTGCACGAAGAAAAAGTTCTCGATAACGCGACTCAGGCGGCCAAGTTTACAATCAACGCTCCGCAAATTCCTACATTTCATTACTACAATAAGTTTGACGTGAAATCTTACAGCGTCTTAAGCCCAGTGCATTCGCTGCGCATCGACGACGTTTCGAGCGAAAGCCGGTTTATTATCGCTGTTTGCAATGTTCGAAAGCCGCCTCTTCCAGCGGCATTTAAAACCTACGAGTTACAAAATTTCATTCCCGGAACGAACGACGGACGCGGCATTCAATTTTGGTCCAGCACTACATCGAGGGAACCGAAAAAAGATATCGTTTCGCTCGTAAAAATTGTCGTTTCGAACGAAACTAAAGATTCGTGCGTCTTGGATTGCAATAATAATCGCGACAGATGCTCAGCGACAGGAAAGTGTCTCTGTGAACGCCCTTACGCAGGAACGTATTGTGAGAGCAAAATGAAAATAATTGAGCCGTCAACTGATGGCGTCGTGCATACCTTCTCTGAAACGCTCGATCGCGGCGGCGCGGCGAGAATGTACATTTCCATTCCGGAACGTCCAAGCGAATCCGATGGCGTCAATGCGATAAAGATTGAATTATCGCACGAAAATAATCCTTCAGCTTTAGGCACAGTATTGGTTCGTCGCGATACGAATGTATCGAGTGAATTTACCGAAACGTCTCCAGATAGGGTGATTGTCTGCGCGGCGTGGCCGAACGAAGATCTGTATCACGGTGAAACGCGTTGTCGATCGTTTGGATATTTTGCAGAATACGCTACAAACACAGATGGAGCGACGAGTCAACAAGATTCCCAATTTGTGAATACGTTCTCGAGCTTGGCAAACGACTACGCGCGTTTGGAAATTCCTATCGAAAGTGTATTCGAGAGGAGCACCAACACGACGCAACACGAGTCTGCGGCGGCGGGATACTACGTGACCGTAATGAACCATCACGCGATATCGGGCGAGAGAATGTCATTCGACGCTCTTGTGTCTTTTGAATACGAAGATTATGCCGCCACGAACGAAAGAACTTCAACGTGCCCATTTAATTGCAGTAATCATGGGATATGCGTTCGTACTGGTTTCTTTAGAGGAATGTGCGTGTGTTTCAAAGGATACGCTGGTTTTTACTGCCAAAATAACGCCACGAGATTATTTCTGAACAATCAAGAGCGCGTCGTTGAACGAAAAATTCGACCTGGCGATTGGGAGTACTTTTACATTGAACGCGAAGAAAATACCGCTTCTAGCGCATCCGCAATTCTCTCCGTACAAATCATAAACTACGAGGACGTCAACGGTATCCCCGAACTCTTTGGTAAAAAAGTCACCTCCCGTATTTTCGCGAACGGCTCCCCTACCGGTGCTGAGAGTACGAAAGTTTCGTTTGAAACGCCTGTCCCAGTAAAGTTCATCCATAGCGATTTCACGAACACGTCGACTTTTAAACTTGATTCGACGCTCGTCTCGTCTGGACCTATCGGAGATGAATTAAACTCGTTTTTGAGTTTTCAGGACGATTTTAACATTCCTCGAAACGCATCGATAATTGATATTTCGTGGAAGGATTTGCGAATTCACGCGAAGCCGCCTTCATATCTTTCCGAGGCGTGCTTAGCGGCGTATTCCTCTGAAGAGAGGAGCTATTTCGCTTATTCGAAGTGCCCGTCACTGACGCCGGCAAGTGGCAGAGAGCTCGTCATAGATGGAAGCTTAAAAACGCCCGGGTTAATCCAAGACGGTAAAAACGCCGGCATCGAGTTATTTGAAAGCATCGACGATGACGAATTGGAATTATTTGACGGGAGTTACAAAGACGCAAATTGGGTTTCGGGCGAGTTTGTCATCACGTGGAGAGCGTTCGTAAGAACTGGGTATGACATTGAATCCGTGGTGCAAACGCAATGCACGCGGATAGATTGCATTGTGCCAGAATTCTTATTCGCGAATTTCACGGTTTCTCCCAACGAAACGTGGAGCTTTGGGGTAAGGAGTGCAAAAATACGTCAATCAGAAACGCTGGTTGAGCCGAACGGCGGCACTCGATTCGAGACAAGCGAGAAAAATTTGCACATTAAAGTATCCGTTCTCGCCGCCGAAAGCGGTATTGATTCATCCAAGCTGTGCGTTGCCAACTGTAGCGGCGTCGGTCGATGCGCCAACGGCGTGTGTAAATGCCCTCCCAATCTCAGTGGCGTGGCGTGCTCAGTTCCAATTGAAAGCTTGACGCTGAAAGATACAGTTATTGAACGACACGGGACGCCTCTTTTCGTTTCCGAGAATATTACCGACGTTCGAGTGTTACCTGAAGGCGCGTTTGACATTTACAGATTTCGAATACCTAAAGATACTGCTATTGTTCGAGCGACGCTTGACCACGCTTTGCATCACGGGTCTTCGCCACGCCTATTCTTGCGAAGAAATGCGGTTCCAATCCATTGTCCTCCAGGGTTGCGAGGTGGAATCCTAAGCGATAGTGCGGGTGAGGTTAACGGCGGTGATGGCATATGCAGAGACGCGTATGACGCGTCGGATACTCTCGAAACGAGGGAGGAATCTTCTTCGGGTATACCCGAATCAAAAGTAATACCAAATGAAACGCGCGACGACGACGACGACGACGACGACAACGACGTTACAAATAATAATTCATTTGACGAAGAAGAAAGATACCTCGTGCAGCACGAAGCCAGTGTGAAGGTTTCTGACGTTCCAAGAAGGTATAACATGAGTAGCAGTATCGGCGCTGCCGCCGAAAAAGAGGATGATGATGGTGATTGGTGGTTTCTTTCTGTATTCAACGACCCTATTGGAGCTTCCGAAAGATTGCTATATCGCATAGCCGTACAAGCGTTTCCTTCGTACGGCTGGTGTCAGAAAGAGTGTAAAAACAATGGCGTTTGCGACAAATCAAAAGGCATTTGCAAGTGTTCAAAAGATTTCATCGGCGAAGCGTGCGAAATCCCACTTATCTCTATCGAAAACGGTGAGATAAAAACGTATGAAGATAGATTAGATTCGGGTGAAGCCGTCGCTTTCACTTTCGAAATACGGTGCCAAAATCAAAAATTTGCTCTCGATATCGAAAAATTAAACGACTATTCAGCGTTGGCAAGCGCTGGACCTGAACTCTACTTCGGCGTATCGCGCGGTAACGTACCGACGTTTGACTCGAAGCGCGGCCTGTGGAAGGCTGATATATTTGAAACTATTCCAAGCATCGAAGTTGGCGGTACACTGGGATATTATCTTCAAGGTGGAACCTCCGCGCAAGTTGGACAATATTTTGCAATAGTTGCCGCGGATTTCGGGCACAGCGCTTTATTAGATGGCATTGCCATGAAACTAACTGTTTTTGGAAGTGACGTTCCAAACGAGAGCACGGGAAACGAAAGTAGTAATTGCTTATACCCGAGCGGAACGCTCGGCGTCAATGTCAAAAATAGAGAAGGAGAAAATGTCGATTCAGTCATATTAGACGTTCACGAGCTCGATTACGGAGCCGATTGCGATTGTTACATGGCGAACATAAGAAGCGCTTCCTTGGGCCTCTCATCGGTATCTGGCAATCTGGTGTTCCCAAAAGCTCGGCCTTCCTCGTTTACGTTCTCCTTTTATTATTTACGTAACGATGTCCGAAAATACACCGGAACTGCTTCGAATGAGACAAATGTTGTGTATCAATCTCCAGATCCGCGCGGAGCGCTCGCATCGAACGATATTGTTCCCGACGCATGGGATCGCGAAGGCTGCAACGCCTATATCTCCGACGACGTAGAAGGTAAAATCTGTATAGTCGTGAGAGGCGGATGCCCTTTCGACGTGAAAACATTGAATTGCCAAAACGCCGGCGGCATAGGTGTGTTAATCGTCAACGTCGACACGTACGAAAGTCGGGTTCCTGCACCCGCGGCTGACAATTGGCGTGGTTTCCCACAATCAAAGTTCACTATTCCAACGTTTTCAATCGGGCAAGTCGCCGGCGACGCTTTGTTAGAAAGATACACAAAGTCAGCTTCGCCGCCAGATAACACAGAGTCGACGCCGCTTCTTGAAATGTTTTCGTACATATGCAAACTTCCATTTTGCGAGGCGTGTGCATATGGATTAGGCAACCCGTCCGATAACTGTACCTCGAATAAATGTCCTGGCTTAGACCCGACGTTCTCCATCGCGTGCAACGGCAGAGGTATTTGTACCACAGAAACCTTTCAGTGCGAATGCGAGGATGGCTACGAAGGCCAGAGTTGCGAAAAGTTTACAAACCCTCCCGTATTTACTCGCATGCCGGCGGTTGATATCGCTTTAGAGTTGGCATCCAACGAAATCGCATCGTTTACCTTTGGAGCATCGTTCCCGAACGCTACGATGGAGGAGGCGAAGAAGGATATCAAATTCAGAGTTTTGAATGCTCGGTCAATTCGAGCGGCTTCTATCGATGCAAACACGGGAGAATTTTTCTTCGACGCGACAAAAGTTGTCGCAGATACACAACAAGAGAAAACGATTGACGTGACAATCGAAGCGATTGGCCCGCGCGGAGAGAGCGCTACGCTTTCCTTCCCTATTCTCGTTTCGAGCGCACCGAACCTGACGGGAAACACAGAGATTCAAAGAATAGCCGACGGCGGATGGACGATACGAACGATCGAAGAAAAGAAACCGATGGCGACGAGTAGTAAAGAAGAAGGAAATAACGAAAGTGTGGGAAAATCCGCCTCCATAGACAAAACAGAAGACATGAAAATCGAGAAATCCTTCGGCTTCTTCTTCTTTATTGCCTTGATCGCGCTCGTCCTCCTGGGTTTCATTGGTTTGAAAATGTGCAAAATCCGAAACCGACGGTTACACAACAGAGGTTTACGTCACGTAGAACTCCCGGAATGGAACGGCACGGACGACGTCGAAACGCTCAGATCTAGGTATTACGAATCCAACAGAGACGAAGTGCGAAGCGTAGCATAGCGGGGAGAGAGCGTTCTACATTCTACACCTGTTTCAATCACAATCAAATACACACTCGCATAACTCACAGCATCCCTCCGCCAAGCAAACCGGCTTCGTGCAGCTCTCTCTGCAACCCCTCGTTCCCTTGCAGCAACTCTCTCAAATTCCGTTCGATTTCCTGCGTTTTCCCCTCTAAAAATGTCTTTTGGTTTTGACAATCGTCCATCATCTTCTCCGCTTTTTTCACCGTTTCCGATAACTCTTTCTCGATTTGTTGTCGCGATCTCAAAACGAATCCTCTCCCCAGCGGTTTATACAAGTTCGCCTGGGGACCGCCTTCCTCCCCGGACGCGTTCGACGACGACGACGACGACGACAACTCTTTCGCCGTTAACAGCGCTCTCTGTTTGTCGACGTGCTTTTGTTGAAATTGCGATTGCAACTGCTTCAACTTTTGCGTCGTCTCGAAGTATTTCGTCTGAAGCTCGTTGAACTGTTTCCGCTCCGCCGAGTGCTGCTGCTGCTGCTGCTGCTCTTTTCGTTCGCCGCTCATTCTCTCTCTCTCTCTCTCTCTCTCTCTCTCTCTCTCTGCTGGAAAAGTCGCGTTTCGCGTGTCTCGCTTGATGCATTTTTCCAATCGGGTCTCGTGTCCTAAAGCGTTGACCGTTTAGGGACTCAACAAACCCTAAACATATATGAAGGAAAAAATGTGGGGAAAAAATCCCCCCCTCAAAAACGACGACGCACACACATATCACATGGGAAGACCCGAGGCCGAGGCCGAGGAGGAGAAGGCGGCGGCGGCGAGATCGGACGACCCTCCTCCTCCTCCTCGTCTGCTTCGTGAACACCACGCCGCGCGCGGCGACCAATCCTTCTCGTCGTCCTTCTCGTCTTTAAGAACGATGAGATTCCTCGTCGTCGCGAGTATACTCCAATTGGTCGTTACCTTTAATAATTGTGGTGCCGCTCTGGCCGACGAGGAGATCAAATGCCCGGAGACCCAAGCACAGTTCCAAACGCTCTCACCGATCACGCAACCGTCGCCGATCGAACAAATGGAATGGCTCGCGCGATACGACGCGTCGAACAAAGACGATCACACGAAGAAAACGGAACGCGTGATTGCGAAATTAACGAATGGTCAAATATACCAATCGAAGGACAACGGGAAGACGTTCGCGGATGAGACGGCCGTATTGAGAGGGTTCCTAGATAAGCAGTTCACGATCGATCGAATTTTAGTTCCAAGAGATGACTTATACACGAAACGAGTGATATTGCAAGGGAACAAAGATCGACACTGGGCGTCCAAAGATCTCGGCGACAGTTG
>Ga0115011_10002235_pt1 | contig 13566 bp, 9 predicted proteins | sample TroAtlMetagenome_2_FD_88705 | JGI IMG/M metagenome (GOLD analysis project Ga0115011, IMG submission 88705) | Marine eukaryotic phytoplankton communities from Atlantic Ocean - Tropical Atlantic ANT8 Metagenome | ecosystem: Environmental > Aquatic > Marine > Oceanic | place: Tropical Atlantic... | reverse complement strand
TGATCGTTTGCTAAAGGTACTGTAAATTTTGATAATGTTGATATTGCCATGTGTTTCTCCTATTTATCGAAAATTAGTTCCCTAATTTTGCAATTTCTCCTGTGTTTTTGATTCTTAATGGTATGTAAATGAACTCAACTGATTTAATTGGTTCAATTGCTATATCCACATACAATTCGTTTCTGTCAATCCTTGTAGGTGTGTTGTTTGTGTCATCACATACTACTAGGAAATCGTATAACGCTCTTTGTCCAACAAGTTCTAACATGAAAGATTCGATCGCACCTTTGATCTCATTCCTTGTTAGTTCATCATTTGGTTCAAATATAAACGGTTTAGCAATGGCATCTAGTTGTGATCTTAGATACACTGCTAGTCTAGAAACATTTATTCTGTCTAACGCCGAACTTGCTGATGTCTTAGTCAAGTTACCGAAGTTAACAATACCTGCTCCACTAAAGAATGTGATTGGGTTTACTTTAACTTCATGCATAGAATCTCTCACTGACTCCGTAACAGATATTGTTTGGAACTCTCCTGACGCTGTGTCAATGTAACCAACTGATGTTGCGTTGTCAACGATACCTCTTCTTGTTCCTGATGGTGCGAACCATGGGAAAGCGATGTTATCATTGTTTGCTAGTGTTCTCATCATCATGTGTGATGGTGGAACAACAATAGTTTTACCTGCGTTGTCAGTTGTTGATCCTGATGGATAAAACACACCCAAGTAATCACTTGCACTCACAAGTCCGTCTTCACCGTTGTCCAGTGCCGCCGCTGAGTTGTTAGCCCAATCTTGTATTTTAGTTGATGTACCCTCTAATCTCATTGGAGTGTCACCTACTACAAATGCAGTGTTGTTTCTGTCTGTGTTTAGGTTAATCATGTTTGAAATCGCTTCTGGATAACCAGGTGTAGCAATAACGTTGAAGCCTCTTTGGTCTTCTCTGATTGCTTGGTTAGTGTCGATTTCTGATTTAAGTTGTTCTACAACTACTTTTCTTTGTGCTTTTCTTCCAAAAGATCCAGAACCGTCAGCGTTGTTGCTTGATTTAGTCACCCATCTGTCTGGGAAGTATGTAGCAACAGATTCGTTACTTGCTCTGATGTTACCTAAACCTGCTGATCCTGATCCAGGATATTTCGTAGTTGTGATGTAGTTGTTTTTGTATTCTTTTACATTGTAACCAGATCTTCTCGTGTTCCAAAGCATTATACCTTGTGGATATAAATCTGGGTTTGGAGCATCTGGGTCCAAGAAACCATCGCTCAATAAATTTTTGATTGTGCTGAATGTTCCTGCACCGCCTGTTGACAATGAATCTGCCTTGTCAGCCGCTGTGTGTAATCTAGCATCAGCAAAAACAATACCGTCTTCTGTTGTTTGGTCTGCTTTGTCAACTAGTTCCCATGCCGCACCAGTTGTAGTAACTGCTACTTGGTTTGCTGTGTTTGTAGAACTTAAAGTTGCTGATGTGTTGTATTTGTAAAGTTTTGGATAGTTTTCTAAGTCACTAGTATCAATCCATAAGTCGTTAGTTACAAGTGCAGTACCATCTGACTGTGTAGTTGGTGCTGTTGCTGAAAACTGTGGACCTTCTGGATCTGTACTTGCGTATGCTGTTGCATAACCAACCCAAGTTGTACCATTGTGAGACATAATGTCTGCTTCGTCTGTAGAAGTGTCATACCATAATGTTCCGTCTGCTGGTTCATTAGTTGGTGCACTTGTTGAAGCAGTGTAACTTAATCTCTTCCAGTTACTTGCTACGATACCTGTGTTAGCACTTGAGTCAATTGTATCACCTGTAGGTATGTCATACAAGTTGTCAATTAGTGTTGTACTGTTTTTTGTGTATGTTCCATAAGAGTGTGCAGTTGTTTGACTGAATCCTGCGTCTGCTAATGGTGTTCCTGATGTGTCAAACATTCTGAACTCACCACCCAGTTTGTGTGTCATCACAATCGCACCTGCAGTCGTCTTACTTGCAGAAACGTTTGTCAATGACGCACCGTTTACTGCCGCAATAAAATCATCTGCACCTGTTCCGCCAAGTGTGATTTCAACAGCAGAGTTTAATCCTTCTTGATTCTTAACTGATTCTGCTATTTTAAATTTCTCTGAACTTGTAAAACTTGGTGATGTGCTGTTACTTGTGATAGTTGTAACACCGCCTTCATATCTGAATAATTGGAAGTCACCAACGTTTGGAGTTGCATCTGTGGCATCTGCCGCTGTCATTGACTCTTCAGTTATGTTGTACTGTGCGTAAACTGTTCCAACTGTTACACTTGAACCACCGTTTGCCGCATCTAAGTTGTAAATCGCTGATGCATGGTTGGCATATAATGGACTAGCAACTGTTGAGAAACTAGCGTTTGATGAACTGTAAATTTTAGTAACAAGGCTCGCTCCTGAGTTTGCAGAAGTTGTCTTGAACCAAACTGAACCGTTAGGTCTGTTTTCGTCCGCTGTTTTCCAAGTTGGTCTGTTTGTGTGTTTGTCCTGTAAGAATTTAGCACCGTTTAATACAGTGTTTGAAGTTATTCCTAAGTCCGCTACTAATGTTCCATTTCCTTCTTCGAATCTTATTGTGTTAGTACCACCTGTTGAGTCACCTAGTGCCTTACCGTTGTGGAAGATTTCTAAGTTACCTGTTGTAGCATTTACACTTGCAGTCACGTTAGTTACATTTGATCCAATCTGTGCCGCAACATTTGAAAGTGTTGTACCACTTGTTGTGATTGTAACATCATTGATCTTCATGTTGTGACCACTTGTCACTGTTGTTCCTGAAGCAACTGTTACCACTGGAAGTGATGTGTGCCATGTTTCTGATCCAACTTGTACCCAAGTGTTACTTGCAGTTTTTTTGTAGATCTTGTTTGAAACGTGTGTTGTGTTGATTGCATAATCACCAATTACACCGATTGAAGTTTTTGGTGCACCAGTTGAAACACCGCCAACTAGATCGCTAGTTGATGTGATCAATGTTGGAGTAACTGTTGAAAATGCTTGATTAGTTTTTGACCATTCAAATAATCCATAAGAGCTTGATGCAAGGTCAAACCAATATGTTCCATCTGTTGGTGCCGCTGTTGGTGCCGAAGCACTTCCAATTAAACCGTTTGTGTCAACGTTAGCTCTTAGTACGTATGCTCTGTTGGCAACTCCTAAGAAACTGTACGCCGCTTGTAGACCCCATTCATTCAACTCATAACCATGTAATGAATTTCCTGATGCGTCTGTGTAGAATTTTGGATCTCCAAAAGTCTCTGTTAATTCTCTTTGAGAAGAAATCAAGTAAGCAGTGTTGGCGTTTGCTGTTTGTGTTCCAGCCGCTGTTCCGTCGCCTGCTCCGTTCTTCTTGTCTTGTGCTGATGCTACTATGAATAGTGGTGTCGTACCCGCATCTGATGGTACGTAGAAACTCTCGTTTATTACACTAACTTCTACTCCTGGTGATGTTAAAGCCATTTTTCGTATTCTCCTTGCAAGTTGTACGTATATACTAGAACTATTTATTCAATCATACGGTTTTTACGACAATTCTTACCATTTTCGTGGTGCCTATATAGGCGACTTAAATACGTATATGCAGTATAAAAACAGACCATTGTGCAAAGAGTGTAAAACAAAGCCGCGGGCCTATGCTTATCGCAAAGGGTCAACCGTGTATTGGCGTAGCCTGTGTGACACGTGTAATCGTAAAAAACACAATAAGAAGATAGGCGGAGTTACTGCATTACAGCGTTCAGGTTACAAAAAGAAACGTAAATGTGAACTGTGCGGCTTCAAAGCACAAAATCAAACACAATTAGATGTGTATTTTATTGATGGGAATTTACGTAATACTGCTACTTCTAACTTAAAAACAGTTTGTGCCAATTGCCAGAGGTTGCAAGGGGTTAGACGTCTAGGCTGGAGAGTAGGAGATCTTGTTGCTGACGATTAAATCGTCTACTTTTGCATACAATTCTTCTTTTGTACCATCATTATTAATAGTAAAATCAAAGTTCCAACCCATCCAATCCCATTCAGATTGATGTGCACCTTTTTGTTGCATTTCTTCTCGTGTAGGTAATTCACCTCTTTTAACTAGTATTAATTTCCCACCTGATTTTTGTATCATTTTAAGTTCATTTTGAAATCTAGTATCAGCAATCACAGTTGGTTTGCCATTGTATCTCATCAAACAACTATCTATCCATATAGCATCATGCATATTTTGACGCATAACTTCTGTACCAAAATGCTGTAACACCCAACGAGGAGTTACTTCTTTGCCAAATTTTTCACTCCAGAATTTATCGGGTGTTTCTCTCCATGTTCTGCTGTCATTGGTTTTGCCTTCTAGCATTTCTCTGTCCCAATTAAACATGGAACTTACGGCATCTTTTAAACTTTTTGCAAATGAATCTTTACGGAATCCGTGTTTTTGTTCTAGTCTGTCCGCAACTGTACCTTTACCAGAACTTATTAAACCTACTACACCTACTAACATAGGTTTATTATACTATTTTTTTAGGCGTTTTTCAATGACTAATTTTGCTTCTTTTACCGCACCTAGGATAGATTTACGGATGTCTAGTTTTTTACTTTTTAAAGCACTGATAGACATATTTTCTAGATCATTAACTATTTGTTCTAGTTCGTCTATATTACAGTCTTTATATTTTTTGTATCGAGAATCGTCCATGATACTGTTATTTAAAAATATATGATTATGAATTAACCAATAACAAAACTATGTGGTGTTCCGCCTTCTGCGTAATTTCCTATATCCGCTTCAAGTCTTTCCATTTCTGCTTGTCCTTGTTGCTTCAATTCTGCACCGTTCAATGTTGTGCCACCTTGTGGTCCTGCAATAGTATTAAACTTGCCTCTTGCTTCACCTATCATAACTTTAGATACTGCGAGTGTGTAATCTCTGATCCATGGTTTAGAATAGATGTCTTTAAACAATGTTATGTCTGGTCTATAATTGTCAGTGTGCATCAGAACTGTTTCATCGTCTGCTCTTGGCCTCTGTGTGATTGTTAACTTTTTAGTAGCAACATCAAAGTGGAATTGGATGAAACTTCCAAACATTTTTCCAATCATTTCTTGGTATGATGCAAAGGCATAGTAAGTTGCTAATCCACCAGTTGCACCTGCTCTTAACAAGTAAGTGTTTGTGTATGCCAAGTTGAATGGTTCAAACAATGTACCACCTTCACCACCTTCAGTTCTAGAACCTACTGTTCTTCTGTTTAGATTTCTCACGTTGATTACTTCATCTGGTAAAATATATGAATTCTGATTTTTCTTAAGTTCTAAAAATGCATAAGATTCTTCCACGGCGTTTGACGATCTCTGTCTATATTTGTTGATCGCTCTTTCTAGTGCCGTTTGATAGTGTTTTGGGTCCAATTCAACGTCAATCATTCCCTCACCGAGGTTGTTCTTAACGTAATCGAAAATTTCTTGTTGTCCTGTTTGTAGTTCTGACATACTCATATTTATAGCCTTTGCCTATGCAATAAATATGTATGATATGCCAAGATTATCCATTTTTAAGCCTGAAAAGGGCAATGACTACAAGTTCTTTGACCGTAACATAAAAGAGATGTTTACGGTGGGTGGAACGGACCTACATTTCCACAAATACCTTGGGCCATATGATCAAGGTGACACAAACAAAGATGGACCAGCATCACCAAGCCAACCCAGAGTAACAGGGTCAGATTTAAACGAAACAACAATACAAGATCTATTGTTTTTAGAGAACAGAGACAGAAAATATGGAGATGATGTGTATGTTGTTAGAGGCATATACAACGTGCAAGATCAAGATTTCAACTTATCGCAGTTTGGAATGTTCCTGCAAAACGACACACTATTTTTAACTGTACACCTAAATGACATAGTAGAGAGAATTGGTAGGAAACCAATGTCGGGCGATGTAATAGAGTTCCCCCACATGAAGGAAGATTACTCATTAGATGAAAGCATACCAATTGCATTGAAAAGATACTATGTTGTGGAAGATGTAAACAGAGCCGCAGAAGGATTTTCTCCAACTTGGTGGCCACACTTATTAAGATTGAAAATGAAGACTCTAGTAGATTCACAAGAATTCAGAGATGTAATTGGAGACGCAACTACCACAGGTTCTGTGGCCAACTACATGAGCACTTACAACAGAGAAAAAACAATCAATGATCAGATTGTTGCACAGGCAGAACAAGATTCTCCAAAAGCAGGATTTAACTATAAGCAATATTATGTTGCACCTATAGACGAAAGAGGGAATATCAGGACTGAGAATGTTAACACAGAAGAGCAAAGAGCAAGTAGTGACGCACCTGTAAATGCAACAATAGACACACCTGCAAGTTCTCACTATGGATTCTACTTAGATGGTGACGGTGTTGCCCCTAACGGTAATCCTGCAGGCTTTGGTATATCATTCCCAACAGCAGGCGTTGATAAAGGAGATTACTTCTTGAGAACTGATTACCTACCAAACAGACTGTTCCGATATGACGGAAACAGATGGATTAAAATAGAAGATTCAGTTAGAATTACTACAACAAACAACGATTCAAGAGCTAATTACAAGACGGGATTTGTCAACAACACAACAGAATCTACAATCAATGGATTGACTGTCAAACAAAGACAATCTTTGACAGATGCATTGAAACCAAAGGCTGACAATTAAGAATGCTACACTTTTACGAAGGACAGGTTAGGAAATTTTTAACTCAATTCATTAGGATATTGAGTAACTTCTCTGTGGAAACAGGTAAGGGTAGTGATGGATCAGTGGCACTGAGGCCAGTTCCTGTGACTTATGGAGATCCAACAAGACAGGTTGCAAACATTATTAGAAACAATTCAGAAAATGCTTTACAGTATGCACCAAGAATTGCTTGTTATGTTAGAGAATTAAATTATGATAGAGACAGAATGCAAAATCCTTATCACATAGAAAAACAACATTTGAAAGAAAGGCGGGTGGACAGCGACGGAAATTACACAAATGAATTGGGCGCCGGTTACACTGTTGAAAAAGTTATGCCTTCTCCTTTTAGACTAGAAGTATCAGCAGACATATGGAGTTCAAACACAGATCAAAAATTACAGATAATGGAACAAATACTTTACTTGTTCAACCCTGACTTCGAGATACAGAAAACTGACAACTACATTGATTGGACAAGTTTAAGTTATGTTGAATTGACAGGCACGACCTTCAGTTCTAGGACAATACCAGTGGGTGCAGACACGGAAATAGATGTTGCAACATTGACTTTTTCAATGCCTATTTGGCTATCACCACCGGTCAAAGTCAAAAAACTAGGTGTGGTACAAAAAATTATAATGAGCATATACGACGACGATGGCGGTATAGCAAAAGGTTTAATAGACGGCGAGTTAACATCAAGAAGTTATATAACACCTAACAACTTTGGATTGTTAGTAACAGGAAATCAATTGAGATTGCTGGGTACAACAGGAACAAGCGTTAAGTCAGGTGGGGATGGCTTCCATACAGGTGCACATGCTCCTTCAGACCTCGATCCATTTGACACATTTGGACCCGCTGTCAATTGGAAAGTGTTGTTAGATCAGTATGGCAAGGTTACAAATGGCACATCGCAGATAAGATTGATGCAACCAAACGGAAACGAGATCATAGGAACAATAGCAACTTCAACACTAGATGACACAATATTGTTATACACAATAGATCAAGACACTGTGCCAAATAATACACTAACCGGTGTTAAAAAGATCATAAACCCTGCAACGTTTGATCCAGGTACTCCGGCAAACGGAGACAGGTATCTCGTGATCAACGATGTTGGAGATAGCACAGCAAGTTTCCAAAGTTCCACTTGGGGTACACTTGTAGCCAGCGTTGGCGACATCATAGAATACAACAGTGCAACAAGCAAATGGAATGTGGCCTTTGATGCTAGTAATCCAGATTCAACACAACACTATATTACCAACTCAAACACAGGTATACAGTACAGGTTCAATGGAACGGAATGGGTTAAATCGTATGAGGGTGTGTATAGACAAGGTAATTGGAGTATTGTTTTAGATGGCGGCGCAAGTCCTGGATACAATTCATCAATTGACGCAACAACTCCATAGTTGTTATAATAACTTATGAAAGATAATATAGTTTGTTCAGGTGCACTATTCTATTCGACAAGCACCAAACGTTTTTTATTCTTACAAAGGACCGACCTAAAGACACAAGGCATGTGGGGACTAGTCGGCGGTAAAAGTAAATTCACAGAGAGTGCTTTCGAAGGACTTAAACGTGAAGTTGAGGAAGAAACAGGAAGTATGCCGAGATTCAAAAAAGTTATTCCCCTGGAAATGTTCACGTCAAATGATCAGAAGTTTTTCTTCCACACATACCTCATAGCCATAGATGCGGAATTCATACCAAAATTAAACGCAGAACATTCAGGATACTGTTGGTGTGCGTTTGAATGTTGGCCCAAGAATCTACACATGGGTCTTAGAAACACACTCAATAATAAAAGTATTAAAGGTAAGTTACAGACTATTTTAGACTTGATTGTTTAACCAACACTTACTTTAAGATCTGTACCATCTCTCCAAAGTTGTCCTGCAACTCCTGGATCACTAGTAGGTAAGTTTGTCATTTTAACAACAGCATTTGAAAGTGTTTTTGCACCTGTGATTGTTTGGTCTGCTGACACAGTCAGGTTCACTGCAACTGCACCGCCCGCCGCTCTCAATAAGTCAACCCTGTATGCACTAACAGAGGTTGAACCACCTGATGTACTTGCGGCGTTGACAACTGTGCTTGTACCGTTAAACGTTGCTGAGAATGTCAATTGATCAGTGCCTTTAGTTGATACTGTTGGACCAGCATTTATGAAAGCATCTTGTGTACTGCCGTCGGAACCTACACCGCTTACCACAGTGACCTCTGATATGCTGGCCGCGGCCTCTGATGCGTTGTAACCAGTAACAATGTAAAAGGCTCCTGTTGCTGTGTCTGATGTAAATGTGTCTAATTGTGTTGCTGACGAACTGACTGTTTTTGTTGCTATGGTTGCCACGTTGTCACCATCACTTCCTGATTCTGAATCTGATAATAATATTTTGTAACCTGTAATTCTACACTGTGCTGACAATCCTTTTAGTCTTACATTTCCACCTGATATATCTGCCGACAATGTTGTTAATGCTGTACCGCTGTATGTTTGCACGTCACCGTACGGTGTTAGGTAAGCATTTGTGCCATCGTGTACAAGTAATGCTTCGATGTTTTGCAGTTTGTTGTTTGCTGAATCATTTAAACTTAAGAAATATTTTGCTCCTCTGTATGAAGATGCACTCCAAGAGTCAATAACAGATGCACCAGCATCTTCTCTTTTTAGATGAACTCTCCAAGCACTTACTGATGTACTACCACCACTTGATGAAGCCGCCTGTAGTGCTATTCCGCCAGACCCATCATTTTGAGCTGTAAATGTTAATTGGTCTGTGCCTTTAGAACTTATACCATGTGCTGAAACATATGCACTTGAACCGTCTGCCAACAGCATAACTTCGTGTATAGAAGCCGCCGTCTCTGATGAGTTGTATCCTGTAACAACGTAAAATGCTCCAGTGTGGTCACTAGTTGACCATGAGTCAATTGTTGTTGCTGATGAACTTACTGTTGTTGAAGCAAGTGTTCTGTGTACATCTGCTGTACTACCATCGTATGTTGTAGTCATTGAATCTGCCAATAGTACTCTGTGTCCTATTATTGCCCAGTTGGCAGATGAAGCACCTACTAGTAATCTTACATTTCCACCACTTATATCTGTTGTAAGTGTGAATATATCATCTGTTGCACCTGTTGAACTTACTGTGCCGTAAGTACTAATGTAGGAAGAAGAACCATTATGTACTACAATGGCTTCTTGTACAACAGTCTCACTAGTGTCTGAATTTTTTCCTGTTAAGATATATTTTGCACCTCTGTTACTACCAGCAGACCATGAATCTAATACTTCTGTTGCTGTGTCAACGTCACTGTTGTAAAAAGTTTTTACTGCGTCTGATACTGCTAGTGCTGTGCTACCACCAAATGATAATCTGTAGTAAGACATACTGTTAAGTGCGGAGTTACCTTGTCCTCTCAATCGCACAGTGCTACTGGAAATATCTGTCGTCACAGTTGGATAACTGTTAGATTCATCCGATTTAATAATGTGTGTTTGGTTCATAAATGAACTAGTTCCGTTATGTGTTACATTGTATTTTGTCATCATTGCATCACTGTTGGTCTCATCTCTAATAATAGCAAAATATACAGCAGAATTTACTCCTGATGTAGTAAATGTATCTAAATTTTTAGTTGCACTGTTATTGATAGAAGTAGAAAAACCTGTGTCCAGATATGAATTAGAGTTTGTTTGTCCGTTTGTTGCATCTGCCTGTGAGAAAATTCCTATGTTTCCTGATGTGGTGTCTGTTGTATTATCACCTAATGGCCATCTGTACCAACTCACACTGTTGATGTTTGATGAACCTGTTCCCCTTACTCTAACTTTTCCACTTGAAATGTCTGCTGTAATGGTCATATAATCGTGCCCGTCATTTGATTCAGTGGCGTGTGTTGTTGCAAGAAAGGCGTCAGTGTCGTTGTGAACCACACTGTATTTTTGTGTTGAAACAACATTGTTATTAGACTCGTCCATTGTTACAGCAAAATATAATGCTGAATCGTATGCTGTTGTAGTAAAAGTATCCAAGTTTTTAGCATTTTGTCCTATACCAATTACTGATTCTCCACTGTCTGACACCGCACTTGATGATGAAGCACCAAGTTCTGCCCAACCACCTGCTGTGGTGTAACCCTCTATTTTGTCAGTGGTTGAATTGTAACGTAATAATCCTGTGACGCCCGAAGGTCTTTGTGCTGTTGTACCGTTGGGTAATCTAATTGCAGAAGTGGCACTGTTGACGTCAAATGCCAATGCGGCACTATAAGTTGCAACAGTCTCTCCATCTATCTGTACTGTGACTGTACCCGTGCCTGAATCAGCAACCGCTACACTCGAGTTACCTTGTGCTATGGATGTTGTGGAAACAGTAGCAAAAGATAAAGTTCCTGAACCGTCTGTTTGCAATACCTGGCTGGCACTTCCGTCTGCTGACGGTAGTTTGTATTGGTTGTTGATGTCTACCTTACCTGAACCTTTGGGTGCTAATCTTAGATCAATGTTTGTCGAATCACCTGTTGCCGCAACTTGTACTGCTTGGTCAGCCGCACCACCTACGGTTTTAACCGAGTTGGTTGAAGATGAAGAAAGGTCAAGTACCGACTTACCATTGACTTTGATAGTCCTTGACTGGCCATCCATTTCGTAACTACGTGTTCGTCTTGTCATTATACTATGTTAATCTCCGATGTTTCTATTTCTGCTACCCAACGAATAGTTTTGCCAGCCGCTCCTGTTACAAATATTCCTATTGCGTTGTTAGTATTGTCTGCTCTGGCATCCACTTGCCAATTGGTATCATCTCTTGCAACAACAACTTCGTAAACGTTACCTACGTCAGCCACTGTGCCTGAAAAACTATCACCTACTGCTTTTAATTCCCATGCCGCTGATTCACCTGTTGCATCAGTTCTACGTGCTACAATCTGTACTGAATAATTTATTGTTGTGTTTGCTCCTACGGCTATACGTGAATTTGTTACACCACCCACAAATATTTCTGTTTCTGTAGCATTTGTTGTAGTTCCCCAAAGCAAATAGTTTTTAGCCACATAAGAACCTGTGCTGTCTTTTGCTTGTAAACTGTGTGTGTTTCCTTGAAGTATGTCCACAGATTTATCAACTTGAACTCCAGTACTAATTGTTTTAAATTTCTCTGTACCATAATGATATAATTTTACTTCACCTGTAGAACCGTCTGCCATAAGGTAGTTTGCCAATCCGCCACTACCATCATCTGAACTTAATGTGACATCTTTATCATTTGCATAAGTTCTGATGTTTATATCACCAGTTGTTTCTATTATTTGAAAGTTGGATCCAGTATGTTTTATATGTCCATCTGCACCAGTACCAAATTTTAATTCAATACTATCATCGAGTTGTACATCATACGAGAATTTTGCAAGGCCAGTTCCTGTTGATTGATAATAAGACAATTCTTTTGCAACTGACATTCTTGCAATATAGACTAGATTGTTTGCTGGTGATCCTGCCATTCTCAATCTTGCTCTTCCTGATGATACATCTGCCGTAAAAGTTGCTAGATCATAAGTGCCTGTGCTTACACTGGTTTGTGATATAGTTGCACCATTTTTAGCAGAATTTACATTCAATGTTATTTCAGCATTTTGATATTGTGTTTCGTCACTGTTTGAAACTGATATAAAGTACTTTGCAGAAACATTTTTGTAAACATCAAAATCATCAATTGTTGCTACTGCTGAGTCTACATCTTTAATTTTTTTGTATGTTACGTTGTCAAAAGTTCCTATTTTAGTTTTAGATCCTAAATCAACTCTGTATAATAATGCTGTGGCCGTAGTTCCCATTGTGGTAGCACCGTATAAAGTAAGGGTAGATCCTGATATTGTTGAAGTAAAAGTAATTGGCGAAGTTGTTCTTGAACTTACTGTGCCGTATGTATTTAAAAATACGGTAGTACCATTATGTACCAAACTTATTTCTTGTATAGAATAGTCACTTTGTGTTGTGTCTTTTGTTATCACAATATATTTGGCAGATTGTATATCTGTTTTTGTAAAGTAATCTAGTTCAGTTGCTGATGATCCTATTGTGCTTGTAGTTTTTATAATTTTTGAATTTGTATTTGCAACGCTCTCATGATGATCACCTAATGCAGTTCTTTGCATTCGTAATGTTACGTTTGATGATGTGTTTGTTGCCGCAGATAATTGTAAATTGTTTCCTGATATTGCCGCAGTAAAGTCTACTATCCTAGTTGAGTCTTCATTAACATCATACACTGCTATGTAAGGTGTTGAATCATCATGTACAATAGAAACTTTCAAGTGTCCTGTAAAACTGTTTCCTATGTCTTCTACAGATACATCATATATTGCACCCCTGTACTCTGTCAAATCAAATTGGTCTACAACTGCTGACGTTGTATCAAGACCATAATAATTGATTTCTTCTACTGCTGTGTTTGTACCACCACCGCCACCTGTTGAATCTGCGAATGATAATGTACCTGATCCGTCTGTTGTTAAAACTTGACCGTTGTTACCGTCAGCACTTGGATAACTTAAACTTGATGCTGTTAATGTTCCTGCAACAGATAGGTTTGTTCCGTTTAATAATTGTAGTGAATCTGATCTTAATCTAGCAGTGATAACATTACCACCTGCTTTTTTATTTGCGAATTCAATTATACCATCTTCTGTGCCATCACTTGCATCTTGGATCTTACCTGTAATTTTTCCGTAAACAATTTCTTGGTCATTATCATTCTCACCTTTGAATTTAATTTGTCCTAGATAGTCTGCATCTGCTGGACTTGAACTG
>Ga0115011_10002234_pt1 | contig 13571 bp, 10 predicted proteins | sample TroAtlMetagenome_2_FD_88705 | JGI IMG/M metagenome (GOLD analysis project Ga0115011, IMG submission 88705) | Marine eukaryotic phytoplankton communities from Atlantic Ocean - Tropical Atlantic ANT8 Metagenome | ecosystem: Environmental > Aquatic > Marine > Oceanic | place: Tropical Atlantic... | reverse complement strand
CTATGGAAGACGCGGCGGTGGTTTGGGCTGAGGTCAGGGTACTGATCGCAGTCGATCCGTCTCTGCGTGCTATTCATGGACTGGATGCGGTACTGTCTAAGGCTACGTCTCTTATCGAGAAGGTGGCACCCGATGGTTACGTTCAGGAGGGACCCGATGCCCCGCCTGCAGACCTTGCGCCTCCTGCTGATGACCAAGTGCGGTTCCGGGTATACGTGGATGCGACCTCTGTCGAGGTCGCTCTTTCTACGTTAAATGTCCTAGTGGCTGATTACCCAGGATCTACGGTGTCGGTACACGGTGTCGATCCCAACTGGAAGGAATCGTGGAAGAAGTTCTTCGTCGGTTTTGAGGTTTCGGAAAGGCTTTTTGTACGACCACCTTGGGAGGAAAGTAGTCATCCAGCGGAGGTTGTTATCGAGCCCGGCTTAGCCTTTGGTACCGGGCATCATGAGACGACCCGTTTGTGCCTGGAGTTGATAGACGCCCTTTATCAGGAGGATAAGCGTCCTTCTCAGTTACTGGATGTAGGGTGTGGCACGGGCATTCTTTCCATTGCTGCTGCGCGTTTGGGAGGCGTACGTATCACGGGAACGGATTGTGACCCGGTCGCAGTTCAGATCGCTCAGGAAAATGCGGAGTTGAACGATGTGTCGGGTGATTGTTCCTTCAGTACGAACACGCTTGAGTCGATCGAGGGTCAGTTTCCTGTAGTTGTCGCGAATATCATGTCGCATATCCTGATCGATTTGTGCCAAGGGCTGGTATCTCATGTTGTTCCACAGGGATCGCTGTATCTCAGTGGAGTGCTTGAAGGGCAGGTCGCGGATGTTGTGGCTAGGTTCGAGTTGGAGGGTGTTCAACTTGTTCGACAAGAACAAGCCGGTGAGTGGGTTCTCTTGGAGTTCAAGAAGCCGTGAAAACACGGATTCGAATCGCTGAAGACCTTAGCTTAGGGGATGAAACCGTTCTTGGAGCGGAGGTGAGTCATCATTTCACGACTGTGTTGCGTGGGCGTGTCGGCGATACCGTTGGTTTAATCGATGCCTCAGGCAATCTGTATCGAAGCGTGGTGAAATCGCTTACACCGTGTGTTGTGGAGGTCCTTGAGGCACTCGACAGTGGTGGAGTGAACGCTGAACGCACTGTCGTGATGTGGGTGCCTCTACTCAAGTCAAAGAAAACCGATGGGCTGATTCGTCAACTTACCGAGCTAGGGGTGGCGGAGATCGTGATCTATCTGAGTGAACGATCGGTGGTTCGTCCTAAAGCTGAGGCGGTGGCGAAGCTATTGGACCGCTATGAGCGAATCAGTGAAGAAGCAACCCGGCAGTGCAGAAGAACCGACTCGGTACGTATAGGTTTTTCGAGGTCTCTGCCGAACGAAGACGCGGGTGTCTTTTTGTGGGAGGAGAGGGGCGATAGCGTTGATCTCCTTTGGTCGAATGAACCAACCGTGCGTCGTCTATTAATAGGCCCTGAAGGCGGCCTTAGTAAGGATGAGGCTGACGCGTTGATTGCACGAGGCTGGACTGCTGTGTGTTTAGGACAGCGCATTCTTCGAGCTGAAACAGCTGTGTTGGCTGCGGCGTCTCTCGCGATCTATCGCTGAGCAATGGACTGATTGAAGGCGTTAGACGACCTTGTGAATCCAGCTCTTCTTGCCGAACCAAGCAGCGTAGCCGATTGCACTTAGTAGATTCCCTATGGCGATCAGGTACCAGGTCTGCGTTGGTGTGAGATCGGTAAAGTTCCACATAGCAACAGTCAGCGGGACCACGATTCCAAGAAGGATACTTGCATCAATAACGAGGCATGCGCGTGTAGCACCTGCGCCTGAAAGTGCCGATGATATGACCACAGCGACGCCTAAGAAGATGTATGTGGCTCCGACGATGGTGAGATATTCGACACCGACGGCAACGATTTCGGTCCTACTCGTTGCTCCAGTTTCCGTTGAGTTCTCATCGAGAAAGAGGTTGATAATCTCTTCACCAAAGTAGACGTAGAGTCCGTAGACAATCAGCATCCATATGCAATTGTAGCCTGTTGCCATCCAACCTGCGCGCACGGCGCGGTCGGGCATTCTTGCACCGAGATGCTGTCCTACGAATGTACTTGCAGCGCCCCCCCAGCCCATACCGGTAAAGAGTGTGATCGTGTCTAGACGTGCGCAGATTGCAAAGGCTGCCGCGACAGATGAATCGACCATTCCGTTGGCAAGGTGTGTCGTGAATTCATGTTGAACGATTGCGAGGAAGAAAAGGAGAATCAATACACGAACGACATATTGCGCCGAGTTTGGCCAAGCGATGTCCCAGATACGCATGATTTCGCGTTTCATGGGCAGAAGCCATTTGAGCGGAAAGCGCAGGCCTCCTTTGTGCCGCAATAGAACAATGATTCCTAAGCCGATAGCGATCGTCCGCGAAATAACGGTGCTCCAAGCGGCTCCGACGACTCCTCCGCGCTCAATGCCAAGGAATTCGGCGATCGGGGGACCCCAACCAAAAGGATCTGGTGCATGGTCGGGGCCGTACACCATTGCGACTGAAAGAAAGAGGTTCAGTATGTTTGAGCCCACCAGAAGAAACATCGGAGTTTTGGCGTCACCCACAGCGCGTAGGATGGCAACGAGTTGCAGAAGGATGAGAATGGAGAAACTTCCACCTACAATGACCTCCATGTACTCCGTTGCGTAGACGTGTACGTCGCCCTTCGCCCCCATGATGTCGCCGGTCATGATATCGGCAAAGACAATGCCAAAGAGTCCGAAAATAAAGGAGATAATGAAAGTGAAGCTAAGGGATTGAGCAGTGGTTCGTTGGACCGCTTCAAAGTCACCTTCAGCATCGCGCCGTGCGATAATGGCAACCGATGCATTGCTGATTCCGTTGCCGAAGATCGTGGCTATCATGGCGACAAAATCGCATATAACGAGAGCGCTCAGTGCGTCGGGACCTTCAGGTAAGTGCCCAACGATGACCATCTCGAAAAGGTTGAAGGTCGCTTGCAATCCCATTGCAATGACGAGCGGTATACCAAATTTGAATAAGGATGGGCCCAAGGGCTCTGTGAGGATCGGACTTGGAGGTCTTTTAGTCCCTTCGTCGTCTACCGATTCGGCCGACGTGGCGTCCTTTATGTCTGTCGAAATATCACTCACGGATGCGTGTACCTGTCGTCTTTGGAAGCAGACTTTAAGCCCTAGGATGAATTTCTACCAATAAGGCGCGCAGCGGGTGCGAGGGCGTGCTATAGGCAACCGCCTGGTCACGGTCAATCTGTTTCCTTGTATCTTGATGAAAGACAGGCCTGGATTTGCTTCGTCTTGAGCTTATGTTCTGCTAAGGTCTGCGCCCCGTCTTGGGAGGAGAAACGACAGCAATGTTTGGATTTGTAAAAAAAGCTTTAGGCTCGTCCAACGAGCGTCAGCTCAAGAAACTTCAGCCATTGGTTGATCACATCAATCAACTGGAAAGCAAGGTCGAGAAGTTTTCGGACGAGAAGCTAATCGGCAAGACTGCTGAGTTTAGGCAGAAGTTAGATAACGGCGCAGAGCTTGAGGATATTCTTCCCAGTGCATTTGCAGTCGTCCGTGAGGCCGGTAAGCGAGTCCTGGGAATGCGTCACTATGACGTTCAGATGATTGGTGGAATGGTCCTTAACCAGGGACGTATCGCCGAGATGAAAACAGGGGAGGGGAAGACGTTAGTTGCGACACTCCCTCTTTATCTAAACGGACTTACCGGTCGCGGGGCTCATCTTGTTACCGTGAATGACTATCTCGCTCGTCGTGATGCGGAGTGGATGGGGCAGCTTTATAATTTCTTGGGACTTTCCTACGGAATTATTACGAACGGCAAAGACGATAGCGAGCGCCGTGAAGCCTACGGGGCGGACATTACCTACGGTACGAATAACGAATTTGGTTTTGATTATCTTCGCGATCACATGAAGTTTTCGGTCGATCGCCGGGTCCACAAATTCCTAAAGAAGACTCAAAACGAGAAGTCCGATGAGGAAATCGCCGCGGCTGTGACTGGGCAAGATGCCTCTATGAGCGACGAAGCAATTGCCGCAAGAGTCGCTGCAGCGCATAGCGGTGAGGAAGGCAAGTACATCAATTTCTGCATCGTGGATGAGGTCGATTCGATTCTTATCGATGAAGCACGTACACCGCTGATTATCTCCGGACCTGCAGATAAGTCGTCAGATTGGTACTATCGAATTAATGCCGTCATTCCCTTTCTGAAGCGCGAGCAAGACTTCTTGGTTGATGAGAAGGGACATTCGGCCACGTTGACCGATAGTGGAGTCGATAAGGTCGAGGCCAGACTTAAGATTGGCAACCTCTACGACGTGGAGAATATTGAGATTCTTCACCACGTTCATCAGGCGCTTAAAGCGCATACGCTCTACAAGAAGGGCGCACAATACGTGGTTGAGAATGGTGAAGTTGTCATCGTTGATGAGTTCACTGGTCGGAAAATGCAGGGTCGACGATGGTCTGACGGTCTTCACCAAGCTATCGAAGCGAAGGAAGGAGTTCGGATCGAAGAGGAAAATGAAACCCTCGCGACCATTACCTTTCAGAATTATTTCCGCTTGTATGACAGGTTGTCGGGCATGACCGGTACTGCAGATACAGAGGCACCGGAGTTTCACGAGATCTACAAGCTGGATGTTGTCGTGATTCCAACCAATAAACCTGTGATTCGGAAGGATCACAATGACCTCATTTACAAGACGGAAGAAGAAAAGTGGCGCGCGGTCGCCAATGACGTCATTGAGGCTCAGAGTAAGGGGCAGCCTGTACTTGTGGGTACGACTAGTGTTGAGAAGAGCGAGTACCTAAGTACGGTTCTTCACAAAGAGAAGATTCCTCACAATGTTCTCAATGCGAAATATCACGAGATGGAAGCTAATATTGTCGCCCAAGCGGGACAGATTGGTGGTGTTACCATCGCCACGAATATGGCCGGACGTGGAACAGACATTATGCTGGGAGGTAATCCTCCTTTCTTAGCGTCGCGCGCGGCTGAGGCCGAAGAAGGTCCAGAATACGAACGGTGGTTGGCTCATTACACGGAAGAATGTAAGGGAACCAAGCAGCAGGTTCTTGATGCTGGAGGACTCCATATTATCGGTACGGAGCGTCATGAAAGTCGACGTATCGATAATCAGCTACGTGGTCGTGCTGGTCGTCAGGGAGATCCTGGCTCCAGTCGATTCTATCTTTGTTTAGATGATGATCTCATGCGGATCTTTGGTTCGGATAGAATCAAGAAAGTCATGGAGACTTTGCGCATGCCCGATGACGAACCTATCGAGCATAAGTGGATCAACAAAGCTGTTGAAAACGCACAAAAGAAAATCGAAGCTAGAAACTTCGATATTCGTAAGAACATCCTGAAATACGACGATGTTATGAATCTTCAAAGGAAGACGATTTACGATTTACGAGATCGTCTCCTGATTCACCATGAAGGCCATCTGCTTGTTAAAGAAGCGGTGGAAGAGGTTGTCTACACGTTCTGTGACAAGTACCTCCCTGAAGGCTCCCACTCTGAGGATTGGGATGCAGACGGATTGGCAGAAGTGCTGACAAATCATTTTACCTGTAAGGTCGATCTTTCGGGTGTGGAACGTCTAGAATTCAAGGCCTACAGGGAACTTGCCACGTCTCAGATATTGGCTTTTTACGAAGAGCGCGTGGAGACAATCAAAGGGGCATTGGCGCGTGCATCTGAAGCTCAAGGTGCAGAGATCACTCCTGAAGTAGCAGCAGAGCGTTGGCGTTTCTTCGAAGAGGAGCGGTACCTCGGCTCGATAGATAAGTTGTGGAAGCACCACTTGAAGGTGATGGAAGCTCTTAAAGAGGGGATTCACCTAGAGGCTTATGGTCAGAAGAATCCCGAGATTGAATATAAGAAGCAGGGGTTTGATCTTTTCAGTCAGATGATTGAGAAAATTCACGAAAACGTGACCGAGACTCTGTTCCGTGCCGAAGGTCCTTCCGAGGATGACATCGCAGATATGCGACATAAGCGGATAGAGGAAGAGCAACAAATCATCATGGGGCATCAGAACGTTTCGAGCGGTGGCAAAGATGGCGGCAGTGTTGTGCACCGAGGTGGTACGTATACACGGAATGCGATCAAGGTCGGACGAAACGATCCCTGTCCTTGTGGGAGCGGTAAAAAGTTCAAGAAATGCCATTATGGCAAAGAAGACGAACTTATGGCTATTCTATCAGGCGCGATGCAGCGCCCGAATGTATAGAGAGCCTGAGTGCACGCACTGGATTTAGGACAAAGACCATGCAGCTTTACGGCAAGCTAGAAGAACTACCGGATACGCCCCTGGAACCGGTGGCGACGCTGGGAAACTTCGATGGGGTCCATCGAGGGCATCAGGCGATTCTTAGTAAGCTGATGACGGAGGCCGAAAGGCTACAAGTGCCTTCTATGGTCATCACCTTTCACCCACATCCACGTCAGTTGCTCCGCCCGAGGGATCCCTTTCTGGCGATCATGAGTTTGAAAGAACGCCTGCGGCGTCTATGGGATCTTGGTATCGATCATATATTGGTACTGCCCTTCGATCACGACATGGCAGAAATGACTGCCCAGGAATTTGTGGATGAGATTCTCTGGGAGAAGCTGCGTGTAACTGCCATGTACGTCGGCCCTTATACCCAATTTGGGCACAACCGAGAGGGGGACGTGAAGTTCCTCGAGTCGGCCGGTCGTCGGCTTGGTTTCTCTGTAGGTGAGGTGGCACCGATTTTCCTTGGGGGAAAGCGAATATCCTCTTCTTGGGCTAGAGAAGCTGTCACTTCTGGGCAATTGGATCATGCTGCTCGTATTCTTGGCAGGCACTTTCAACTCGCGGGCGAAGTTGTCGAAGGGGATAAACGGGGGCGTGAGCTCGGATATCCGACGGCGAATATTGTGCCCGCTCCTACGGTTTTGCCAAAACCTGGCGTTTATGCAGCTTGGGCAACCCTACCGGATGGGTCTCGTAAAGCGGCAGCTGTTAACCTTGGTACTCGGCCAACGTTTGATGGTAGTCGGCCATTAATCGAGGCTCACATTCTGGACCACGAAGGTGATCTTTATGGAGAGGAGCTATTTCTCTCTTTGGTTAGCTTTGTGCGCCCCGAAACCAAGTTCAACAATGCTAAGCAGCTTCGCCTACAAATTCGTCGCGACTTGGTCGAAGTTAAGCGGTCACTTGGTCTTCTAAAGAAATGAGCGAGCCCGCTTTTTGGAATTTGGGTCTCGTTGGAAGTCCCATATCCCATAGCCGGAGCCCAATCATTCATGGTGCAGCCTTGAAGGCAAGTGGCTTGTCCGGCGAGTACCTGCTTTACGAGCGTGATACTGATGGGTTGGATGAGTTGCTCGATACGCTCCGCGGAGGCGTAATACATGGGCTGAATGTGACCATCCCACACAAAGAAACTCTTTTGAGGCATTGTGATGAATTGGACCCTCTTGCTGAGCTTGTGGGGGCAGTTAACACGTTGGTGGTGCGAGACGGACGGATCGTTGGCTTCAACACCGATGTTCAAGGGCTTGAGACTGCTTTGTTATCTCAATGGCCGTCATCTCCCTGGAGATCGAAGCGATGCACTGTTTACGGTGCAGGTGGAGCGGCGAGAGCGGCTTGTGTCGCTTTGAGGAATATTGGCGCCGGCGAGATCGTCATCACAAACCGAACCCGGAAACGAGCACAGGAACTGGCTCGGCTAATGAGCCAGCGTCTCGATATTCGCTGTACGGCCTCGAATACTCACGATGCGTTCCGAGATTCTTCCTTGGTCATTCAAGCCACGAGTCTTGGTGTCAATAATCGAGAACAAGAGAACGTCGCGCAGCGAGCTAAAGAACTCATGGTGTTAACGGACCCTGCGTGCCTGCTGATGGACCTAGTCTATTCTCCAGCTTTGCCTCCATTCGCTGTCGGAGCTCGTGCTGCTGAACGGCAAGCTGTTGGAGGGCTGGGGATGCTGGTTTATCAGGCTCAGAGAGCTTTTCAGTTGTGGACTGGGAAGGTGGTGACCACGTCGTTACTTGAGGAAGTCGTTCTCGCCACCACTTAGCAGTGACGTTAGGGCTTGAGCCTTGGTGCATGTCTCTTCCCATTCTCGTTCGGGGGTTGAGTCTGCGACGATTCCCCCACCGGTTTGATAGTAGAGTTTATCAGCGTGCGCCACACAGGTTCGAATGAGTATGTTGAAGTGTGCGGAGCCTTCGGGCTCGATGATTCCGATACTTCCCGTATAGAAGCCTCGCCTCACCCTTTCGACGGCTTCTATTTTTTCCATAGCAGCAATCTTGGGAGCTCCGGTTATCGAACCTCCGGGGAATAGGGCTAGGATGAGATCGACCAGATCTGCTGAGTCATCAAGCGTACCCTGAATATCACTTACTAGGTGGTGCACGGTCGGTAAGCTATAGGGCTCTGCGAAGGCTTGGACTTGAACGCTACCTGCTTCACAAACACGTCCCAGATCGTTTCGAACAAGGTCCACAATCATTACGTGTTCAGCTAACTCTTTGGGGTCCGACTTCAGTTCCTGCTCTAGCTTTTGATCCTCTTCAACGGTCTTTCCTCGGGCGCGCGTACCTTTGATTGGATAGCTGTGAGCACTTCGGCTTTCAGCTTCATAGGTAAATAAACATTCCGGGGACGACGAGGCGATCCAGCTTTCTTCTCCTATGCACCAAAGTGTTCCATAGGCTGCTGGATTCGATTGGCGCATTCGGAAATACAAGGCTGGAGCTAGTGAAGTAGCCATGGGGGCTTCAATTCTCCGGGCGATATTGGCTTGGTACAGATCGCCGGCCCTGATTGATTGGAGTACGTTCTCAATTCCCTTGGCGTAGTCAGCCCAGTCTGTTCGTTCTTCAAAGACGTGCTCAAGCGGCGTGGGAAGCTCTGGAACAGGGGTGGTTCGCAGCCCCTCCACCAGTCTATGAGCGGCCTCTCTGTTACTGGCGAAAAGTTTCCATGGACCAGTTTGAGCTTTCGATTGCAGATAGGCGGGATATTCGGCGAATACGACATCTGGCAGTTGTGGATCCGTTTCAGCGAGGGTTGGAAGACGTTCAATAGACCGTCCAGCATCGTAACTTAGCCCCAATACGAGTAGACCCTCTCGTTTAGCAGCGATTGCGGCCTCGGTTCGTAACCACTTACCCAGTCCACGGAACGGGATTTCATCCGTACGAATCGTTCCCGTACGGGATGGGAATGCTGCTAGAAGATGACCACCTGGCGAGAATCTTCCGGTCCCACGTCCTCCGTCTGCCCAAAACGGTCGTGTATCAACAGGCAAACCGGCAGCGCATAAGCGTGAAGCAAGTTCACCAGCGTCCAACGATTGTAGGTCCTCTGGAAGAGGGAATTGAATCATGGACTTTGCAGTATTGATTCGTTTATCCCTCGTTGAGGAGGGCTTCCAATTCTGCTTCGACGGAGTCCACTTCAGCTGTCTCAACGGAGTCCGATGCTTCGAGACCAGGAAGCGCAGCAGCGGCACCTGGAGCAGGGGCGACGCCCATCTTGGCTTTTAGGGCAGCAAGAGCATCGTCTTGAGCGACGGGTGAAGCTTCTAGTTGGGAGAACTCAGCAGAGAGGCCATCACCCATCTCTCCGGAGAGTTCCATTGATGCTTCCGCTTCGGCCTCCATCCGGTCGACCTTCTCTTCCATTTTAGCGAAGGTGTCGAACGCGCTATTGTTCTTTACCCCCGACATTGTGTCGTAGATCTTTTGCTGGGCTTCAGCACGCTTCTGACGAGCAATAATGAGGTTCTTCTTTCGACCGGCCTCTTGAATCTTCTTGTTGAGCATTTGAAGAGCTTCACGAAGTTGGTCGGATGCTTTCTTTTGCGCCATCCACTGCTCTTGGAAGCCTGTAGAGATACTTTCGTGTTCAGCCTTTCTAGCCAAAGCTTGACGGGCAAGATCATCGCGTCCGGCCTTGATGGCCATCATCGCCTTCTTTTCCCACTCAGCAGCCTTTTTGGCCTCTTGCTCGTATTGGCGTTTGAGTCGTTTTTCGTCCGCTATCGCCACAGCGACTTGTTTACGAGCCTCTACAAATTGCTCTCGCATATCAATGATGAGCTGATTGAGGATCTTTTCGGGATCCTCAGCCTTGCTGATCATGGCATTAATGTTGGATTTGACCAGAGTCGAGATACGTGTCCAGATACTCATTATGCCTCCTCAGAAGAGTTCACGTGGAACTCCTTTAGACTCTGATAGTGATCCGATATGGCAAGTGTCACACCATCAAGGGCAGCTTGAAACTCGTTAAAGTCCAGGTTTTCGGTTTGAAGGGTTTCAGAAATAACAATTCCACTGGAATCCAGTCCATAGGCTCCAGATACCATTTCTGTGGCGTTGAGTTCTAGCAGCCGCCGGAATAACTCGAGCTGCTTATCGTGTTCCTTCGGAAGATCCATGAGTCGGATACTGAAGACGACAACAGGGGCGCTGTCTTGAACAACGATATTATCTACATGGTCCGCTTCGTCGTGGACGATCCAAGTGGACTCGTCGACCGTTTCGTAGTCGGCACCGGTCCGCATCAAATAGCTTTCAATTTTCTCAGAACTACTCATCCTGCCTCTCCCATTTCAAGAGCGCGTTGCTTTATGGTATAAATATAGCCACGTATCGGAGGTAGCAAGCGACACCCGTTACGTCAAGAGCGACGCGAGACTATAACGTAAGTATGAATGTAGCCCCCAAAACTAGCGAATCAAGCCTTTGGAGCCGTGGGCTATATGTTCTTTGTTCATGCATTTTAGCATGGACCGTCTCCGCATGCGATGCCGAGCTTGAGATAGAGAATGCTGCGCCAAGAATAACTTGGATTGCGGTGCAGCCTGCTTTGGCAGGTGAGTCGGTTGCGGAGGTCACGGTATGGATCTCCGATCTAGAAGGCGACCCAGTCAACCTGGCCGTCGACATCGTGCGGGACGATGGAAGCCTCGAAGAATTGGCATTAGAGGCGGGCGGTCATGGGCTTGTCGGTCTTACCACTCAAGAGTCCCGTTTCGATCCGAACGGTCAGCCGCATCTTCTCCTATGGGACACAAAGGACCTTGTGGGTTCTAAGGTTCAATTGAGACTTGCTCCAGACGATAAGAATGGAGGGGTGGGCGATACCGTTTCAACTCCGATGTTCTCGGTGGATGTTGGCTTGAAGGAAGCTGTTCCGGTAGAGATCAGCCCTTAGGCGTTTCTCGGTAATCCGAGTCGTCCTTCAATTTCTTGCATAAGGTTCTTGTAAGCCACCGCACCTTTGCATGTCTTTGAGACCTCAAAGATTGGTTCGCCAACAACCTGTGACTGTGCAAGTTGGGTATTAACCGGAATTTTGGTGTCCAAGAGTTCCCGCTCGTATCGTTTCATGAGGATTGGATTGACCGCGTCATTCACTTTCTGATTCCGCGTATCAAACCGGGTTCGAAGTACACCTAAGACCGCTACATGGTGTCCAAGGTTATCGCTAAGGGCGTCCAGCATCTCGAAGATGTCATCGACACCTTCTAAAGCGAGGGTGCTCATGTCACAGGGAATAAGTGCCCAATCGGACGCGGATAGAGCGTTAACGGTCAGATTTCCAAGGTTTGGTGGACAGTCTATGACGATGAAGTCGAAAAGGGTCCGGGCAACATTCAAAGACCTCTTGAGAAGGAATTCTTTGCCGATGCGTCCGGAGATGATGCCTTCAGTATGATTGAGGTCCTTATCCGCCGCAGTTACCCAAAGACCGGGAACCTTTGTTGAAAGCGCAATTTCGCTGACGTCGCGTTTTCTGCCGAGAAGGACTGAACTAAGGGTTTCCGTTGATACACCCGAGATGCAGTTGCGTAACGCGGATGAACAGTGTCCCTGTGCATCGACATCGATGAGCAGAACTTTCTTTCCGTAGTTCAAGGCGAGCCCTGAAGCGATACTGACCGCAGTGGTGGTTTTTCCAACCCCACCTTTTCTCGCACATACGCTAAGTACTTGTGCTCGATGTGTCCCTTTGGCCGGTTGGGCGTTTTGACCCAAGAGTCGCCGAAGTGGGCTGGTCAGGCCTTCCATGTGTTCCTCCTCGTTGTTGTACACTTGGTCAAAGGTAGCCGGACCCGGTATGGCGTCAAGAATTGCACCGGAGACTATCTACTGACTGTGTCACAGGGAACACATCTGTGGAGCGCTTCGGACACATTGTACGTTTTGGAATCGTTCTTTAGAGGAACGTGTTAGGAAAGCTTGCTCGTGCTCAGTTGCTTGATAGACTCCATTTAGGCCTTTCTCATTTCCTTTTGGTATGGGCCTTGCTATCGATTGGTTTCCGCAAGATGGGTTGCGTTCAAGAGAGTAGTTATGGTGGTTCTTCAAACAAGAGTCTTGAGTTTGCTATGTTGTTTCTTCGTGCTTACGGGGAGCGCATGCGACAAAGCCGGTCAAGAGACGGTCGAGGAGAATGCGCGGACAGAAGAAGCCAGAGAAGGTGGCGGGTCTGGAGGCTCAGGCGGTCGTACTCAAAAGGTCGCTAGTGTTTGGCCTGAAAAGATCCGGGCGTTCCTCAAGGATTGGGAGAGCAAGGAGAAGGCGTTTTCGAAAAACTACACGGCGTCATTTGAGTCTGAACTTTCGAAGCGAAAGGCATTCGCTAAGCTGTCGGGCCAGGTTTATGAACATCGGGGAATAGAGCCCCTTCTCTTCACAAATGATGATGGTGTTGCTGCAGGGCTAAACGCGGCTGGGAAAGCGATGTACAGCAGGGTGCTGTCGATTGAGACGCATGGTCTTGAGTCGAAGGCTTACCATCTTGAGGAAATCAAGGCTGCAGTAGAGGCCATCGAGAAGGCTAGTGTTGCATACGGTATGACGTGGCAGGCTCAGCAAGGGGGCAAGCTCCAGGAGTTATGGGGAGCACTCAAAGAACTCAAGCAGCGTGACCTGTCGTATCTTCAAAAGACTGATATCGAAGAAGTCGTCGGGAAGACCAGTCTGACCAATGCCGATACGGGCTTGCTTTCCGATGTCGCCAAGATGCTCGAGAAGGTGTTGAAAGCCAAAGAGGCTTTGAACTTAGCTTGCATTCGTGCGGATTTGGAGTTGCTAGGAGCGTTCTTTCGATTCACCTACGACATGCGTTTGGCGCGGATAGTTCATCCCTTTGATGCAGATAAGAATTATTGGGACGGTGTTAAGAAGCGTAAGGAGCTGTTGTACGATCAGTACATTGCGACAAACTTTAAGGACCTGGAGACGAGTTTGGATGCGCTTGTACCTCAGATTCCTGAATACAAGGCGATGCAGGATGGCCTCGCGTTCTATACACGTTTGGCTGCAGAGGTTGAGCAGACAATCCTACCGAAGAAAGTCGAGAAGCTGACAAAAGGTAAGACAGGGGAGCTCGTAACGAAGTTACAGAAGCGCCTTCAGGAAGAGGCCTACTTTGATGGGGAGATAACAGGAACCTACGATGAAAAAACGGAATCTTCGGTAAGGCTTTATCAAGATACGCATCAACTGAAACTCACT
>Ga0115011_10002232_pt1 | contig 13575 bp, 10 predicted proteins | sample TroAtlMetagenome_2_FD_88705 | JGI IMG/M metagenome (GOLD analysis project Ga0115011, IMG submission 88705) | Marine eukaryotic phytoplankton communities from Atlantic Ocean - Tropical Atlantic ANT8 Metagenome | ecosystem: Environmental > Aquatic > Marine > Oceanic | place: Tropical Atlantic... | reverse complement strand
CCGAGACTCGGCCGACGCATCATCGGTAACGAAGATAAACGGGGTGTCTTGGAGAGCTGGGTTCTCCCGAACCCAGCGGCAGAGCTCGAATCCATCCTGCCCGGGCATCTCCGTATCCGAGATGATCAAATCCGGTGGGGATCCGGTCAGCTTCGATCGCGCCTGAGCCCCATTTGAGGCCGTGGTCACGGCAAAGCCGGCCTTGCGCAGAGAGACCTCCATAACCCGCAAGTGCTGCGGGTTGTCCTCGACCAATAACAGGTGTCGCTTCGCCATCCATCTCCTCGATCGGCGGTTCGCTGACCGCCCCTATCTTCGGCGGGGTTGCTGCTTCACGTAAAGAACATCCCTGATGTTTCGTACGCGCGCGTCGCCCTCAAAGTACCTTTTTCCCACGATTGTGGGCTCATTCCCCTTTGATCAATCGCCGCATTTCGGCGAATGCTGCCATTCCTTTCGACTGAAGAGCATCCCCCGTCAAGGCCGCGACTTGCCCAGTGCGTCCGCCTTCGAAGAGGGCTTCGGGAATCTCATAGAGGAATCGACTGGGCTTACGCCCTTGAATCCGTCCGAATCTCATCCGCCGATCAGCTCCGGTCAAAGTGAGGTAGCGCTTAGCGCGCGTGATCCCTACATAAACCAAACGCCGTTCTTCGGCGATGTCCTCCGCTGTGCGAGCCGCTGCAGCCCCTCGTCCACCCCGGAGATGGGGTACGAACCCCTCTTCGAAACCGACGAAATAAACACTGGTGAACTCCAAACCTTTAGCCCCATGAAGCGTCATCAGGCTCACCAAATCATCTTCCTCGTCTTCGTCTTCTTCGACCCGAGAGTCCAACGCGATTCTCGAAAGATAATCCTCGAGACGGCTCCCTGGCTTCCTTTGACGAAAGAGGTCAATCCCGTTGGCCACCTCTTCGAGGTTGTCCAAACGCATTCGCAATTTCCCCATGTCTCGCTCGATCTTGGCCAACGAGTTCCGAAAGTCTAATGCCTCGATGAGCGCCCGACAGAGGGCACCGGGGTCGGCATCTTGAGCACCGAAACGCCGTCGAAAGCCATCAAGCCACGTGTAGAACGACTCGATCCGGGTACGTTCTCGGTCGCCGAGGTCTGGCACTCGATCAGGACGCTCTACGAGACGCCAAAAAGGCGTATTTGTCTGCTGCGAACACAGACCGATTCGCTCGATAGAACGGTCTCCGATTCCTCGATTGGGGTAATTGATGATCCGGCGTAACGCGGCCTCGTCATACGGATTCGCCATGACTCGCAAATACGCGACCAGATCTCGTACTTCTTTGCGGTCATAGAAGCGAGTACCGCCAATGATCCGATGGGGAATGCTGGCGCCACGCAACGCCTCTTCCATGGCCCGTGATTGCGCATTCGTGCGATACAAAACGGCAAAATCCCGCCACTTGAGACGAAGTGAACGTTTCTTGCTTAAAAGATCCGTCGCGACAAAATGTGCCTCGTCATCCCCGGTAGGCGAGGACTGATAACGAAGTTTGTCTCCGTCTCCAAGACCACTCCAAAGCGTCTTGGCGTGACGCGCTTGGTTGTTCTCGATGACGGCGTTCGCTGATTTGAGGATGTAATTGGTCGACCGATAATTTTGGGTCAAAAAGATGATTTTTGCGCCCTCGAAGTGATGGTCGAATCGGAGAATATTCCCCGCCACCGCACCCCGCCAGCCATAGATACTCTGGTCATCGTCACCCACGGCGCACACATTGCCGTGTCTACGCCCCAAGGCCTGCAAAAACCGAAGCTGCGCAATATTGGTGTCCTGGTACTCGTCCACCATCAGGTAGCGGACCCGAGACGACCAGCGGTATGCCAGGTCGGTGTTACGTTCCATAATCCAGACTGGGCGTGCGATGAGGTCGTCGAAATCGACGGCATTCATGGCCCGCAGCCGCTGAGCATAGTGCGGGGCTACGTGGGTCAAGACAGCGTCGATCCCGCCATGCCTCGGGTCGGGCGCCTCGAGACGCCCCTTGAAGTGACTCAAACGAGCCAGCATCAACTTGGGTTCGTATTGACCAGGATCAAACTTCGCGGCGCTGATGGCGTGTCGCATGGACGCCACCTGGTCCCCTTCGTCCAGGATCGTGAAATTCTTACCGAGCTTGGCGGCCTCATATTCCGCCCTCAGAAAGTTTAATCCGAGGCTATGGAAAGTCGATAGGCGCGTGCCCTTGGCATCGGGGCCAATCAACTCCTCTACCCGCTCTCTCATCTCACTGGCGGCCTTATTGGTGAACGACAAGGCGATGATCTCACTGGGAGACGCGCCTTTGGCCACCAAATGGGCGATCCGGTAAGTGATCACGCGCGTCTTGCCCGAGCCCGCACCGGCGAGCACGAGGAGCGGACCTTCGGTGCAGAGCACAGCCTCACGCTGAGCCGGATTTAGGCTGTCGAGGTCAACCAAGACGGGGATCCCTGAGGTCGATGGGGCTGGCACTATATCGTAGGCGCAAAGTCGCGCCAAACGCTGTCTTCACGAGGCCATGCGCCAGGTCTTGACAACGATCGTCACACGCACTTAGAACGGATTCGACAATAAATGAATGATTATTCATTCAGGAGGCTCCAATCTCCCCTTCGAGATCCAAGAAATCCGACAAGCGTGCGCGCATTATTGATGCTGCCGTCGAAGTGTTTGCCCAGCGCGGATTCTTCCAGGCGCGAGTGAGTGACGTCGCCCAGGCTGCAGGCGTAGCCGGAGGCACGATCTATCTCTATTTCAAGAATAAAGACGACCTCCTCATCAACCTCTTCGAGGACCGAATGGAGGCCATCCTGGTTCAACTTCGTGCGGACTTGGATACGATCGAGAGTGCATCGGAGCAGCTCAAGCATATGCTGGAGTTGCATCTACACATGGTGGAGACAAACCCTGCCCTGGCTGAGGTCTTCACCGTCGAAGTCCGTCAGTCAGCGAAATTCATGCGCGAGTATACCCCGGCCAAATTCGTCGAATACCTCGGTGTATTGGAGATGATTCTCGCGAGAGGCGTCGCATCGGGAGAGTTTCGGGAAGACCTGGACCCCAATATCGTCAAACATGTTCTGTTCGGAGCCCTAGACGAAGTGAGCCTATTCTGGATACGCTCCCGCCGCGATGGCCTCCAGCCACCCTATGATCTGAAACAATCTGCGAACGAAATCTGGCGGCTTTGTACGACCAGTCTCGTTCGAAGAAATGCGGACTGAAAAAGAGAGAGAGCCGCACATTAAAGGAGTTGAGTCTTGAAGATTCTAGTCACAGCCAAGCGCGTGACGGATCCGGATACTCGGATCACGTTGAAGAAAGATGGCAGTGGACTCGATTTGGACAACGTCGAGTACAAGATGAACCCGTTCTGCGAGATCGCTGTCGAGGAAGCCCTCAGCATTGCCGAAGATGCCGACGATCCAGAGGTCATCGTTCTCGCGATCGGTGATGAAGATGCCACCAAGGAGGTCCGTACGGGCCTCGCGATGGGTGGCGACCGTGGCATTCTCGTCGAGTGCGACGAAGACAAATTGGACTCGGACTTGGTCGCCAAGCTGATGGTGGCCATCTGTAAAGAAGAAGAGCCCGACATCGTCATTCTCGGTAAGCAAGCCATCGATGGAGACAATAATCAGGTCGGTCAACTCTTGGCCGAATACATGAATTGGCCCCAGGCAACCTTCGCCTACAAGGTAGAGGTCAACGACGACGAAGACGGCGCGCGCATCATGCGTGAGGTGGACGGTGGCGTCGAGACCGTAGAGCTCAGCTTTCCGGCCGTCATCACCACGGATCTTCGGCTCAACGAACCCCGCTACGCCAGCCTGCCCGGCATCATGAAGGCCAAGCGGAAGAAGCTCGACATCTACGAGCCCGAGGACTTCGACATCGACATGGACGACGGTCTCAAAGTGGAGACGGTCGGCCTGAGCATGCCGCCGCAGCGGCAGGCCGGGGTCATCGTCGGCTCCGTGGACGAATTGATTGAAAAGTTGGCCACCGAGGCCAAGGTCATCTGACCGCCGATAACGAAGGAGAAAAATTATGAGTACGATCATCGTTTTGGCGGAGCAGCAGAACGGCACCCTCGCCAGCGGCACCCTCAACGCTATCACCGCAGCCCAGCAACTCGCAGCCAAGACCGGCGGCGGCTACGACATTGCCGTTGCCGGTGACGGCATCGACAGCGTCGCTGCATCCCTGACAGGGTATGGGGCAAACACCGTCTACCAGCTAGAAGATGCCGCACTTGCGGGCTACACCGCCCAAGCCTATGCGCAGGCGTTTCACACCGCGTGTAAGGCATCCGGCGCCCAGTATGTGGTCGCAGGCTGTACCTCGATCGGTAAGGACTGCACCCCTCGCGTCGCCGCCAGATTAGATGCTGGACAGGCAAGCGATGTGCTCGCCATCAGCGGCGACGTCGGTAGCTTTCTCTACACGCGCCCGATGTACGCCGGGAACGTCTTCGGCCAGGTGAAGATCAATACGGACATTCACGTCCTCACGATCCGCACCACGGAATTCGATGCCGCCGCACCGAGCGGTGGTCAATCCGCCGTGGAGAAGATGGCGGCCGGCGTGGATGCCGGCAGCGTACGCATGAAGTACGTCAGTCTCGACTCCGTCAAATCGGAACGCCCCGCGTTGACGGACGCCAGCACGGTCGTTTCCGGCGGACGTGGCCTCGATGCACCCGAGAACTTCAAGCTCATCGAAGGCTTGGCGGATCAATTGGGTGCCTCCATCGGCGCCAGCCGCGCCGTCGTGGACGCCGGTTGGGTCCCCAATGACTGGCAGGTGGGTCAAACCGGTAAGGTCGTGGCCCCCAATCTCTACATCGCAGTCGGCTTGAGCGGCGCCATTCAGCACCTGGCCGGGATGAAGAGTTCGAAGACCATCGTGGCCATCAACAAAGATCCCGATGCGCCCATCTTTCAGGTGGCCGACTACGGTCTGGTGGCAGACCTATTCGAGGTCGTCCCCGAGTTGACCAGCAAGCTCGCGAGTCGCTGATCTCAGGGCCTTTTTCCTCGGCGGTAGACTCGACCGCCGAGGATTCTCTAAGCTCCCTACATGAACGATCTGCTTCTTCGAGTCCCACTCCCTCAGCATCAAATCGCCTCCCGAGTCATACAAGGCCGGGCTGTGATCCTCGATCCACGCACGGAAGAGCTTCAGCGCCTCAACGAAGTTGCATCTCTCGTGTGGCAGCGAATTACCGAGAGAAAGCACACCGTCGAAGCATTGATTAGCGCGACAGTGGACTCTTTCGAGGTTGATCAGGGCACGGCGAAACAAGACGTGCTCGCTTTTCTCGTCCAGTTGGAGGAAAAAGGTCTTCTTCGCTATGCGGAGACGGGGTGAATGGGATAGATGGGGCGCGAAAGAGAAGCCGGCGGAGCAGAGTCACACTACGATCAGGACAAGAACGTACTCATAGAGTGTGAGGCTTTCGTTGGGAGAGCGTCCCCCTTACATGGGCGCGCGCGAATCCTAAACGAGGCGATTCCTGCACAATGATAACGATTAGTTCGGACCGATGACCTCGAATCCCAGCACCTCGAATAGACCAATGGGCCAGCGAGTCCGGGGGACAATACGAATGAAGACAAGCATGATGGGGCGTTGGCGACGCCTTCTGACCACGATCGGCCTAGTAGGCCTCTTGGCCACAGCCTGTGACGATTCGGCACCAGGCGGCTTGCCGAATCCGGGAATGCCTGACGTTGGGGTCTCAACTCTCGTTTTTGTGGCCCCTATGGCCGATGGCGAATTGGGGATAGACGATGACGCTGATGGCGACCTATCCAATGGTTTGCAATACGAGGTCCGCGTCGCGCTGTCCGGACTCTCGACAGTCCCCGAGGACACCGCGATCACCTTGACGGTGGATGGGGGTACCCCACTCACCAGCACGGTGGCAGCCTTGGGCGCCGAGAGCGAAGGCATGGACGCGCCCGCTGCCATCGCCGTATTCCCCCTGACTTTCGAGGAGCCGGGTGAGCATCGCCTCGAAGCGAGCGCCGAGATCGACGGCAATGTCCTGCGTGACGAGGTCACGGTGGTAGTGGCCGTCGCTCAATGCAGCCTGACCGTCACCCCTTCACCGAGTGGAGGAGCGTGTGACTTGGTCCCGAAGCCGATCTCGACCCGGATACAGACGGCATTCAAACCCTCCTGACCGCTGAGACGGACTGCGCTCGAGTGCGCTTCGTCGTCAATAACCTCCCCGCCATCGAGGTCGTGGCAGTCGACGGTGTTGCCACCACGGAAGTCACCCTCCGCGATGGCGATAACACGGTCCAGGTCACCGCCCAGGGCGGCGGTGGCAGCGCCAACGAAGTGGGGCCTTATCCCCTCACGGTGAGCGCCTCGGCCCCCCGCATCGAATTGGCTGAGATGAGTGCAGCCCGAGAAAACATCCACCTCTTGGCCGATGGCGTCACCCAAGAAGGGCGGACCTATTGGCAGATGGCGGGAACGACTTCGGGACTCCCCGGCGGGAGCGTCGTCAGCTTGGATTTCGCGCCGGCCATCAACGGCGCCCCAGCGACAGCCATCGTCGATGAAAATGGTCACTTCTCCTTCGAGCTCTCCCTCGCCCAACAGGTGTTCTACACCGGTACGCTGACAGTGCGGGGCACCGACGCTTGTGGAGTCACCGGCGCATCTTCCACTTATCGGGTTCGATTCGACTCGGTAACCAGTCGCCTCCGAATCGAGGGTCCCGACGATGGAAGTCTCATTGCGCTCCTCGACGACATCGGACCCAATCGCGCCGGTGTTCAAATCCCCATTAGCGTGACCGTCAACGATCCGCGGCCCGAGGAGATCGATTATCGGCTCACGGTCGAGTGCGCACCGGTGAGCAACGAACCGGTCTTCGTAGACCGTACCCGAGAAGCATCGGATCCCGTCCAGCGGAGTCACCTCAGTGACCTCGACCCGAATAATGACCAGGTCATCGCCACCTTCACTGTCACTGAATCCGGTGAATACCTTTGTCGCGCTGCAGCAAGTGGCGACATCAATCCGCCCGACTCTGTCGCTGTAGCTTGGCGGGTCTTTTTTAGACGTCCGACCTTCACCGTTTTGAGCCCCCAGGCTCTGCCCGGTTGCAATACCGGGGACGAGGTCGAAATTTCCGGTTTTGGTGAACAGCTCGAAGGCAATGACGCGAGTTTAGAAGTAGTGGTGACCCCTGATGGTGGCGAACCACTGCCCAGCGTTACCCTCAACCCCCTCGGCCAGCAGCGTTATGGACGCACCTTCAACGGAGACGAACTCGCCGAAGGCCTTTATCGAGTGGAGGTCTCGGGCAGTGTCTTCGGCCGGGTACCGGTCGATGTCTTGCCCGGCCCAGTAGACATCATCGTGGATAGAACAGCACCCACGGTGCGCTTCTTGAGCCCCAGCATCGATGGCGAATTGCTCGATGAAGACCCGGCCACGCAAGGCACTCAGGTTCGGGTACGCATCGAAGTCTGCGGGGCGCCCGGTCAAATCGTGTCGCTATCGACTAATCCTGTGATTGGCCCGCCCTCTGAGGCCGTCGTCCCCGCCGAAGGCGACTGCGGAATCGTCGAGTTGCCTCCACTGACCGTCCCCTTGGGGGATATCCAATTCATGGCACAGGTCACTGATACATGCGGATTCGAGGCGATGGAGCAGCAGAGCGCGTCCATCCCGGACGGCGATGTATTGGTGCGCGTGGTGCAACCTGGAGACGGCGCAAATGTCAACGTCTCGAGCGATTCGGACCAGGCCCGTCCCGGCTGCCAGTTCGAGGTCCAAACCCTGAGCAGAGGCTTTACGGCAGAGAACCCCCTGGCGGTCTGTACCGATGACAATCAAGGCATACAGGATCCCCTCTGCGGCACCGGCAGCAGCGCTCTCGATTCAGGCTGTGATTCCATCGGAAGCTCCCCCGAAGGGACGGCATTTTTGTGTACCGTCAGCCTCCCGGCGGGTGAGCACTCGCTCACATTCGTGCGCCGGGCTCGGGGCGAAACGGTGACCAGTCCACCGGTCCGTATCCGAGCGGACTGTTCTGCACCCTCGATGGCCGCTGTCACGGTCGTCGAGGACGCCGACGAGAATGGGTGTATCCACCGCCAAGAGCGACGTAATGCCAGCGACGGGGGTGATAATGCTCGGGTAACCGTCCGCTTCACCACCCAAGGCATGGACGACGGCGACTCCGTTCGCGTCCGCCTCGACGATGGGAGTGAAGGTGGTGCCGACCTCGGTGGCGGCGTCGTCAACAATGACAGCGGTGACGTCCAGGTCACTTTGCAACCGGGTACGCATCGACTCTTCATTCGGGGTCGCGATCAGGTGGGGAACGCATTGCCCGAACCCGGTGAGCCCAATGGGCCGGAATACGCCGTGGTCCGAGTGGATACCACGCCGCCAGTACCAAACGTCCTCAATCTCGTGGCCGACTCCTGTCTAAACGCGGGAGACGATATCGATGGCGAGGCCGCCAACCTCCAATACGCCCTGCAGGTAGAAACCGGCCGTGAAGGTGACGAACTCGTCACGGGCCAGCTGACGGTCGACGGCATACTCGTTTCGGAAACCACCGACGCGGTGGATCGCTTCGACTTTGATGCCCTCACCCTGCGGCAAGGTCAGCGACAGATTCGAGCGCTCGTGACAGACACCTGCGGAAACATCGGGAGTGTTGCGGGCTTTGACAATAGTAACGGTCAGCCCAATTGGAGCCGACCACTCCCGATCTTTACCCGAGTGGATTCCATCGCCCCCGGTCTCACCCTGGGTGGAATTGCCGATGGTCAGGTCCTCGAGCCCGAAGATGATGCGGACGGTGACTCGACCAATGGTTTCCAAACCAATGCAACGGTCACAGTAGCCAATGCTGCCGGGCTCGAAGAGGGACAGAGCATCGACATTTTGTCCAATGATGCGCCTGTGAGTACCACCCCCGACCCCTTTACGGCCGCAGGTGATGCGGAGGCCCTCCCGGTCCAATTGACGGTGCCGCCTGGTCGCCAGACCATCGTCGCGCGGGCGACGGATCGCTGCGGAAATACGGGCACATCGGCCCCCATTAATGTCGATGTTCGCGTCGATGGCTGTCTCAGCCGGATCACGAATCTGCCCGGGGCAACGACGATCCTAGGCCCCGAAGATGGTGACCGCGACGGTGACATTTTGGCCATCGAAATTCAGGGCGTAGTCGAGCTCCTCGATGAGCAATGTCTCGGCGCCAATGTCGAGTTGCTCATAGACAACGTGATTGTCCAGCGCGGCGTCGTCGGCGCCGGTGGCGCGGTGAGCTTCCCCAACGCGGGCCTCTCTCGTGGCACTCGGTCTATCCGCCTTCGAGTAGGACCGGTCCGGGGCAACACCGTGGAATCAGCCAGCGAGCAGGTGCTCGTGGACTTGGCCAGTCCCACGGTTCGTATCCTCCAACCCAGTGATGATGAGATCCTCCTCACCGACTCCGATGCTGCGCTCCCAGGGCAACAAATCACAGTCCGGGCCGAAATCATCGAGGCTGGCGTGGACAGCGAGCGAACGGCCACGATCTCGATCGATGGCATCGTCATCGGCGAGCCGAGAGCGGTAGGCGCAGAAGAAACTGCACCGATCAACTTCCCCGACATCACCGTATTGCCGGGAAACCATACCATCGAGGTGTGCGCCCAAGACGAGGTCGGCAGTACCGGATGTATTCAACGCAGTTTCGTCTCCGATCCTGCGGCGCCCGGCGCCGTCGGTGGTTTGACGGCGACCATCGTCGACGCCAGAAGCACCGAGGTCCGATTCGATTTCACTGCACCCGCTGACGATGGAAACGTCGGAGATGCAGTCGTCGAATACGATATCCGCAGCGCCAATGCGGCAATGGATGAGGTGGCTTGGAACAATGCTGCCGATAACGGCTTCACACTCCCCGGCGAGACCGCACCGGGAGAGGCTACCCAAATCACCATTTCGGGCACCGGGCCTGGTCCCAACCTCGTTGATGGGCTCGCACTCAACCAACGTCACTTCGTGGCCATCCGAGCGCGGGACGATGTCGGTCAACTGGGCCCCATCGTAAACGTTGAAGTCGATCTGACCTTTGACCAGGCATCCTTTCAGATAAACCCGACCGGGGAGAATTGGGCAGACGGAAACATCGTCAATACCAGTTCACCGGTTATGGGTCTGGGTGATATCAACCAGGATGGATACGACGACGTCATGGTCACGGCAGCGCAACTGGGCCAACAAAGCCAAGCCGCAATCGTCTTGGGCGCCGAAGATCCGCAAGACGCCACGCTTCTTATCCTCAACCCGCCGGCAGGCCGTGATTTGACCCTCTTTGGCATCGCCGGTGCCGCCACAGGTGACGTCAACGGCGACAATATCCCTGACTTTGTGGTTCAAGGCCTCGCGACTAATTTCAGTCACTCCGAGGTCGCCGTCTTCTTTGGCTGTAACCAATGCGCCAATGCTGACATTGCCACCCCGGACTCGTTGATCGTCACCAATGCACTGACACAGGTTGTCCACGCGGCCGGTGAATTCAGCCGACCCCCTGCCGATCAGAACACCTATGCGGACATCCTTCTGGGTGGAAATCTCGTATCTGGCAAAGCCTACGTGGTTGCCGGTCGAGCTGACTGGCCCGTCTTGAGTCTCGGGGAGACTCTCGATGTTTCAGAAGACCTCCCGTCGGGCGATCGAGTCACTGCGATTATCGTCCCCGAGGGGAGAGCTGCGAGCTACGCCGCCGGGATTGGCGATCTCGACGGCGATACCTTTGGAGAACTCGCCTTTAGCGGCGGCGCTACCATTAATAGGGTCTACATCTTCAATGGCGGGCCCAATCTTCCTGACGTGATTGAATACGCGGGGGCCAATCCGAATACCCGTGCCCTCCCCGATCCATGTCCAGTCGACGACCCCACCTTCGGCTCCTTCTTTGCTGGCGGGATAAACCTCGACGGTGATGTTGCGAATCAACCTGACTTCTTAGTCGGGAACCGCAACAACAATCGCATTGCTGTATTCGATCATGCGTTGAACAATCTCGACTGCTTGAGTGGTGGAGGCACACTATTCGGCAAGTTCTTCGATTTGGCCGGCGACATCGACGGCGATGGCGCCGTGGACCTGATCGCCACTCATGACGAAGACGAAAACGTAAACGCTTTCCTCTTCTATAATGATGGCAGCGGCCAATTCGGGATTGGCGATGGGATCCCTCGCCGAGGACATCACGTACTTTTGGACACTCCGGCGATCCGTAAACAAGGTGTCGCGGGGATTGGTGACGTTAATAATGATGGGCGGGCAGATCTCGGCGCGGTCATCAAACAGGCAGGAAACGGTCCCTTCGAGTTGGTGATATACTACTGACCGCAGGCAATTCATGGAGAGCTCAATGGCAACCGAGAAGAAAGACGGAAAGGTCCAATCGAAAGCCGAACCAAAGGCCGAGAGACGACCGTACGAGAAGCCAGATTTTCTAAGTTCAATGGCCTTTGAACGCGCCTCTCTCGCGTGCGGACCGGTCAAAAATACGGCCCCCTTTCTTGGCTGTTCGATGCAGAGCTAGGCCTCTCTCTTGGCAGGCAAGACTTCCATCTTCGTGGGCGGGGGATGCATCGACGTCATACCGGCGCTCCCCGTCTCTTTGGAGATGGGACCTTTTCTCGTCGATCCGGGTGCCCGTTCGAGATTCCGATTCGAACTCACCCTGCTCGACCAGGCCCCGCCACCGGGTGCAGACGCTGATTTTTTCGTTCGCCATGATCTCGTTTTTCGTCTCGGTGAGACGCGCTCGAGCGCTGTAGCATACACTGACGGCAGTCCTGGCTCTGCCCTTGCCGCCCTCGAATTAGCCCTTCAAGTTGCCCTCATCGATGATGACGGGCTCTTGATTCACGCCGCCGCCGGGGTTGTCGACCAACGTGGATATCTGATGCCCGGCCCATCGGGCACGGGAAAGAGCACTGCTGCTCGAGAGGCTGGTTTCGATCAGGTGTTGAGCGATGAACGCGTGATCGTCCGGGCCGTGAATGGAAAGTGTACCTTGTGGTCGACACCATTTTGGAGCGCCGGTCGTAGCCTGCCGCTCTGTGCCACCTCCGCTCCCCTCGACACGCTGCTCCTTCTCGAACACGCGTCGACTTTCCGCCGAGACTCCTGGTCGCCCGATGCTGCGCTCACCTATTTGATGCAGAACATTGCCCTCTACGAAGGCGGTGCAATCACACTCCGCGCTTTTGAGCTCGCGACGACACTCGTCGAATCGACACAATGCGCTCGAATTGGCTTCGCGCTCACCGGTCGCTGGCCGCTCGACTCACGGAATGCCGCATGAGTGCAAAACTCTTTATCGCCGAGGCCATTCAAATGGCCCTCCCCGTCTCCATCCATTGGGACCTGACCTGGCGATGCGACCACAAATGCGTGCACTGCTATCTGACAGACCGGCAACAACCGGAACTGAGCTACGAAGAGGCCGTTCGCATTCTCGACGAGCTGGTAGAGGCCGGTACGCTGACCATCTTGTTCAGCGGTGGGGACCCTTTCCTCAGACCCGATGCCATCGAAATCATGCGGGCAGCACGCGCCCGGGACTTCGACGTGCGCATTAACACCCACGGAAACTTCATCGACGATAAATTGGCCGATCTCATCGCCGAAATCGGTATTTCCAAGGTGAGTATCTCCGTCTACTCCGACACCCCTGAACCCCACGACGCCGTGACCCTCATACCGGGCAGTCACGCGAAGAGTCTCGCCGCCGCACGCCGCCTCATCGAGCGCGGGGTCATGGTCAATTTCAAGACACCTGTGATGGTGCAAAATCGAGACCGGTACGGATATGTGGGGCCCCTGGCCGAATCGATGGGCGCGACATGGGAGTTGGATGCCCACATCGTTCCCGATGATCAGAGCGATTTCGGACTCTGTGCAATTGGGACCGATCTGAGCGACCGCGTCTTGGCGATGATGCATGAAATGGAGCGGTCTCGAGATCAGGTGGTGCCCGTGGCCGCGCTCAAAGACGCACCGAGCACCGAACACACCTGTTCTGCGGCAACCGCTTTCGGCTTTATCTCGCCCGATGGACGGCTCTTCCCCTGTATCAATTGGAGAGACGAGATCGGAAGCCTGCGGACGCATTCCTTTCAATCGCTCTGGTATGAGAGTGAGGCGATCAGTCGCCAACGGGAGATCCGACGCTCGAGCTACTTGAGCGACTGTGACGGCTGTAGCTTCCACGGAAAGTGTAGTTATTGCCCCGGGATCTCCCATGCCGAGCACGGAGACCCTGGCAGACGAAGCGAATACGTCTGTGAGCGCACGCACCTCACCATGGCTGCTGTGGAATACATGCACCGTTTGGTGAGCAACGGCGACCCTCTCCCCGTCCCCGACTCGCCCCAGGCCATGAGTCTTTTTTCGGTCCCGACGTTCGCCGAGCGTCAACACGCGACGCGCAAGGCTGGTATGGCCCGGCCTGCAGACCGACTGCCCATCGGCTTGGTCCAAATCGGTGAACCGAGACGCCGTTGACGCCTGATTATGCCGATGCT
>Ga0115011_10002230_pt1 | contig 13579 bp, 11 predicted proteins | sample TroAtlMetagenome_2_FD_88705 | JGI IMG/M metagenome (GOLD analysis project Ga0115011, IMG submission 88705) | Marine eukaryotic phytoplankton communities from Atlantic Ocean - Tropical Atlantic ANT8 Metagenome | ecosystem: Environmental > Aquatic > Marine > Oceanic | place: Tropical Atlantic... | reverse complement strand
TTTGAGTGCGCACTTTCTTGGCCACGGAAAATGCGCGCTCCGCCGCCCGGTCCAAAAAGGGGCCGGTCAGTCCAGCTGAGCGACACGCCTCGAAGGCACTCTTGAGTTGGCCAAGAATCTGCGGTTCACCGACCACCATGCTGTCCAGACTCGCCGCCACCCGGAACAAATGGCGAACCGCTTGCTCGCCACTGTGGGTATAAAGATGGGGTTCCAATCCTTGTGCCGGCGCCTCGGCGGATGCCGCCAAGGCCCGCTTGATGAGCTCATACATCGGGGTCGGTTCGGCTGCCGTCGCATACACTTCGACTCGATTGCACGTGGAGATGACGAAACTCTCCACGCCTACGGCCTCACGAATGCGGCTGGCAGCCGCGGCCAAAGAAGCCGGTGGGATCGCAAACCGCTCCCGTACGTCGAGGGGGGCGGTCTTGTGGCTGAGTCCGACAACGAGGAGCTGCATCACCCGCCCCGTAAGCTGTAGAGCATCACCACGGTTAAGGTGATGAGCAGACCGCAGATGGTCAAAACAGCAGCTCGAGTCCCTCGCCAGCCAGCCGTGAGTCGCGCCTGCAGTACGATGGCGTAAATCAGCCAGGCGAAGCTGGCCAGCACATAGCTCAGGGTGATGGTGGCGATGCCCTGGCGGACGGCCTGGGCCGTGCCGAGCAATAACGCAACGGTGTAAAACGGAAAGCCGATCAAAATGCTGCGAAGCGACAATCGGTCGAGGTCTACGAGGGATGGCAAGCCCTTGAGCGAAGGGCCCTTCATCTTACTTTTGAGCTGCTTGGCGCGCACGACGTACATGCCCGAGAAGAGGGCGGCGAAAACGAAAGCCAAGGTGCCCACAAAGGCCAGGGCAATATGAATGCCCAACAACCAATCAGCTACCGAGCCCTCCAATAGAGCGCCATAGGGACGTTCACCAAAGAGACCAAGCGTGACCAAGATCGTCGAGATTGCGACCACGAAGCTCCCCAAGGTGGAGAGCGGATACTTGCGCGCCAGGATCAAATAGACCGTGCCGAGCAGGTGAGCGGATATCCAAAGCCAAGGCTGTCGAACGATCCAAGGGTCAGAGACAGCGAAGCCGTATCCGATCAGCACAGTCCAGTACGCCAAAACGCCCATTAAGAGCGTCTTGCTCAACGCCGCGACCTTGGGACGGGCTGTCCAAAGGGCAGCGAGGTAACCGCACGTGGTGACCCCATAAGCCACTACGCCGACGAACAGCAGCGTATCCATGGCGAGCCTCATTCAAATATTGACGTCGCGACGTCTCCGCGACGGCAGGACCGTCGGTCCGATCAGGCCCCGTCGATGAGATCGCGGAGGCGTGCTCGCGTGTTGGGGGGCATCCCTTGGAGCTTCTGGGTCACCTGGCCGCCCTTGAAAACCAAGAGGGTCGGAATGCTCATGATGCCGTACTTGGCAGCGGTATTGGGACTATTGTCCACATTGACCTTCGCCACGACGGCACGCCCTTGGTATTCCTCGGCAATGGCCTCGACGTGGGGCGCAATGGCCCGACAGGGACCACACCAAGGGGCCCAAAAGTCCACCAAGATGGTGTCACCGTTCGCGATGGTCTGGTCGAAGTTATTGTCTGACAGTTCGATATAGCTTCCCACAGAAAGCCTCCGTTTAGTTTCTTGACTGGACACCCATTGGACCGATCCCTCGGTCGAAGGGCAGATTGATTCAGAACCCGGTTCGCCGCAAGTTGATATTGAGCAATAAGCCGATCGCGCACATTACAGTCAGCACCGAACTGCCCCCGTAGCTCATGAGCGGGAGGGTCACTCCGGTCACTGGGAGTAGCGTGAGCACCATCCCAACATTCATCACCACATGCCAAAATATCAGCGCCGATACGCCCACCGCGGCAAATCTACCGAATCTGTCACGGGCCGTATCCGCGATGCTCAAGGCAACCAAGATCAACGCGAGGAAAAGAATAAGCACCAAACTCGCGCCTGCAAACCCGTGTTCTTCAGACCAGTGCGCAAAGACAAAATCCGTGTGCGTTTCTGGTAAGAAACCGCCGGCAACTTGAGTCCCACCGTGGTGACCCTTACCCAATAGACCACCGCTCCCGACAGCAACTCGAGCCTGACGAGCGTGCCAGCCGGCACCGTGGATATCGGACTGACCGTCCAAGAGGGTCAAAATGCGATCTTTCTGGTAGTCCCGGAGCACAAAAGTCCATGCAACGGGGACCGCCACCAGGCCTACCAGGAGCAGAATCACTAAGGTGCGGCGCTCGAATCGCTCGTAGAGCATCATCGTGCCGCCGATAAAGCCCATCATGAGGGTTTGCCCCAAGTCCGGCTCTTGGAGAACGAGGAACATGGGCACCCCCATGAGGAGGGCCACGGGGCCGAGGTCGCGCAAAGTGTAGCCACTCGGACGCGGCATCCGACGCAGCCAGTCGGCCAATACGACGATGACGCCCAGCTTGGCAAACTCCGAGGGCTGAAAGGCTGCCACCCCCAGATTCAGCCACCGCCGCGAGCCGTTTACCTCTTTTCCCATCACCAAGACTGCAATCAAGGCAAGGACACAGGCGCCATAGATCAACGGAACGAAGCGTTGGAGTTCGCGATAGTCGAAAATCGCGATCAGACCGGCAACGATGCCGCCGAGGACGAGCCAATTGAGCTGACTGAGGTGAGGACTCCCGCCCACTGCGTGTGCCGTCGACTCCAAATTGATCAACCCGATGCAGCTCAAAGCGCCTACCAGGCCAATCACCATCCAGCCACGCCGACCCAAGGCTGTAAATGACCGCCTCATGGCATCACCACTGGAGCCGAAGTCGGCGCCGAGGTGGGTGGCTCGCTGAGAATGGACTCGACCCTCTGGTGATACCCCTCAATGATTTCCTTGGCCACCGGCGCCGCATTCTTTCCTCCGCTGCCGCCATGTTCCAAAAACACGACGACCACGATACGCGGCTCTTCGTAGGGGGCGAAGGCTGCAAACCAAGCGTGGTCGCGATCCCGAAAGCGTTTGACGGTTTGTCTCCCGCGGCCGCGGATAATCTCTCGGACTTGGGCCGTGCCGGTTTTTCCCGCCACCGTCAAACCAGAGACGGCAGCCAAGGTCGCTGTTCCACGCTTCCGGTCGTTGACCGCACGCTCTAGGGAACGATTGATGATGGGGACCTGGTGCTCGGCCCCCGGCACCGCGCCCACCGGGCGAGGGGCAAAGGCATTGACGATTGCCCCGGCTCGATCGCGTACCGTTTCGACAATTCGAGGTGCATAGAGGGTGCCGCCATTGGCAAACGCCCCGTAGGCAAGCGCCACCTGTATGGGTGATGCCCTGACATCTCCCTGCCCCACGGCTGTCGACAAAGCAAAGCCCTGCTGAAAGCCTCCTTTGGTTTTTTCGTGATGGTGGGCACGGGTGGGCACTAAGCCTGCAGATTCTCCATTGATTCCCAGACCGGGTCGGGTACCAAACCCCAGTACGCGGCCATATTGAGCCAACCTGTCGATGCCCAATTGTTCGCCGAGACGATAGAAATAAACGTCAGCCGAGGCCGCCATTGCGTCATCGAGGTCGATGAGGCCATGACCTCCCCGTTTGTGGCAGTGAAAGACGCGGTTGCCAAAGGTGTAAGAACCCGGACTATCGACCCTCAGGTCGGGATCCAAGATCCCCTCCTCCAGCCCACCCAAGGCCGTTACGATTTTGTAGACCGAGCCGGGAAAGAAAGCATGAACGCTCTTGTCCAACATGGGGAGGAATGGATTCTCGTCGACGGCTCGTTTCTTATCTGCAGTGAGACGACCCGACCAATCATTGGGATCGAAGGAAGGTTTGGAAACCATGCCTCTGATGCTGCCGTCACGGGGATCCAGCACAACCGCTGCGCCGGCTTGGTAATCTCTCAGGGCGCGGATCAAGATCCGCTGTACATCCATGTCGATCGACAGATGGAGGTCGTGACCTGCAATGGGCGGTTCACGGGTGATGACTGGTTCCATTGCACGGTCAGCCCATCCGCCGCGCTGACGTGCACCCCGTGCATTGACCGCATAGCGCTCGTATCCATCACGTCCCGCCAAAACGGTCTCGTATCGGCGTTCCAAACCAAATCGTCCGATCATGGAATCTGCTTGGTAACGGCCCTCCGCATCCGCTTTGAGTTCAGCAGCCGTCGGCTTACCCAGATACCCCAATAGATGAGCGCCCTTCGCACCAAAGGGGAACTCGCGTTGGTACCGAACTCGCACGGACAACCCATGCAGGCGAGCCCGGAGTCCCTCTACTAAAGCAACTCGCTTGCGATCGATATCCCGGGCAACGCGAACGGCTCGGTGGCGCCACATTCCCCGCGGCTGCGTCACCCGCTCCGTCAATCGCACGTATTCGAGTTCGTCCAGGCTGGTGACCCGTCTCAGCCCTTCGATCAGGGCCTCGACGTCCTTTACTTGCGCCGGCGTCACATACAGATCGAAGCTGGGTCGGTGATAGGCCAAGACCCGCCCGCGACGGTCATAAATAGTGCCCCGCTCAGCAGGTAGCTTGATCGTCCGCTCGAAGTTTCGGGTGGAAACTTGATTGAGGTTCGTCCCCTCCATCAATTGGAGGTGCCCCAATTGCACCACGAGCCCCAGTACCCCAAGCACAGCAGCCACAGCCAAGAGACGGCCGCGCCGCCGATAGCCCACAGCCGATGAGTCGAGGAAGAGGTTGGACATAAACCTTTGGAGTCACGGCGTCCGAGGACGATAGTCGACGCGGAAAGACGATGGGGCCAAATTAGCAGAAGCGCTCTGAAGGCTCCACTCCGCCGCCGCTAGACGATGGTCAGAGGCGATCCACATCCGGCCGCTTTAGAAAAAACGTGTCCAGCCGGTTCATGAAAAAGAATGCAGGGGGACACATGAGGGCGATCAACAACACGCGTGTGCCGAAGAGGTCGCCGATGCGATCGCTGATGAGAGAATCCATCAGAATCAAGCGACTGGACAGGGACAAAATCAGAAGAGCGACGAGCCCGCCCACGGCACCAAACAAGAGATGGCCGACAAAGCCTTGGAAGCGCACCTTGGTCGAGATGAGCAAGGTCGAATAGAAGACGATGAGGCCGTAGAGCGCATAGAAGCCGAGTGGACTGCTGGCCAAACCATCAGCCGCCACTCCCAATAAGAAAACGACTGGGGCACCCACCGCCGGGCGACGTGCCTTGGCCAACCAGAGAACCAAGACCGTGTAGAAATCGGGCGCCCAGCCATCGAGGGCAAAAGCCTCACGGCAAAAGACCTCGGCAAAAAGGGCCACGAAGCCCAAAACGAGCGGTAAGAGAGCCTTCATTTAGCCCGCCCGCGAAATCGTCCACCGTCATCGGATAGACCACTCTGACCGAGAACGACGAAAACCTCTTCGAGCGCACTGGGGTCCACCAATGGGCGCACAGATGCCCGCTGAAACGGGCCAGCTTCATCGACCCCGACGTCTTCGATGACGCCCAGGGCCAAGCCGCGGGGAAATTTTTGATCATCACCCGTGGTGAGAACACGTTCACCATCCACGGTCTTGACGGCGCGATCCAAATATTGGAGACGCGCTGCATATCGTTTGAGCTCACCGGTCCCGACGGCAACGCCACGCGCTTTACTTTGCTCGAGCACGACATCGATGGCGCTGCGTGGGTCGGTGATCAAGAGGACCTCTGCACGCTCTCCTTGCACGAGTCGGATCTGGCCAACCACCCCACTGGGTGCAATCACCGGCATGCCCGGTTCGACTCGAGAGGCATCCTGGAACGCCAATTCCAACTTGAGGACCCGGAAAAACGGACTATTGCTCCGGGCCACCACACGCCCCGGTAATAAGCGAAGATCTTTACGCCCGTCGGACAGTTCCAACATGCTCTGTAGACGGGTGTTCGCCGCTTCCAGTTCAGCAACTCGGGTGGACTGTGCCTCCAATGCGGCCAGTCGGGCTTCTAGGGCAATATTGTCCTGACGGACGTCCCACAACGCTACGTAATCCAACCAGAACGTCCGTGATCTGCGGCCCCAGTGAGTCGCGACCTCATGAACCGGTCGTAGGCTGGACGAGAGCATTCGAGTCGCGGGACCGGGCTCGCCATGGCGGCGTTCCAAGAAGAGAAGCGTGCAGGTGAGAAGGAAGAGAATGCATCCGACCACCACCGCGCGTCGCGGTGACTCGGAGGTGCTGCGCATCAGGCGTCTAGGGCGATGTTCTTCAAGAGGTCGAGCTCATCGAGGGCCCGGCCACAGCCCACCACCACTGCTGAGAGAGGGTCATCGGCGGTCATCACAGGCAAACCGGTTTCCTCACGCATGAGGATATCCAGACCCCGCAGCATGGCGCATCCGCCGGACAGCACGATGCCCTTGTCGACAATATCGGCACTGAGTTCCGGTGGTGTTCGCTCCAGCGCAACGCGCACCGCTTCGATGATCGCGTTTACTGGCTCTTGCAAAGCCTCGCGAATCTCATCGGAGGTCACCGTCAAGGTCTTGGGCAGGCCGGCGACGAGGTCACGGCCTTTGACCTCCATGGTTTCCGTCGTACCGGTCTCGAAGCAATTACCGATGTGGCACTTGACCCGCTCGGCCGTCTGCTCGCCGATGAGCAGATTATACTTACGCTTCATGTACTGGACGATGGCCTCGTCCATCTTGTCCCCGCCGACTCGAACAGAGCAGGAGTAGACGATCCCAGAAAGGGAGATGACGGCCACTTCGGTCGTTCCGCCACCGATGTCGACGATCATGTTTCCGCTGGCTTCGGTAATGGGAAGACCCGCACCGATGGCGGCGGCGAGGGGCTCTTCGACCAAGAAGACCTCGCGAGCACCGGCAATCTGCGCCGATTCGCGCACTGCCCGCTTCTCCACCTCAGTAATTCCAAAGGGAATGCCGATGACCACTCGAGGCTTCACCAGTGCGCTCCGCTGATGGGTACGCGTAATGAAGTGCCGGATCATGGCTTCGGTGACGTCAAAGTCTGCGATCACACCATCTTTCATGGGGCGAATGGCGGAGATTGCATCCGGCGTTCTGCCGAGCATCTCCTTCGCCTCACTTCCGACAGCCAACACGCGCCTTACACCGCGATTGTCTTTTCGCACCGCCACGACCGACGGCTCACACGAAACGACCCCCCGGCCACGTGCATAGATCAGCGTGTTCGCCGTACCGAGATCGATGGCCAGGTCGCTACTGAACATCCCGTAGATGTAATCGAATAGCATGTATTATGGCGCCCGGGGCGAACCGTGAAATCGCGCCTGTATATCAAGGGATTGAGGTCGACACAACCCGAATCCCTTTTTGCGCACGACAACGAGACACGAGTATTGACCCCGTGGTTGCGCTGCCATAGTATGCCGCCCGCTTTAAGATACGCGTGGGCTATGGCCCAACGCACACTCACTCGAAACGGACACCACATGCTCACCGACCTGCGGGAAAAGTCCCAGAGCTTCTTCATCTACATCCTCTTCGGGATCCTGATCGTCGTGTTCATCTTCTTCTTCGGACCCCAATCCGAAGGGTGTCAGCCAAATGCGGTTAAGGTTCGAAACCTGAGCAGTTGGGCTGCGAAGGTGAATGGCGAAACGGTCACTCAGAGAGAGGTGGAAATTTCAGTTCGCCGACAAGCTCTGCTCAACCGAAACTTCGACGACAGCAAAATGAACGAATTGCGTCGCGACACGGTCGATCAGGTCGTCGAACAGACCCTCCTCGAGCAGCGCGCACGAAGTATGGGCCTGGCCATTGGAGACAAAGCGCTCTCCCAATACATCGTGGGTGACAAGAATGCCGACGGGCCACTCTTTCGAGATCGCGACGGCACGTTCAACCCCAAGAGCTACCGCGATCAGTTGACCCAACTCCTCGGGGCAACCACCGATAGCTACCGCCGAGCAAAGGAGCGAGAGGTCTTGGTCTCGCGCTACCTGACCTTCCTGATGACGCAGGTCAAGGTAAGCGACGCCGAAATCAAGGCAGCCTACGATCGCGCGAAGCGGACGTGGAACCTCGAATATGTCGTCTTCGATCCGGCAAGCGAGACGGACACAGTCCCTGCAGATGCAGTTGCCGTGGCCGCTTTTACCGGCAAGAGCGCCGACGAAATCAAGACGTATTACGAGGCCAATAAGAAGACCTATCAGCGAGGCAAAGAGGTCAAAGTTCGTCGCGTCTTGGTGAAGAAGCCCAAAGAGGGTGGAAACGCCGCGACGGCAGACGCCAAAAAGAAGGCAGAGGGCCTCTTGGCTGATGTGCGGAAGCCCGGTGCGAGCTTTGCCGAACTGGCCAAGACCAGCTCCGAGGGCTACTACAAGAAGTCCAGTGGCGACATGGGGTGGCAGACGGCCGAGACCACGTCCAAGGACGACTTTGCTGTCTACGAGAAGCTGAACAAGGGTCAGATCTCCGACCTGCAAGAGTCTGCCATCGGGTTTTGGTTCGTGAAGGCCGAAGACGTAAAGCCTGCAGTCTCCACCAGCCTGGAGCAGGCCACTTCGGAGATCGCCGGTAAGTTGTTGGCCGACTCGGCTAAGAGCGACGCAGCACGTAAGAAAGCGGATGACCTTTTCAAGCGCGCCGCCAGCGGTAAGACACTGACGGCTCTGACGCTACCGCCGACCCCGTTGGTTGTCCCCACCGAAGAGACGGCCGAGGGCGCCGAGGCTGCACCTGCACCCGTACCGGCTCCAGCACCACCGTCACCGGTCAAGACGACGGGCCCGTTCAGCGAAGATCGACCAGTGTGGGCCCGCATCCCCGGGATTGGAAAGAGCGACGCCATTGCGGCCAAGCTCGGCACACTGACGGAAAAGAAGCCTCTCATCGACGGCGTGATGGAGATCGACAACAAGTTCTATGTCGTGCGATTGCGTGAGCGCGTAGAGCCCACTGACGAAGGATTTTCGTCAGAAAAGGACGAGTACGGTCAGCGCCTACGTTTCGGTCGAATCAGCCGCCTCTTTGGCAATTGGCGAGGAATCCTCTTCGGCGCCGTCAATCAACGAGAGTTGCTGCGTAAGTTCCAGGGCGGCACGATGTTGTCGGCAGATTTCGGTCCCAACGTCGAGATCAACGAGGCGGACTATCCCGTCGAAGCGCCGGCCGCAGCCAATCAGCCCGCCGGTGCCCCTGCCCCGTAAGTCGACCCAAGGCGCCGCTTCACTTGTGGCGCCGGGTGTCCCCTCCCCCCTCAAATCGAATGCAAAGACCGACGCACGCAGCGTCGGTCACTCATCGATCCGTTGAGATCCATTCACTCCAGCCCCGAAACTCGGGAGCCATGGGTCCATAAGGGTGGCCTCAGGGTGCCATGGGACGGGCGCGGAACATCACTGAGAAGATGTCTCCATTCGCGACCACCTGGGGGATATCGATGCGGTGGAACCTTTGAGTCCCCTGGCTCGCTACACACCGAACAAAGCCGTCATTATCACGCGCCTCAGCCGGACAATTCCCCCATTCCTGATCGTTTCCGCTCAAACGCCATCGGGCCTCCGCCCAACCTAGGAATACCTCGACCGAAGACGCCAACCCCGAGGCACGTGCAGGCTGCGTCTCGTCTCGACAGCGAAAAGCGACGCTGAACCCATCATTGTCATCTACCCGCCCGACCAGGGGGATGGCGTGGAAAAGGCCGTCGAACTCGCTATGGATGCAGCGCAGATTCTGTTCTTGGGCATCAATCCCGCTGCTTTGAGGACACGGCCCCCATTCGGCTGCCCCCTCGAGTTCGTCGTCGAAATGATTGTCGGCGTGCCCAAAATAGACGGCGCAATGACTCTGAATCCATCGTCCGACATCAGGATAGTCGTCGGAGTCACAGGTAAAAGCGACCGCGAGGTAATCCCCGTCACCCACTTCTCCGTTGGGCTCCACAACACGGAACCGGGCCTCACCACGGGTACTCTCACAGCGATAGCGACCATCGGTATCTGAGGGTTCAGCCGGACAGTCACCCCAATCGGGACGACTCTCGTAGTCCCGCGCATTGGATTGAGAGGTGAATCCCAGCCACACTCGGCAGTTCTCGGCGGCGTAGTCAGCACATACGGCGCCTTCGTCGATGGAGCCGTCACAGTCTTGGTCGAGTCCGTCACACACCTCAGGTGCTGGCTCAATGGGATCTTCACCAACCTGGCACTCATTACTGACGCCATCGTCTGCGCAGACTAAGAGCCCGGTCTGAGTGCACTCTCCAATCCCCTGCTCACAGGGCTCTCCAATCTCGTACTCCTCGTCAAAATCACCATCGCAATCGTCGTCTTGGCCATTACAAAGCTCCATTTCCGGGGTCCCAGGGACGACTGAGCAACTGGTCTCAGCCCCCTCATCGCCTCCGCAAATGGTGATGCCCGACCGTCGGCATGCGCCTACGCCGACCGCACAATCACGGCCGACTGCATACCCCTCGTCGACCACCCCATCGCAATCGTCATCTTCGACATTGCAACGCTCGGGGACGGGCTGACCCACGGTGCCCCTACACATCGCTGTCCCGTCTTCGTTGCATTCGACGCGACCTGATGCTGCGCAGAGGCCAACACCGACGGTACAGCCCTCACCCAGTCCAAAGCTCTCGTCAATCAGACCATCACAGTCATCATCTTCGCCGTCGCAGCGCGGACGTTCCGGCGCACCGGGGGAGGCATCACAAATGGGCTCGACTTCACGACAAACGAAAACGCCTTCTCTGGCGCATACGCCTCGACCGGCTGTGCAGCGCTCCCCGAGACCCAGCTCTTCGTCTACCCGTCCATCACAGTCATCATCCTCGCCATTACACCTTTCGTTCGTAGGCCCCAAGGGCACCCCGTCACACGCCACATCCCCATCGGATCCACAGATTGTTCGCCCCGAGGCGGCACACCGGCCCACCCCGATGACACAATCCACCCCCAAGGCAAAACCCTCGTCCACGCGACCATCACCATCGTCATCGAGCGCATTGCATTGCATCTCTGGTGAAGCGCCGGCGTCGGGGAGAGGATCGATCACCTGCGCCTCCAACTCATCGACCCCGCGATCGCGTTCATCGGTCCGAGGACCGTAATCGATGGAGGTGGTCCCGAGGTCGAGAGTCGGCTGACCCCCCGTTGGCGGTGCAGGAAACTCTTTGAGACACCCGACGAGCAATCCCGCAGCCAAGATGGACCATAGAAGAAGTGGAAGTTTTCTCATGGGTTCATCCTACCCCCTCTTCCGAGTGGCGGTCATATTCTCTACCCAGTCATGCTTGGCATTGGGCTGCGGACCCCCAAAGGGCAGAATCAGCGAGCCCTGATCTGCAAGAGTCGCTCGAGACTGCCTGCAGCAATCCGACGGATCCGGGGACCGGAAAGTGTCGGCGTCGACGCGCAATAACTCCAGGTCAGTCGATCCGCATAGGTGGTCGCTGTCACGATCTGGTCCCCTAAAGCGGAACACGCCACGGCAAAATGAACCCCTGAGACGGCGAGAGGCGCCCCCACGTCGGCAAATTTAATCACGCCCAAATTACTCACGGCCGTAGACGCACGGGTTGCGTACAGCGAATCGATGTCGACGGGGCCCTCTTCTGCCGGCCAACTCAAGCCGTGCTCGACGGCGCGACGAATATCGGCACTGATGCGTTTGGCCAAAGAAGAAACACCGCGCTCTGGGTCGACTCGGTAGGCCTGCCGCCAATTGCCGAGGAGCACACCGATGGCCTCGTCCGCCCCATCATATCCACCTCGCAAATCGGCGGGGCAACTGAGCAAGAGTGGGACTGAACGCCCATGCTCTGCCGCCACTGCGGCGAGATGAGTCGCACAGAGGAGCCCGTGCACCGTAGCGCCCAATCGTCTAGACGCCCGCTTGAGGGCCATCGTGTCTTCGGCACTGAATCGATGAGTATAGACGAGTGTCCGGCGATTTCGCGGCCCCTGTCCACCATCGACCAAGCGAGGAATGGGGGGCATGGGCGACGCCGTCGTGGCGACCCCTTCGGGCAGGATCGTCCGCGGGTGAGCGCGTCGACTGCCCATGGAGCCACTCAAATGTATCGCCGCCTCGGCTAGGATCTCCTGAGCTAAGATGAGGCCCGACCGGCCATCAGCAATCGCGTGGTGAAAAGTAAAAAGGAGGATGCTCGTTTCAGGACTGCGGACCCACCGAACACGCAGCAATGGGCCTCGCTCGACATCAAAGGGCGTGTCCAACTCTCCTGTGAGGTGTTCCCGCCATGAAAGACCCGCCCCAATTGAGAGGGGGACGGGCTCGACGACCGGGCAAAACCGAGGGCGTGCATCCACCATCCTCACCCCGCAACGGAGTGCGCCATGCCGTCGCTGAACTGCTGCCAGGCCGACACGTAAGGCGCCCACCGTCAAAGGACCCGAAAGCTCGACCACGACAGAAAAGTTCAAGGGCGCCACTTGATCAGCGGCCCAAAGGACCCTCTCGGGGCCTCGCAGAAATCGGTCGAGGGTAGGGGCAGTCACCGGTCTATGGTACTGCCCGACGGCGCGCTACGCACGCCATATCCGTGGACGCTGAATCCCGTTATGATGCGCGGCTTTTCTAGACCGAGGGAGCCCCATGAGTACCCCCCAAGAATCCAATGTGCCCGAGTTAACCCTAAGGGTCATTCTGCTCGGTGTGGTCCTATCCGTGGTGATGGGCGCCGCCAATGTCTACCTCGGACTGAAAGTGGGGATGACAGTCTCGGCCTCGATTCCGGCCGCGGTCATCGGAATGCTGATCCTGCGCAAATTCTTCCGAAACGGGACCATTCTCGAGGCAAACCAGGTCCAAACCGCAGCCTCCGCGGGGGAATCACTGGCAGCGGGCATCATCTTTACGGTGCCGGCGATGGTTCTGGTTGGGGTCTGGAGTGAATTCCATTGGCTGACCACCACGGCGATCGCCTTCGCGGGCGGCGTGCTGGGCATCCTATTCATGATCCCCATGCGCAAGGTCTTCGTCGTCAATGCCGACGCCGAGTTGACCTACCCAGAGGGCGTTGCCTGCGCCGCAGTGCTGGAAGCAGGCGCCGATGGAGACGAGGAAGACAATAACGCAGACGCCATGTCCATTCTCCGCGGAGGCGGTTTAGGGCTCATCATGGCCCTCGGCATCAAGTTCTTGGGCATCTTTCAGAGTGCTCTCCATGCCGCCACGGCTGCCGGTGGACGTATCTTCTATTTCGGTGGCGAAGTCTCCCCTGCGCTTTTCGCCGTGGGTTTCATCGTCAAGCTCCGAATCGCAGTCCTGATCTTCATTGGGGGGGCAATCGGCTGGCTGATCGCGATTCCCTTACTCGGCGGGACCGCCGAACAATTGGCCAATCCCACCGACGGGGCCTGGGGCCTTTGGGATGCTCAGATTCGCTACTTGGGCGTGGGCGCCATGGTCGTGGGTGGGATGGACGCCATCTTCAAGGTTCGCGGTGGTCTGGTTCAGGCCGTCCGAGAACTGCGCAAGCGAGGCGCAGCAGTGGCCGCCAGCTCACGGGAACGAGACATCGGTGGCGGCTACATCTCCTTCTTCTAAATCGTAGCAACAGTGATCATCGCGACCCTCTACTACCATTTGAC
>Ga0115011_10002229_pt1 | contig 13579 bp, 12 predicted proteins | sample TroAtlMetagenome_2_FD_88705 | JGI IMG/M metagenome (GOLD analysis project Ga0115011, IMG submission 88705) | Marine eukaryotic phytoplankton communities from Atlantic Ocean - Tropical Atlantic ANT8 Metagenome | ecosystem: Environmental > Aquatic > Marine > Oceanic | place: Tropical Atlantic... | reverse complement strand
ATACTAGCTATGATTTTTATCAATCTGATGTTGGTGTAATCGAGACTCTTTTAGGGGTTAATGGAAAAAAGGTTTATCAAGAGCTTTATGGTAACTCGTGCATTCCCATTGAGGCCATTCCTCCAACAAGACAGCAGATTGTTTCTTCACGATCCTTTGGTTGTGATCTAAAGGACTTTGATGAGTTAAATCAAGCGCTCACCAATTTGACTAGAAAGGCCGTTAATAAGCTTAATAACCACAAACTGGCAACGACAACCATTACAGTTTTTATTTATACGAACCCACACAAGAAAGATAAACCTTGTGTCCACCTATCAAAAACTATAGGAATGACAAGTGCTATTGAGAATGAATCTCAAATTATTCCATTGGTAACACAGATATTAAGACTAATTTATAAACCCGGATATCCCTTTTATAAAGGGGGCTTGGTGTTGGGAAATCTAACCAAAAACTATCAACAACAGGATCTTTTTTCAATGAATCAAGGTAATGCAGTAGAGTTATTAAAATCTAACGCAATAAGAAGTGTTAACAAGAGGTTTAATGAGTCAATGAAGTATGCCAGTGAGTTAGGAAACAATCGCTGGCTTCCAAGGGCCGATTTTAGGTCAAACAGATACACCACGAGTTGGACTGAATTATTGGTAATTTAAGACTTATAAAAAAATGGCCAATAGAATTATTTTCTATTTTTTTTTGACAAAATAAATTTGACACACTTTGTAACAAGCTGTGTTCAATCTCAAAATATAATACAGAGCACTTAGTGACCAAAGCTGGTTGTTAAGATAAGACAATGACGTTTATTTGGGTAATTTTCCTAGATAAGCGTTTTTTTTCGTCAGTTTAAAGATGAGCTGAACTGGTATAGATGCCTTTTACTCCTTTCTTTTTAATGGGGTAGGAGGTATTTTTTTTTGTCTTCTTTTAAGGAGCTTTAACATGAATATAGTAACAATAGTTACCCAAGCCAAATGAACACATTCATTTTGCATAGCAAAGACTTAACTCTAGCACAAAAACTTACCAATGAATTGCAAGGGAAGCTAGAAGAACGAAAAAATCATTTTCGTATTCATACAAATCTATCTGCAAACCTGGAGCAGTTAAGAGAACTTTACGAAGTCGACATTAACCTTCTTAGTAAAACATTTGATTACTCCCAAGTCGCTCTCTTGGTTAGTGATATGGACTCAACACTAATTACAAATGAAACCATTAATGACATTGCAAGTCCTGATATAGCAAGCAAAGTGTCTTCAATTACTGAACAAGCTATGGTTGGAAATTTAGATTTTACATCCTCATTTAAATCCAAAATTTCCTTACTTAAAGGGACAAAAAGTGAAGCCCTAGATCAAGTCTATAACGAACAATTGAATTTGAGCAAGGGTGTTCAAGAGCTAATTAATTTTTTTAAATTAATTGATGTAAAAATGGCAGTAATTTCAGGTGGACTGTCTTATTTTGCCGAACGCTTGAAGGATCAATTAGGATTTGATACTTATCGAGCTAGCAACATAGAGATTGTAGACAATTGCTTAACAGGAAATATCATTGGCAAGGTTATAGATGCTGATGCAAAGGCTCAATACATTCACGAACTTTGTGCGCAATATGGCTTTGAAAAAAACCAAGTCGTAGCTATAGGTGATGGTGCTAATGATTTAGAAATGATGAAAATTGTTGGTCTCTCAGTTGCATATCATGCTAAGCCTTTGTTGCAGAAAAATTGTGATGTTGTTATTAAGTATGGTGGTTTGGATGCAATTATTGATTTTTTTGAAACTAATTCATTGTGGCAGGAGACTAATAGCTTAGGAGAGATTAAATGATAAAAGTACAAACAATAAATAATATTTCACCGATAGGTTTAGAAAAATTCCCAAAAGATCAATACACAGTTTCCTCTGAGATAATAAATCCTGATGTCATTCTAGTTCGTAGTGCAGCGATGCACGAAATGGAAATTGACGAAAACTTGAAAGCTGTTGGTCGTGCCGGTGCTGGGGTGAATAATATTCCTTTGCAGAAAATGAGTAATCATGGTGTTGTTGTATTTAATACACCAGGAGCTAACGCAAATGCAGTAAAAGAATTAGTGATTTCATCGATGCTACTTGCAAGTCGTAATATTTGTCAGGCATGGAATTATGTGAACAATTTACCTCTTGATAATCTTAAATCAACAGTTGAAGATGGTAAGAAAAATTATTCTGGTTCAGAGTTGCCAGGTAAAACTTTGGGAATTGTAGGGCTTGGCGCAATTGGCGTTGAAATTGCCAATGCAGCGCATACATTGGGTATGAATGTAATCGGCTTTGATCCATCAATCACAAAAAAAAATGCTTGGAAGATAACTTCAGATGTTCAGGAAGCTTTAAATATCGAAGAACTATTTTTAAAAAGTGATTTTGTATCGTTTCATGTTCCATTGGTTGAAGGCACAAAAAATTTGTTAAATGCAAAGCGTATAGCTCTGTTACCTAAAGACGCTGTAGTAATTAATTTATCTCGAGATGGAATTATCGATGAAGATGCTCTTATAAAAGCGCTCGATTCTGGCAAGATAAAGTATTACGTAACCGACTTTCCAATTAACGATAAGAAAAACAATGACAAAGTGATTGCGTTGCCACACCTTGGCGCATCGACAGCGGAAGCAGAAGTTAATTGCGTAATCATGGTGGCAGAGCAAATTAAAGACTATCTTGAAAATGGCAATATTATAAACTCGGTAAATTTTCCAGAAGCAAAGATGCCTAGGGCAGGGGAGAGGCGCCTAGCAATTACTCACAAGAATATTCCCAATATGGTTAGTCAAATTACAAATACTATAGCTGAAGTAGGAGTTAATATTGTTGATATGCTTAACAAATCAAGGGATGAAGTTGCCTATACCTTAATTGACTTGGAGTCTGAAATTTCTGATATAACGATTGATAATTTGAAGAAAATTGATGGTATTTTAACTTTAAGATTACTAAATCAATCTGCCATAGGATCTTGATGTAGTTTCAGCTAGCTTGATTTTTGAGGTTTACTTTCCTTTATACAAAGCTAAAGTTGCTATAAAAAAAATAACGTAGAGATTACTAGTCACATTTCGACACAAATTGAAACAATTTTTATTAGAATTTTTTTTTTTTGGAAACATTTTCAATATAGAATTAAAGTTCTGTTTAATTATGAACGGAAATTAAGTTAATTTAGGAGTTATAAATTATGAAAAAAATATTTATAAAAGTTCTATCTTTAATGTTTATGTTTGGCGCTCTTTCCACTTCAGCAATTGCGGTTGATAAATTGCATTTTGTTGTTCCTGGTGGCGCTGGAGGGGGATGGGATGGATGCGCTAGAGGTACCGGTGAAGCTTTAGTTAAATCTGGTCTACTCGAGTCAGCATCATTTGAAAACATGTCTGGCGGTGGTGGCGGTAAGGCACTAGCTTGGATGATTAAAACACAACCTGAAAACACTATTATGGTGCAATCAACACCGATTGTACTGCGTTCGATTAGTCGTCATTCAGGATATGTGTCTGATAGTGCAGCAAGTGGCGTTTTGTCTTACAAAGATGTAACTCCAATTGCCGGAATCATCGGAGACTTTGGTGCAGTTGCTGTTGCAGCTGATTCGCCTTTTCAATCATTCGCAGATGTTGTGAGCGCTTATAATGCGGATCCAAAATCTGTGAAGATGGCAGGAGGTTCAACACGTGGAAGTATGGACCATTTGATTGGTGCTTTAGCTTTCCAATCTGCAGGCGCTAACCCAAATAATGTTGTCTACATTCCTTATGACGGTGGTGGTGAAGCTTTAGCTGGACTACTTTCTGGTGAAGCACAAATTCTATCTACCGGCTTCAGTGAAGCTCTAGGTGCTGGTGACCAGGTACGCATATTAGGAATCACAGCTAATGATCGTTCAGCTGATGCTCCAAGCGTTCCAACGCTAAAAGAGCAAGGATATGACGCGTATTTTGTCAACTGGAGAGGCTTCTTTGGTCCTCCAAATATGGATGCGTATGACAGATATCAGATTGCGAAAATGCTAGGTGACATGCAGGAAACTCCGGAATGGGAAGTTGTTCGTAAGCGTAACGCTTATGTCAACATCTACAATCCTGGGTTTGATTTCATGGCTTTCCTAGAAAAGCAGACTGTAGAAATGACAGAACTAATGAAGAAATTAGGCGTTATTTAAGACTGTTATAAAAAAGTAAGATTGTTATAAAAAGGGAGAAAGGTGAGTGACTATTAACTATACACGTATAAGTGCGCTTGTCTTTCTCCTTATTTTTCTGGTTTATTCCTATCTTGCCGGTGAAATTCAAGTTTTTGCCTTCGACGAGAATGCCGACTTTAATGCAAGAACGTTTCCTAAATTTATTTCCTATCTAGGTATCGTAGTCTCTTTTTTGACCTTAGTTTTATCCCGAGGCGAAGATGATGAGCCATTTGGTCAATTCGAATGGTTGAAAGTCTTTGTTTTGTTCATCCTGGTTTTTACCTACGGCATTATTATCAAATCGGTTGGATTCTTTTTGTCTACTAACCTGTTTCTATTAATTTCTTATTATTATTTAGGTGTCCGTAGCTACAAGGTTTTATTGCTTTGTTCTTTTCCTGTCGTCGCTGCACTGCAATTTATGTTGCATGGATTGCTAGATGTTTATATACGTGACCCTTTCCTTCAGTTTATAGGAGTGATTTCATGATCGAAGGATTGATGATTGGTCTCAATACTGCCTTCAGCGGCTATAACATTATTATGGTTATGATGGGTTGCTTTGCCGGCACCATTATTGGCATGCTGCCGGGTCTCGGTCCTATGTCAGCAATAGCACTGATGATTCCGATCACTTATGGATTTGATCCAGCTTCGGCCATGATACTCATGGCAGGTGTCTACTATGGCGCAATTTTTGGTGGTTCGACTTCCTCTATTCTTATTAATGCACCTGGTGTGGCAGGAACGGTATCGAGTTCATTTGATGGTTACCCGATGGCCAAAAATGGTCAGGCAGGGAAGGCGCTAGCTATAGCAGCCTATGCCTCTTTCTCTGGTGGTACGATTGCCGCATTATTTTTGTTGGTTGCTGCACCTCAGCTGGCAAAGGTGAGTTTAAGTTTTCAGTCGGCTGACTACTTTGCTCTGATGTGTGTTGGTCTTTTGTCGATTGCTGCATTTGCTAGCAAAGGACAATTCCTAAAGGCCATGATTATGACCGCGTTTGGACTCGCTTTAGCAACTGTTGGACAGGATTCATTGTCTGACATTACTCGATTTCATTTTGGCAATATTAACTTAATGGATGGAATTAGTTTCGTTCTTCTGGTAATGGCAACCTTTGCGATGAGTGAAGCATTTATGATTATATTTAAAAAGATGGATATTAGTTTTTCATCCTCTGATGTAAGTAAGGAAAAATTAGGATCCATTAAATTATCCAAAGACGAGGTTAAGGAAATGGTTCCAACTGTTGGTCGGACATCTGTGCTTGGATTTTTGGTGGGGGTGCTACCTGGAGCAGGTGCCACAATAGCCAGTTTCTTGGCTTGGGGTTTTGAGAGAAGCATAGCCACAGCAAAAGAAAAATTAAAGTTTGGTAAAGGCTCGATTAAGGGGCTGGCTGCACCGGAAACAGCAAATAATGCAGCCTGTACAGGGTCTTTCGTTCCTCTTTTAACTCTAGGTATTCCAGGTTCAGGAACGACCGCTGTGATGTTAGGTGCGTTATTGTCTTTTGGAGTTCAGCCGGGACCTAGGCTTTATATTGAACAACCTGAAATTTTTTGGTCAATTATTATCTCAATGTATATTGGAAATGTCGTTTTATTGGTTTTGAACTTACCTCTGATTCCCTATATAGCACGTATCTTGGCGATTCCTAAAAACATTTTAGTGCCCCTAGTTTTGTTTTTCTCTGTTACTGGTGTTTATTTGATTTCATTTAACTCTTTTGATATCTATTTTATGGCCATCGTAGCCCTGATTTCACTTGTTCTTAGGATATTAAATTACCCTATGCCTCCACTAATTTTGGGTTTCATTTTAGGTGGAATGCTAGAGAAAAATTTACGCCGAGCTTTGTTGATTAATGATGGTTCTTTTTCTTTTATGTGGGAAAGACCTATTAGTCTCACCTTATTTATAATTATGATAATCATTGTATTATTACAAATATATCAAGGACTACAAAAAAAGCAAAACTGAATTAAATTCTGGGATACTTAACCCGAAAAAAAGAAACCGATTGCGAAACTAGTATTCACTAAGTAGAATTTTGATGTGAGAGGGAGTTTATATTAATACATAGTTCAAAAAATCGACTTTCTAATTATTGGAGAAAACCTTGGTCAGTCAAAGCTTAAAGCTGCAAAAGTGAACGACGTTGTAATTTTGACTGAAGAGGAATATCTTAAAACACTTAACACAAAATAAATAAATTTGACACACTTTGTAACAAGCTGTGTTCAATTTCAAAATATAATACTGAACACTTAGTGACCAAAGTTGGTTGTTAAGACAAGACAATGACGTTTATTTGGGAATTAGCCTAGATAAGCGTTTTTTTTTCGTCAGTTTAAAGATGAGCTGGACTGGTATAGAAGCCTGCTACCTTAGTGATTTTATGGTAGCAGGCTTTTTTTGTTTTTTTATAGGAGTATTAACATGAAAATGGTGACAGCAATTATCCAGCCTAAAAGGCTTGATAGTGTTAGACAGGCTCTTTCTGAGGTTGATGTAACTGGCGTTACAGCGACTGAAGTTAAAGGGTTTGGTCGGCAAAAAGGCCACACCGAGTTGTATCGTGGGGCTGAGTTTACAGTGGAGTTCTTACCGAAAGTTAAATTAGAAATTGCCATTATTGAGGAGCAGGTTGAAGAGGTGATTGACACCATAACAGCAGCTTGCAAAATCAATGGTGGAAAGATTGGTGACGGTAAGATTTTTGTAACAAATCTAGAACAGGTGGTTCGTATTCGTACGGGCGAGACTGGTCCTGAAGCAATATAGGAGAGGGATATGGAAAATCAAATATTAGAATTACAATATGCCCTTGACACCTTCTACTTTTTAGTAATGGGTGCTCTAGTAATGTGGATGGCGGCAGGTTTCTCTATGCTAGAAGCGGGCCTTGTTAGGAGTAGAAATACAGCTGAAATTTTAACTAAGAATATTGGCTTATTTGCAATCGCTTGTACGATGTATATGGTCTATGGATACGACTTAATGTATGGTGGTGGATTTTTGCTAGACGGCATTAGTGGCGAGGGCGAAACTTATTCAAACGCATCAGACTTTTACTTCCAGGTAGTTTTTGTGGCAACCGCGATGTCGATTGTCTCTGGAGCGGTAGCTGAAAGAATGAAGTTGTTCTCATTTTTTGTTTTTGCTGCAATTTTTACTACCATTATTTATCCAATTGAAGGATTGTGGACCTGGGGTGGTGCAAGCGTTTTTGGTTTATATAGCTTGGGTGACGACTTTGGGTTTTTAGATTTTGCGGGTTCAGGTATCGTTCATATGGCAGGAGCTGCTGCAGCACTTGCAGGCGTTCTTATACTCGGTCCACGTAAGGGAAAATATGACAAAGACGGTAACTCCAAGGCGATGCCTGGCGCTAACTTACCTTTGGCAACCTTAGGTACGTTTATTCTTTGGATGGGATGGTTCGGCTTTAATGGTGGCTCAGTACTAGCAATGGCCAGTAAAGAAAGTGCCGATGCAGTAGCAATGGTATTTTTAAATACTAATGCAGCAGCAGCTGGAGGTGTAATCGCAGCACTGCTATTGGCAAAAGCTTGGTTCGGTAAGGCTGACCTAACTATGGCGTTGAATGGTGCCTTGGCGGGTCTTGTAGCAATTACCGCGGGTCCAGACACTCCTAGTGCTCTAGTGGCAACTTTAATTGGTGCTGTAGGTGGATTGATTGTGGTGGCTTCTATTGTTTGGCTTGATCGCGAACTAAGAATCGACGACCCAGTGGGTGCTATTTCAGTTCATGGCGTAGTTGGATTATGGGGACTATTAGCAGTACCTTTAACTAACAGTAGTGCTTCCTTTGTTGGTCAGTTGGTTGGCGCAGGCACTATCTTTGTTTGGGTATTTGGGACTTCATTATTACTATGGCTAGGTCTCAAATCCGCTATGGGTATTCGAGTCTCTGATGAAGAGGAGGAAGACGGTGTCGACCTTTCCGAATGTGGTTTAGAAGCCTATCCAGAGTTTGTATCGAAGTAATGAGTACTAGACCTCATGAACGCTAAATAAAGTAATTTGAGGGAGTAGTGACCCTTCATGTAGATCCTTCTATCAATTTGTCAATCATAATTGAATTTTTTAGGAGGTTCGAGCTTAGCTGGCGACTACTTCTTATGTCGTCAGCAAAAGCTTTAATTGAAATCGCACTTATTCTGGATGCATTTTTGATACATTTTGTAAAAAAAAGACACATTATCTCTGGTCGTTTATACTAGCCTTATGTTAGAGGAAAAGGAAGTATGAATTTATATGACAAAGCTGGCAATTATTGATGACGACCCAGAGATTCTTCAGCTACTAAATCAATATCTTACAAAAAATGGTTTTGAGGTTGATGCTTTTACTGATGGCGAGTCTTTTCTTAGTAAAGATGAAGCTCAATTTAGTTTAGCCATTTTAGATATTGGTTTACCAGGGATTGACGGTTTAGAGGTCTGCAAGAGGCTGCGTCAAAAATCAAATATACCGATCATTATGTTGACCGCTGCAAGTGACGATCTAGATCGTATTGTTGGTTTGGAGCTTGGTGCAGATGATTACATGGGTAAGCCATTTAATCCGAGAGAGCTTTTAGCAAGAATCAAGGCGCTCCTAAGGCGTGCAGTGCTTAAGAATGGTGACGTTGATAACAGAATAGTCATGAATTTTGCCGCAAGAAGTGCTCATATAGATGGCAAGGAGTTAGACTTAACTGCAACAGAATTTGATTTACTTCGTGTTTTTCATAGGCAGATCGGTACCGTCATGAGTAGAGATGAAATTGGAGAGTTACTTCATGGTAGAAAGATAGACCCTTTGGACCGTTCGATTGATACAATTGTTAGTAGATTGAGACATAAATTGAGCAGTCATTTTGATGGAGAAATCATTCAAAGTGTTAGAGGCAAGGGCTATGTTCTTCTGCTAAAGAGTTGAGTAGAGTGGTAACTTTTATATCTCGTTTTATGCCTAAAACTGTCGTTGGCAGAATGACATCAGTTTTATTTGTAGGAATTTTTCTGGCACAAATATTGGGCGCGTGGCTATGGGTAGGTCAACTGCAAACATCAGAAAGAGATCAAATGATCGAGGTCTCAGAGGCTATGGGTGCTCGAATTGCTCAGACAATCAAGTTCTTTGAAGAGCTCCCAAAGCAATACCGTCATGTCGTCCTGGATCAACTCAGAGATATGGGTGGAACTCGCTTTTTTGTCTCTGTCAATAAACGATATATTGATTTAATCCCAATTCAAGAATCCCAATTCTCTTCTTTAGTTCGAAAAAGCCTAAAGAAGAGTATGGCCGCTCAAATTGGTCAGGTTGACCATATGGAAATTATTTTTGTTGATTTTGATAACTTAAAAATATTAACGGGTGACAATTTAATGGTTTCTCTCTCTCCCGAATGGAAAAGATTCACACTTATAGAGCCTGGTGACAAAAGTCCTTTTGTGGTCATTCAGTTTCCAATTGACGAGGATGAATGGATGTATTTAACTACAGTAGTTCCAAGAGGTGAGTTGCTTTTAGGAATTGACTGGATTGATGGCGAGAGAATATTTAACCTTTTAGCAGTCTCTCTAACAGTACTATTACTGACTTTTTTATTTGTAAGATGGCTTGTAACACCATTACAAACTTTAGCACATCAAGCAGATCTTCTCGGCAAAGGGCGCAACCCTCGCCAAATGGAAGAAAAAGGCTCTAAGGAAATGGTGGCAACGATTGGAGCTTTTAATTCAATGGCAAGGCGTATTCAAAAATTTATTGAAGAACGAGAGAAGTCGTTTGCTGCAATTTCTCATGACTTAAAAACGCCGTTGACGAGAGCTCGTCTCAGGGTTGAACAAATTGATGATAGTCCTATAAAAGATGATTTAATTGGTGATTTAGATTATCTTGAATCGATGGTTAAAGGAAGCTTAAAAATTATGACAGATGGCATGGAGCATGAAAATACTTCTACAATCGAGTTAACAGGTCTTTTAGAAGACATTCTAAAAAAAGAAGAAATTAAGGGCCTTCCAACAAAAATTGAATTTGATAAAAAAATCTCAATGAAAGGAAGAGCTTTGGCAGTCGAACGTCTGTTTTCAAACCTGATTAATAATGCACTGAGTTATGGCGGTGGTGTAGAGGTTACTGGACAAAAAAAGAAAACAGGGATTTACATTCAAATTAAGGATAGAGGGCCAGGCTTAAGTGACACCGAAAAATCCAATGTCTTTAAGCCATATTATCGTATGGATCATGAATTAACTGAATTCCACTCAGGACTTGGTCTTGGAATTGCGAGGAGTATTGCAAACATTCACGGGGGTGAGCTTGAGCTTCGAGATCGTTCTGGTGGCGGGCTCGTGGTAGAAGTATATTTTCCAGTTTGAGTTTATTTGTCATTGCCATTCTAATTGTATTACTCCAAGTTTATCAAGGCTATAAAAAGGAAAAAGTATAGAAGTTTTTATCTATTTTTTTTGAAAAGTAATTCCTAGTTTAAAATAGCTAACTAATTTGAACAACGCCAATTAATTTATGACACCTGAAAATGTAATTGAGCAATGGGCTCAATGCTTCAATAATGGAGATTTAGCAGGAATTACTAGTCTTTATCATAAAGATAGCACTTTGTTACCTACGTTTCTGTCTAAGCTACTGACATCAAAAGAACAAATATCAGATTATTTCAGTGCAGCAATAGATGGTAAGGCTTCGATTGAAGTGGAGGTGAGTCAATCGATTAAAACAGAGTTATCTAAAAGTACTTATTTAATGACTGGTAGTTATGTTTTTTGTCTTCCGAGTAAGGGCGGAGACAAATATGAGTCCTGGTATAGTTTTGTAATTGATGTATCTAACGACTCGCCAATTAGACATCATCATTCTTCCAGAGTACCATTTGATTTCGACCTAAACTAGTTAAATAATTACTACTTAACCTCTCTTTAAAAATCGAACTTTTAGCGCTATAAATAACTTCATATTTTCAGTTAGATTCAAATTGTCATCTTTTGTAACAATTGTATACAGTTTGATACAACGTCAGTAATAAACTGGATTGAATTCTGTGCAATGGTGCGCAGAATGGGATTCATAATATTTAACGGAGAAAAAATATGAAGAATAATAAGTTAACAACGCTAGCTGCGTCAGCGCTACTAGCAACTACAACATCTGTTAGCGCAGCTGATGTAGAGGTTTTACACTGGTGGACTAGTGGTGGTGAAGCTGCAAGTGTAAATTATTTAAAAGGCAAACTAAGTGACGCTGGAGTTGGTTGGACTGACTTCGCAGTTGCTGGTGGTGGTGGTGAAAACGCTATGACTGTTCTTAAGTCAAGGGCGATTTCAGGAAACCCTCCTACTGCAGCACAAATCAAAGGTCCTTCAATTCAAGAGTGGGGCGATTTAGGATTTTTAGCTGACATCGATGGTGTTGCAACTAAGAATAACTGGGATGATTTATTGCCAGCAGTTGTTTCTGATGTAATGAAGCACGACGGTAAATATGTTGCTGCTCCAGTAAACGTTCACAGAGTTAACTGGATGTGGTCTAACCCTGAAGTATTTCGTGCTGCAGGCGCTACAATACCAACAACTTGGGATGATTTCATGGTTCAGGCTAAGAAACTTCAAGACGCTGGTTATATAGCACTAGCTCACGGTGGTCAGCCATGGCAAGATGCAACTGTATTTGAAGCAGTTGTTCTTGGTGTTGGTGGTGCAGACTACTATAATAAAGCGTTCGTAGAGATGGACATGGATGCGCTTAACAGTGATACTACAGTAGAAGTTTTTGAAACTTTTGGAAACCTACGTCAATTTGTTGATGCAAACTCACCAGGACGTGACTGGAACGTCGCGACTTCAATGGTCATTGAAGGTCAAGCTGGAATGCAGATTATGGGTGACTGGGCAAAAGGTGAATTCAAGGTTGCTGGAAAGAATGTAGGTACAGATTACACTTGTACAGCTGCTCCAGGTACTTCAGGTGCGCACACGTTCAACATTGACTCATTTGCGTTCTTTGCACAAGGAACTACAGCTGGTACTGGAGCTCAAAACATTATGGCTGCAGAAATCTTAGGTACTGATTTCCAAACAGTATTTAACCTTAATAAGGGATCTATTCCTGCACGTTTAGGTGTTTCAAGAGCCGAGTTTGATTCATGTGCTCATGATTCAATGGACGCTTTTGTTGCGTCTTCTGTAAGTGGTGGTTTAGTTCCGAGCTTTGCGCACGGAATGGCATTACCTTCAGCAGTAGCTGGAGCGGTAGTTGATTCAGCTACAAACTTCTTTAACTCTTCTCAGAGTGCAGAAGAAGGCGCTGCTCAACTAGTTGCTTCTATGGCAGCTGCAATGTAAGACCGGTTAGTTAAATAAATCTATACAGTTGGTGTACGTCTCCTTTATTTCTGACTGATAGATTGTAAATAACCAGGGGCGCCTAAATAGGCGCCCCATTTTATAATTTTCATAATAAAATCAGAATTACTGTGTTTAACTTCTTAGAAAAAAACTTGCCAAAAATCGTTTTGGCACCAACAGCAGTCGCAATGGTTGTTTGTATGTATGGTTTTATAGTCTGGACCGGATTACTTTCATTAACAAAAAGTCGTATGATGCCCCAATGGGATTTTGTTGGTCTCGATCAATATGTAAGACTTTTTAAAAACCCAAGGTGGGATGTAGCGGTTGATAATCTCTTTGTATTCCTCATTTTATTTATAGTCATTGCCTTAGTTCTAGGTCTTTTATTAGCGATATTTTTAGATCAAAAAATCAGAGTTGAAGGCGCAATAAGAACTATATATCTTTACCCTATGGCAATCTCATTTATTGTTACAGGAACTGCATGGAAATGGATTCTAAATCCTGGTCTAGGTATTGAAAAGCTAATGAATGATTGGGGTTTTGTCGGATTTGAATTTAGGTGGCTGGTTGAACAGGATATGGCCATATATTGTATTGTGATTGCTGCAATTTGGCAATCCAGTGGTTTTGTCATGGCGCTTTTTTTAGCTGGATTGAGAGGGGTTGATGATAATCTTACTAAAGCAGCAAAAATCGACGGTGCATCAACCACTCGTCTTTATTGGCACATCATATTGCCGTTAATGAGACCTGTTTTTTTTAGTGCAATTGTTATTTTGACTCACATAGCCATTAAGAGTTTTGATTTGGTTCAGGCATTGACTGGTGGTGGCCCAGGTTATGCTTCAGACCTTCCTGCAAACTTTATGTACACCTATTCTTTTAATAGGAATCAAATTGGAGTTGGTGCTGCAAGTGCTATGATTATGCTGTTTGGTGTGTTGGCAGTT
>Ga0115011_10002228_pt1 | contig 13579 bp, 12 predicted proteins | sample TroAtlMetagenome_2_FD_88705 | JGI IMG/M metagenome (GOLD analysis project Ga0115011, IMG submission 88705) | Marine eukaryotic phytoplankton communities from Atlantic Ocean - Tropical Atlantic ANT8 Metagenome | ecosystem: Environmental > Aquatic > Marine > Oceanic | place: Tropical Atlantic... | reverse complement strand
GTCCCACCCAGAGGAAAACCACCCCGAAAATCCACCTCTTCATGGTTTGAAATCTGCCCATGTGGTCTCATATTTGGAAAGAATTTCCTGGATCCATGGATTGTCACTTCGCTCGTTTTGTTCTGTTTTCCAGCTTTGAATGACCTGCTCTCGAACCCTCTGGAGGGAAAGGGTGGTGCTCTCTTCCCTTGAAAGGACCCGCACCGGGTGAACACCGAAGGAAGAATCCACCAGTTTCCACTGGTTTAAATCCTCGGGAAGCGCCTCGGAAAATGCCTCACCAAACAGGCGACTGTAGGCCTGAATGGGCCGTAAGCTGAAGTGACTCCCATGTAAAAAGGGATCTCCTGTGACCTCCAGGCCTTGCTGGAGTTGCTTTACGGCCATTGCCGCGTCAGAGCGGGTGGAAACACCTCTTTTGTCGTTGGAGAAAAATCGATGCTCCAGGGAGAGTTGCGTGGGACTTTCATATCGTTTGATATGGGTTTGATAATACCCCTTCACCTCGTCTTCCGTGGGCTCCCTTGAACCGGGTAGTTTGGTGAGGGCTTCCATTTTCTGAACCAACCTGCGGCGTACGATAGGGTCGCTCTTTTCCAGCCCCAACCTCCGGGCCTCATGGACGAGAATCGCCTCTCGTACCAAGGCTTCTTTCACCGTTTCCCATTCCGCATCAGTCGGGTCGCGCTGGTTGCGATCCTTAAAGGTTCCCCAGGCTTCTGCCTGGCTGTGGCTGGAAATTTCCAGGGTTCGGACATGGGAATCCGAATGCTCCGGTGCTGTAAAAGCCCAAAAGAGCAGTCCAATAATAACGAAGTGAATGGCCGGGTCTTTCAATAAGGGTGGGATTGTCATGGGAGGGGTGGTCCTTCCATTTCAGAGATTCAACGTCGGTGGATAAGAATCTTGGTCCCCTCGATGAAGATGACCTCTATCTTATCGTCGGCAAGGGATTGGGTTACGAGCCCAAGACCAAATTTCTTGTGATCGATGACCATATTTTTCTCGAACTCATCTTTGATGGTGTATCGAGTTGGATTGGAGATATCGACTCCGTCAATTGCAGCATTGAATAGCTTTTCAGGAGTTTGGCGGCCACCAGTAGCTCTTTTCTTGGTGGTGGCTGCCTTGCTTCCCGGAGGTTCAGGTCGGTATCCGTGGATTGCGTTACAGGTTTTGCACTCTACCCTTGCTGGGCGGCCCGTTGCAGCGACTGCGTGAATCACATGGGCAAGCATCATTCCGCATTTTCCGCAAAATGCGTCTGTATCCTGTCCTGCTCGATAAATGGTTGTCATAGTTTTGTATCCTCCTGCCAAACACCGTACAGGGTTCCCTGAGTAGTGCAAGAAACGATAGAAGAATCTCGTTCGAGGGTCGCAAATTTAGAGTTTGTGCGGTACAACCTCCTCAGATCGGGCGGGAGAAAGAGATGCTTGGGGTACACGAATTAAAAAAGTCGTATGGAGCGAGAACTCTGTTTGAAGGGGTGACGTTTCAACTCAACAAAAAGTGTCGGTACGGCATTGTTGGAGCCAATGGTTCCGGGAAGTCTACTTTGCTTCGGATTCTCACCAGTGAGGAAGAGGCCAGTTCCGGTACGGTTCAGATTCCCAAAAAGATTCGATTGGGCGTGTTGGCTCAAGATCATTTTGAATATGAAAACACGAGAATCCTCGATGTGGTCATGATGGGCCATGAGAGTCTTTGGGCGGCCATTACCGAGCGGGATGCCATTCTTGCCAAAGCCCACGAATATTTTGATGGGGAACGCTTTTCAGAGCTGGAAGAAATCATCGAGCGGGATGACGGGTACAACCTGGAGTCCAGAGCGGCGAGTGTTCTGGAGGGATTGAATATTCCCGCTGAAGTCCATGATTCGCCCCTTTCAGTTCTATCTGGAGGCTTTAAATTGCGAGTGTTGTTGGCCCAGGTACTGGCGGCCAACCCCGATGCCCTGCTTTTGGATGAGCCCACAAACCACCTGGATATTCTTTCGATTCGATGGTTGGAGAAGTTTCTGGAAAATTACGAGGGCTGTGCGGCTGTCGTTTCTCATGATCATCGTTTTCTCAACAATGTCTGCACTCATATCATCGATGTGGATTATGAACGGGCCATCCTCTACACGGGAAATTACGACGCGTTCGTTGATGCCAAGCAAGAGCACCGAGACAGGCTGGAAGGGGAAATAAAGAAGAGAGAAAAAGAAATCTCGGATCAAAAGCAGTTCATTGAGCGGTTTAAAGCCAAGGCCAGCAAGGCGCGTCAGGCTCAGAGTCGTGTGAAGCGGGTGGCCAAAATGGTGATTGAAAAATTGCCGGAAACCTCTCGTCGCTATCCTATTTTCAAGTTTGAAGCCCAGCGGCCCAGCGGTCGAAAAGTGTTGGAAGTGGAAGGCGTTTCCAAGATTTATGGAGACAAAATCGTTCTCGACGACGTTTCCTTCCAGATTAACCGCGGGGATCGCGTGGCCATCATTGGACCCAACGGGATCGGGAAGTCCACTTTATTGAAAATCGCAATGGAGAAGGTCGTCGCGGACGATGGCGAGTTTGAATGGGGATATGAGACCCATGTGGGTTATTTTGCTCAGGATCATCACGAGGTGGTGGGATCGGGACCGGATACGGTGGAGAGTTGGCTGTGGGACCGTTGCCCCATGAAACCTGTGGGTTTTGTGAAAGGAAAGTTGGCAGAGGTTCTCTTTGGAAAAGACGATGTGGGCAAGCTCATTACCGCGTTGTCGGGAGGGGAAGCGGCCCGACTTGTCTTTTCCTCTATCTCCGTCGACAGACCGAATGTTCTGGTCCTCGATGAGCCCACAAACCACCTTGATCTGGAGGGGATTGCCGCCTTGGCGAATGCCCTGAAGTCCTATGATGGGACAGTGATCTTTGTGAGTCACGACCGTTGGTTTGTTTCCAAGTTGGCCACCCGGATTCTCGAGATTCGCCCCAATGGCATCGAGGACTATCCGGGAACTTACGTGGAATATCTGAATCATTGTGGTGATGACCACCTGGATGCAGATGCTGTGGTGAATAAAGCCAAGAAAGAGAAGCGGGACTCCAAGAAGTCGAAAGGTGGACGAAAGAAATAGAGAGGGAATGAGGGGGGAGATATGCAGGAAAAGGGGAATACAAACCTGGACCCAAGGGCAAAGCTCCGTGACGATGTTCGATGGCTTGGGGGCCTTCTCGGAGATACGTTAGCGGAGCAGGAAGGTCCCGCTCTCCTGGAACGGGTTGAGTGGGTCAGAGCTCTTGCGAAAGAGGCCAGAAAGGGAGATGAAAAGGCGTACGACACCCTTCTCGAAGGCTTGCGCGGCTTGACCACGGAAGAGGCCCTTCCGGTGGCTCGAGCATTTGCCCAGTTTCTCTCCCTCGCCAACATCGCTGAACAGCACCATAGAATTCGTCGCCGTCGAGACTATCAGCGGGGCCGTATGGGTCGTCCTCAAAGGGATTCATTCGAAGCTGTTTTTCAGAGTTTAATGGATTCAGGAGTTCCCCGAAGAGCCCTGCACTCCGCGGTGGAAGACCTTCGGATTGAACTGGTACTCACGGCTCATCCCACGGAAGTGAATCGCCGTACTTTGCTGCAGAAGCACAATGTGATTGCGGAATTACTCGCAGAAAATGATCGAGACGATTTGACCCCGGAGGAAACCCATCGGGTGGAAGCTCTTCTCCGTCAAACTCTGACGACCATCTGGCAGACGGATGAGGTGTTGCGGAGACGTCCCACTCCGCAAGAGGAAGCCCGCGGAGGACTGTATGTATTTGAGCAGAGTCTCTGGGAAGCCGTTCCTCGTTTTATTCGTTCCCTGGACCATGCCCTTCTTGAGGCGACAGGGCAGGGCCTGGGCAAGGATGTGATGCCCGTGCGGTTTGCCTCCTGGATGGGAGGGGACCGGGATGGGAACCCCAATGTGACGGCAAAAGTGACCGAACGGGTGCTCTCCATGTGCCGCTGGATTGCTGCGGACCTGTATTGGCGAGAAATCGATACCCTGCGGGCGGAATTGTCCATGGGAACCGCCAGTCAGGAACTCCGGGATCGGGTGGGGGATGTTCAAGAGCCTTATCGTGAACTTCTGAGGGGGGTGAAAGACCGGATGGCAAGAACCCGGGAGTGGGCATCTGCCCTTCTCGCGGGACGACCCATACCCGAGGGCTCCATCTACACAGAGCCGGAAGAACTCAAATTGGATTTGGAGCTTTGTCAGCGTTCATTGGAGGCCAGTAGTGCCGGGAATGTGGCTCAGGGGCGCCTCCGGGATCTGATCATTCGACTCAATTGCTTTGGGTTGACCCTCGTTCGTCTGGATATTCGACAGGAAAGCGAAGTCCATGAGGATGTGGCTGAACGGGTATGTCTCGCCCAGGGTGAAGGGTCCTTTCAGGCCTTATCGGAAGAGGAGAAGGTCGCCTTTTTGAATCGACGCTTGAGGGAAGAGCCTCGGGGGTTGGAGCAGGTGGACCGGGAAGGCTTGCCAGGAGAGGCCATCAACACGTTCGAGATGCTGGGTCGACAATCCAGGGACACGTTTGGGGCCTATGTCATTTCCATGGCCCGGAGCACATCGGATGTGTTGACCGTCCTGTGGCTGATGAGGGAGGCCGGGGTAGAAACGCCTCTCCGGGTGGTACCTCTCTTTGAAACCCTGGATGATTTGACCCGTTGTGCCGGGGTCATGAGGGAACTGTTGGTTCAGCCCTCCTATCTGGCGTGTTGTGAGGGGCGGCCCGAAGTGATGATCGGTTATTCGGATTCAGCCAAGGATGCGGGTCGACTCACAGCCGCATGGGCCTTGTATCAAGCCCAGGAGTCCCTGGTGGCCGAATGCCGCCAAAAGGGGATGGATTTGACCCTTTTCCATGGCCGCGGAGGAACGGTTGGTCGTGGAGGTGGACCCACTCACAGAGCGGTTCGGTCTCAACCTCCAGGTACGGTTCAAGGTCGACTTCGGGTGACAGAACAAGGGGAAGTGATTCAGGCCAAATATGGTCTTCCAACACTTGCGGTGCGCAATATGGAGCAAATCACCACCGCTGTGGTGGGTGCCAGTTTGCAGCCGCCCTCCTCCCCTCGCCCAGAGTGGAGAGAGGTGATGGATCGCTTGTCAGCCAGGGCTGTGGATGCCTATCGCGGTCTGGTTCGATATGAGTCCAGATTTGTCCCCTTCTTTCGCTGTGTGACGCCAGAGGTCGAGTTGGGTGCATTGAATATCGGAAGTCGTCCTTCTCGCCGAAAAGCAGGAGGGGGCGTTGAAACCCTCCGGGCGATTCCCTGGGTGTTTGCCTGGACGCAGGTGCGGTGGATGTTGCCTGCATGGCTGGGGGTCGGAGCAGCACTTCGGGAAAGCCTTGATGGGGAGGACCGGGAAGAGCTCATGCGTATGGCGAGTCAGTGGCCGTTTTTCCGGGAAACTCTCGCGTTGCTGGAAATGGTTCTGGCCAAGTCTGATTCGGGAGTGGCCGAGTTGTATCAGGCTGTGTTGTCCGGAGGGGATTTTCCGGAGCTGGAGTCCTGGGTGGCGGGTTCTCACGACACCACGTGCAAGGCCCTCATGGAAGTACTGGAAGTCGAAAAATTGCTGCAGGACAATCCCAACCTTCGTCGTTCAATCGATGTCCGAAACCCGTATGTGGACCCCCTGAATGTGCTCCAGGCAGAGTTCCTGCGTCGGCTCAGAGAGGGAAGCGATGACCCGGACTTGAAGGATGCCTTTCTCGTTACTGTAAACGGGATTGCTGCGGGTCTCAGGAACACCGGGTAGCCTTTTCGGGCAGTGGTCGGAAGAACTCTGCCGCTGGTTTCTCCGGCTGGAACTCTATCTTGAAGGGTGAGGAGTTCCATGGCCAACAAGACCCACATCTCTCATTTTTTTCTAGGCGGATTCTTCATCGCTGCGGGGTTGATGCACTTCGTTGCCACAGAGGATTATGTGGCCATGATGCCCGTCTATCTGCCCTGGCATGAAGGGTTGGTGGTGTTGAGTGGGTGCTTCGAAATAGCAGGGGGCATCGGGGTACTGCTTCCAGCTCAAAGAAGAGTAGCCGGTATAGGACTCATTGTGCTTCTTGTTGCTGTTTTTCCTGCCAATGTTCATGTGGCTGTCCATCAACTCCCCATCGGCGATACCTATCTCACGCCGGCTCTCCTGTGGGCTCGACTCCCTTTGCAATTGGGGTTTCTCTATTGGGTGGCGCATCAGACCTTGTTTACGGAAGCCCGTGAAGAAACTGAATTCTACGGATGATTCCGGGGATGAGGGTTGTCATCCTCGCCTCCCTATGTCACAACTCGGGCACCTAAAACCGGAGGCATGATCATGGGAGAGATTCGAATTGAAACGGATTCAATGGGACCTGTCGAGGTTCCGGCAGATCGTTATTGGGGTGCTCAAACTCAGCGCTCAAAACAAAATTTTCGGATTGGCACGGAGCGCATGCCTGAGCCCATGGTTCGGGCCCTTGGAATCGTCAAACGATGCGCTGCGAAAGTGAATGGAGATCTTGGGGCCCTGGAGTCTCATGTGAGTGAGGCCATTGTCCGGGCTGCTGAAGAGGTGATTGACGGGAAACTCAATGACCACTTTCCTCTGGTAGTATGGCAGACGGGTTCGGGAACCCAGAGCAACATGAACGCCAATGAGGTCATTTCCAATCGAGCCATTGAAATGATGGGCGGGGTTCGGGGATCGAAAGAGCCGGTTCACCCCAATGATCACGTGAATCGAGGACAGTCCTCCAATGACACATTTCCTACGGCGATGCATGTTGCTGTGGTGCTTGAAGTTCAGGAGCGGTTGCTTCCAGCCCTTTCTCACTTTCTGAAAGCCCTCCAGGCCAAGTCCGAGGCATTTGAGCACATCATCAAGATTGGTCGGACCCATTGCCAGGACGCAACGCCCGTGACTTTGGGTCAGGAGTTTTCCGGATATGCCCGTCAGCTGGAGTTGGGAATTGGAAGGGTTGAGCATGCGCTAAGAAATGTTTATCCGTTGGCTCAGGGCGGTACAGCCGTGGGAACCGGTCTCAATGCCAAAGAGGGTTTCGCGGAATCATTTGCGGCTGAAGTGGCTGCCTTTACAGGGCATCCCTTTGTTACAGCTAGCAATAAGTTTGAGGCCCTTGCAGCCCATGACGCCATGGTTGAGTTATCAGGGGCACTCAATGTCCTTGCTGTTAGCTTCATGAAGATCGCAAATGACATTCGCTTCCTGGGATCGGGTCCTCGTTCGGGCTTGGGAGAACTGGCCCTTCCTGCCAATGAGCCGGGCTCTTCCATCATGCCGGGAAAAGTGAACCCCACCCAATGTGAGGCCATTACGATGGTGTGCGCTCAGGTCATGGGCAATCACACCACTGTATCTGTGGCGGGGTCAAACGGGCATTTTGAACTCAACGTATTCAAGCCTGTCATGGTCTACAGCGTACTTCAGTCAGCTCGTCTGTTGGGGGACTCTGCGGTGAGCTTTACGGACAACTGTGTGGTGGGAATCGAGGCCAATACAGACCGAATTGACCAATTGATGAATCAGTCTCTGATGCTTGTGACGGCCCTCAACCCCCATATTGGGTATGACAATGCTGCCAAAGTTGCGAAAAAGGCATTTGTAGATGGAACCACATTGACGGAAGCGGCGGTGGCTCTAGATTTGCTTACAGCTGAGGAGTTTTCTCAGTGGGTGAAACCTGAAAACATGGTTTCCCCATCCAAGTAATGGCTAGTTGAAGAGGGTTTGGTCGAGACTTGCAGTGCCTCGGCTATGTCCGGGGTTCTTTCCACTGGACCGGAAGAATGCAATGGCCAGTAATCCCAATAGAACCAATGGGCCTTCTACCCCAGCTGACGCTTCAGCCACCTCCAGTTCAACTCCCAGGGCACTGGGAATCCAGAACAACTGTGAGACAGCTCCAACGAGTGCGATCTGAATGCGCTTGCTCAACATCTCTCCTCCTCTTCATCATTCGATTCGTAAAGGGAAGCCTACGACGAGAATAGCGAAACCGCTAAAAAATAGAGGAAATGACCGGTTTCATGGGGAAAGAGGGCCTCCAAGAGGAAACTCAATAGGCCATTCATACCGCCCCGAACGCGGCCATATTCCCTGTACCGCCAATCCAGGAACCCGCTAATGCGCCATCGCCTTTCCAGGCCTCTTCAGACAGCCATTGCCCGACGGCCAGCATGGCCAGGGGAGCCCCCAGGACGACACCCGGGGTTCCTGCCAACATGAGCAGGATTCCACGTCCCATGACCCGAATCGCTCCTTTTACATCGATGTCCAGGAGCAACAACAGGAGAAAGAAGGGGAGTAAGTTGGTCTTCATCCACGTGTATTCATCACACTTGAGGGGAATGATCCCTGTATTGGAGAAAATAGCCGGAAGAAGATAGATGAAAATCAGGGGAGGAAAGAATTGGAAAAGCTTCCATTCCGTCCGTTTTGCCAGATAAAACTAGAGGGCAGCATTCCCTGCGAGGACCAGAATAATACCAGCCGAGGAGGTAGTGACAGGGGTCATGGAGAAGTCCCTTTGTGAGCATCAATGGCTCCTTTGTAGTCCAATTCATGGTTGGGAGCCTCTTTCTTTCCTTTCACGAGAAAGTGGTCGAACCACTGGAGCATACGAAGATTGTAGTCAAAGCGAGCAGCTGCTTTGGAGTTCCCATGCCCCTCGCCTGGATACATCACCAGTCGAACCGGTGCTTTGCCTCGAAGTTTCAGGTGTTGATAAAGTTCCTTGGCTTGACCGGGGTCTACCCGAGTGTCCGATTCTCCGTGCATAATCAACGTGGGCGTTCTGGATTGATTGGCATAGTATATAGGGCTTCGGAGCAGCATCTCATCCCATTTTTCCCAAGGCCAGAAACCCAGGTGAACGTGATACATTTCCTGTTGGATATCGGTGGTACCCACTTTGGAGATCAGGTCACTGACTCCCACAAACATCACGCTGGCGGCAAATCTGTTGGAGTAATAGGTGGAGCCCCATGCAGAGGCAAATCCTCCGTATGACCCTCCCGTGATTCCCACCTTCTTTTTATGGACGAGTCCTTGAGCGATGAGGTGATCGACCCCGTCTACCAGGTCATCAAACTCCCGCCCGGCAGGGTCTCCCTGGCTCATTCGAGAAAAGGCCACGCCCTTCCCCGTGCTTCCTCTGTAATTGGGATAGAAGACAGCGTATCCTTTTCCTGCAGCCATCTGGCCAGCCATGGAATAGAAGGTCAGCCATCCATTCCGATAATGGGCCTCGGGCCCTCCATGGACCGTGAGAATCAGCGGTACTTTTTGATTTTTTCTTCGACTGACCGGGTGGATGAGGATTCCTTCCAGCTCGACGCCATCGCGGGCTTTGTAGGAGACCACTTCCTGCTTTCCAAATGCGATTTCATCGAGCCATGGGTTGTGATGAGTCTTTCGTGCGAGTCCTCCATCCAGGTCCCAGGAGTACAGTTCCGGTGGATGGGTTGGGGAATTGGAGCGGAGGGCGAGCCGTGCTCCGATCTTGGAAGCCCGGATGACACTGAAGACTCCCTTTCCGAAGGGAATGACTTCCTTGAAGGTCTTCTGGTCTACATTGACCCGATAAACGGCGCTTTCTACCCCTTTGTCTACAATGGCCACGATCTCTGATGATGAGAGCCAGTGAAAGTCCCGGACGCCTCCATCGGTCAGGTCGGGGAGCACATCTTCCAGGCTCCCACCTTTGGCAGGGGAAACCATGAGTCGCCCATTGCTGGGGTCATTGATGTTTTCACCTTTCAAGAGAGCCAGGCGAATGCTATCGGGACTCCAGGCTACCTTGCCCAATTTCCCTTCCCCTTTTAGGGTGGATGTGATTCGTTCTCGATCCACATTCACCACATGGACCTTCTTGAACATATAGATATCATCAATCTTGGAAGTTGGAGCCATGGAAATGGCAATCTCTGTTCCTTCTGGACTCCATGCGATGGAGGCAACAGATCCCTTCAAGGAGATTTGAGTGGGGGTCCCCATTTTGGCTTCCCGTGCAGCCACATCCACAATCCACAAACCTGTGTTTTGCGCCGACTCATCCACCACTCGAGCGTTGAATCCTTTGCTTGTGAGTTTCTTTTTAGCTGCATCCGGATTGGGTTTTGCCATCAAGGCCACTTGCTTTCCATTGGGGTGAAAGCTGTAGGCCCGAATTCCCGCTGGATGGGAAGCGACTTTCATGGCTTCTCCCCCATCAACGGGAATGGTGTAGAGAGCGGTTCCCTTATCCCCCGCTCCCTTCATGAGAAAGGAGATTTCTTTTCCATTGGGGGTAAATCCCACGGACCGGATACTGACTTCGCCACCCACGTAGGTTCTGATTTCACCATCTCGGCGAAGCACAGCCAAACGGCTCCACATACTTCCGTTTTTTTCTTCCATGAGCACCCGGCCGACTCTGCGAACAAAGGCCATGGTTTCTCCGTCCGGGCTGATGGCCACTTCACTCACAGACTCCATATGGGCAATATCCGATGGGGTCATTGCGCGAGGAGCGGGGGTTTCAGAGGACTTTGTTTTTGCCGAGGCTGTTGCGGAAAACAACAGACCGAAACACAGGGTCAGCATCAAGGCATGTAGAAGATACTTCGTCTTGGCGCACGATCGCATGGTTCTCTCCCTCCAAATGGGTTCGATGGTCTTTCATCAAGTTGTTCGTGCTGCAAGGGTAAGATCTTTGGCGATGGAAAGCAACGATTGGAACGGGACCGCTGAGAAGTCCTTTAGATCCAGAACCTTCAGGGGGTTGGCTCGTCAACCTGAAGCATTCGATCCGCCTGTCGGGTTTGGGCAGCAACGAGAGTGGAATAGATTCCGGACTTCTCCATGAGGTCGTCATGGGTTCCAGACTCTGCCACGCGCCCTTCATGGATGACGAGAATGCGATCGGCATTGCGGATGGTGCTCAGACGGTGGGCGATAACCAGGGTGGTTCGCCCTTTCATCAGCTCTTCCATGGCTCCTTGAACCCGCTCTTCATTGGAGGCATCCAAATGGCTGGTGGCCTCATCCAGAATCAAAACCCTTGGGTTGGCCAGCATGGCCCGGGCAATGGCGATTCGTTGCCTTTGACCACCCGAGAGTTTCACCCCTCGTTCTCCCACCTGGCTCTCGTAGCCCTTGGGAAGTCCTTCAATGAAGTCAGCAATATGAGCCATTTTCGCGTTTTGTCTGATGTCCTCGGGAGAACTCTCGGGTGCTCCATATGCAATGTTTTCACCGATGGTTCCCGAAAAGAGGACAGGATCCTGATGAACTGTCGCAGTGGCCTCTCGAATGCTGTGAAGGCTCAGTTCTCTGAGGGGGATTCCATCCAGTGAAACCTCTCCGCTTGTGGGGTCATAGAAGCGCTGAGCGAGAGCTGCAATGGTACTTTTTCCGGCCCCCGAACTTCCCACGAGTGCCACGGTTTCTCCGGGAAGCAGAGTGAAAGTGAGGTCGCTTAAGACAGTCACATCTTCCCGATTTGGATAGGCAAAGGACACATTGTTGAAGCGCAATTCCCCCCTGATCTTTTCCAGTTGTTTTGGGTTTTCGGGGTCCATAATGCTCGGCGTGGTGTCCAATAAATCAAAAATTCGCCCTGTGGCACCTACGGCCCGCTGAAGGTTGGTCCACACTCCTGCGAGCCCCATCAAGCTCCCTGTTACCATGACGGTGTATAGAAGGAAGGCACTCAATTGACCTCCCGTCATCTCTGCGGCCATGACCTCTTTTGCCCCAACGAACAAGATGAGTCCAAGGGCCAGGTAACCCAGGGTTTGGGTTCCGGCCATGAACAGGCCACGGGCCAGGGCAATCCGGAGAACACTGCGAAATGCACTCATGATGCGATCCCGATAGCGCATGCTCTCTCTGGGCTCTGCCTGGAAAATTTGAACTGTTTCGATACCTACAACAGCCTCTTTTAGCCCGGCGTTGGCCTCGGCGATAAGGTCCTGAATGGTGCGGGCTCGCCGTTGGATGACCTTTCGAACCTGAACGGCTCCAACAGCCAATGCGGGAATCATGAGGAGCATGATCATGGAGAGGAAAGGGTTCATCCATACGAGGATTCCGATGCCTCCGATGACCGTGAGCATGCTTCTCAGAGCGATGGAAAGCTCACTTCCCACCGCGAACTGGAGCATTCCGATATCCGATGTCAGTCGACTGACGAGTTCTCCGCTTTGGTGTTCATGGAAGAACCCAGGAGGTTGGCGTAAGAGGTGTTTGAATGTTCGCTCACGTACTTCCGCGACCACTCGGTTTCCCAGCCAGCTCATGAGGTAATGACGGACGAAAACCAGGACTGCCAATACGGCGATTAATCCGATGCTGGCGAAGAGAACATGATTCAGGGCTTCTTCATTTCCACCTACCAGAGCATCGTCGATGGCATAGCGAACTCCCTGGGGGAGCGCCAGATTGAGAGCACCCCCCACAAGCAGGGCTCCAGTGGCCATAAACCAACGCCCTTTATACGGTCGAATCAGTCTCAGGATGGGACGTAGGTCTCCCCTGAATTGCGCGTGATTGGAAGGGGAAGGGGAATCGCTCATGCAGATGGTCTACTCGCTTCCATGGTCGGAAGCAAGGACCTGGAATATTGGATTGCTATCCTAGTGGTTTTGTCCACCAGGTCCATGAACGTGTCCATGGGCGAGTTCTTCAGTGGTGGCTTCCCGGATGCTGATCACTTCCACAGCGAAGTTGAGGGCTTTACCGGCAAGGGGGTGGTTTCCGCTCACGTACACCACATTGTCTTCAATTCCCACAATTCGCAGAATGATGTCCTGGTTGGGATCTTTCGGGTTTTGTGATTGAAACATCATGCCCGCTTGAAGATCGTCAGCTGCTTCCGGAGGGAACACCTCTTTGGGTACACGCATGTCCAGTTCAGGATCGTGAACTCCGTATCCCTCTTCGGGAGAGACGTGTGCTTCCACAACGGCGCCGGCCTCTTTTCCCAACATTTCCTTTTCCAGGCCGGGGACAATATTTCCATGCCCGTGCAGGTAGGCAAAGGGGTCGCCGCCCTTGGATGAATCAATTTCCTCTCCATCGTCCAATGTCAGTGTGTAATGGAAATGAACAACGCTATTCTTTTCAATGGCCATGCTGGAACTCCTTTTTCGCCGCAAATTACTCTTGCTTAGTCGGGTATTAAGGGGGAAATTGGGAATGCCCAACCTACGGTCTCAATACGAGTCCCGGATGTCTACGACAGTCTGTCTGTAAGTGTCAAACAATAGAACGTATGGGTGTTTTGGACGTGAATCACAGGATGGTCAGTTCAGGGAGCGAATCCGACGGTTCGAATTCAAATGCCTTTCCGTAAAAAGCCAATTCAGAGAGAAAAGAATGCTGGATATTTTCGGCTTTCCTGAATCCATGCCCCTCTCCTTCGTAGGGAACATAGGAGACAGGGATCCCCTTGGATTGAAGGACCTTCACCATTTCCTCGCTTTGATTGGGGGGAACCACCGCGTCTTCCAGCCCCTGAAAGAAAATGACCGGACAATCAAGCTGGTCTGCATGATGGATGGGAGAGCGGGC